>VSSQ01000465.1_pt1 | contig 27418 bp, 17 predicted proteins | sample 4763081 | NCBI WGS metagenome assembly VSSQ01 (sample SAMN12137344, study PRJNA551015) | bioreactor metagenome | isolation source: SDC9 anaerobic chlorinated ethene degrading culture | place: USA: Knoxville, Tennesee | collected 2015-01-01
TAACTGGCCTACTTTGCTCCGGAATGGGTGGCCTACTTTAGTCCGGATTATTCACAATGGTGATAAAAGATATAAACTTCAGTTCTTTAATATACCTAAAAAAAGGAACACGGGACAGGCCAGGATTTCTCAGCTGATTATCAGATGGCATCCAGCGAAGCCGGATAAGGGATCATATTAAAACTCATTTTTCAAGTTTCAGGATCAGTGATTCAAGCGGCTCGACGGTAACTTTTACCTTACCCAATCCGTCCGTGACAATCAATTCATATTTTTTTTTCTGATAGAGCTGATCCGTTAGCTGATATTTACCATCTCTCAGATGCCACTCTGTTACAAGGTACGAAGGAAACCTGAGTTCATACTCATCGGCGACCCAGTCTTTGAAATTTACAAGTATCAGCAGGTGTTCATCTTCAGACCAGCGTGCAAAGGCATATCCTTTCTCATAGTAACCGGGGCTGTTGGCGCGGTTGTAGGAATGCAGTTCCTGATATTTACCCATCAACGCGGAACTGTTGATTGTAAAGTTAAGCAGGCGTTTGTAAAAATCGCGCAGCGCGGATTCTTCTGCGGTCAGTAAACCGCCGTCGAACTTTCCGTTGTTCATCCAGCGCTGGTGGGCGGGTACGCCCCAATAATCGAAAATGGTCGTTCTGGTTTCGCTGCCGAATCCTGCATTTCCCTCACCGGGTTCTCCCACCTCCTGACCAAAATAGATCATGGTGGGCGCCGTGCTGATGGTGGCACTCAGGGTCACAGCAGGCTTGCCTTTCAAAGCGTTTCCGGCAAATGCCGGACTAGGCAGCCGCTGTTCGTCATGGTTTTCAAGGAAATGAAGCATATGATGTTCTATATCAGCAAGGCCGGCCTGTATCCCGGCAATATGATCGGCCGATCCGTGGCCCTGAATGATATTTTTCAGCGTATCATAAAGCTCTACCTTATCGTAGAGATAATCCATCTTACCCAGGTGAAGATATTCGCGGTAGAGGGACGGATTGTAGACTTCGGCCAGGAGGAAGGCATCGGGATTGGCATTCTTGATGGCTGAATTCATATAACTCCAGAATTCCACCGGCACCATTTCGGCCATATCAAAGCGGAAGCCGTCCACTCCAAAACCAATCCAGTAGAGCGCAATATCGCGGAACTTCTTCCAGCTGTCAGGAACATCTTTCTCTTGCCAGAAGTTATAATGATCGCTAACGGACTTTTGCCCGAAACCGGCCGGCAGGGTATCGAAATCTTTGGTGCCATCCGGCCTGACTCCATAGTTAATCTTCACTGTCTCGTACCAGTCATTGAAATCTGGCCGGGTCATTCTTGAACCGTTTCCGGTCCATTTCGCGGGAAATTCCTCAAACTTCCCGTCGGCCATAGGATGCGGCTCGCCTCCCAGGGGCTTGTACCAGTCAGGGAATTGCGGAACCCTGAATGGCTGACCGGGAATATAATAAAAGTTATTGTTGCGCGCATATTCAACCGTTACATCGTCGGATGCCCCGAAATCCTCCGTTCCGGGAGGATTGGAGAGCGATTTATAATGCCTGGCCACATGGTTGGGCACAATGTCAATGATGGCTTTCAGGCCATGACGGTGGGTGCGTTCAAGCAACGCCCTGAACTCATCAAGCCGTTTGGCAGGATCAACGGCCAGATCCGGGTTTACGTTGTAATAATCTTTTACGGCATAAGGGGAGCCTGCCCGGCCTTTCACCACGTCAGGATCATCATCTGAAATGCCATAGGCGGTGTAATCACGGATCACGGCATGGTGCGGCACACCGGTATACCAGATATGGGTAACGCCCAGCGCCCTGATCTCTTCCAGGGCCTGGTCAGTAAAATCATTAAACTTCCCTACCCCGTTATCTTCAATTGTCCCCCAGGGAATATTGGAAGTGTTTGTATTCCCAAAAAGCCTGGTAAATACCTGGTAAACAACTATTTTCTTTTCAGGCTGATTCATGGTTTCAGATTTTGATTTGTCAGAAATTCCTTTGCAGGACATCAATACTGCCGGAGCAAGTAACGGTAAAATCCAGCGAAACACCTTCATAACGGCTGTTTTTTGGTTGATTATTCAAAGATAAATAAAGTTTCCCAGCCGCCGATTGTCACCCGTAAATCCTACGGCAATTTCCCTGCCGTCAGATTGAAGATGAATCCGGAGGGTGACTTACTTAAGCTGCAGCCGATATTTTACTCCGGCCAGCACCCAGCGTCCCGGCTGAAGCACATTGGCATGATCCATAACTTTGGTATTCAATATATTACTGACTTCTGCAAATACCTGAAACGCGCCAGGATTCCAGAAAACCTTTACATTGGCCAGCAGCACCGGGTGATACGGAACCTCTTCTGCAAATGCCCCGTCGACATAAGGCTGATAACCGCCGGAACGGTCCTGATATGACAGCTTCCATTCGATGCCGCTTTTCATAGTAATACAGTGGCCCAGGGATATATCCAGTTTATGTTTCAGGTTATCCAGCGCATAAAGCGAGGTAAAACCCCTGCTGTGCTTATCTGCCTTCATCCATGCATAATGAAGTGCGAAATGCCTGAACACCTCATTGCTGCCAAAATGCCTGAGGTCGAAATCCGCACCGGCCTCAATCCCTGTAATATTGACCTTGGTATGATTGAGGCTCTGCCAGACTTCCGCATCCGGAGTTCTCACCCAGTCAATCATATGCTTTCCCCATCGCCTGTAGATTGATGCTTCGGCATGAACGAACCCTGCACTCAGTTTAAATCCTGTTTCCAGCACAATCGCTTCTTCCGGTTTCAGGTCAGGATTTCCGGCATTGGTCGGGCTGTTATAGAACAGGTCGGTGAATGTGGGCAATCGCAGAGTTCTGTTGGCCGTGGCATACCATCTGATTGATTTATGCACCTGCCACCCGAGATCAATTCCGGGATAAATACTGATGCCTTTCGGCAGCGAAGCATTCAGATGCATCAGCAACCCGGCGGACACGGAGAAATTTTCAAGAAATACCGATTGTTCCGCCATCATACTGAGCGATTGCCGCTGATAGGATCTGGTAAATTCCGCACCCGGTTCACCCGGTACTGTTTTTGGCACGGCCATCGGATGGCCCAGCACATTGCTGTAAATATGTTCAAAGCGATAATCAGCGCCCAGCGACAACCGGCCAAATCCGGCCACATGCATCCAGTTGACGGTAGCTCCGGCAACATCTGTCATGTGATAGTTATGACCGGTGTACCATTGCGGCGCATTTTCACGGAAAAGCTCAAAACGGTCATGATGCCTTCTCCAGTAGACTGCCGGATTCAGGTTAATCCTTCTGCCGGGTTTATATTTAACGGATACAAATCCGGCCCTGGTTTCCTCAGCCTGGGCCGGAAACCTGGGCGAGTAAAAGCTGTTTGCCCCGAAGGCGCGCTGCATATAACCGGCCTGCATATCCAGTGAGCCCTGACCGGAAGGCACAACAGCCCTGTAATACATGTTGAGGTTGCTGAAATCAGTATTTTCCTGATATCCGTCGCTCCTGCTCCCGCTCAGTGAAAGGTGCTGGTTTACGTTACCCAATGAAACGACTGCTGATACCGATGATTGAAAAAGACCGAACTCTCCGCCGGAGATCGTTGCGTTGATTCCCCGTCTGTCAGGATCTGCCGTGATGATGTTGATGGCCCCGTTAAACGCGTTCGGACCAAAGATCCTTGCACCCGGCCCTTGAAGCACTTCTATCCGTTCAACAGAAGATAAGTCAACCGGGAGATTCAGGTTGTGATGTCCCGTCTGGGGATCGGTCAGATTGATCCCGTTCAGTAAAATTAATGTCTGATCGAATGTTCCGCCCCTGATGCTGATGTCGGCCTGCATGCCAAAAGCCCCCCTCTGCCTGATATCCACACCGCGCAGATGTTCGAGCACTCCGGACAGACCGGCAGTAGAATGCTGCGCTATCTCCGCACGGGTGACCACCTGAACAACGCGCATCAGCTGTGACTGAAGAACCGGAGCGCGCTGTGCACTGACAACAACTTCTTCCAGTTCGATTTCACGGCCGGATGATGTGGATGGGATGGAATCGGGCTGCTCCTGGCTGTGGCCCGGCAGCACAAGTATGGAACATGTCAGACTGAGCACACCGATACGGATGCTGCGACCAAGGCTGCCGAACACCGCCCACGACCGCCGGCTCCAGCGCCTGAAGCTGATCGCATCCGGAGCCCCGGACTGAATGTTTTCCATATACTGTTCGTTTTTGAGCGGCAAAGGTAGTCTAATTAAAGTTACATGGCTGATCAGCCATCATTCCGGTTATGGCCGAAAATCCGGATCTGCCTGTAAAGACAACATTAACAGGCTGTTATGGCCAAAACCGGTATTTACCGGAAAAATCCTACTTTTACCTGATAATTGACAACATCGATGAAAAAGCCATTCATACCGGTTTTCGCCATTTCACTGCTTCTGACAGGAATCGTCCGGAGCCAGGTTACTTTTCTGGTGACTTCGCTTCCGGCAAATACGCCGGCTCAGGACAACCTGTATATTGCAGGGGATTTTACCGGGTGGGATCCGGGATCGCCCGCTTATGCCATGCAGAAAAATACAGACGGAAACTGGTTTATCACCCTTGCTGAACAGGCTGAGGGGACTGGGATAAGGTTTAAATTTACCCGTGGCAGCTGGGCTACCGTTGAAAAAGGTCCGTCAGGCGAAGAGATTGCCGACCGGAGATTCACATTCGGCAACGGACAGACCGTTGAAGTCACCATACATAACTGGGCCGACGGCGGCAGCGGAAACAACTCTACTGCGGCCCCGAATGTGTATATAATGGATGAGGATTTTTTTATTCCCCAACTCAACCGGTCACGGAGGATATGGATTTACCTGCCTCCTGATTACGATACCTCAGGCAGAAATTATCCGGTATTGTATATGCACGACGGGCAGAATCTTTTTGATTCGAATACTTCATTTTCAGGAGAATGGCAGGTGGATGAAACACTGAACGCTATGGCCGGCGAAGGAATTGATGTGCCGGTAGTCGTTGGCATAGACAATGGCGGCATATACCGTATTGCGGAATACACCCCATGGGCCAGTCAGCAGTATGGCGGAGGAGATGGAGAGGCGTATGTCCGTTTTATTGTTGAAACGCTTAAACCTTATATTGACCAAAATTACCGCACGCTCCCCGGAAGGGAGCATACCGGCATCATGGGAAGCTCCCTGGGCGGACTGATTTCCCATTACGGGGCCCTGCGGTATCAGCAGACTTTCAGCAAAGCCGGAATATTTTCGCCTTCCTACTGGTTCTCCGACAGCGTATGGTCATTCATCCAGAACAGCCCGAAACAGGCAAACATGAAGTTTTACCAGTTATGCGGCACCCTCGAAGGTGAAAACACGGTGGCACACATGCTCAGAATGAGCGATTCCCTTGAATCTGCCGGCTTTTCGCAGGAAGAAATCTTTAACAAAGTTGTTGAAGGGGGGCAGCACAACGAAGCACTCTGGCGCGATAATTTCAGGGAGGCCATCCTCTGGCTTTTCGGAAGCGCCCCGGCCTCCATACCAGAAAATGTGTCGTTAAGAAAACTGATTCTTTCACCGAATCCAGCACGGGAATATTTCAGCATCCTCAATCAGGAACCGTTAAATGCCGACAGCCTGATTATTACGGATATCAGCGGAAAGGTCGTAAAAGAAATGCAGTTTAAAACCAAAGGGCTTTACGATATCGGCAGCCTGAAACCGGGGACTTACCTTATCAGAATGCATTCCGACGGATATCTTTATGAAGGCAAGCTGATCAGGGGTAAATAATCCCTTTCTCAATAAAATGGCCATCGCAGCGTTAACAATGATGGTTAATCCTATCTTTGCAACTGCAATACCGCACGCTTCATGCGCAGATTCACGCTAATCCTGACCGTTTTTTTTATCAGCGTCTGCGGCATCCTGGCTCAGGATACCGGTGCAGACAAAGAAGACCAGCAATCACCGGATACGGCTTCGGTTTTCTTTTTCCATGCGGATCAGCGCTGGCCCGGGGCCTCAGCCTTATATCGCACGGCTGACACCCTGCTGACAGGATTTCAGTTTTACGATCCTGCAGAAGGAACAGACCTGCTGAATGCAGTAAACGGAAACATCGGACTGGCATACAAGCCGATGATTTTCAAACATCACGGGAGCTCCGGATTCAGATTTACTCCCTACAATTTCGATGCTTACCTGCTGAATAACGCGAACATACGGTATTACCATAGTTTTATCCCTTACTCCAACATAGCCTATTCCTTCGGAAAAGGCAAAGAACAATTATTCAGCGTTACACACAGTCAGCACCTGGCCAGGGGATTAAGCCTGGGCATTGACCTGCGGATTATCAACTCCGTGGGGTTATATAACCGGCAGAAATCAGACAACTCCTCCGTTGCCATTCAGGGGCAGTTCATTTCAGACAATGAACGTTATGCTGTATTGGCCAATTACAGGAATAACCGGTTCAAGTGGCGTGAAAACGGTGGAATAACCGATGATTCGGCATTCATTTCAAATACTGAAACTGACCGTAAACGCATTGCCACCAGGCTCAGCAATGCAGACAACCTGATAAAGGAGAGCGGGTTTCAGATTAATCAGTATTATTATTTCGGTCGTAACCCAAGGCTTGCTGAAAGAAATAAATCCGGCATTGACACCTTGCAGGGCACCGTTAAAACAGGGCCTGACTCCCTCATGCAATCAACCCTGCCCGGAAAGTTGTTTTTCAACCCTGAGCGGACCAACTTTTTCAGGCATACATTCACTTACACGCGCAATGCCCTGCTTTATACCGATACTGACCCCCTGTCGGGTTTTTACAACAACATCTATAACGACTCTACAAGCACCTTCGATTCGGTTTTTTTTCATGAATTCACGAACCAGCTGATATTCGAGGGTGGTGTAGGCAAAGCCAGGGGCAGTGGCAAGGCCGTTTTGCTCAGAGCAGGTATTGAACATGCCTTCAGTACCTATAAAAACGACACCATTATCCGGAGATTCAACCGTTTCACCCCTTTTGCCTATATTTCGGCCAATGCCTTTGGCATCGCAAAAGCCGAAGGCAAGATATGGTTCAGTAACGGAGCGCCTTTCAATGGTGACAAAGGGATTGCCGCCATGCTTACGCTTCCGGCTTTCGACAATTCCACATCCTGGGGAAATCTTTACGCATCTCTGGCATTGGATGCGCTCCAGCCTGATTATATCTATCAGTTCCATGCATCCAACCACTTCAGCTGGGAGAACAGTTTCGGGCAGCAGACCATCCTCGGAGGCAAAGTGATGTACAAGCGAAAATACGTCCAGGCGGGTTTTAATGTTTATAATCTTGATGGCTGGGTTTACTTTGACGAAAACGCTCTTCCGGCCAGGGCGGAAGGCTCTGTTGCCGTAAGCCAGTTCTATGGGCTCGCCGACATCACGCTGGGCAGTGTCGGACTCCAGGCGTTCGCGGTATGGCAAAATGCTTCAAAGCCCGACATACTGCGATTGCCCGACATAGCCGGCAGGGCGACGGCCACCTATTCGGTAGCCCTGTTTAAAAAAGCGCTCTACCTCCAGACCGGATTCTCACTGATGTATAACACGGCATTCTTCGCAGATGCCTATATGCCAGCACTCAGGTCGTATCACCTTCAGAGCAGGATAAAAACCGGCAACTATCCCTATGTGGACGGATTTGTTAACCTCAGGGTAAAACGGGCACGCCTGTTCCTGGTAATGAAGCACCTGAACAGCGGACTATCGGGATATAACTACATTATGGTTCCCTCCTACCCCATGCCTGACCGCGGATTGCGTTTCGGGGTATCGTGGAACTTCTTTGACTAAATAAGCACATCCATTTCAAACGGATTCAGGATGAAAAATTTTTCAGTTATTCTGCTATTGCTGCTCCTGGCAGGGATCGGCACTCAGGCTCAGACAGTTCTGCATGAGGGATCATTTACCGGAACCGTGATCCGCCAGGTATCCCTGGATTACCTGCTGTACCTCCCTGATAATTATAATTCGGAAAAGGATAAGACATGGCCCCTGCTGATATTCCTGCATGGATCAGGTGAACGTGGCAACGATCCTGAGAAAATCAAGGTTCACGGACCTCCAAAACTTATAGAAGCCGGGCAGCACTTTCCATTTATGGTGCTTTCGCCCCAGTGCCCCGACAAGCGCGACTGGGATGCAGAAACGGTATTTGCACTGATAAAGCATATTGCTTCGCGCTACAGGGTTGACGAACGAAAGATTTATGTTACAGGGCTGAGTATGGGCGGCCGGGCAACCTGGGATCTGGCAATGGCTTATCCAGACTATTTTGCCGCTATTGCCCCGGTATGCGGAAGGATTGACCGGAATTATCCGCTCAGGGCCGATGAACTGAAATCAATGCCCGTATGGGCATTTCACGGCGCCGCCGATGATGTGGTGCCCGTTACCGATGCGGCAAAAATGATCAGACACCTTCAGGATGCAGGGGGAAATGCAAGGATCACTATATATCCCGGCGCCAACCACGACAGCTGGACGGAAACCTACAACAATCCGGAACTTTACGAATGGCTGCTGAAGCAAAGCAGGTCTAAACCTAACTGATACAAGCAAGGCGGAACCTGCCGTTACAACAGGTCCCGCCTTAAATTATTCCGGCTGGTAAAAATCAGAAAGTATAACGGATCGAGAGTGCCATCCCGTCTCCCCACCAGTGCCGGTCGCCGATCAGGTTGAAGGCAGGCTTCCAGTCCAGACCAAAGTTGAAAGGAACCTCTTTCAAGGTGTATTCCAGTCCGGCGATAAAATCAACGCCTACAATGCTGAAATGGCCATCGCGGCGATCCCTGTCGTACCAGTAGTAACGGTCGTTATGCCATACACCGATGTGTCCGCCAAGCCCCAGAAAATAGTCAAGTCCGGGAGCTCCCTTAATGGGCTTCTGCCATTCGTATAAGCCGGTCAGGGCAAATCCTCCCCAGCGGAAAGCTGCAATGCCCTCAATGGCATTCGAACTTCCTACAAAGTGTTTAACGGTGATTCCGTTGAAAAATCCAAGCCTGGCACCCAGACCGGTCCGGTAATTCTGAGCCTGTATTGATAAAGTGGCTGTTAATGTAAGCAACAAGGCAACAATAATAACTTTAGGTTTCATAGTCTGCATGTTAAATTTGGCAAATGTTATTTGTCTGACGGTTGAAATACTAAATTTCGTGCCATAATTACTGGATATTGATCGTGATAAACCAAAAAGCAATCGAATCAGAATTCAGCATATTAGTAATATCATCCAGCGTAATCAGCAACAATGATTGTTATAATTCTGTTATACAAATCGTTACATTAATCCGGATTCACCTGAAAATAATTATTCTAAACTGCAAAAAAGCGTGTCCGGGATAAAACAATGTTTTATCTTGCACGCACCAATATAAGCAAGGAAGACACAACGCATATACTGAACCGTTATGTGTACATGAATCTGCTGTCTTCAGGCAACCATACAGTAAAGTATTATCTAACAATACAATATAACATTGGATTATAACATCTTACCTGAATGAACCCAATACATTTAACCACATTTTCCGGAAGCAGGATTTTATTACCAATCCTGATCATAATAATGATACTGGCCGTTAACTCATGCGAATATCCGCTAACTGATGACGAAATTACACAAATTGGCCCTCCGGCCCCCAGCCATCCCTTACAGATCGACCTGGCGGACTCAGGCGACACCTTGTTTATTTTTAACAGGCTTCGGCTCAACTACAGGCTGAGCGCATTCGGACTTGATATCCATGCCGGTGAAATGCTGCTGTCGGATGACCGGTGGGAATTATACAACGATAAGGGAGAGGTGGAAATTGATCCGTTTGAATACAATCCGGGCATCTACAAGCTTTCGGTCAATATGTTTACTTCAACCGGCACCGGCAGCCTTGCCGATCTGTCGGGGTACGAATATTATGCCGGAACCCGCGAATGGGTGACACTGATCGACACCAGGCCGGCCGGGTACCTTCAGATGATGGCAGATACCGATGAAAACGGGTTTTTGCGCATCAGCTGGCAGCCTTCATCAAACCTTAACTCGAAGTCGCTCAGTTTAAACAGGAGTTTCAGTTATAACAGCACCCAGAGATATTTCAATCCCAGGCTTCCCGGCAAATTCATCGACAGTTGCTATACCTGTGGAGAGGTCAATTACTCGCTTTACCACACCGTATACACCGAATCCGCCTCGCCAAGTTACACATCGCTTCAAATACAGCGTGAACCGCCTGTCCCCTCAGCCTCGTTTGCCAATCTTGACAGTGTGACATTTTCGTGGAATAAAACCGGATACCCCACGCATCATACATTTACCAGAACAGATGGATATCCTAATCCGGTTTATCTTGAAAACTCGCCGGATACCAGCATTACCATCGCACAGCCCGGCTTTGGCAGCAGGGGCCAGTACAAACTTGACAGTAAACCGATGTATGCCGGCAAATGTAATGAGTCATACTATCCTTTCACTTATGTAAACTTCACACTCGGAGAATATGTTGCGCCCAACTGGCCTGATTATGCCTACAATCCTGTTGAGAAAGCATTTTACACCTCTGTATATGACGACATGAAGGCTTTTGATATTTTCAGCCTGAATGAAACGGCTTCATACCACATCCCGAATCTACTGTATGACGCGGTATATGCCTGCCCGCCCAATTCAACCAGGGTCGGCGTTGCCACCAGGCAGGCACTTTACCTGTTCGAAAACCGGCAACTGACAAATCCAACCATAATTACATACGGCGGACCATCGGCCAATTCGGATCACCTGTGCTTAACGACAGCCAATACAGCCGCATTGATAATCGGAGGAGATTACCGTATCATTGACCTGAACACCGGAGAAATCACCGCAACACTGGATATTGAGGATTATCCCTATTACAGCAAATGGGCCTGCATTTCAACGTCTCCGGCCGGAGATCAGTGTGTAATCGTTACACGCAACGGGATATGGCTTTACAACATCATCAACAATACTTTTGAAATTGCTTACCATGACCAGCGTTCCTACAAGTCTGCACTGTTCGACGAACTGCATCCGGACCGGCTGTTTCTGACGCTGGAGGAATCTCCGGTGCTTGAACTCAGAAACCCGCGCGATTTCAGTCTGATCCGGTCCGTAAACTTACCCGGAAAATGCGTGCTGCGCAATATTGATCCGGAAAGCGGATATCTGTTGCTGACCGATTACACCCATCTGTATGTGATGGACATCAATACCTGGCAGATTGTGCTGAAAGTCCCCAGCACCGATTCAATGCCGAAACTGTACAACAAACGCCTGTTTTCCCATTCGGGATATGTTTTTGATATAACGCCTTATCTGCCATGAGAAAAGCACTTGCCAGTCTGATTGCATCCCTGATACTGTTTTCCGGCTACCATTCGGCAGCCCAGGAGTTGAAGGCCGGACTTTACGGAGGATATGGGTCATACAACCTGAAGGATCTGAAAGCGTTTCAGGACGAAATCAGCAACCATCCCAACCTGCCTGCCCTGTCACAAACAGCCTCTTTTCCGGGTTATATAACCTACAGCGGTTTTATGGCATTAACTATGAAAGACTTTTCGGAAATGGTATTCGATATCAGTTATCAATACACCGGTGCCCGCAATTTTTACGGAGATTATTCGGGTTATTACCGCATGAGCATGCAGCTGAAGGGTTTGCGCACAGGCATGCAGTATCGCATTCCGGTTTCCCGGGGAGAGCGATGGGGAAGCCATTTTGGCGTTGGAGGAGGCACAACTTCAGGCTGGCTCCGTTTCGATGAAAATCTGGAGATTACAGGAGCGGAAGAGTTCAGTGAGAACCTGTCGTTTGTCTCCATGATTTTCTTTGGTGAAGCTACACTGTCAGGATATTATCAGCTAACTGATAAAATCAGCCTGGAAATGCTGGCCGGCTATGAATACAACATCCCCGGCCGTCTGAAATGGCCGGAAAACAAAAAAGCCTATTTACAGAACCAGGAAAAGCAGCCGGTCAGGGTCGACTGGTCGGGTATCAGATTCAAGCTTGGTGCAGCGTATCAGTTATCAGGAAAATAAGTTTCAGCAATACACAACTTATAACGAGCAACAAAAAAACCGGAGCGAAGAACTCCGGTTTTTATTATGTTGCCATTTAAAATTTCAGGCATCAATTTTCGCATATTTTGCATTTTTCTCAATAAACTCGCGGCGCGGCGGCACTTCATCGCCCATGAGCATGGAGAAAATACGGTCGGCTTCGGTGCCGTTATCGATGGTAACCTGGCGCAGGGTCCGGAATTCAGGGTTCATGGTAGTCAGCCATAGTTGCTCTGCGTTCATTTCTCCCAAACCTTTATAGCGCTGAATGTGCACATTGCTCTCCTTGCCGGTGCCTGTCAACTCTGCTACCGTAGCCACCCGCTCTTCCTCCGACCAGCAATAGCGTTCATTATTGCCTTTACGGATCAGATACAGCGGGGGTGTGGCAATGTAGACATAGCCGTTTTCGATCAGTTCGCGCATATACCTGAAGAAGAAAGTGAGGATCAATGTGGCGATGTGACTTCCGTCCACGTCGGCATCGGTCATGATTACCACCTTGTGGTAACGTAATTTTGAAAGGTTGAGTGCCTTGCTGTCCTCTTCAGTTCCAACCGAAACGCCCAATGCGGTATAAATATTTTTGATTTCCTCGCTATCGAAAATCTTATGCTGCATGGCTTTTTCCACGTTAAGGATTTTACCCCTGAGCGGAAGTATGGCCTGAAAGCGCCGGTCGCGGCCCTGCTTGGCGGTTCCCCCTGCTGAATCTCCCTCCACAAGGTAGATTTCGCAGAGTTCGGGATCTCTTTCGCTGCAGTCGGACAGTTTACCCGGTAGACCCGAGCCGGAGAGCACATTTTTACGCTGCACCAGCTCCCTGGCCTTCCTTGCTGCATGACGGGCCGTTGCTGCGAGGATCACCTTGTTGACAATGGTGCGGGCCTCTTTGGGATGTTCTTCAAGGTAATAATTCAGAAGTTCAGAAACAAGGGTATCCACAGCCCCCATCACCTCATTATTTCCGAGCTTGGTTTTGGTTTGCCCTTCAAACTGGGGCTCCTGCACCTTTACGGAGATAATTGCCGTCAATCCTTCGCGGAAGTCATCCCCGTTGATGTCAAACTTCAGTTTGGCCAGCATCCCCGACTTGTCAGCATAGCCTTTCAGGGTTCTGGTAAGCGCCCTGCGAAAACCGGCCAGATGGGTTCCGCCTTCATGGGTATTAATGTTGTTGACATAAGAGTGGATGTTTTCGCTGAATGAGGTATTGTACTGCATCGAAATCTCAACGGGAATATCATTTTTCTCCCCTTCGATATAAATCGGTTCCGGCATCAGTTTTTCGCGCATGCCATCCAGATATTCGATAAAATCGCGCAGACCGTTTTCCGAATAGAATGAAAACCCGGGATGATTCCCGTTTTCGTCCGTTTCACGTTCATCAGTAATAGAAAGGCGGATTCCTTTATTCAGAAAAGCGAGTTCGCGCAGGCGGGAACTCAGTATCTCAAGATCATAAACATCATTGGTAAAAATTGAGGTATCCGGCTTAAAATGAACCGTTGTACCCGTTTTTCCGGTAGTGCCGGCTTCCCTCACCGGGTAGAGCGGCTTACCGATTGAGTATTCCTGTTCAAAGATCTTTCCTTCGCGGTATACGGTTACCTTCAGCATCGAAGACAGGGCATTCACACAGGAAACACCTACTCCGTGCAAACCGCCGGAAACCTTATAGGAGCCCTTATCAAACTTTCCACCGGCATGCAGCACCGTCATGACCACTTCAAGGGCCGAACGTTTCTCCTTTTCATGCAAATCGGTAGGAATTCCACGGCCATTATCCGAAACAGTAATAGAATTGTCGGGATGAATAAACACCTCTATGCTATCGCAATAGCCGGCCAGCGCCTCATCAATTGAGTTGTCAATAACCTCATATACAAGGTGATGCAACCCCCTGGAGCCAATATCACCGATATACATGGCAGGGCGCTTACGAACCGCTTCAAGACCTTCAAGAACCTGGATGTTTTCAGCAGTATAATTGCCATTGCCGTTGCCGTTTCCATTTCCACTTCCGGCAGCAATGACTTCTTTATTTAATTCACTCATATTCAGTAAAATAGTAAATTTTAGTTAACAAGCAAAGGTAATCATTTAATCAATTCAAATTACGGAATCATTCATCCCGAATTGTGTAAGTTATTAACAAAAAAAGGCCGCGTTACATCACGGCCGGTATGGTTCAGCGGCATTGCCCTCCGGCAGTGCTTTTAAGACAGGTGGTTACCGGAGAAACGAAAAAAGCACAGAAGCGGATCTCAGTACTTTGGTCAGAATGAATAAGCTATTCCGCCAAGCAGGTTAAAACGGTATCCCGGATAATTATACCATTTATAGGCGCGCACACCGGTAACGTTATTCAGGTTAAGAAAAGCCGACAACTGCCGGGTATAGCGGTACTCCAGGCCCAGGCTGACATCGGTGTAGCCCTTTATCTGATAGGCCCTGACTTCTCCATCCTCATCCTCCAGCCTGGCATACTGTTTACCACTGGCGGTAACCGAGGCGCGTGCAATAATTTTATTCCCGATATTGTAACAGGCTTCGGCACCCAGGGTGGTTGCCGGTTTATGCCAGGGTTGAAGCTCATGCTGCATATTCCATTTTTCAAAAGCGGCAAAAGCTTTAACTTTCAGGCGTTCAGCAGTGTGATATTCGGCCTCGAACCTGCCGGCAATCAAATTTGCATCATCGTAAATCGGAATAAAACGGCTGAACGGTGCCTGGGAAAAATCATTCACAAAGAAAGCTTCATTACCAATAACTCCTGTCCTGAAAGAGGCATAAAGATTGATGTGCTTCCCGGCCCTGGCCGCTGCTCCGGCATAAAAAACAAATCGTTCGCGGGTATATTGTAAAGGCAGCACCGATTGAATAAACGGGTTTTGTTCCGCGAGCAGATCAAATCCCTTCCTTTGCAGGCCGCCGGTGATTCCGGCATAGATGCTCAGGACATCTTCAACAACGTTCAACCTCGCTTCGGCGAAGGGGAACATATATGCCTTTGAAACGGAATCTCCCTGAAACGTAAAATTCAGGCCCAGTTTAAATGTGTACTCATTAAATCCTGTCGCAATAAACGGCCGCACACTGACCAGTGTGCTGCTCTGTTTCAGCGTAGAATCCTTGTATCCGGCGAAGTTCATTGATGTTTCAAGACCCAGTTGCTGGAAATCCGTAAAATCAAATAGTTCAAACCGTTTATCTGCCGCCCCCTGCAGGCTGAATGTTGTTTCGCGCGTTTTGAATTTGTCTGCAATGTTTCTGAAACCCAACGTCAGCTGATGATTCAGCTTATCTTCATCCGCATAGTTTGACCTGATGTCAACAGAAGCATTAAGCCTGTTAAAATGCTGCTTCAGCATATCATCCGGAAAGAAGCCTTCAGATTCTGCAGGTTTAAAGCCATAATGATGCACCGCATTCCGCCTGAAACCCAGTCTGCCGCTCAGGGTGTGCTGTCCGAAAAACTTCCTGCCCTGCAATTGTATCAGGTTCACGCTGTTTCCGCTTTCGGCATAATCCTTTATCTCACCCGAAGATGACAGATGCTTCAGGTGTAATCCAAGCTGAAAAGATTTTGATTGAAGTGAGCTTGCCCGGAATTCCGCGTAAGGGGTGGTATAATTCCCGAACCCTACGCGGGCATAGTTCCGTAAAAGCTTTTTCTGAGGCTCACCTACCAACCGCACGGCCGGAATGGATTCAGGGCTCAGCTTAGTTTCCATCTGCACCGGCGTCACCGAATAAGACATTACAGGCAATTTTACTTCAGTTTCGGAAGCTGCCGGATTTATATTGATCTTATTAACATCCGGAATTGAAGGCTCATAGGCTGCCACCACAGTCACCTGCTCATTGATTCCCTGTCCTGGCAAAAGATTCCAGGCTCCATTGATCATTACAAGCATGGCCAGCAACAAAGGTTTAGCTGACCTGATCCGGAATTTGGCACTCAAATATTTTTTCATTATTAACCGCTTTTAATCAAAACACATTTAAAATATGGGCCCCCGGGGCATCAACTATCTGATGATAATCCCTTCCTCATCATCAAATGTCTTTCCAGTCGGACGGGATGATGATTCTCCGTGATTAATCCGCTCAAGTTTGTCAGCAGCGATTTTCCTGAGGTCCTCCCCTTCATAATTATCGATGATGCTCTGAAGGGTTTGTCTGGCCTGGAATACATTGCCGGTTTTTATATAAACATCCGAGAGGAGGATAAATGAACGTGCCACCCAATAGTCGTAGGATGCATAATCACCGCTGAGTTTGAATATCTGTGATTCAGCGGCTGTATAATCCTTTTGTTCATAACTGATTGCAGCCAGGTTGAAGAGTGCTTCAGCACCTGCTTCACCCTGCGAAAGTTTCATAACATTTTCGAAAGAAGTCCTTGCAGCCTCATACCGTTGCAACGACATATAGGATTTGCCGGTAATAAGATGGGTTTCTGCTGCCAGGTTGGGTGAAAGCCGCTCTGTTTCAAGCACTTTTTGTCCCTTCTGAACGGCAATCCCGTGATTTCCCAGGTAGAAGTTGCAGCGCATCTGCCCGAGGTATGACTCCTGCAGACTGGCCGGGTTTTCCGCATTCTCTTCAAGCCGCTCATACATCTGAAGGGCTTTGGCATAATCTTTCATCCTGAAGAGGATCTCAGCGGCTTTCAGCGCCGAATTTTCGGTGTACCCGGTGCGGGGTTTTGACAGGATGAATTCATAGCTTTTCAGCGCTTCAGCATGATTGCCGGCGCGGCTTTCACAGTCTGCCTTAAAATAATTCGCTTTCACAGAAAAGATTCCATTGGGAAATTTATCCAGATATGAAGAAAAGCCCGGGATGGCTTTACTGCAATCCCCGGCCATATACCTGCCTTCAACTGCAATAAACGTAAGGGAATCCTGTTCCGAACGGGTTATGTTTGCAAACGGAATATCCTGAGAATAATTAACATAAGCATCAACCTGGTTCATGTCAACATAGATGTTTTTAATTACCGCCAGGGCTTCGCGCGATTCAGGAGTGGCAGGATAATCTTTGACCACTTTTTTGAAAGTCTCCAGGGCTTGCTGATTGCGGTTCGTATTGTAATAGATCAGGCCTGTGTTCAGCAGCGAGCGTTTTACAAAGCTGCTGTTCGGATGATCCGCGACCAGTTTTCTGAATGTCTGCAGTGCTTCTTCATTCTGATTAAGGGTCATCTGCGCCTGGCCAATTTCAAAGCGGGCATCATCGTTATAGGGGGATCTCGGGAAATCGTTGACCAGCTTCTGAAGAGAGACAATTTTCTGCCTGATATTACCGGTAACGCCCACCGCAAGAGATTTCTGATAGAGGGCATAATCAGCATCGGCCGTCTTTGCGCCAATCACCTGATCATAACCGGCAATGGCATCCTGATATTGCTTTTGCATAAAAAAAGCATCGGCCAAACGCAACCTGGCATCGTTCATCATTTTTTTATCCGCCGGGCGGCTCTCGATAAACCGGCTGAATGCCTGGGCAGCCTGACTGTAATTTTTCTGTTTAAGCATGGCATAACCCAGGTTGTAGCTGGCCGAAGCGTACGCGGTGTGATTCTTAGCCCCCGGAGCATTTTGAAAATTCCTGTAATAGGCCGCTGCCTGATCGTACTGCCCAAGCCTGTAATAGGATTCTCCGGCCCAGAAGGTGGCGCCTGCAGCGATCAGTTCATCACTTTTATGTTCGGCAGACTTTTTAAACATACCGATAGCATCAAAAAACTGATTATCAGCAAATAGTTCAAGACCACGGTAATAGGTAATTTTCTGATAAATTTCGTTTTGCGCCGGCGTACGCTTTTTGACATTCTCAAGGGTTGAGAGGGCTTCCCGGTAATTACGCGTTACAAGATAGAGGTTGGCGAGGTAGGTGTAGGCTTCATCCCTTCGGGGCGATGAAGGGTATTCGGCAAGGTACTGCTGCAGCGCCCTGATGGCTTCATTGTATGGATTGTATGACAGCTCTATCGACAGTTTTGCATAATTGAAAAGGGCATCTTCCGCGAGCGCCGATTTAACCGGCACCTTCCAGGCCGACAAGAAGGCGTTGGAGGCAAACTGTTTCCGGGATGTTTTCAGGTAACTGTCGCCTAAGTGGTACCAGGCATTCTGCGAAAGGCTGTCGTCTCCGCCGGCCACCTGCTGAAATTCAGGAATGGCCTTTTCAAACTCACCGGTTTTGTAGTAAGAGTAAGCCAGGATATAACTTTCCTCGCGCGAGAATTTCCCCCTTGAAAGCTTCCTGTATTCTTCCAGTAGGTTAATGGCTTCCTGAAAATTGCCCCGCTTGTAATTCACATCGGCGACCAACCGCAGAATTTCATTGGTACGCTTGTTACGCTGTCCTTTCAGATAAGGCCGGGCCAGCTCAAGCAATTCATCATACCGTCCCTGCATGTAATAAATCTGGATGATATAGTAGGGCACCACCGACTTGAACGTCTCATCCTTTCCCAGTTTCTGGAAGTCGCGAAGGGCCGTTTCATATTTTCCGTCAGCATACATGATGTGCGCGTAATAATAGGTTGCAGGCCCGGTATAACGGGTCTGCTGTTCCTTGATCCTGTAGAAAGCATCTGCAGCCTTGTCAAAATCGTCCTGCTTAAAATGGCAGTATCCCTGCTTAAAGGTAAATTCGGCCTGCTCTTCGGTATTCATGTCAAACTTGTCTACCTGCTGATAAGCGTCAAGCGCACTTCTGAAACTGTTGTTACGGAAATAAAGATTTCCCAGTTGAAACCAGACCCGGTTGGTGCGGGTGTTTTCGGGGTGTTTTTCAAGGAACTCTTTAAGCAGGGCCGGGGCGTCGGCATGCTGCAATTCGGCTGCGCTAACGGCAGTATAGTAGTCCTTTTCCACATCATAAGCGAGTAGCAGATCGGAAGGCGTCTGCAGCATGCTGTAGTGGTCTCTTACAGATCCGTATTTTTCCTTATTAAATAAATCTGACGCTGTAGTTATTCCTGCTGCCGGTTCCTGCCTGGCAACGGTTTGCTGGGCCATTCCACTGAAGCTGAAGAATACAGGCAAAGCAGCAATGATGGCAATAAAATTCCTTCTCATACCGGACTTCTGTTTGGGCTTTAAAATTACACCTCCAGTGACTATCATTAAAACTGTTTGATGGGTAGTTTTCAACAACGGATGTTTGAAAACTAATGGTGAATAAACGCATCAGGCGGCAGGTTAGTATATTTATCCCGGATTTGGCATTTGTCAATGCCTGAACGGTTAAGGGTTTTTATTCAAAGCAACAAGTATTGCGCTGAACATGCACTTAATCGAAGCAACCTCAAATCCTGAATAAAAGCCTGCACAGGAGAGCCAAAAAAGCTTGGGGGGCCGGGTAAGATTAATTCCTGACAAATTTTACCACATGCTGAACGCCTGCAGCATTTACCAGGCGAACAATGTACATGGCCGGTTTCAGGCCATGGATGTCAATGATGACCGGAGTGTCACCCGGCGGTAATTGTATTTGCTCCATTAAAGTTCCGTTCATATTTACCAACTGAAGAATGACTCCATTATCATCAGGACACCTAACTTCCAGCTGCTGCCCGTTATTAACAGCAAACACCCCGAAAGCAGCGTTCAGGCCCACATCGTTAACCGAAACCGTACCGTATTCGAGCCAGAGATCATCAACCCAGAGTTTGCTCCCTGTTACCGGACTACCGGCAAGGAGGTTGGATGAAAAAAACATGATGTTCATGGTATCGGGTTGTCCGGGTGTCAGGTAAGCGATCGGGAGCGAGAACTCCTGCCAGTCAGGGTGCTGCCCTCCGATAGTAAGGTAAGCATATGCCAGCGTATCGCGTGAAACTCCGTTCCAGCGCGAAAGTCCTATTCCCATGATGCAGGAATCATTGGCTGAAGGCAGATAGCGGAACCATCCCCTGAGCACAACCGGCGCCCCGCTGACCGGTACTCCACCTTCTACGGTTCCCGTCTGGTTGAGGATATCGAGTGTAATTTCGCCAAGCGAAAGCACACCCGGCATTGTTACCGGCCCTACAATAAAGATGTTATGGGTGATGGTTTCAAGTTTAGCCGAATAAGAACCACCATGAGGATTCGACTGCTCGCGGGTAACAGGGGTAAAAGTTGTTCCAAGTATGGTTTGATTGATGGTATTCCATCCGACAGGCTCCCCGCCCGACCAATTCTCGAAACCCGGATTCGGTATGTCCTGTGCCCTCAATACTCCTTCCGTAAGAGATGAGAAGCAAAAAATTAAAAGGAGGATGAGCTGATTTGACCGTAGCTTGATTTTCATGATGAGCGCTTGAGTGTGTAAGCAGCAAAAATAATCAGAAAAATAACCACTTTGTTGATTTCTGGTTCAGGATTCGTGCCCGGTATATGCATGCTGAAGGCAAGTCAGGAGGAGAAAAGCAAAACCCCGGTTTGGCCGGGGATTTGCTTTAAAAAACGGTGCCGTACAACGTTGTAAGCGGGGTTCTGTCTCCCGCAGAAGCGGGACTTCTGTCATTTATCTGCACCTGATGTCGCCATCAGGTTCTAACGGCCTACCCCCCGGAAAAGAGCGGGCAGCCCTTTGTTGCACTTTGCAGCACAACGATCCGGTATATTTGGCCTTTCAACCCATAAGGTTTACCCGCGCAGGCTGTCACCAACCTGAGCCGTGGGCTCTTACCCCACATTTTCACCCTTATCCTGTCATGATAAATCATGACGGGACGGTAATTTTCTGTGGCACTTGCTGTTTCCGCCGGCTGCAGAACCTTCCCGTTAGGAAGTATGGTGCCCTTTGTTGCCCCGACTTTCCTCTTTCAGCCCTTCGACCGAAAGCGACAGAACACGTTGCTTTTACCGTTAAGAGACCTAAGTTGATACAAAGGTACAAAATAATTGGATACCAACGGTATATGAATAAAAATTCATTACAAAAAGCCTGCCACGACAAATCCGGCTCATACAGGCAAGAAGATATACAGGCAAGTCACCTGAAAATTCACGCTCCGGTGGTGCTCAATAATTGAATAAGTAAATTTTCAGCCTATTCAGACTACTCCAGATTAATTACCTTTATGGATGATGATATCCACGGCACCGTTTCCAAATCTGGCAAAGGGTGCGTTCCTGAACTCGACATTTTCGTAATCAGCCAATGCCGATACGATCGCTGATTTAAGAGAGCCATTCCCGATGCCATGAATAAAGGTAACTTTGTAATAATTGTTTGTGATGGCACTGTCGAGCATGCGGGCAAAAAAATCGAGCTGATAACGCAGAATTTCATTGTTCGACATTTCAGCGTAATCATCCCTGAGAGAGGATATGTGAAGATCAACCTCTGCTTCACGAGGAGCGGTGCGGAAACGGTCGATGTATGCCGGCGGGGCAATGGCCGAGATTTTCTGCCTGGCAGCCGGATCACTCACTGCGGTCATTAACGGTTCGGCACCGGATATCAGCAGTTGCCCTGAGATATCCCCCAGATTCAACACCACCGACTTTAATCCTGCCAGCCTGAACTCCTGGTAACTTGTCTCCTTATAAAAACGGACAGATTTGATTTTAAATGCAGCATGCAACGGACTCAAAACCGGCATACTCTCAGCACTGTGGAAAATAACCTGTACTATGCCTTCAGACCAACTGTCGAGGTCTTCACGGGTTATGGTTTCGATCAGCATTTTAGAATAAGGCGGAATCACCTCAAAATTCACCCCTGAAAAAACGCCTTCTTCTTCCTTCAGCATAAACGAGAAAATCGCCTCGTATCTGCTGTTGTTTACCAGGTAGATATCGAGATTCCCGGTCATCAGCCATTTCTGATCATGCGGGGCATAGATCAGGTAAATACCTTCCGTAACTCCCGCGCCCGACTGCCTGTATAGCGGTGAAATCCCGTCAGGCTCATCTTCGCCGGAGGCATTTTCAGCTTTTACAGGTTTTTCATTCCGCTCTTCAGCGATTACGCTTCCGGCAGGCAGCTCAACATTTACATTGCGGTCGAAAAAACGGCCTGCCATCCCCTGCGGCTCTATCCTGATCAGGTCACTGGCCAGCACCGGCACTTCAAAACCTTCCTCAATGGCCACATTGACCATGGTATTGCTGAGTATGCGCGTTACTATTCCTTCTCCTTTTTCGTTCAAGAAACGAACCTTATCTCCTGTCCTGAGTTCCATTTTAGTGATGTTAGAAATTTACCCGGCTGTATGAAGAGCGCAGCCGGTATTGTGCAGTAAAAATTATCCCGTGCAAAATTAATCATTTGCTTTGATTCCCATCAGATTAAGTTGACTGAGTATAAGGTAGCAGGCTGAACTCTCCGGAGTTAACTTCATGTTATTAAACACTTAACGGTACAATTTTCTTTCCTGATCGCCAGATATTTTGTAATTTTATGGTCTGATCCTGCTTGTCATGACTCAAAACACTTTATTTCGCCTGAGGTTCCTCCTCTTAATCACATTGTCTCTTTATGGCGCAGCGGGTTGCAACGACAAGGAACCTGATGTGGGAAAATACAAGCCAACACCTTATCAGATTCAGGTACCGCAGTTCTTTCCGACTTTGCTGAATATTCCTTCCGACAACCCTATGACCTTTGAAGGCATAGAATTGGGGCGCTATCTCTTCTATGACGGGCGTTTATCGGGCCGAACCCATACCGATTCACTGATGAGTTGCGGGAGTTGCCACCGGCAGTCTCGAAACTTTGAACCGGGGATTGACCACCCGGTATTTCAGGGCGGGATGACTTTCGGACTGAGCGGTGCACCCACTCCCCACGCGCCGCTCCCGCTGATTAACCTGGTATGGAATCCGAACGGGTACCTCTGGAATGGCCTGATCAGGGAGAATAATCCCGATAATTCGCGCCGCCGGCTTGAAGACCTGGTTTGGATGGGTGTATTGGCACCCCATGAAATGAACGGCGACACCAACCGCACCAAAGCGCTGATCCAGGCGACGCCCGGTTACCCCGAACTTTTCAGGAAAGCCTTCGGGTCGTCAACAGTTACGATGGAAAATATCAGTAAAGCAATAGCGCAATTCGTCAGGACACTGATTTCAGCCAACTCCAGGTTCGACAAATATATGCGCGGGGAGTTGCAACTCACCCGGCAGGAACTGAACGGGTTTATTCTCTTTACCACGGAAGAAGGGGCTGATTGCTTTCATTGTCATGGCAGCAGCGGAAACCCGCTGTTTACAACCAACCTTTTTTATAACAACGGGAAAGACACTGAATTCAATGATCCCCGCGACCGGTACGCGATCACCGGTAATGAAACGGACAAAGGCGCCTACAAGGCAACCACCCTCAGAAACATAGCGCTGGGAGGACCTTACATGCATGATGGCCGGTTTGAAACCCTGGACCAGGTGATCGATTTTTACTCCCATCACGTACAGATGTCGCCTTATGTAAATCCGCTGATGCACCATGTTGCAGAAAACGGGGTTCAGCTGACTCCGGTGGAAAAAGCAGAATTAAAGGCTTTTATCCTCAGCCTGCAGGATGATGAATTTCTGAACAATCCGGATTTTAGTCCACCGGCAAGTTTCCCCGACGGCTCAACTTATGAACAGGTTTCCGGCAGGTTTGGCAACCTCAGGTAAAATGAGGGCCGTTTGAAAGTATGTCAAAGGTGAATAAAAGGCCTGAATCCGGCGGATGCTAACGCTTCCCGATCATGGTAAGCAGTTCAAGATCGAAGGTAATGCCGAAATAGGGTTTAATCTTCCATTCTTTTGTGGTGGGAATAGCGATACCGGCATCCAGTTTATCGCCAACATTAAATCCTTCCTTCAGGGCCTCGTATTCCCTGATATTGGCGCCCAGGTTCACATGCAGCACATCGAACAACTTGAAATTCGGGCCCAGATAGAAGTTCTTGAAAAGGTTATTCCCGCCGAAACCCAGGAAAAACCCGACATCATAGGTCAGACTGGCATCGGGCTTAGATAGGTCTTTAAGCATAAAGCTGGCACCGGTGACGTAGTCGAACTCAACATCACTTGTATTATTATTAGTGATAACATACACTCCCGGGTTATTGGCATCTTTAGGCGCAAGGGCAAAATCCGGAGTGCGGTAACCTTTGATGGCGAAACCCTGCACTACGCGGGTTTTCTTTTTTTTGTTGGTGACAGTTGAGTATCTGTTCTCGCAATCCTTGAGCTTCAGTTCGGTATATTTCAGCTGCTCCCCGGTGCGCACCAGATTCTTCTCCGTCTCAGTCAGGGTAGTGCGCAGGGTATCGATACGGCGGTCTGCGGCAGCCTTGTCGGCAATGATCTTCTGGATCTCGCTGTTGCGACCGGCAATGTCACGGTTCTTCTCATCAATGCTCTGCTGCAACAGGCCAATCTCCCGTTCCTTACCCTCAAGGCGTGAGTCCTTGGCCGAAATCAGCCCTTCAAGCTTGACTTTATCGATAAGGCTCGAATTAACGGCATCTTTATAGATCTGTTCTTTCTCTGCAAACAACTGCTCCTTGTCTTTCTGAAGCCGGATCTGCTCCTCAAGAAAAAGATTCTTTGCATGCAGCTCGGCGCCGAGTTCAACGATTTTACGGTTCAATGCTTCATTGAGGGGAACCAGTTCATCTTCACGTTGCTTTAACTGATCTATCCTTGCTGACAGCATATGAACCATTCTGTTCAGGGAATCCAGTTCATACGAAAGAATGAAGTTACGGCTCCGCTCCTGCTTCAGCATGAACCTGAATGTATCCAACGAATCAACAGCCTTTAGAGCCAGCGTATCTTCGCCTGAATTGCCTGCAGGTAGCTGGGCTGAAACAAAATCAGGAGAAAATAACACGGTAATCAGAAATGCAGCATGCAAAAAGGCAATTTGAAAGAATCTTGTAATCATTTCAAAAACAATATGTTAAAATACTTGCAGCAAACCATTCCGCACTGAAATAATGACTTTGTGTGCGGAATGGTTTGCCGGTAAAAATCCGGTTACTTAAACGTTGGTTTCATGCCTAAATTGTACATGGTAAATGCCCAGATATCGGTTGCCTCATCAATCAGTTTGGAGATGGGTTTCCCGGCACCATGACCGGCATTGGTTTCAATCCTGATCAATGCCGGGTTGTTGCACGACTGGCATTCCTGCAATGTAGCGGCAAACTTGAACGAATGCGCGGGCACCACCCTGTCGTCGTGATCGGCGGTGGTTACCAGCGTAGCAGGATAGCAGGTTCCCGGTTTCAGGTTATGCAGCGGTGAATAACCAAGCAGGTAGCGAAACTGTGTAGAATCCTCGCTTGACCCATAGTCTTCGGTCCATGCCCAGCCAATGGTAAACTTGTGAAAACGCAGCATATCCATCACACCGACGGCAGGCAGCGCGACTGCAAAAAGATCGGGCCGCTGGGTCATGCAGGCGCCGACCAGCAAACCTCCGTTTGAACCGCCTGCAATGGCGATTTTTTTGGGATTGGTATACTTTTCAGCTACAAGGTATTCGGCGGCTGCGATAAAATCATCAAAAACATTTTGTTTCTGCAGCTTTGTTCCGGCCCTGTGCCACTCCTCGCCATACTCACCGCCACCACGCAGATTGGCCACAGCTATGATCCCACCCTGCTCAAGGAAAAGCAGCCGGCTGACACTGAAAGCCGGGGTAATGCTCACATTAAAACCACCATAACCATAAAGATAAACGGGATTTTTACCATCCTTCTTCAGGTCGGCCTTGTAGACCAGAAACATGGGCACCTTTGTACCATCCTTGCTGTTATAAAATATCTGCTCAGTGGTATAGCCTGAAGCATCAAAGTTTATTTCAGACGCATACAGCACCTCTGATTTATTGGCGGCAATATCGTAGGTATATACTGTTGAAGGAAAAGTAAATGAAGTAAAGGAATAAAATGCCTGGTTATCCTCCCGGTTTCCTTCAAAACCTGCAATGGTTCCCAGTCCCGGCAGATCCAGTTCATGCATCAGGGTTCCGTCCATATTGTGGACAAAAACCTTGCTTACCGCATCCATCATGTATTGGCAGATAATCTTTCCACCGGCGACCTCTGCCGATTTCAGCACTTCCTCTTTTTCAGGGATAATGGTCATCCAGTTCGCCTTTGCGGGATTTTTAAGGTCAACCTGTACCAGCCGGTAGCGTGGGGCTCCGTCGTTGGTGAGGATATAAAAACGTTCTCCGTCGTTACTGATTACATTGTAATCAAAACGAAAACCATCGGCAATCTTCACAAATCCCGAGGCGGGATTCCTTAAATCCTTGACATAAAGCGCATTTCCACTGGTGCTTTCCGATTCGCCCAGGATCAGAAACTGCTCGTCATCAGTGGTGCTTCCACCATAGTTGCGCAAGGGATATGCACGGTTTTCATATACCAGCACATCCTTATCCTGGGGGTCTCCTACTTTGTGATAATACACTTTCTGGAATTCATTTTTCGAAGAAAGCTCCCCGCCCCCGGCGGGTTTGTCGTAACGGCTGTAATAAAACCCGTCACCACGCCACGAGATTCCGGAAAACTTAACCCATTCAAGTTTATCGTTCAACTGCTGCCCGGTCGCGGTTTCCATTACATATATTTCATTCCAGTCGGAACCGGCTTTTGAGATGGCATATGCAAAATATTTCCCGTCTTTTGAAACGGAATAGGTCCCCAGCGAGGTGGTTCCGTCAGGGGAAAGCTTGTTTGGATCAAGAAAAACCCTCGGCGTTCCAGTCAAAGAATCCTGAATATACAAGACGCTCTGGTTCTGAATTCCATCGTTTTTAAAAAAGAAGAAATGATTCCCTTTGTGGAAAGGAACTCCATAACGGGGATAATTCCAGAGCCCGGTCAGGCGTTCCCTGATCTGATCGCGAAAAGGGATTTTAGCCAGATAAGCGTTGGTCACATCATTCTGGGCTTTCACCCATTCTGCCGTTTCGGCGGAATTATCATCTTCGAGCCAGCGATATGGATCGGCTACTTCAGTGCCGAAATAGACATCTACTGTGTCGGTTTTACGGGTTTCAGGATAGTTGATTCTCTCCTGTGTAGTGCAACTGTTCATAATCAGTAATGCTGAAACCAGAGTAAACAGCAGGTTTTTCATATTGTTAGAGGTTAAGGTGTTCTGATGGTCTGAAGAAATCAGCAATGGTATTTCCCGGGCTTCAAAATTAATAATTTAGTAACTAATCAGTTTGTTTTGTAATCGGCAATAGTGTTTAAAGCAAGAAAAACAT
>VSSQ01000466.1_pt1 | contig 27364 bp, 31 predicted proteins | sample 4763081 | NCBI WGS metagenome assembly VSSQ01 (sample SAMN12137344, study PRJNA551015) | bioreactor metagenome | isolation source: SDC9 anaerobic chlorinated ethene degrading culture | place: USA: Knoxville, Tennesee | collected 2015-01-01
TATGAGCAAATTTAAACCTTGACTTTTTCGTTGCTATCTTTATGCAACGCTACTGCGTCTACTTAAATACTCAATAAAATCAATATACCCAATAAAATCATATTGAAAAAATGGACATAATCCTGTAAGATAAGGGATGTAAAGGGAATGCAATATTATTCACGTTTTATTTGGTTTATTAAAATTATTGCTATGTAGACTAGACTATGGAGGTGTATGACATGTTAGCAACATTTGGTATGGTAACCCCAACTGTAATGATCATTGTATTAGTCATTGCGTTGATTATTTTTGGACCCGGAAAACTACCTGAGCTTGGCAAGGCTTTGGGACGAGGAATCTCTGAATTTAAATCGGCAACCAATGGCGAAGAGGAAGAAAAGAAAGAAGTTGAAAGCAAAGAAGTTTAACCCCAGGGTACTGTAATGCTCTTTCTTTTCTGAGTACTGTAAATTGAGGGAACGAATAGGCAGGAAGCAGGCATAACCAACTGTAAGTGGGTGCCTGCTTTTTTCTTTTAAATAAAAAGAACATGCCGCACTATATCTATGATAAAGATCTGCGGCACGTCCTTAACTTCTTTGCAAAATATTTAAGCTAATACAGCGCTATTGCTAGTCACCATCCATTTTTAACACCTCTCCAACAGATACTTGACTTTATTATATATCCTTTAGTATGGACAAGCAAATTACCAGTTATACATTTTTATACATAATATGTATTTGGATTAAAAAGGTGAGAATCAGGTGAATTCCCAACTTATCCGATAGTAATACAATAGGCTGGGGTTATCAATGACCCATTCATACACATCATTATTACCAATGATTTTACAATGGATTATTTGTGGCTGGGATAAATTAATTTGCGCAAAACTATCGGCATAAACGCATCGCTTGACACCTTTCACCATGTCGTTAGGGACACAAAGCCTTAGTATGATTCTTTCCGTTGGGTTTCTTACTAAATGTCCGATCATGGGCTGCATTATTTTTGATGAATCGCCTAGTTCATATTTCAACTTAAAGGTGGTAGGCTGGTTTTTCTCCAAGGGTACATCAAAGATGATTTTGGCCGTAGTTAACGGACTGGCATCCTTGCATAGCTCTACTTTATGATTATGGGCCGATTCAAGAATTGGTGAACTGATATAATCACCTGTCCAGTTATGAGAACGTTTCATTTCACTTATTTCTTTTAAAGCAGATATATTATAATTTGAAGAATAGGCGATGCTTTCCCGCGTTTTAAAATACAATTCAGTTTCGATTTCTTTATAGATATAATCCATTGAAAGTGAAGGGAACCTGGGTTTGAATTTATTCGAGTTATTCCTATAGAACTGGATGGAGCCCACTAACATTGCTCCTATAGAAATCCCTGCAACTAAATACTGCCAAAACAAAACAACTTCACTATGCCATAATGAAACTATATTTGCCGCAATTAATGACCAAAGGCTAATCAGGATAACCCAGATAATCGATGCGGATAAACTAGATACGATGCCCACCTTGTATTCCACAGTAAACTTTTTATCTAGTTTCATTTTATTCCCTCGCGATAATTCCATTTTTTACCTAATAGATATAATTCGGCATAGTGCCGATAATTCCTTCTTGAGGTAGGAGAATTATTGCACAAGGGAACGGGGTTAGAGGAGGGAGGACTGGTTACACTAGGACTAGAGTAGAAATTGAAGTCAATAAGGAAGTGTATTTGTGGATATTGCCAAAGAAGTTTCTAAACCTCAATTGATTTATTCTTTTGTCAAAACCATATTTCCGGCGGTAAAAGCTCAGCTGAGCTTCTGGGAAGAGAAAGCGGGGCGTTGTCCTGACCGGGTGCTTGGGGAGCAAGCCCTGGCCAGTATAGCCCATAAGGAATTTCATTGTTTAGGGGGCAGCATTTATTCTCTGTATCCCGGGGCCAGGGTTGCCGAGGTGATTGAGTTTGTGGTGGCCTATCAGACCATCAGCGATTACCTGGATAATTTGGTGGATGCCCTGGAGATTCAGGATGAACAGGCTTTTCGCCAGCTTCATCTGGCCATGACTGAAGCTCTGGATGCCGATGCCCGGTGTTCCGATTACTATGCTTATTATCCTCACCGTGAGGACGGAGGTTATTTGGCCGAATTGGTACAGACCTGTCAGAGGAGGGTGCAAAAGTTGCCTTCTTATGAAGTCGTTCGGCCCTACATGATGAAACTGGCTGAGCTTTACACTTTGCTTCAAGTCAGCAAACATTTGCATCCGGCTGAGCGTGAACAAAAGATGTTAGGCTGGTTAGAGCAGGTCATTCCTGAATATCCGGGGCTATCCGTCTGGGAGCTGGCAGCTGCCACAGGATCAACCCTGGGGACGTTCTGCCTTTTTGCTATGGCTTATGATGCTCAGCTGACGGACAGAGAAGCAAAAAAAGTCAGGGATGCCTATTTTCCCTGGATTACAGGCTTGCATATTCTTCTGGACTATTTTATCGATCTTGAAGAAGACAGAAAGACCAACCAATTAAATTTTGTCGAGTATTATGCTTCAAAAAAAGAGCAGCAGGAGCGGCTGCTGCTCTTTGTAGAGACTGCTCTCAGTCAGGCAAGGTCTTTGCGCTACCCGGATTTTCATGAAGCCATTATCAGGGGGCTGCTGGCTATGTACCTATCCGACCAAAAAGGAAAATCCAGAGAATGCGGTCAAGTGACCGCGGAGCTGATACGGGCAGGGGGCAGGCCTGTTAAGGTGCTGTTCTGGATATGTCTCCAGTTAAGAAAAAAAGGCAAGCTATAGCTGCCTCTATGCTTGACGATAAAGGATAGTATGGGTGAGTTCGCTCAGGAAGGTTTTGGAGGGCGAAGGGGGGAGGGAGCTCAAGGCCTGAACGGCGGTTTGAGCACAACGAAGGGCAGTGGTAAAAGCTTCATTCAGGGCCCCTGAGGAAATAAGGGCCTGAATAATTCTCTGAACATTCGCCGGGGATAAATCCCGGGCTTGCAGCATCTCTCTTGCCCAAGGTCCGTAGAGGGGCTTATCCAAAAGATAGATGACGGGTAAAGTGATGTAACCGTTGAGGAGATCGGCGGCTGCGGGTTTACCTGTTACCTGGGGATTGCCAGTGAAGTCCAGAATGTCATCAATAATCTGATAGGCATACCCCAGATTCATGCCATACTGGCCAAGGGCTTCGACGGCCTCCTGGTTTGCCCCCGCACTGGCCGCACCGGAGCAGCAACAGCTTGCTAAAAGAATTCCTGTTTTCTGGGCAATGCGCTGGAAATATTGGCTGGGTTCAACAGCTAAGTCACAGCGTTGTTCAGCCTGTTGTATTTCACCGTCACACATGGATTGAATGGCGTCCACCAGGTAGGACATACTCGTAAGGAGATGTTTATTGGCTAAAATACGAAAGGCCTCGGCAAACACATAGTCCCCGGCTAAAACGGCCACCTGATTCCCCCGTTGCGAGTTGATCGTGGGTATGCCCCGCCGCCGGTCCGAATGATCGATGACATCATCATGAATCAGGGAAGCCATGTGAATTAATTCTGCGGCCACCGCCGCATCAAGTGCCGCCGAGTTGAGAGGGCCAAAACACTGGGCGCTTTGTAAGGTCAGCAGGGGCCTTAATCGCTTCCCACCTGAGTCAAGGAGCAGGAGACAAGAATCTTTGATGGTGTCCCCAGCTCTCAGAAAAGATTCCCGAAGCCGCTCTTCGACAATGAGCAATTCGGGAAAAGAGATAGCGGAGTTTGCGGATTTTATGGTTACAGAAGCCATATCCGGAGAAGCCATGAAATCAGTCCTTTACACTAACCTTTTCCTTAGTATTCCATGTTGATGAAAAAGGATACCTTAAAGGATTGGGATCTTGAACGTGCTCTCCTTCTGGGCTATACTGGAGAAAGCAAAAAGATGGATGCTTGCGGAAAGAGTTGTTAAGGAGGAAACGGTGATGTTGCAAGGGAAAACCGCTTTAATCACAGGAGGAGCGACAGGAATTGGCCGCGCCATTGCTTTAAAGCTTGCCCAAGAGGGTGTTAATATTGCTGTCAATTATTCCCGCTCCCGGGAAGATGCCGAACAAACCTCTCAGGAGATCGAAAAACTCAAGGTAGCCTGCAGGATTTATCAAGCCAATGTGGCAAAGGATCAAGAGGTTCGGGAAATGATCGGTGCAGTGGTCCGGGATTTTGGACAATTGGATATTCTTGTCAATAGTGCGGGAATGACTCATTTTGTTGAGCATGCCGATCTTGAAGGCATGAAAGATGACTATTGGGACGAGATTTTCAGTGTCAATGTCAAAGGCCTTTTCAATACCTGCCGTGCCGCGGCGGAAGCCCTCAAGAAGCAAAAAGGCTGTATCGTTAATATTACTTCTATCGCCGGTCTGACCGGATTGGGGAGTTCTATCGCCTATAGTGCTTCCAAAGCCGCTGCGATCAGTGTCAATAAATCCTTGGCCCGGGTTCTGGCTCCCGATGTCCGGGTTAATTCAGTGGCCCCAGGAGTAGTGTTGACCCGCTGGGTCAGCGGTCAAGAGGAACATATCACCCGCATGGCTGAGGGAACCCCTTTACAGAAGGTGTGTACTCCGGAAGATGTGGCTGAAGTCGCCTATGCTTTAATCGCCCATGCCGGATTTGTCACAGGTCAAACCTGGGTTGTGGACGGTGGCAATTTTATCTGATCATCAAGTTTGGTTTAGGCTTTCAGGTTTAGGGAGAGGATGATATGTTCAAGAGAGAGCATATATCCTCTTTTTTTGAAAAAGCCGGGCCGCGGCTTAGTCCTTGAAGGGTAAGGATTCCAACATGCCCAAGGCTTTGGTGCAGTATTCCAGAATTTCACGGCGGCGGACAATCCCGATAAAGATTTTTTGATCATCCACCACCGGGATAAAGTTCTGCTCAACAGCCCGGGAGATCAGGTCTTCCATGCGGGAGTTGATGGAAACCGGATAGTTTTGAATATGCTGTTCGATCTCTGTCAGCCGGATGCTCTGAGTGTTTTGAAAGTTGAGGCCGGGAGTATTTTTAAGCTTCCACAGAAGATCCCCTTCCGTAATCGTGCCGCGGTAGCAGCCCTGGTCATCAATAAGGGGAATGGCCGAGTAACGGTGGAATTCCATTTTTTCTATAGCCTGACGCATGGTAGAATTGATCTTGAGGTAAATTACATCTTGCTTGGGTATCAGGAAAAAAGCAACATTCATCGTTTTGAACACCTCTCTTTGTTTAACAGAAAGAGTAAAGATTCATTAGCCTGCCCTAGTATAGTTCAGCACAAATTAATTTGCAAGAGTATTTGTTTAAGGAGAATGAAAATATGAAAGCAGCTTATCTTGATTGTTTTTCCGGTATCAGCGGGGATATGCTTTTGGGCGCCCTGGTCGATGCAGGATTGGATTTTAATCTTTTGCAGAGGGATTTGGCTGGCTTGGATCTGGATGAATATGAATTGTATGAACAGAAAGTCCTTAAACAGGGAATCAGGGGTACCCAGATCCATGTTCACGCTTTGGAAGGTCATGTCCACCGCCATCTGTCGGATATTCAGGCAATCATCGGCAGAAGTGCTTTGCCTCCCCAGGTTAAAGAGAAGAGCTTAGAGATATTTACCCGTTTAGGGAAAGCTGAAGCGAAGATTCATGGCACCGATATCGAACAGATTCATTTTCATGAAGTCGGCGCAGTCGACGCTATTGTGGATATTGTCGGGGCAGTCATAGGCTTTTGGCGTTTGGGGATTGAAAAGGTGTTTGCTTCGCCAATTCATGTAGGGAAAGGCTTTGTTAAGGCGGCTCATGGGCTGCTGCCCGTACCTGCTCCGGCTACCTTGGAATTATTGACCGGGGTTCCGATCTATGCTCAGGATGTGGAAGGAGAGCTGGCTACTCCCACCGGAGCTGCCATAGTAACCGCCTATTGCCGGGAGTTTGGTCCATTCCCTAAAATTAGAGTAGAGAGAGTCGGCTATGGTGCAGGAGTGAAAGATTTAACCATCCCGAATCTATTAAGGCTGACCGTCGGAGAGCTGGCCGATGAGGATAAAGGGCAGGAGGGCATTCGGGAAGGAGAGGCATTAACCCTGGAAGTAAATATCGACGATATGAACCCGGAGTGTTACGATTATCTCTTTGAAAAACTTTTCCAAGCAGGAGCAATGGATGTCTATATCCAGACTATCCAGATGAAAAAAAACCGCCCTGCCGTACTGCTGACGGTGCAGACTCCCTATCATAAGCTGGAGGAAATGCGCAGGATTCTTTTCCAGGAGACGACCACCATAGGATTACGGGTTTATCCTATCAAAAAATATATGCTTCCTTACGAACTTCTTACTGTTGAAACAAACTACGGTTCAGCGAAGGTCAAGGTAGCTTTTATGGAAGGGAGAGCCTGCACGGTCAGCCCGGAGTACGAGGACTGCCGCCGGCTGGCCCGATTGACCGGAGAACCCCTTAAGCAGATCTATGAAGAGATAAAAGAAAAGGCGAAGATTTTACTTTATTCGACGAAATATCCTATGGACTAATTGGGCCAGATTTTGTAAGATATTTTTGTTAGGCTATTATTTGTTATCAATATAGAAAGGGAGTCAAATCTATGTGGAACCAGCAATTGCTTAGGCTCATTGAGGATATGAGAAAAGAGCTTAATCAATTAGGTAAGAGAAAGCCTCTTACCGACCCGGAAGTTATTAGTTTAAGCCAAAGGCTGGACGAGCTTCTCAACGAATATCACCTTACAGCGAAATAATGATTATTAATATGTAGCCCTATCAGCAGATAGGGCTTTTTTGTATCTTTTCGAACGGTCTACATCCCATGCTTCAATTACTGGAATTAAAGATATTCCAAATATAATCTTTGATGGTAATCATCGCTTTTTGGTACCCTTTGCTCCATATCCTGACCTCGTAGTTGTAGTCTTCGAGTGGTTTTTCGGCTTCGCGCTCGACAAAATCCAGTAATTGTTTTAGTTTTACATACAGTTCATCATTCATCATAATGCTCACTCCCTATTTGCCCTCTCTTTAATGTATGCACAGGGAGGCAGAGTCGTGTACAAGCTTTTAAAGTAAATTTATTTTTTTGCATATATTTTATAAACGGATTTTAAAATATTCTATTGACAAGTCGGCTTGGTTTTCATATAATGAATATTGTCTCGCGGACGTGGCGGAACTGGCAGACGCGCTAGTTTCAGGTACTAGTGAGTGTACGCTCATGGAGGTTCAAGTCCTCTCGTCCGCACCATAATGAAATTTTGAAGCCCTTGAAAAATCAAGGGCTTTTTCATTTTACATCTTGCAAGGACAGACCGCTGGAAGAGTTATTTCGATAAAGGGTATAATTTTAATTATTATAAATATAAATTTTTTATTAATCTTAATAATTGGTTGTTCATTTTTCACAGAAGCATAAGTATAATGGTTTTAAGGGAAATAGGCCCGTTTAAAGCCTTATAGGACCAAAGGGAAAATATTTTAGAGCAGAAAAAACAGAAGAGGATAAAGAGTAATTTTGGCGAAATTATATATACGTTTTGTTTAAATGAGATAAAAAGTACATATTTGTAAATTGAGGGCAGGAGTGTTATATGCGTTTAGTAAATATTGCTTATGTGGGCGAAGGAGAAGTGCTTGCCCGACCGCTGGTTAGTCCCAACGGAAAGGTCCTATTGCAGGCAGGAGTAAAGCTCACTCGTAATTATATAGATAAATTATCCCATTTGGGGTTTGATACCATGTTTATTGAGGATGATACATTTCAGGATGTGGAGATTTATTCTGCGGTATCCATAAAAACACGTGAAGCAGCTTACGCGTCACTGGAAAATCTGAGCAAAAATCTCAATGAAGCACAACCTCACACCGTTAATCTGGGTGAGGTTAAAAAGGCAGTGCAAAACATCATCGCTGATCTTCTTTACAGCAAGGACATGCTGGGAAACGTTATGGAGATTCAGGGATACGATGATTATACTTTTCATCATTCCGTGAATACCACCATTATCGCCTTAATTATGGGAATATCTATGGGCTGGCATAACGGAAAACTGCTGGAGCTTGGCATGGGTGTGCTCATGCACGATGTCGGCAAGATAAAGATCCCTTCGGAGATACTTAATAAGAGAGGACCCCTTACTCCTGAAGAATTCGCGGAGATTAAGAAACATGCTGAATATGGATTTGAAATCCTCCGGAAAAACCATGACATTAACTTACTGTCTGCTCACATCGCTCTTCAGCACCAAGAGCGTTGGGATGGCAGCGGTTATCCGAGGGGATTAAAAGGGAACCAGATTCATGAATATGGCCGGTTAGCTGCTGTTGCCGATGTTTATGAGGCATTAACCAGCAAAAGGGTTTATCGGAATGCTCTGCAGCCGTATGAGGCCTACGAATATGTTATCGCCAATTCGGATACCCTTTTTGAACCTAAAGTAGTGCAGAACACCTTTTCCAAATGCATTACGCCCTATCCTACAGGTACAGGGGTCCGTCTTACCAACGGACTTCGCGGTAATGTGGTAAAGCAAAATTTCACTTTTCCCACCCGGCCTTATGTCCGAATGACCCATGAAGGAGAGATTCGCCTCATTGCCCCCATTGATTATAACCTGGCGGAACATCCTTCCTTGATGATTGTCGGCATAGAGAACAAATAAAGGATTAAGATTAAAGATGAAATAAAGAAGCAAAGCCGGATTTGGTATAGTATGCCCGGTTTTGCTTCTCTTTGCGTGGATTAGGTCAGTAAGGCAGACAGCTCTTCAGCTTTATGAACGGGTTTATGGCAAGCGTAATTCTGACACAGGTAGGCGGTCATCTTTTCAGAATCCAGGGGATAGTCTTTTAACCAAGGAATAAGCTCAGAAAGGGTACCCTCCTCATAAAGAAGAGTGGTATAGGGATGGAACTTTTTAAAGATTGTGGTCTTCATGTTCTTTAGCTCAGGATGCTGCAGAGAGCCGGCCAGGATAATCTCCCTGCTTTCCTGGAGAGCAAACTGGATGGCTTGCAGAAAAGCGCTGTACCCTGAAGGATAAGTGGCAAGGGTGGCTTTAAAGGCATTTATCTGTTCATAGGCTCTCTCTTCCAGCATGCCATCTCCGGTAAGCCGGGCCAGGCGGATCAGGTTCAGGGCAGAGATAGAATTGCCGGAGGGAGTTGCTCCATCATAGATTTCTTTAGGGCGGATCAGCAGTTCCTCAGCATCCCGGCCTGTTAAGAAGTATCCGGACTTTGCCCCATCCCAGAAAAGTTCATCCTGTTCTCTTTGCAGCTGGAGAGCGAATTCCAGGTGTTCCTTTTGGCCGGAAGCCTGATAGAGTTCAATAAGGCCCCAGATTAAAAAGGCATAATCATCCAAATAGCCTAAATGGGCGGAATCCCCATCACGGTAGCGGGCTAACAGGCGCTGGTTGGCATAGAGATTTTTCCGGATAAAATAAACAGCCTGCTCTGCTGCTTCAGCATAGGCGGGCTCGCCAAGGACTTGAGCGCCTTTGGCTAAGGCAGAGATCATTAATCCATTCCAGGAGGTGAGGATCTTGTCATCCTTGTGAGGAGGAATCCTTTCCTTGCGGACAGCAAAAAGCTTTTCCCGGGATTTTTCAAGGCGTCTTTTGAGGACTTCGAGGGAATGCTGCTCCTCTGAGCCCAGAGCTTCCCAATCTGTATCCAGAAGGTTGGGGATGCTTTTTCCTTCGAAATTGCCTTCCGGGCTGACTCCGTAAGCTTGGCAGTAGAGGCGGCCTTCTTCACTGCCAAGAATTTCGTGAATTTCCTGGGGAGTCCAGACATAGAATTTTCCTTCCACTCCTTCGGAGTCCGCATCTTCTGCAGAGTAAAAGCCTCCTTCCGGAGCGGTCATATCCCGGAGGACGTAGGAAAAGATCTCCCGGGCCTTTTGTTCGTCATAAGGGTCATGCTCTGCCTGATAGGTTTCAAGATAGGCGATGGCTAACAAGGCATTGTCATAGAGCATTTTTTCAAAATGGGGAACAAGCCAACGACGGTCCGTGCTGTAACGGGCAAAGCCAAAGCCCACATGATCAAAGATACCGCCTTGCCCCATGCGCTCCAAGGTGGTTCGGACCATAAGAGCTGCTTGCTGGGCTTCCAGCCCATCACCATGATCATGGGCGTAACGCAGGAGAAAGGTTAAATGATGGGGAGTGGGGAATTTTGGCGCTCGCCCAAACCCTCCGTATTGACGATCAAAGGACTTCTGCAGGGTTTGGAAAGCTGTGTCCAGAATCTCCTTAGCCCAAGGAATAAAATCATCCTGCTGAGCAGGGGTCAGTGAACTTACAGAGGGCTCTTCACGAGAAGTAACGGCCTTATAGATAGAGTCAGCCGAGCCGCGAATCTTGGGCTGATCTTTTGCCCAAAGCTCTCCCAGCTGGGACAAAAGATCGAGGATTCCCGGTCTTCCGTAGCGGCTTTCTTTGGGGAAATAGGTCCCAGCATAGAAAGGCTTCCGCTCATCTGGAGTCAGAAACAAAGTCAAAGGCCACCCCCCTGAGCCGGTGAGGGCCTGGCAGAATTCCATATAGATATGGTCTACATCGGGACGTTCTTCCCGATCCACTTTAATGGGCACAAAGTAACGGTTGATGAGCTGGGCGACCTCTTCGTCTTCAAAGGATTCCCGTTCCATGACGTGACACCAATGGCAGGTGGAGTAGCCTATGGATAGAAAGATGGGTTTGTTTTCTGCTTTTGCTTTGGCAAAGGCTTCTTCCCCCCAAGGATACCAGTCCACGGGGTTATGGGCATGCTGAAGGAGATAGGGTGATTTCTCCTGCAGCAATCGATTGGGTACTTTGTTTAAGTTAGTCATTATATCACCTTTTTTCACCATCAAATTCGGTTTTAGTATATCCTTAATGAGTGAAAGATACCATGAATTGTCTTATGATAAGAGAAGGGATAGAGGAGCACATGGTTGAATTTACAAAAGAGCACTTGGATTGGTGCTCTTTTGTAAATTCTCTGATACTTCTATCGTTTCCTTCTCTAAAGGGATGAATCATATTGAGCTCTGACATGTAATAGGCAGCCCTTGCCGAAAATTCTGCAGGGCTTAAAAGCCCTCACCTCTTAGTATTATTATACGAAAACTTAACATAAAAGATAATTTAGATAAGTCTATTTAAAGTAAATTATTGGTTATAGTAACTATTTTGCCATTAATGGCAGTCCACGGGGTTATAGGTGTGCTGGAAAGGATAGGATGATTTTTATAGCACAGCCGTTTGGTACGTCAAGATTAAGTTGAGATGTGCATAATCGTTTTGTTTTATTGGAATCATGAAATGCAGGGAAGGGTCTTTTCTGCTATGCTATGGTTACCTGAATAGGGAAGGAAGATTGTCTTGATCGACGTACATAATATGACCAAAAACTATGGTAAGTTAAAGGCTAACGATAATATCAATCTTTCGGTGTCGGCCGGGGAGCTTGCCGTTCTTCTGGGCCCCAACGGGGCGGGAAAATCTACATTAATAAAATCCGTATGCGGGCTGCTGCGGTATAAGGGTTCCATCACGATCGGCGGGCATGAAAACCATACGGTGGAAGCGAAGCGGCTCTTGGGGTATGTGCCGGAATTTCCCGTACTCTACCCGATGTTGACGGTGAGCGAACACTTGGAGTTCATTGCCAAGGCGTACCGGCTGGAAGGTTGGGAGGAAAGAGCTCAGGAACTGCTCCGCCGCTTTGAACTGGATGATAAGCAGCTGAAGTTGGGCAAAGAGCTTTCCAAAGGAATGCAGCAAAAGGTCAGTGTCTGCTGCGCGCTTTTGCCGGAACCCAAGACCGTTATTTTTGATGAACCGCTGGTCGGGCTTGATCCCCATGGCATTCGTGAGCTGAAAAACCTGATTGCCCGTCTGCGGGACAGCGGCTGTGCCCTGATTGTGAGCACCCATATGATTGAAAGCATGGAAGACAATTGGGATGTGACCTATATTATGGTCAAGGGCAAAATAGAGCGTGTGGTCCGCCGTGGGGATATAGCAGGCCAACGCCTGGAGGATGTCTATTTTGCGATCACGGAAGGACAGCTTCAAGGGGGTGCACAATGAGCAGCCTGGTGTTCCTCTTGGTGAAAAGCGCCAAAAACAGTTTTTTTGAGTTACTGCGCAAGCCGGCAAAGCTGATCATGTGGATTGTATTCCTGGCCATGATTGTGGGGCTCATCGTTCTTTCGCTGTTTACCACCCAGGAAGGGGACAGTTTCCAGGATATCATCTGGCTCAAGGGGATTCTTTTTCTGCTCATTCTGCTTTTTGTCGCGATTGCGGTTCAAAAAGGACTTTCCAACGGTGATGCGATCTTTGAGATGAATGATGTCAATTTGCTGTTCGTTTCTCCGGTCAATCCCCGCCTGATTTTGATGTACGGAATTGTCAAAATGGCCAAAACGTCCTTTCTCGCCGGATTTTTTATTCTCTTCCAAAGCAATTCGCTGAAGCTCGGCTTTGGGGTTGGATTTGACGCAGTGCTCATTGTCCTGCTTGGGTTTATGCTGGCCAACAGCCTGCTTCAGGTTATATCCCTGTTGATTTACACCCTGACCAACAGCAGGCCCAGGCGGAAAATGGCGGTGAAAATCATCGCTGTAGCGCTCTTTCTTCCGCTTATAGCAAAGTTGGGCATCCAGCTTGCCGGGGCCGGTAACCCGATGACTGCGCTGGAAAACACCATGCGCTCACCGGTATTCTCCTGGACACCGGTAGCAGGCTGGACCTCGGAGGGTGTTGTTGCGCTGATTGCCGGCGACCTGGCAAAGGGTCTGCTGTTTCTGGGCATAACGGTGCTGACCGGTGCACTCCTGATTCTCTATATCGCCTTGAGCAACCCCGATTATTATGAGGATGTGCTGGTGGCCACGGAAACCACCTTTGAGAAAAAACGCAGCCTGTCCGAGGGGCAGATTAACCCGGAAGCTGCTTCGACTAAGAAAATAAAGGTGGCCGGGACGGGCATCAGCGGACTTGGTTCGAACACTATTTTTTATAAACATCTGCGTGAATCCTTCCGCGCCAACCGGTTTGGTCTTTGGGGCTTGCCATCCGTGATTATGATTGTGAGCGTGGCGATTCTTTCTTCGTTTCTGCCTTCCGATGCCGGCGGTCTATTGATTATCCTGCAGATTCTGATGTGGATGCAAATTTTCATGATTGGGACAGGGAGAGGGTTGAAGGAACTTTATACCCATTATATCTACCTGATTCCCGAGAGTTCTTTTCGGAAAATCGTCTGGAGCAATTTGGAGATTGCTTTTAAGGTTCTGGTGGAAAGTGTGGTTTTGTTCTCTGTCAGCGGTTTGATCATGGGTGAAACTATTGTGTTGATCCTTCTGACCATTGCGGTTTATACTTTGTTTTCTTTCCTGCTGCTGGGCATCAATTATTTATCCATGCGCTGGACGGGTGCGGACATCAGCGCCGGGATGATGATCATGCTTTACATGTTCGCCGTCATGATCATCATGGCACCGGGTTTGGCGGCCGCGATTGCCCTTGGCACTACGATCGAAGGGATTGGGGTGTTGATCGGAATGGGAGTTCTCGCCGGATGGGAGCTCTTTGCCGGTCTCCTTTGCTTTGCCCTGTCCAGGGGAATTTTGCATAACAGCGATATGCCTGTGTTAAGAACCGGAAAATAATGCGGAAACTATCACTCAAGGACAAAACAAAACGGATGTCCCACAGGGTCAAACATGACCGTCCACTCGTCGCTATACTGGGTATCTGCTTTGGTTGCGCCGCATGAAATGGCGTGTTTCACAGCACGTTCCATATCTTCCTTGCTTTGTACCGCAAAGTCCATGTGCAGCATCTGCTGCTGAGCATGAGGCTCTTCCGGCCAAACAGGCGAAACGTAATCCGTATTGGTTTGAAAGGCGATCTTAACATCACCCAATGGGGAACGGATATCCAGAAACTCCCCTTCCTCTACATAATCCTTTTCCCAGCCAAGCATCCGGATATAAAAATCAGCTAAAGCTTGAATATCGGGGCAATCAATGACAATTGATTTCAGTTTGATTGTGGGTACGTTATTCATTTGCCGGCTCCTTTCCAAAAATATAAGGCTTTTATTATGTGCATTGTAGCACTTTGTTGAAATATATTCCAGGTATTGAGCAGCTTCTTAAACCACCTTTTTAATGGACAAATACTGATAACCTTCCGCAGTAAAGCGGAGAGTATAGGCTTTGGTATAGAAAACATTTTCGTATTCAGGATCACAATAGTCAACTGTTAGCTTCAAGGTATCACTATTAAGCTGTTCTTTCGCAACTAATTTGGGAAAGCGGCCCCCGCCGAATCCACCCAGGCCGCCGACCACAATCTCTTGTGCTTGCGGCTGGTAACCGTCGATTTGAGCTGGGTCGAAGTTATGTCCGTCAAAATAGCGGTTTAACACCTCCTCGATATCAGCTATCGGGACATGATATTTATCATCTGTTTTGGAATACCATTTCTTGTCTTGGTAGTTTCGCTCGTATACATATTGATTGCTGGTCATATAACAGAAAAAAGTAAAAAGCGTTTCAGAAGGAATATCCTTTGCGTAGGCGAAAAGCAAATCGTCCCCAAGACAAAGGTCTATACCGCTGCAGTAGCTGTCCAGCAGTTCTTCATCCGGCAACTTTAACGCCTGTTCCAGCCCTGGGACATTTGCCGGGGGCGGGACGTCATTGGCGCTGGGTGTGCTTTTCTTGTTGCAGCCTGACAGTAGACTCGCGGTAATCAATACTAATAAGAAGAGATAGACAGCTTTTTTCATTTTCTCATCCTCCCAAATTTTTAACTCTATATTATAAAACAATCGACATGATTTTTTGCAACAAATTATTTTCATTCTGAATCCAAAGACAAGCCTGGGCAGAAATGCCAGGCTGAATTTTTTAGATCGGCTGTTCCTTAGTTACAGAACAAAATCATGTTCAGATGCTTCCCTCCTAACCCCTCCTGCAGTTACCATAAACACCTATTTAAAGGAATATGTGTTATTATTGTTATGAGAGGAGGAGTGAATATACGGTGCTGATGTTATTAACCGGTATAAAAGATGATAGCGATAGAGCTTTTATATTAAGTTTATATCAGGATTATTACGGTCTCGTCCGTAAGAAGATTTTTGATATCACCCGTGATCAGGAAAGCCTGGAAGATCTGATCAATGATACCTTTATTAAACTTATGGAAAAGATTTCTCTAATTCGAACTTTAGAGTGTTGCAAAACAGCCGCCTATGTTGTCTATACTGCTAGAAGCGTGGCGATTAATTTTATAAAACACAGAGATGTGGAAAATAAATATTTGTTTTATGGGGCAGGGGAAGATTTAGCTGAGAAGATTCCTGACTATGAAGCAGTTGAGGAGAGCATTATTCGCGAGGAACGAATTGAAGAGCTGGGTAAGGCCATAGCCAAGCTTCCGGAAAAAGAAAAAGATTTGTTGTACTTTAAATATATCCTGGAAATGGATAATGAGCAACTCGGGCAAATCTTAGGTATAGCGCCCGCCAGTGTGCGGCAGTATTTGACCAGAAGCCGCCGCAAGGCCAAAAAGCTAATCGACAAGGAGGTGAATCAGGATGGCAAATAAGAGCACGGAACAAACCCGCAAAAAGCTCTATGAGGACTATGAAGACAGCTTATTCAGGCTGATTATGGATGAAGCTGCCGAAGAAGAAGGAAAGGGTTATTTAGAAGAAATTGAACGCTTAAAAAGTGAACCGGAGTTTTTGCCATCCCAGGAAGCACTTGAGAAATTTAACCAACGACTGGATACCTACTTCAAAAAAGAGAATGCCGCCCTCAGAAGGAAGCGTATTATAGGCATTTCCAATAGAGCGGCTATAGCCATGCTGATTGTCATTGCTCTGTTATTTACCACGGTAGCGAGTGTGCAGGCGTTAAGAGTTAAGGTATTGAACTTATTTATAGATATTCAACAGGATCATACCTCTTTTCAAATAAGGGATGAGGGTAATCGTGCCAATAGGGAAGGACCGGTTGTTAATTGGACTAAGGCCTATGTACCGACATATATACCGGAAGGATATGAAGTCAGCAAAGTTTCCAACGGAACTTTTGTAAAAACAATTGTGTTCAGCGACCAGCAGGATTCCACTATCTCCTACTCGGAATTAAGAGAAGGAAGTGAACTCGCACTGGATACAGAGAATGCTGATAAATTTGAAGCCATCGACATCAATGGGCATCAGGGAAGACTCATCGTTAAAAATTCTGTAGTTACGATCGTTTGGGAAATGGATGGTTGTATGTTTTGGATTTATTCTCAGAGCGATGAAGATATAGTGATAAAGATAGCCCGAAGTGTAAAATATGTAGAGTAGCGTAGTATAAAAAAGAAAATAAAAATCTGTTGCAAAAACCTTCCTTGGTTGTCTCTATTTACGAGAAAAACTAGGGAGGGTTTTATTTATGAAAAAAGTTGTTTGTATGTTTCTTATTGTTTTTATGACGGTATTCTCCGTCATACCGGTATATGCGATGAGAGGCGAAAACCTGAAGGAACAAAGGATTATAGCCCCTTTATACACATATATCTACGCTATAGTTCCAGGTCTATCGATTGACTCATCAGGAAGATCAACCTCTTTTGGGGCGGCTTCGACTTACAGCAGTTCTCATACAATAACTGTAAATGTTGAATTACAGAAACTTTCCGGAAACAGTTGGATTAAGATTAAAGACTGGAGTATATCTGGACCGGGCGTTCCTGGAGTCGAAACAATAAATGATTACTATGTTACCAGGGGAACTTATCGGGTATGTGTTACTGTCAAGGTATATGACGCTTCCAACAAACTGTTGGAAACCCAATCTGAATATTCGGCTGTAAAAATATATTAATGGTTAGCTTTTAAATTTCAAAGTGGTATAGAATATCTGGAATATATTTCTGTTTATATCAAATATTTGTTGCGAAAAGCGGCCATGGTTGTCTTTACTTATGAAGAAAGATCGAAGGGGGGATGGATATTATTTAATAAAGCAGTGCTGCTTTAATTAAAACGAAGGAGGTGTAAAGGCAGCTGGTCAGGACGAGTTCATGAACTGAAGAACCAGAAAGACTGGAGTAAGGCATTAGAAACTGTATTCAAAACAATTGAATAGCGAATTATCATGTAATAAGTCTCGCAAAAGGGCATAGTTAAAAAAATTTTAATGAGGTGAATATAATGAAAAAAAGGTTTGTATTATTTTTGAGCATGATCATATTTTTAGCGGCGATCCCCATCAACATATATGCCAGTATTTCTGAAATTGATGAAGACGCAGTAAAAAACACTATAGAAGCTTATTTTGATCTGCAGAATGAGATAGTGATCCATGAGAAAGATGTGGAGTTACTGGCAGATTTCTTTACTGATCCTGAATCAAATAAATTCTATAATTTTCAAAGCAAAAGACTGGAATACTCTATTCAAAAACCCAAGATACTTGAGTATAGTATCGCAGATATTTTGACAAAATTCGACTATAAATCCATAGATATAAACGATGATTTCATTATCGTGGATGTAGTTGTAGATAAATTTGTTAAACTCAATTTTGATGAGAAATATGATCCAATGCGCTCGGAGCACAGAATTACCTTAAAGAATATCGACAATAAATTATATATTGAAAAAGATGAATATACAGATGAATTCATGGAGCTGTATGGCATGGATTGTGATTTTGATCAACTTATCCAGGATTTGAAAGACGGCTACGCCAAAATACTAAGGGACAATATCAAGTATGCCAATGATCCGAGAATTCAAGAGAGTGAATTAGAACCAAGTTCTTCTCCGGGAGATTATTACGTATCATACAATAGAAGCAATGCGGTGTATTATGCCAGATTGTATTCGGATAATAATGGACACAGTACCAGTAACTATAATAATGCCCAGTTCTCCTCTTACGGCACTAATGATTGCCAAAACTTTGTTTCTCAGTGCATATGGTATGGTTTCGGCGGAAGAAACAGCGCCAATAAGGACTTGCCAATGACAGCAGAGTGGTGGGCCAATAAAACAGGTACAAATACAAATTGGTATTGGGTCAATACTGCTCATTTTTACAACTATATAACTGGAAACTATGCTTCAGACAATTATGGGGTAAGAGGTATTACCACCTCTATAGCCAGCTTACAACCCGGGGATTATGTTTATGACACTTCAAATGGAGGCCATGTGATGTTTGTCTCTAAAGTGGGTGATACCAATGGAGATGGCCAAAATGATCTCGGTGGAATCGAAATCTGCGCCCATACCTATAACCATAAAGATTACAGACTGATAGACACAGATACAAATTTAAGCAATTGTATTTTTGTTAAAGTCTTTAATTTTAAATGGAACAATGAATTTTAATGGAACAAGGTGATTGGGAATGAAAATTTCACAGAAAGCTATTGTCATCGTACTTTTGCTGCTCACCATAGGTCTGGGAATCGCCTTGGCAATCCAGTCTAGCGCAAAAAATGAGCTGACTTCCCAACTGAGGAAAGCTACTGCTGAAGTGGATCAAAGAGTAGAAGAGATAATAGACGAAAGAAAAGCAGCAAGAGAAAAACATCAGGATGTACAGGACAAACTGTATCAAGCAGTATCCCTATGCGGTGTCTACGACAGCTTTTTTGTGAATTCAGCTAAAAACTGGGGAATAGAACTCCCGCTGTACGAATATGACCTAAAGGATCAGGAGATTGTAGAGAAAGCGGAAGCCTATATCCAAAGCCAGATAAACCCTGAGCAGGAATTGATCTATAAAGTGGGGCCCGTCACTCAGAAAGAAAACGGGGACTATATTGTAAAATTTATCACCTATAACAAATTGGGTTTGGATACACATTTGAACAGAGATCCTGCTGATTTGGATAAGGATTTGGCTAAGATTACAAGAATTATGCTGATTCCGCTAAAAGGCTATAGTCTTAAATATAGTGATGGTCATTTTGAGTACTGGGGGTAGCATGAAAAAGTATCTTATGTGATCTTGGCTGGTTTATCCTTAGATTAAGGGGGAGCCAGCTTTTTCTTGTTGTAAAAAGCGGTCTTGGTTGTCTTACTTATGAGAAAGCAAGGTATTGCTTGCAGATAGGTGAGATTTTAGGCTCAAATTTTTACAGTGCGGTTGTCATATAAGCAAGCATATCAATTTCTTTCGCCAGCCAGGGCCCGCAGCCAGGAAGGGCATGAATCTCCCAAAGGTTATCATTTTGAGGGTCCTGAACTCCTAAAAAAGCATTGGCCTCACAATCAGGATCAATATAGATAATAAGATCCTTATGGGTCCAGGCCTTCATTCCCTGACCGGGGATATAGGGCTTGTAATTCAGCCTGATCCAACTATGCTTACTGCCGGTATGATCATAAAAAAGCATCGTTTCATCATGGGGAAAGTTTAGCTCGCTTTCTTTAATGACGGGAAGCTCTGCGGCACTTTTTTTCTCACTTTCAGAATCGGTAAATTCACTGCGGGATACCATCCATAGTATCTGTTCAATATCGGATACCAGTCCATAACTGCCAAGAGCTCGTAACTTATCGGAAGCATCATTGTTTATCCCCACGCATAACCAGAGCTTATCCCAGCCCCGTTGGTAAATGATAGATTCCAGTGCCGGCTGCTCCTGAAGCAGATCCCCCAGAGAACGGGATAATTCGGGAAGGGATTCCGGCGGTGTCTCTGAAGAATTTACTGTGCTCGGCTTGGGCGTTGGGCTGCAGGCAGTGTTCAGGGTCAGGGTGAGTACCAGTATCAAGCCTATAGATAGTATCTTTTTCACTCTCTCGTCCTCCGGAATATTTTTCATCACACTATGAATCATCAGCAAAACCGGCGGTTTTCCTTCATCGAAAGAGGAGTTTATTTTCAAAGCCTCCTTTTTCTACTTTATATAGACAATCTAAATGATTTCTTGCAACACAAAAAAGATGCGAAACTCTATATAAGATTAATAATTTTTGGGAGATTGCACATTCATATTTTCATGTGGACAGGACAAATCGAATGATATCATTGGTGTTCTTACAGCTTGAAAATAGGACATATTCGTTGTGCTATAAAAAAGTTTAATGGCTAATTCTGTAACCTTTTCACGAGATAAACCCTCTAAATAGTAGGGGAGTAAATTCGGCCGGCCGTTAAACACCAGCAGGCCAGAGAAGGAGGTAAAAGCATGAAATGGAGAAGTATGGACGATCGGCAATTGGATGAGGCGATCAAAAGGGAGATTGAAAAGGAATTATCCCTCATTCCAGTTCCCGATGTGGATGAGGAATGGAAAAAATTTCTCTTGCGGCTTGAAGAATTGGAGTCTGAAAATAAGAAAGACCGGGACGGCAGCCCCGGTTGAGATGGCCGCTAAGGTTAGCTTCGGCTCTTTATGACGACAGCATGTTTCCCATTTTTCCGATAAACTCACCGATCTCGCCTTTGTATTTTTGGTGGGTTTCCGGGTCTGCCGGGGCTAATTTCGTCAGCTCCTTCAGCAACTCGTTGAAGGATTTGGTCAGGCTATCGAAATGAAAAATAATTTTGTTGGCTGATACTTTAGCCCGGGCAGCCTGGAGCTCTTTTTCCAGGGCGGCGATTTTGCCGGCCGAAGCGTCCCCTTTTTTAGCCGTCTCCAGTTGCTCCTGCAGGGTTTTGATGGTGGCCTCGTTGGTTTTGCCGGCCGCCTTCAGTCCTGAGGCCTGTTTTCTCAGCTCATCCCGCTCGGCGGTTAATTGAGTAATGGTGCCGGTGTTGGAATCCACGGTTTCCTGGAGCTCCGCATTTTTGTCGAGAGCCTCATCTCTTTCTTTGACAGCTTGCTGGAGTTCCCGGGTGGACATAGCGGACACATCATTCTCGACGATGAATGACTCACGTTCAGTCTCCGGAACCCCCAGAAGGATAACCGCTTGGGTGTAGCTTAAACTCGTCATCGCTTCCGAATTTGCGCCGGCCTGGTGGTCGGCGGCCAGTTTGGACCCGTACTCCGCGAAGACGCGCATCAGTTTATTGGCCGTGCTTTGGGAGTAACTCACCGAACTTTCCAGCCATTTCTGCCATTCACCGTGATGGACCATGGCCTTGGCCTCCGTGAGGCGGCGTCCAATCTCAATGGCACTGTGCAGGAGGATCTTTCCGGTTTGCTCTTTGATACTGTTGATTTCAGCCGCAATAATTTGAGGCGTACGGCTGCTTAGTTCCAGATCCATACAATCTGCCCCTTTACTTATTATTCAGCTTTTCCAGTAGAAAAGCTCCATAAGATTCCGGCGGCAGGGCCGGACCCGGTCAGAAGAGCGGCCTGAATGGCCGCTAAGGAGTAAAAGTATTAATACTGGGGCGGATCATATAAATCTGCAGTAGTGGTATCCACTACTTTGATGTCCCGGATACCACCCAGCTCGCCCCCGGTTGTCATGAACATATTCTTGGCTAAAATAAGGTTCATGGCGGCCTCCGCTTCCACCGCGGTTAAATCTTCTTTGGGAGCCGGCAAAGTAAGACTAAAGGTGCTCCCCATAGTCGTGGCGAAAGTCAGCCGCAGGATCTTCTTCTGCGTGTTATCAGCCATATTCAAACCCTCCTTGAAACAAAATAGTTCATAATCTACTCCTCTATGAGATCATAGCGGTTATTCCGGGTTACGGATATTAAGGGATAGTCCAGCAAATCAAAAAGTGCGACCGCCACTTCATAAAGGTCGGTGTCAGTTACGTCTGCCTTAAGCCCGGTAATGCTCTTTTGCCGGATAACCGGCGAGCCGTTGACCATTCCGGTCTGATACCGGACGATCATTTCCGTAGCTAAAGGAATAGAAACGACTGTCATGATTATTCCCCCCTTAGTTTGATGTTGACCGGCCCTGAAGGGGCCCGTCTCTATACTCTATGCTCCCCTGGGAGAGGGGGTTACACTTGTCTGCAAGAAACTTCCTATATTTGTAATTTTGGGATGTGGAAATGGGAAAATTTTAAGGCTAAAAGATCTTGACATCCGATAGACATATCTCTATAATCTAGGCAATTTACCTAAATCCAATCAAGGATTAGCCGAATGGCTAATCAAATGGAGGGGGAGCGAACTGCTCGGCAATTGGCTGCAAAGACATGTGCTGATCGAATACTCGCCATTTTTAGAAATGGTTGCCAGCCTTCATGTTTTACAGGATCCGGAACACCATCTGGGGAGACTGAACTGGGCACGGGAAACAGAGGCCTTATTTTCCCCTGCTCTAAAAAGGCAACTAGTCGAATTGGGGCAGATTTCCAACGATTGGCTGAACCTTTATGATCTCCATGATCTGGGTGATTTTCAGGAGTCCTCGGTAGAAGAAGGAATAGAAAAGCTTTTGGCAGTTGAGGAGAGACAGTTTGTGTACTGCTTGCTGGGGCAGAACATGTCGCTGGAGCACGTTGATCTGTGGTTGCAGGGTAAGGAAGTAGATAAGGAGCAGTGGCGGAAGGAACGGCCCCTTTTACTTAAACCGGCCACTTGGCGCCGGCAATTTGCAGAGGTGCTCCTCACCTATTACCAGGAGCATTTTTCCAAAGAGCTGCGCCGGATCGAACCTTGGCTGATTTCCTCCGTACATACTTTCCAGGAAAGACTTCGCAAAGAGCCTTTGGCGGTCATGGCATCCATTCATCCCCGTTTTGTGCTTGGCGAAGAGGAAATTCTTTTCTATAAAGCCGAAACCTGGCGTTTTCTTTATCAGGACATGGCCAGGATTATAATTCGGCCCTCTACTTTCATAGCCCCTCATCTTTTAATGGGGACCTATGAATCCACAGTTTCCGTGGGATATGCGGTCACCGTTCCCGGTGCGGAACGCTATGACGCAGTCCCCGGGGATCTGCTGGATATCATGAACGCCATGTCGGATGAGAGCCGGATGAAAATTCTCAGGCAGGTGTTTTATCATCCCTACTGTACTCAGCAGCTGGCGGAGATGTATAACCTTTCCGAAGCAACGGTGTCCAAGCATTTGAAAATGTTAAGCCAGGCGGGGTTGGTTTATAGTCAACGTAAGGGCAACTATGTGTTTTATTACGGGGACAGGAACAGGATTCAGCTGATCCCTGTAGATTTAAATCAGTTTTTTGACCAACCGCTTCTTGACCAATTGAAATGAGAGGAAGGGGAAATAGAGATGTGGCAAACCTTCAGAGCCACCTTCCGGCGCAATTATCTCACCATGCACCGGGCTTATCCGTGGTCCTTTTTTATAGGCAATATCTTAAGTGCCGCCTACACGGTCTTGTTTGCTTATTTAACCTATAACTATGTCTTTTTAGGCCAGATGGAAACCCGGTTCGCAGATTTTGCCGGAACCGGGGATTATATTTCCTACGTGGTGCTGGGAGGAACGGTGTACTCTTTAGCTGTGTCCATGCTCATGATCGTCAGCCGTGCTCTGATCACGGAGCTCAGGGAAGGAAGCCTGGAAGCGCTGCTGTTAACCCCATCCTCCCGCAAAGGTTATTTTCTGGGAACGGGGATGCAGGGATTGATGCGCGTCGGGATAGAGTTCAGCGTTATGATCCTGATTGGGTGGTTTCTTGGGCTCAACCTAACCCATATCAATGGGCTGGCAGCCTTTATCGTCCTATCGATCACGATAGGCTCTTTTTTTGCCCAAGCTTTAGTCCTGGGTTCAGTCATGCTCTACTTTCGCGATACTTATATAACCCAAAACACACTTTTCATTGTGATGGCTTTTGTATCGGGGGTGACGTTTCCTACTCAGTACTTGCCTGGCTGGCTGCAGCCACTGAGCATGATGATGCCGCTGAATTATGGGCTGCAGGCTTTCCGGCGCAGTGTCATAGAGGGAAGTGGATTATGGGCCAGCAGAAGCGAGCTTGCTTCATTGATCGTCCTCAGTTTAATTTATTTTGCGATTGGGGTATGGGCTATTCAGGTCACAGAAAAAAGGGTTGTGGAAAAGATCTTCGATTAATTGATATAGGGAGGCTAGAACATGTTAACAGCTGTAAATTTGCGCAAAGTTTTTGTCACCAAGGAGAAAAAGGGACCTTGGCGAAGCCGGAAAAAAGAAGTAGTGGCCGTCAATACCTTGGATTTGGCAATAAGGCCGGGGGAAATTGTTGGGCTGCTGGGAATAAACGGAGCCGGTAAAACCACCACGATCAAAATGCTCTCCACCCTATTGGTGCCTACAGCCGGAAGCATTATGGTTGATGGGACAGATGCCGTAAAGGAACCTATGAAGGTGAAGAAACGCATTAATATGATTGCCGGGGGCGAGCGGATGCTCTACTGGCGATTGACGGCACGGGAGAATCTAGCCTATTTTGGCAGTTTATATGGATTAAGCGGGAAAGCGCTGACGGAGCGCATCCATCGTTTGCTGCAAGCGGTGGAACTGGAAGCTGCCGCCGATACTCCGGTGGAGCAGTATTCAAAAGGGATGAAACAAAGGCTGCAAATTGCCCGGGGCCTGATCAATAACCCCAGCTATCTTTTTCTTGATGAGCCGACTTTAGGGTTGGATGCCCCTATCGCCAAACATTTGCGGGAGCATATACGCAATCTGGCTGTTAAGGAGGGAAAAGGGATCCTTTTAACCAGCCACTATCTCACGGAAGTTGAGGCCCTGTGTGAACGGGTTTATATCATTGATCAGGGTGAATTGGTGCTCCATGATACCCCGAAGAGGGTTATCCAGAAAGTGGCTGCGGGTGAAATTCTTTCCCTTTGGGTATCCGGGCTTCTGCCTGCAACCCATGAACACCTGAGACAAATGCTGGTGCCCCTTGAAGCTTCATTAACCATCCTGGAGCAAAGTGATGGGGTGGAGCTGCGTATACAGTCCAAGGGAGAGATAACGGCACAGGTGCTGAAATTTTTATTTGAGCATGGTGTCATTCCTCATCGTTTGGAGGTCGAAAAACCAAAGCTTGAGGATGCTATTCTAAAGCTGGCCGGAAGAGAGGAAAAAGGGAGGGAAAAAGCATGAAAGAACTCATTCAGGTTTTGGGGGCCGAGATGAAAAAAAGCCATCGCCTCAATTTTCATAGCTCACTTATTTATTTCTCTTTACTTGTCTGGCCGGCTATTACTTATGTCTCAGCCTACTATTCATTTAAGCCCTTTGATTTGGGGGAGTACAGTCCTCTGAACCGTTTTTTGAACGCTGAGAATATAGGCTTGTTTCTTTTAACCGGGTATTTAGGATATATTTTCTTCTGGTCCCTGGTCCAATCCGCCTGGCAGATGTCTTTTGAACGGTATGCCGGGACCATAGAACTTATTTTTCTTTCCCCTGTATCCCGCTTGGGAGTGATTTATGGGCGGGCTGCCGCTGATCTTTTGGCAGGAGTATGGCTTTTTTCCACCTTCGCTTTTCTGGCGGCGGTGTTGGTGGGCGGCGTTCATCTGGCCGGTTGGTGGAGCGTTCCTTTAGGGTTGCTGATTCTGGCCTTTTCAGCCGTGATTTGGGGTGGATTTTTAAATGTGATTTTCTTATTTTCCAGGGACTCGGGTTTTCTCTACACTATCCTGGATGAACCCATGCTGATTTTTTCCGGAGTGCGTATTCCTGTTGCCGCCCTGCCTTGCTGGGGAAAGCTGATCGCCTTGGTATTTCCCCTTACCTATGTCTTGGAGATTCTGAGAGACCTGGTCATCGAAGGATATGGCTTTACTCAGATTCTTCCCTCTTTGGGGGTCTTGCTGGCAGTGCTGGCGGTACTTTTTCTTTTCAGCAGCCGTTTGGTGATCCTTGCCGAAAAGCATGCTTTGAAGACTGGGAATCTTAATTTGTTCTAAAGGGACAAAGAATGGGGACGTGAAAGTGGGGAAACATAATATTTACTAGATTTCCACAAGATTCTTATATTGGAAAGGAATATATCCTAATGATGACGAAATATAGTAGTAGTGCTACTTAAATAGTGCTGCTTAGTGGTCGCGGACAAGGCCCGATTGTGCAGATGGTTTCTTAGTCAGTTGATGAGAGCCCCCATAGGGCGTCGTCGACTAGGAATAATCTAAAGGGAGTGAAGAGTTATGAGTTTATTCAAAAGGGTGAGTGACAACATCAGGGCCAATCTTAACAGTTTGCTGGATAAGGCAGAAGACCCGGAAAAAATGTTGGATCAATATCTGCGGGATATGGAAGAGGATATTGCCGAGGCGGAAGTGGCTGTAGCCAAGCAATTGGCAGTGGCCTGGAAATTCAAAGCTCAGCTGGATGATGCGGTGGCTCTGGTTGAAAAACGGGAAGCTCAGGCTATGGAGGCTTTGGGAAATAATCGTGAAGACCTGGCCCGCCGAGCCCTTGAGGACAAAAAAATCAATAAAGCTAAAAGCGAGGAATTCCGCCGGCAACACGAAAGCAGCAGTGCCATGGCGGAACAGCTTCGCTCTGAATTAAAAGAGATGAAAAACGAATACGAAAAGCTGCGGATTAAGCGGGATACCCTGGTAGCCAGGGCCCAAGCGGCTAAAGCCCAGCAAGAAATCCACGGGGCTGTGAGCGGATTGGGCAAGGACAGCACCCGGCGCAATTTTGACAGAATGGAAGACAAAGTCCTGCGTATGGAAGCCGAGGCCAAGGTTGCGGGGGATTTAAGAGAAAAAGATCTTGATCAGGAATTGGAGTCCCTGGGCAAGGATGCCGAAATAGAGAAAGAATTGGCAGCATTAAAAGAACGCCTTATGACTAAAAACGAGTAAGAGCCGTAGGTTGAACAGCACGGGGAGGGGATAGTAGTGCTGGAATTATATTGGATGTGCTTAAGCGGCGGCGTGCTGTTCGCGCTGGTGAGCATTATCTTTGGTGATGTATTAGGAGATATCTTTGACGGTGTATTTGATGCCCTCTCTTTCGATCATGTTGATTTTCTTCATCCCATGGTTTTAGTGGGTGGAGTTACGATCTTCGGCGGGTCCGGGGTGATGTTGAGCCGTTATACGGCTATGGAGCCTGTTCCCGTGGCTCTTCTTTCCTTGATGATTGCTATTGCCCTCTCTATCGTAGTCTATTTCGCCTATGTGAAGCCCATGAAAAACAGTGAGAATTCCACAGGTTTTTCCATGAAGGATCTTGTGGGAAAAATCGGTGAAGTAAGTGTTCCTATCCCGGTGGGAGGTTATGGAGAAGTGATTCTTAGGGTTGGGGCCGGCAATACCAACCAGATCGCGGCCACTCTTGAGCAGGTGGACATACCTGCCGGAACGAGAGTTGTGGTTGGGGAAACGAAAGACGGAGTACTTTATGTATTCCCTTATGATAAGTCCTTCGGTAATATGTCAAGACTCTAAGCGAGTCAAATTTTCAGTTAGC
>VSSQ01000468.1_pt1 | contig 27327 bp, 26 predicted proteins | sample 4763081 | NCBI WGS metagenome assembly VSSQ01 (sample SAMN12137344, study PRJNA551015) | bioreactor metagenome | isolation source: SDC9 anaerobic chlorinated ethene degrading culture | place: USA: Knoxville, Tennesee | collected 2015-01-01
TTGCTTTGCAATTTATATCATAACCTGTTCCCTGTTACTTTATTCCAAAAACTGTAAACTGTGAACTGTGCGCTGTGAACTGAAAAATGCTTCGCATTTTTATATTAAGAATTTAAATTAATAACAAATTAAGTTATTGGTAAAAAATAATTGGTGAGGTATATTAAAAACTTAGTTAAATGTAGCAGACTATAATTGATCTTGTTTTCTGTTACTTTATTCCAAAAACTGTGAATTGTGAATTGTGCACCGTGAACTAAATAAATGCTTCGCAATTTATTACTTAATTACAGTTATCTCCTTGCTTACTTTATTTAAAACTTCACACCCATCCTTAGTAACTAAGACTAAGTCTTCAATTCTTACTCCAAAATCATCTTTTAAATAAATTCCAGGTTCAATAGAAAATATCATGCCAGCCTTAATTTCTTCATGGTTAGATGAACTGACATCTCCAAAATCATGATCTTCTATCCCTATACTATGACCTGTTCTATGAGTAAAATATTCACCATAACCAGCATCTATTATATAATCTCTTGCTGCTTTATCTATATCTGAAAATTTCATGCCTTCTTTTACTTTACTTATAGCATTTAAATTTGCTTCCTTTACGACATTATATATTTTTTCATGCCTTTCATTTGGGCTTTCTCTAAAAAATACTGTTCTTGTCATATCAGAACAATAAGAATTATACACTCCACCAATATCTATAACTATACTATGACCTTTTCTTATAATATCATTTCCAGAATGGTGATGTGGGTCTGCTCCATTAGGACTTACTGCAATTATTGGTGAAAAAGAAAATTTATTTACATCATACTTCTCGTAAATTTCAGTTAAAAGGCTAGCATAGTACTTTTCTGCTTTCCCTTCTTGTAAATTATTTAAAAGCTCTAGCATAACATTATCATTAATCTCTGAAGATTTTTTCATTAAAGCTATTTCTTCTTCATCTTTTATCATTCTTAACCTATCAATTATAGGAGATGCATTAACAAAAGCTTTCGCTCCATTATTATTCATAAGTTTTATTAAGAAATGTGCGGGCCAATTTTTATCCACACCTAGAACATCATTTTTATCAACAATTGTTGATAATATGTTTATTGGATCTTCTGTATCCGAATACCATATTAAATCTACGCCTAAATCCTCATATATAGGAAATAATTTATTAACTATAAATTTGTGATTACCATTTATATTTAAGTATAAAGCAATCATTCTTTCTCCTGGTGAAAACCACTTTCCTGTTAAATAAAAGATAGCTGGAGGTGATGATATTAACATTTGACTTAAGTTTTTGCCCTCCATTGATTTTAATATATTTTGCAGCCTATTTAACTTCATTTATTTTCCTCCTCATAACAACTTATATATAAATATAATATACATCAACAATTAAATAATATCTATTTATAATATTATTAATTTTATTTATACTAAATATTTAAAGTGATATAATATATTTATTAAAATCTATACTTTAACTTTATTTTGAACTTATGGAGGAATACTTATGAAAATAGCTGCTATCTCAGATATTCATGGAAATATATATGCCTTAATGAAGGTATTAGAAGATATAGATGATCAAAAAGTTGACTTAACAATTTGTCTTGGTGATTTAGTTGGTTATGGACCTCATCCTAATGAAGTTGTGGCTTTAATCAAAAGAAGAGAAATTCCTTGTATTAAAGGAAATTATGATGCTTCTGTTGTAGATGGAGGTTTTACATTTATAAGAGATACGTCAATTAACTCCTTTGCACTTCCTTGGGCTTGTGATGAAGTTAGGGCTTCAAATAAATACTATTTATCACAGCTTCCTCTATTTTTAAACTATGATATTAATGGAGTAAAGCTTAAATTTACACACGGTAGTCCTAATTCTATAAGTGAGTATTTATTTGAAGATAAAGAAAATACAGAAGAAGTAATGAATAATTTAGAAGAAGATATTTTAGTTTGTGCACATACTCATATTCCTTCATATAAAAAATTTAACAATAAAATGTTTATTAATGTAGGAAGTGTAGGAAAGCCTAAAATAGGTCGTCCAAATGCTACTTATTGCATAATTAATATTGATGCTAATAAAAAAATAGACGTAAAATTTAGAGAGTTGGAATATGAATTTAAAAGAATTGTTAAAGATACTCAAATGCTTCACTTTCCAAATCAATTAATTTCATCTTATGAAAGCGGAAACGAATAATAAAAAATTGCTACGATTTAACCGTAGCAATTTTTTATTATTCCCATGTACATTTTTTTGTGTAATTTAAATGTCCTACTACTCGTAACTTTTCCAAAGCTTCTAGTTGTTCTTTGCTACAATTTTCAAATGTTTTAGTTTGATCTGTTCCTGGTTTCATTCCACAAAAGTTTTCCTCACTCCAGTTATCTACATCTATAATATCATAAATAGTTCCATTTACAGCAATATAAGAAGGTCTTCCACTTTCTCCATTATATTCACTTAACTCTTCTAAGGTAAGTTGAAGTAATTCATTATCTCTTTTTTTATTATGAAAGCCTATATCATTAAGATAAGAATTAATTTGATTACAAACTCTTTCCATAACATGTAATATATTTTCCTTATAATCTTCTGGATATGTTACTAACATGCTTTTCAACTCATTTAATTCAATAAATTTCTTTTCTAAAAACTCCTTATTATCCATAATATCCTCCATAAAATGTTCCTAAAATTATATTATGATTTAAAGTTGCAAATGTTAGTGAATTGGTGTAAAATCGTAATAAACATTATATTTTTTATTACTGTGATGAGAAGAGTAACTATATGGAAGTAGTTTTAGCGAGTAAGGAATGGTGTAAGCCTTATACGAAGCCTTTAGTGAAGAACATCTCTGAGTTTCTAACCGAACAAGTGGAAAATTATTACCTTTTCATTATGTTAAAGGTGTAATCTAGATTAACAAAATTCAAACCGTTAGTTTCACTTAAGTAGACTTAGACGGATTCAAACCGTTATAATTTGAATGACATTATAGTGTCAATTGAGTGGCTATTTATAGCAATTTGGGTGGTACCGCGAAATTTATCCTTTCGTCCCTTTTTAGGGATTGAAAGGTTTTTTTATTTTATAAAATAATTTTTAGGAGGATTACAAATGGATAAAGTAGTTTTAATAAAATCACTTTACAGAAATCAAGAAGAATATTTAAGCAAAGAAATAAAAATTTCTGGATGGATAAGAACATTAAGAGCATCTAATGCTTTTGGATTTATAGAAGTTAATGATGGTAGTTTCTTTAAAAATATTCAAGTTGTATTTTCAAATGAACTTTCAAACTTTACAGAAATCTCAAAGCTACCTATAAGCTCTTCAATATCAGTTATAGGTACTTTAGTTGCTACACCTGAAGCTAAGCAACCCTTTGAAATTCAAGCAAAAGAAGTAATAGTAGAAGGCATGTCAAACTCTGATTATCCACTACAAAAGAAAAGACATTCTTATGAGTATTTAAGAACAATAGCTCACTTAAGACCAAGAAGTAATGCCTTTTCAGCTGTATTTAGAGTACGTTCAGTGGCAGCTTTCGCTATTCACAAGTTCTTCCAAGAAAGAGGATTTGTTTATACTCATACACCTCTAATAACTGGAAGTGATGCTGAAGGTGCTGGAGAAATGTTTAAAGTTACTACATTAGACTTACACAATGTTCCAAAAACTGAAGAGGGTACTATTGACTTTAGTCAAGATTTCTTTGGTAAAGAAAGTAACCTAACAGTATCAGGACAATTAAATGGTGAATGTTATGCTTTAGCATTTAGAAATATTTACACTTTTGGTCCTACTTTTAGAGCCGAAAACTCAAATACAGCAAGACATGCTGCAGAGTTCTGGATGATAGAACCTGAAATAGCATTTGCAGATTTACAAGATGATATGGAATTAGCTGAAGATATGCTTAAATATGTTTTAGAATATGTTTTAGCAGAGTGTCCAGAAGAAATGGCCTTCTTTAATCAATTTGTTGATAAAGGAATCTTAGATAGATTAACTCACGTTATGACTTCTGACTTTGGAAAAGTAACTTATACTGAAGCTGTTGAAATATTAAAGAAAGCTAATAAAAAGTTTGAATATCCAGTTGAATGGGGAATTGACCTACAAACAGAGCATGAAAGATATTTAACAGAAGAACATTTCAAGAGACCTGTGTTTGTAACAGATTATCCAAAAGATATAAAAGCATTTTATATGAGATTAAATGATGATGGAAAAACAGTTGCTGCAACAGATCTTTTAGTTCCAGGTATAGGAGAACTTATAGGTGGAAGCCAAAGAGAAGAAAGATTAGATATCCTAACTAAGAGAATGGCTGAACTTGGCCTTAAAGAAGAAGATTACTGGTGGTATTTAGAGCTTAGAAAATATGGAGAAACTAAGCATGCTGGATTTGGATTAGGTTTTGAAAGACTTATTATGTATATTACAGGTATGCCAAATATCAGAGACGTAATTCCATTCCCAAGAACTACAGGACAATCAGAATTCTAATATAAACAAACCTAGTAAACAGCTTGTTTACTAGGTTTATTTAATTAAAATTTATAAGATTCATTTATTTATTCTCTAAAATAAAAGCTTTCCATTCTATCTCAAATTCTTCTTTGTTTGTATTAAGAATTTCATATACGTCCTTTTCCCCTATATTTTTCATTATATTAATTAATTCTTCTTGTCCATATTTATCAATAATAAAAGTTACTATTGATTTATATAAAGAATAATTCCATTCTTCTCGAATAATAAGAAAATTATTATCATTTAACACAAAATCTAAATCTGGTAAATTATCAGTCATTGTCGAAACTACCACAGATAAATCTTTAGTGCTATTAGGACTTGAATAATAATCAGCAGTTCCTTCCTGTAACCAATCATTTTTATTTATCATATCTTTAGGATTTACATTAAAAACTATTAGATGAACTAATTCGTGCTTAAATACACTTTTCATAATATAAGGATTACCTAAAACTAATCTAATTTCTTCTGGCATTGCAATTCCTGCAAGCTCAATTCCTTTATAATATTTCCCTTCGGTCATCAATTCAGAACTTTCAAAAATCTTAACATCTATCTTCGGAATCTCTTTTAATCCAAACTTACTTAATAAATTATCATAGTCAGGTTCAATATACTCATTAAGCTCTTTTGTTTTTTCTTTATCATCTTTATTGTAGCTATAATAAACAAAATTCTTTCCTTCAAAAACCTTATACATCTGCTTGTCCTTATCATAAGGAATGTAATACTTTTTAAAAGCAAATATTCCAAGCAAAATAAAAATTACAACTACTACAGTGATGATTACTTTTCTCTTTTTCATAAACTATCTCCTTCATTTATTATAAATACATTCCCTAACTATAACTAACCTTACTATTCCTTATAATATTTTACAGTAAACCTAGATTCCCCAGCACCATAATAACTGAATATATTATTTTTATTTAAACTTTTTAATATATTGTCTATTTCTATATTATTGGATTTAAACTCAACTGATTCTCTTTCCTTTTTATAAAACTTTAAATATTTATCAAATTCTCTTTGAAATACATCAATGTTTTCCTGACTGCATATCTCTTCATAATTATATTATTTTTCATCATATACTTTTAAATATGCCTTACTTAATATATAAGGGAAACTATATTTTCCTAAATCATCAGTGAATACATAATCATTATCTATATATTTCTTTATACTTGTCATTATATTCATCTTGCTCCTCTTTATTATTTATTAATTCATTCAATATATTTGATGGAATACCTACTTCCATTCTACCAGATCTAGTTTTAGGTATTGTTTCATCTAATAAAAATTTTCTTTTCTCTCCTATTTCTATATATGATCTACTAATTGCTTTATTAACTTTTAAAGTACATTCATCAAAATTAATATGATCCCATTTTAAAGCAACTAATTCCCCATTCTAATCCCTATCCCTAAAGCTAAAATAAACATTAATCTATATTTATGCTCCTTTATAACATCCATAAATTTCTTTTGCTTCTCTAATGTAACCACCTTAAATTTATCATTATCTGTATAAATAGCCTTAGGAGTCATAACATTATCACAGCAATTAATTCCTACATAATTAATTCTCTTAGCATATTATAAACTAGACTTTAATTCATTAACCTTAAATTGAAATAACCATATATTGTACCACTTTAAAAACTATTTCCTATATTATTATTCATTCATACTTTTTTACCTATAATGACCTTAAAAATAAGAATTTAAAAAGAGCACTTTTAAATGCTCTTTTGATATTGCTTATTAATTTTATTTTCACTAATCCTCTTTAAATACTCCTATACTACTTATCTAATCATCTGCATAATGAATAAGTGCTGTTCTAGATAACTATTTCTTAAATAGTGCATTATTTTCATTTATCAATTTCATTATCTCTTCTTTTGTACAATTAGTCTCATCAATATATTCGTAAATTTATACTAAAAAATTTACTTTTTTAATCTAATTATATAATTTATTTTTGAAGACAACTGAGTTATATTAAATTGACCTCTACTAATTACCACTTTTAAGTTCAACTAAACTTCCATTATCTACTTCATAGATATAATCACTTAATTCCTCTATATCCTGATAAATATGACTTGTCATTAGTATTGTTTTTCCCTGCTCTTTAAGTTCTATCAACTTTTCTTTTAGATTTTTAACTCCCTCTTTATCTAATCCATTAAAAGGCTCATCTAATATTAATATTTCAGGATCCTCCATTATAGCTTGTGCTATACCTAAACGCTGCTTCATACCTAAAGAATATTTTTTTACTAACTTATTATCAATGGGATATAACTCTACAAATTTTAATACTTTTTCAATTTCTTTATTACCAATTTTATTTTTAATATTTGCTAAAAACTTTAAATTATCAAAGGCGCTATAATTTGGCAAGAATCCTGGCTGTTCAATTAATGCTCCAACATTATCAGGAAAATCAACATCAAAGCCTATTTTTAAACCATTCACCATTATATATCCTGATGTTGGCCTAATAAATCCACATATAGATTTAAAAATTAAGGTTTTCCCCGAACCATTTCTTCCTACAATTCCATAACACTTTCCTCTTATAATATTTAAATTTATATCTTTTAAAACGGTTGTGCCTTTAAAAACTTTTGTATAATTAACTATCTTTATTACATTATCATTTTTGTTCAAAAAATTACCCTCCTACTAATAATTAAATATCTACAATATCCTGTTTTTTGATTATAAATAGTCCTATCAAAAAATTTATTATTATAAAAGCAATAATAAATGCCAAAGAACTCACAAAATTCAATCCTTTAAATCCATTTTCAAACATTTCATATCTTTTTATCATTCCATTATTAATTAAAAATATTTTGCAGAATTCAGTATTCTTAGGATAAAATATTGGAGCTATATAAAATATTATTCCTATAGCACTTGCTTCATTTGATTTAGAAAAAATAGAATATAAATTATTCAAAAAAAATTGAATAGCTACTAATGTCAAAATATTCAATAAAATAATATATAATGAAATGCCGTATTGATTTATATTTGTTACACTATTTATGTATAATGGCAAATTTTGAAATGCTCTATATCCACTTTTTATCCAAATTACAATTAGGGAAGATAAAAATAATACTAAAAAATATATACTTATTCTTATTATTATCGTTAAATTAAAAGCTATAAACCACTTTGTCTTCTTTTTAATTCTTGGTAGTACCAAAGTTGTACTTTCTCTAAATCTATCTATTGTAGATAGATTAATCAAATTTAATACTATTATATATGGCGTGATCCATAATATAAAATAAAAAATGTTATATATACTATACTCTGTCACTAATCCCCCATAAGTTTCTATAATAATATCTCCCATTAATAAAGTATTATTATCCATTTCCATTAACCCATAATGTAGGTGTGTTATTAATATACCCACAAAAATTAGAATTAAAATTCTCAAACTTTCATTATTTGCTTTCAAATTTATACTTATTATTCTTTTAATCATTTTCTATTAATGCCTTTCTACTGAAGAATAGGTTTAAAAATAATATTACAAATAAAAGTATTAAACTAATTATAATTGAAATACCTAAGGAAGTCGTAAAGCCATTATAATTTTTAAACTTATGCTTAAATATAATAGACATAGTACCCAACCCTATATAGTCATTTATTTTAAATATACCTTCATGTAAACCATACGAATCAATAATAATATTCATGATTAAATATATACTCATTATTGAGTATGAAACATTTTTTGATTTTATATAATTTATTAATAGATCCTTCAAATTTAAAATAATTAATGAAGATATAAAGATTTGTAAAAAAGATATTAAAAATCCTTCCAGTGGCTTAAGACTATAGACAAAGAAATTTGGATACAACACAGCAGTAAGCTTAATGCTATCCTTATTTAATATAACTTCACTCCATTGATTTTCAAATTTAAACATGAAGAAATTAATGACAAATACAATAATAAAAAAAGAGATTGTAAGCAAAAAAACAAATACAACATTGGTTAAAATTTTAGATACTATCCATATCCCTTTCTCTTTAGTTCTTAGCATTATAAATTTTATATAATCACTTTTAGTATTGAAAAAAGTTGTTATAATTACGATATACGGAAAATAGAAACCTAAAATTAAACTACTATAAGTTATAGTTCTAAAAACTCCGTCCCATATATTTAAATTTAAATTATAACTATAACTTACTTTTACCAAACTGCTAGTAATAACATATATCACTATAGAAAATATTACTATACTTAATTTCATTTTTTTTGATATATTACAAATATCTAAGTTTATCTTTACCAAATCTATAATTTTACTTCTAGTACTCTTATTGTTCATATATATCATCCTTTCTTGTTTTAGAAAGAAATAGAGTTGAAAATAAAACAATTATAAATATAATTTCTATAAAAATATTACTTGCAGTCATGCCTACACTTCTATAAAACTGACTAATTGCTGATGGTGAATAATTGTAAATATTTAAAACTGAACAAAATATACTTCCTAATATCCAAAATAGAAATGGTGAAAGTATTATTGCTATCTTATTTTTAATAAATGCGGAAACTGCTAATCCAATACTAGCATAAGCAAAACCCAAAATAAAATTTATAAATATATGGATGATTATATACAAACTAAATTTTTCAGTTAATAACTTTGCAAATGGGCCTCCTATTTGACCATATCCATAAAAACCAGCTATATCACCTTTAAAAAAGGTAAAAATTAATATGCTTAATATTATCGTTGGAATTATTATTGCTAATCCACCAGCAATTCCGTTAACAAGCAATTTTGATAATATATATTTTTTATGGTTTATTCTCATATCTATTTGTTTAATAATACCATATTCCTTATCCTCTATATATGACAATGCAAATGGCAATACTGAAAGAATTGGCATTGTAACAATAGACATTAAAAACGAACTAAAAAATACTGAATATTTATTTAAACCACTCTCTACCATAGCTTTAACTTTTTCTTGTAGTTCTGGTGTTTGGATATCAGGAGCATCATAATTGAAAAATATGTATTGTTTAATATCAATATACACACTAACAGAAGCAATCAATAATCCTATCAAAATAACTATAATAAATTTTTTACTTGTAATTACTCTCTTAAGTTCATTTAATATCATCTTTTCTCCTTTTTACAATACAACAACTTAAACTTTGAACAATTTATTTTTATAAAAATAAATTGTTCAAAGTATTTTTGTATTATAGCAACTTTTTACTATAACTTATATTAAAAATAACATTCTTAAAAAGAAAAATCTCCATAGGCCCATCTATATGAAGTCTCAAAGTAATCATTATAAGCTCTTACATAATATTCATGACCAGTTGACATACTAACGTTATCTAATGTATTATATCCATCACCTTGTAAACAAAGTTCATAGCTACTTCTAGCTTCATTATTAGAATTTACAGACTGTGCCCTACAATAATATGATGGCCCCTCAACTATACGAGTTAATGAAATATAAGCGTTTCCACCGCCGTAATACTCGTAATTATCCCAGTCCGTTTTAGCCATTTTAAGTGTCGGAAACGTCATTGACCACTCACCAGCATGTGCTTTAACATTTCCCATTAATCCAAAAATTAAAGCTAATGAAAGTACAAAAGAAATTTTTTTACAATTTTTCATTTTAATTCTCTCCTAAACCATTTTATTTTTATAATTTTCTGTAATAACAAGCTTGCTTACATAAATATTGTACCGTTCAATACAATATTTTTCAAATTTTACTTTTTTATTAATATTTTAGATTTTTTTCTATAATATTCTACTATTTATTTTTATACCAATATTTTACTAATAGTGAAGACTAGGTAACTTGTATTGCAAGAGATATCAGAGTTATCGAAGTGTTGTTAGATGTTGAATCAAAAGTATAAAGAGCACGAAACTACTCTTTTCCATTATAATGGAATTTTAAAACCAAAATACGAATAACTTGAAAATTAAAAGAAAGATTAATAGATATTAACAAAGAAAATCTAATATAAAAAAGCTATCCGCATCTTAATAAAATCCCCCATAGCAATTACTTATTGCCTATGGGGGATTAATTTTATTTATTATATTTTAATTTCAATCTAATATTTTTATGCCTATTTTAATTCTCTTTTGAATATTACTGAGCCATCATCTGGTTTTGGATTCCATCCTACTCCCTCATGAGGCTTAGTTAAGTCACCTATGAGCTCCCATCCCTCATTACCATAATTATTAAGTTCCTCTTGCAGCTTATCTGGATCTCCTAAGTTTTTTATAGAATTAATTTCAATGACCTTATATTCCCATTTCATATGAGATAACCCTCCTTGATACTGATTTTTAATAAAAATATAATAATAAAATTTGAATTATTTTTCTGATGTGAACCATCCTCTTGTTTTATTTGCAATCTTAACTAGTGTAAGCATTACTGGAACTTCAACTAAAACGCCTACTACTGTTGCAAGTGCTGCTCCTGATTGTAGTCCAAAAAGAGAAATAGCTACTGCTACAGCAAGTTCAAAGAAGTTGCTTGCCCCAATCATTCCAGCTGGCGCTGCAATATTATGTGGCAACTTCCAAAGCTTTGCCCAAATATATGCAAATCCAAATATAAAAAATGTTTGAATTGTAAGTGGTATTGCAATCAGCAATATGTGAGTTGGATTGTTTATTATAGTATCTCCTTGAAATGAAAATAATATTATTAATGTTAAAAGTAGTCCTATTATTGTTATATTATCAAACTTTTTTAAAAATATATTTTCAAAATACTCTTTCCCCTTATTTTTTATTACTAAGGTTCTTGTAATATATCCTAATGCTAAAGGAACTACAACAAATAATATAGTTGATAATATTAAAGTTCCAAATGGTATAGATACATCACTAACTCCTAGTAAAAATGCTACTATAGGTGTAAATGCAATTAAAATAATTAAATCATTTACTGCTACTTGAACTAAAGTATATGCTGGATCTCCTTTTGTTAAGTGACTCCATACAAATACCATAGCTGTGCAAGGTGCTGCCCCTAACAAAACTGCTCCAGCTAAATATTCTTTAGCTAAATCTGGTGAAATAATCCCTTTAAAGACTACAAATAAGAAAAATGCTGCTATTGCATACATAGTAAATGGCTTTATTAGCCAATTAGTTGTGCAAGTTACAATAAGTCCTTTTGGCTTTTTAGTAGCATTTAGAATACTTGTAAAATCTATTTTTAACATCATTGGATATATCATAAGCCATATTAAGATAGCTACAGGTATTGATACATTATAATATTCAAACTTATTTAATGTTTCAGGTATAATAGGAAGCAATTGACCAATAGATATTCCTATCACAATACAAGCAGCAACCCATATTGTTAAATATCGTTCAAAGACTCCTAATCCCTTTCCTTTACTTTCTTCCCCCATAATTCCCTCCTATATCTCGTTATTCTTAATTCTTTTTGCTAAATCTTTTATTTTTTCTTCTATCACTTTTGCAACTTTAATGAACTCCTCATCACTTTTACCAGTAGGATCTTCTAAGCCCCAGTCCTCAACATGACTAGCTGATATAACAGGACACACAACATTGCACCCCATTTTTATAGCAATATCAACATCTGGTATATCTGTAAGTAATTTAGATTTTTGAGTTTCATTCATATCAATATTATATAATTGCTTAATTATTCTTACTGCATCTTGATTTATTTGTGGTTTAGTTTCAGTTCCAGCTGAATAACTTTCAAAAACTTCACTTCCATATAATTTTCCTAATGCCTCCGCCATTTGTGATCTACAAGAATTATGAACACATATAAATGCTACCTTCTTTTTCATTTTTAGTTTCTCCTTTTATTTAATTATTTCTAATAAATTTTTACCTTTTAATTCTTTAGGTTTCCATTCAATCACTGAAAAGTTTCCCTTTGATATTTTATCAACCTTATTTATCCATTTAATTTCATTACTTGCCTTTGCTCTTAATATTTCATTAGTGGTTTCAGTTGCATAAAGGCTTGAATTTATTACCCACCACTTACTATTTATTCCTGCTCTATTTAAATCTTTTTGCAATCTAATTGCTTCAAAAACAGGAGTAGTTTCTCCTAGAGTAACAATAATAACTTCTGTTTCATTTTCGTTTCTTAGTTTTGGTAAAAGCTTTTTAACTGATTCAGGTATATCACCTTCTGATCTCTGGATCTCTCTATGATAGCTTTGAGTTGAATCTAAAAGTAATAACGTATGTCCAGTTGGTGCAGTATCAATAACTACAACCTCATTTTCTGATTTTTCAACTATTTCTGCAAAAGCTCTAAATACTGCAATTTCTTGAGTACAAGGTGATCTCAAATCTTCTTCAACATATTCAATATCAGCATCACTCATTGTTTCTCTTGCCTTACTTAAAACTTCTTCTTTATACTTCTCTAGTTCTTTCTTTTCATCAATGCTACTTAAAGTTATTCCATAGCTTTCATCAACCACAAACTTTAAATGAGCTGCCGGATCTGTAGTAGTTAAATGAACTTTCTTACCCTTCTTAGCGAGTCCTATTGCAATAGCTGCTGCAATAGTTGTCTTTCCAACTCCTCCTTTTCCCATTGTGAATATAACTTTCTTATTACTATTAAATATGTCTTCTATAACATTATTTAACTTAGGAATTGTTGTTGTATTTATTTTATCTGTACTTACTTTTATATTACTCTCTTTTAATAACGCTCTAACATTTTCAAGCCCTGTAATATTATAAGGTCTTAAGGGTATTTTGTACCTTTCAATCCCTTTTAATCCTACTGGGATATCATTTAAGGCTTTTTGTTGTTTATTATATAATGCAGTTGATAAATCATCATCATACTTTTCTAGTACTCCATTTACAACCAAAATTTGATTTGCTACACCGATTTCCTTAAGTTCATTTGATGCTCTTTCAGCTTCTTTTAATGGAGACTCTTCTGGTCTAGATACAAGAATAAGAGTAGTCTTTGTCTTATCTGCCAAATTAGAAACTGCATTTTTGTAAACTTCCTTTTTACTTTCAAGTCCCGATAACTGTCCTAAACATGATGCCCCATGAGTATTTTCACTTATAAAATTACTCCATGCTGATGGTAATTGAAGCATTCTTAATGTATGTCCAGTTGGTGCAGTATCAAAAATTATATGATCAAAGTCATTAGCTGCTTTTTCATCAGTAATAAAAGATGAAAACTCATTAAAGGCCGCAATCTCAACAGTACATGAGCCTGAAAGTTGTTCTTCCATATTATTTAATACATTTTCTGGTAATTTCCCTCTATATGGTGATATAACACTTTCTTTATATTCTGCTGCTGCTTGTTCTGGGTCAAAATTAGCCACTACCAAATTAGACACATCTTTTATTTGAACACCTTTATTATCTAATTCAGTATTAAAAACGTCTTGAAGATTAGAAGCAGGGTCTGTACTGATAAGCATTATCTTCTTTCCTTCATCTGCCAAAGACACTGCTGTTGCACAAGCTGTTGAAGTCTTACCCACTCCTCCTTTACCTGTGAAAAATAAATATTTAGTTAGGTTTATTTCTTTTATATCAAATGTTTTATACATTTTCTATCACTCCCCCTTAATTAACAACAACCACCCTTACAACAACAACTATTTGATTTTTTTTCTTCAGCTTTTAATAAATCAGGAGAAATTTCTAGTAAATTACAAAACTCATCATTAGTAGGGTAGTTACCTACTTTTACAATTTTCCCATCAACCATTGTTGCTGGTAATACATCAACACCTTGCTTCATTAATATTTCATTTATTGTTTTGTTATCAACAAATATTTGTGGATTGCTTGTTAAATTATATCTTTCAACTAATATTCCCTTATTCCTTAAATTATTTATTACTGTTGAAACCCTTAAAAGTTCTGGATTTACAGATGGACCACAAACCCCTGTTGAACAGCACATTGCAGGATCAAAAATAATCATTTTTTTCATAATAAATACACTCCTTTAAATTTTTAATTATTTTTACATACACATTCTTTTTGCTTACAAATACACTCTTCCGTGTCAGTGATAATATTCATTAAGTTTAAAATTAATCTGTTAGCATTAGTTGTATGTAATTTATAATAGCTCCAATTCCCTTCTTTTCTTGATAAAACTAAACCACATTCCATTAAAACCTTCATGTGATGAGATAATGTTGGCTGAGTAAAATTAAAACTTTCTAGCAAATCACAGGCACACTTTTCACCACAAGATAAGATATCTATTATTTTCAGTCTATTAGGGTCACTTAATGCTTTTAAAACTTTTGCATTTTCCTCATAATTATTTTTCATATTTATCCTCCCAGAATAAATTATTCCTTGTATACAATATAGATAACTATCTATATAATGTCAATATACATCTTTAATTATAATGTTTTTAATTGTTTATTATAGATATATATCTATATACTATTCTTAGCACCACAGTTTGTTACTAATATTTTAGACAATAAAAAAACTTTGGCAAATAAAATATCCATTGTCAAAGTTTTAATATATTTACTTCATAATCGCAACTCTTTATTATTTCATAAGTTTCCTTGTAAATCAACAAGTAAAGCTTAAAGTTAAATTTCTAATTTTTAGACTTTATTATATTATTCTAACATATCCTAGGTAACATATTTCCTTCTAAAGGTGGCAATATTCTTTTACCTCCAAAATAATTTTCTATAAAAATAGTATTTCGTGATTCTTTAATGAATTCACCTATAATTTTTGAATTTTTTCCCCCATTAAATTCTTGAATTTTCTTCAATATATTTTCTGCTTCTGATGCTTCTACAACTATTACCATTCTTCCTTCACATGCCATATATAAGGGATCAAATCCTAAAAGTTCATTTACAGCTATAACACCTCTATCAATCGGAATATCTTCCCCCATTAAATGTATTCCAAGTTCACAAAGATTAGAAAACTCATGCAATACAGTTGCTAACCCCCCTCTAGTTGGATCTCTCATTATTTTTATTGAATCATAGTTATCTTTAATTATTTCTGTAAAAGGGTATAGAGAGGCACAATCACTTTTTATCTTATCTTTCACTTTGATATCATATCTTTCTATTGCAATTGTTGTACCATGATCTCCTATATTTCCTGTTACTATAATTTTATCCCCTTCTTTAATTGGCTTTTGCTTATATCTTTCTAAAACAATCCCTATTCCACTAGTATTAATAAAGATTCCATCTACTTTTCCCTTTTCTACTACCTTTGTATCTCCTGTTATAATACTTACTCCTGACTCTAAGCAAGTTTCACTCATAGACTTCACAATTTTATTTAGGTTTTCCAATGAAAATCCTTCTTCAATTATAAACCCAGCACTTAAATAAAGGGGGCTTGCCCCTGATACAATTAAATCATTAATTGTTCCACAAACCGCAAGTTTTCCTATGTTTCCACCAGAAAAAAATACTGGTTTCACTACAAAAGAATCTGTTGTAAATGCTAGCTTATTATTAGCAGCTTGAAATATTGTTGCATCTTGGCCCTTTACTAACAGATCATTATTAAAATATTTATAAAAAATGTTTTTGATTAATTCTTCAGTATGCTTTCCTCCATCTCCATGACTAAGCTTTATTACATTATTCATTTATTATTCTCCCATTATATTTGTAGAAAATTGAGCATGCTCCTTCATTAGAAACCATACAGGGCCCAACTGGATTTTCTGGAGTACAAAGCCTTCCGAAAAATTCGCAATTAATAGGTCTCTTTTTTCCTAATAAAATTTCACTACAAACGCAATTTTTGCTATTACCTTTTCTTAAACTTATTTTAAATTTCTTTATTGCATCATAATATTTATAATCTTCCTTTAATAAAAAACCTGAAGAGCCAATATTGCCTATTCCCCTCCATTCAGAATCACAATAAGAAAATACTTCCTTTATTATTTGGTTTCCCTTTAAATTTCCTTTTGAAGTTACACAACTTTTGTATAAATTTTTAAATGTTTTCTTATTTTTACTTTGCTCTTGGGTTAAAAAATATATAGCTCCAATAATATCTAACTCATTAAATCCTGCTACTACTGCTGGAATATTATATTCTTCTACAATAAACTTAAAATAATCTGCTCCCATTACTGATGCTACGTGGCCTGGGCAAATAAGTCCCTGTATGTTTAATTTATCATCCCTTAAGATATGATGTAGTATTGGTTCCATCCTTTTTATTCCTATAAAAAAGGAAATATTTCTTATATTTCTTTTTTTAGCTGTTTTAATAGTTAAAGCAATTATTAGTGCAGTAGTTTCAAACCCAACTGCTAAAAAAACTACTTCTTTATCTTTATTTTCTTCTGCCAGATTTATTGAATCTAAAGGTGAATATATTATCCTAATATTCTTTCCTTTTTCTCTTTGTTCAATTAAATTTTCCTTACTTCCTTTAACTTTCATCATATCTCCAAAGGTAGCTAAAACTACTTTATCATCTTTAAGGATTTCTATAGCAGCATCTATATATTCCTCAGAAGTAACACAAACTGGACAACCGGGTCCTGATATTAAATTTATCTTAGGTTCAACTAATTCCCTGATTCCAAATTTTGATATAGCTTGAGTATGAGTTCCACAAACCTCCATAATATTAAATTTACCATTAGGATAATTATTAATTTCCTCTAAAAACCTTTCAATTAAAAATTTCTTGTTCATCATTTACCTCTACTTTAGATAATAATTTAAGGAGATCATTTAATTCTTCAAAATACTCTATATCAATCTTTTGAATAGCACATCCAGCATGTATTAAAACATAATCACCTATTTGGGCTTCTTCAATAATTTGAATATTTACTTCACTTTCCATCCCCATAATGTTTACTTTTGCAGTAGCTTCACTTATTTCTACAATTTGACCTGGTATTGCAAGACACATCCTTTTCAATTCCCTTCATTATCATAAATATAATTAATTTTCCTTTAATAAAGCACTAGCTATATAAAGTTGTCCAAAAGATAATCCTCCATCATTTGTAGGAACTTTCTTATTATAAAAAACTTCAAATCCCTTCTCAGTTAGTTTTTTATATATATTTTTTAATAAATATTCATTTTCAAACACTCCACCACTAAGAACAACTTTATTAATATTCTCCCTTTGCCTTAAAATATAAAGTAAGTCACAAGTTGCATAGATTAATGAGTTATGAAATTTAGCGGATATATTTGAATGAGATTCTCCATCTTTTATATCCTTTAGTACACCTTCTATTATTCTTTTATATTCTATCTGAAGAACTTTCTCATTTTCTCTGATATCATATAAATAGCATTCATTTATATTCTCATTAATGATATTTTCTAATTCTATAGCGGCTTGTCCGTCGTAGGATATATAATTTCTTATACCTATAAGGGAGGCTACACAATCAAATAGTCTTCCAATGCTAGAAGATAAAAAACAATTTATTCCTGATTTCAAAGCTTGTATAACAGCTTCAATTTCCTCTTTATCTATATAATTAATTATTTCTAGAGGATTATAATCCAAAGAATTCAAATAGCTTACTGCACATCTCCACGGTTCTTTTATTGCCTTATATCCTCCTTGGATATTTACATATTGTAATTGACCAACTCTTCTAAACGACTTTCTATTTCCAACAAAAAATTCTCCACCCCATACTGCTCCATCTAATCCAAAGCCAGTTCCATCAAAAATAACTCCAATTGTATTTTCATATATTGAGTTTTCTGCCATACAGCTTACCATATGTGCATGATGATGTTGAACTTCTATTTTATTTATTTTTTGACTCTTTACATAATTAGTACTTATATATGAAGGGTGCATATCATGTACTAATATATATTTTTTGACATCAAGTAAATTAATAAAGTGATTAATCACATACTTAAAATTATTGTAACAATTAAAATCCTCCAAATTTCCTAAGTATTGACTCAAATAAGAATAGCCATTTTTTGAAACACAAACTGTATTTTTTTGTTCACCACCAACTGCTATAATTTCATATTTTTCATTACCCTTTGATATATATGGTGCGTATCCCCTCCCTATCCTTATAACCTTTTCATCATTATTTATAACTTTCACAACAGAATCATCTTCTTCAATATAAATATCTCTATCATGCATTAAAAAATAATCAGCTACTCTATTCAAATTATTTAATGCCTCATTATTTTCATATTCCATTAGCATATTACTTATGTTTCCACTAGTCATAACTAAAAAACGTAATTCTTCATCTAATAGTAAATGATGTAACCCTGTATATGGCATCATAACTCCTAATGAGTTTTGTTTTGGTGATATAGCTTTTGATAATAAAAAGGAAGGTTTCTTTTTCAAAATTACAATAGGTCTTTTATTACTTTTCAATATTTCTTCTTCTTTAGCTGATAATTGACAAACCTCTTTTACAGCATTAATATCCTTTGCCATTATTGCTAATGGTTTATGTGGTCTTTGCTTTTTATTTCTAATAAGTTTAATAACAGCTTCATTTTTAGCATCACAAACTAAGTGAAATCCTCCAATACCTTTAACTGCTAGTATTTTTCCTGCCTTAAGCAACTCTTTAGCTTCATCAATTACATTCTTACATTCAATTATTTTCCCTTCATTGTCTACTAAAGAAATACTTGGCCCACATTTTTTGCAACAATTTGGCTCAGTATGAAATCTTCTACTTAATGGATTATTGTATTCAGCATTACACTCTTTACACATTATGAATTTTTCCATAGTTGTATAGTTTCTATCATAAGGTAAACCCTTAATTATAGAATATCTCGGCCCGCAATTAGTACAATTTGTAAATACATATTTATATCTATTAGTTTCACTTTTTTGTATGTCCTCTAAGCATTCTTTACAAATTGCTACATCTGGCGAAATAAACTTTAACAATTTTTTTTCATTGACGCTTTCTTTAATCTGAAAAATATCTTCATAAAGATTCTTTCTATGTGAAGATTCTTCTTTTATAAATTTACATTGAAATTTTTCAATTTTAGCAATAGGAGGAGGATTATTTAAAATACTTAGTATAAATTTTTTCAAATTATCTCTTGTTCCTTGGCAATAAATTTCCACAGCTCCCCCTACATTATTAACATATCCTGAAATATTGTAAATAGTAGCATTTTTATATACAAAAGGCCTGAATCCAACCCCCTGCACGATTCCTTCTATTCTTATTTCATATTGAAAAGTTTTATAATACTTTAAATAATAGCATTTCGAAGTCTTATTTAATAAAAAAGTATTTTCCATGTTTGAGTATCCCTCTAGTTTAAGATTTTTTTTATTTCATTTAAAATATTTTTAGAAATTAGTTTTAGCCTTTTCTCTAAAATACAATCTAGTCCAACTCCAAATTCAACTTTATTAACTTCAATACCATAAATTATCCCTTTGATATTAGGATAATAAATTTTTACTAAATCCAGAAAATTATAGTTATGCTGAGAGGACTCAACCTTATTAGAAATAAATTTATCTATTGATACAGTTGTTATTTCCCCTATATTTTTTCCATAGTAGGCTGCATCTAGAATTATTATATAATCTTCTTTTTTTATATTTCCCATAATATGTTGAAGGTTTGTTTCTCCATATATAACCTCAACTCCAATACTTGAGAGTTCATCTTCTATTTGCTCTGCCACTTTAATTCCTATTGCATCATCTTTCATAAGAATATTTCCTATTGCAATAAGCTTGAAACTCATACTAGGACCTCAACTATATTAGTATCTCCATTACTTCCAATTAAATGAGTTGCACAAGATACACAGGGATCAAAAGACCTTACAATTCTTCCTATCTCTACTGGCTCACTAATATTATTTATTTTAGAACCAATTAATGATTTTTCTACTGGCCCTGGATTGTTTAACTCATCTTTAGGAGAAAGATTCCATACTGTTGGTGTTATGATATTATAATGCTTAATTACTTTATTTTCTATTTCTACCCAATGTCCTAGAGCTCCCCTAGTGGTATCTATAAGCCCTACCCCATAAGCCTTATCAGGAATTAAATAGACTTTTTGATTATTAGACTTTAATTCCACTCTTTTTACTAAGTTCTCTAATATATTAAGTATTTTTTTGGTCTCTAAAACCCTTGCTATATTCCTATCCATACAAGAATGTCCATTTGTGTATTCTCCACTAATAATCAATCGTGCTAATGGTCCAACTTCCATGGGCAATCCATTGTATCGTGGCGCCTTTATAAAGGTATAAGCATTACTCTTAGTCAAATCTACTTCTTCTAAACCTTGTTCTTTCTTGTACCAAGAATAATGAACTTGTTCAGTAATTTTATTAGGTTCAAAGGCATACCTAACATTATTTTCTATTACTTTTGATTTGACATACGTTATTTCTGGATCTTCATACTTATCAAAAACCCCAAAGCTCATAAAATTAGGATATGATATTCCCTTTTTAAAATAATCCGGATAATATTTAGCTATAACCTCTACATCTTCTATCATTTCATTTGATACAAAATCAGTAATTTTTCTTATAATACTTTTAACTTTCTCTATTTTGTACGCATCTATATCTACTGTAACTCCTCCAACAAAAATCCCATGATTATGCGGTGCCTTTCCCCCCAATATTGCCAAACCTTCATGTGCTAATCTACTTAATTCAATACTTTTAACATAATGTTCTCCTATAATATTGTTAATTTTGCTTGGAAGTCTATAATCGTTGTATTGGCTATTTTCAGCTAATTTTACGCTATAAATTTTTGCATAGCTAGGGATAGAAAGTAGGTAGAAATGTCTTAAATGATTTTGAATAAATTCAAAACCATGCATAATGTCTCTTATATAGCTATCATTTAAGGTAACTTGAACCTTTAATGCATCTTCTAAAGCTAAAGTAGATGCCATAGAATGAGCCGCTGAACATATTCCACAAATTCTTTCTGTAAAATATATACAATCTAGTGCTGGTCTTCCCTTTAACATTTCCTCAAATCCTCTAAAAAGTAAACCACTAGCAGTTGCCTGTACAATTGTATCTTTTTCTACTTCTGCTTTAACATCTAAGAAACCACTTATTCTTGTAACTGGGTCTATAGTAATTCTTTTTATCATAACTCCTCCTTAATATTTTACAAAAGGCTCATTTCCATCTGGAAAAGTTGATTTTGCACAACCTATGCAATTAGTATTATCGCCAATAGGCCAATTAACATAGCCATTCCATTTTCTCCTTGGGCAATCAGTTTTTGTGCTAGGTCCTCTGCACCCAAGTTTAATCATACAACCTTCTTCCCCAAAGTTTTTTGCAAAAATACCTTCTTCAAAAAAGCCTCTTCTTGTACAAGTATTATGAATTGTAAAACTATAAAAAAGAAGTGGTCTTCCCTCACTATCTAATTCTGGGACACCATATCCAACTAAATGAGCTAAAGTCCCCACTACCCAATCAGGATGACATGGACATCCTGGCAACTTAATCACCTGACGATTTAAAACCTCTTGTACACTTTTGCTTTCTGAAGGATTTGGCTTTGCTGCTGAAATTCCTCCATGAGAAGCACATGTTCCTACTGCTACAACATACTTTGCTTTTGCACCAGCTAATTCTATAGCTTCTAAAGCTGTAATAGCCTTCCCATTATAATTTGCAATAATATTATAAGCTCCTTTTTCTTTTGTTGAGACAGCTCCATCTACTAGTAATATGAATTCTGTATCAAGTGTCTCTAAAAACTTCTCAAAAGCAGCATCTCCTTCATTACCCATAAGTGTATTGTTAAAAGTAAAATTTACTATACTAGTTAAAATATCGTACAACCCTGGATTTTCACTATTTAATAGGGATATTATATTACCAGAACATCCAGTTACTTCAAGCCACATAGCATTTATTTTTTTACTTTCTTGTTTTTTAATCATTTGTGATATATCTTCTTGAAGTCTTCTTGCTGTACTTAATTTATCTTTTTTAATAAAACACTCTCCTTTACTACTCATCCTTTTCCCCTTTTATATCGCTCAATTATAATCTATGCATAAATCATTATAAGTATTAAGCCAAAATTAATATATTAATAAAAATAGCCCCAGAACATCTGACGCTATTTTTGTTAAACAATATAAACTTTGTTATTAAACTTAATTAGACAAGTATATAGATTAACTTATCTTACTTCTTCTTAAGAATAGGTAAACTCCTCCTAATGCTGTTATTACTCCAACTATAATTATAGCCCTTGGATCAAATTTATTTCCTGTGTTAGGTAAAACATTTAATACCTTGTCTATAATTTTTTCTGATTCATTTTTAACTGTAAAGTTTTGTGTCTCTGGAGATTTCACTTTAATTTCTAATTGTTCATTACCTAAAATATATCCCTTAGGAGCCTTTGTTTCTTTAATAATATACTCACCGTAATCTATATTACTAAATGTTACAAGTCCATCTTCTTTAGAAACTTCTTTAGAAATCACATTACCCTCTCTATCATATAAAGTGAATTCTGCTCCTTTAAGAAATTTCCCTTTCATATCAGTTTTAGTTATTATAACTACTCCTTTAATCTTATTATTTATTACTTTATAGTCATACACTTTCTGATTTTTATCTATAAATACATTTATTACGCCTTTTGAAGCTATATATCCCTCTGGTGCTTTTGTTTCTTTTATTATATATTTACCATAAATAAGATTTTTAAATAAAACAACCCCATCTTCTCCTGATGATAATTTATCAATTTCTTTGCCTTCCATATCATATAATGTGAATTCTGAATCCTTAAGGACCTTTTTATTATCATCTAATTTTATTATTTTAACAGAACCTCTTATTTTATTATTAGATATACTTTCTGGATTTGCCTTTACAGTTACTTCATTTTCTTTTATTTCCGCCTTTAATTCTTCTTCTGAAAGAACATATCCTTCTGGTGCTTTTGTTTCTTTTATTATATATCTTCCATATTCTATATTCTTAAATTCTACTTTCCCATCTTTACTACTTATACTTACTGTTATAGGATTTTCATAATTTGTATCTGTTGATTTGTAAAGTATGAACTCAGCCCCTTGTAATATTTCTTTGTTTTCTCCTAATTTTGTGAATTCTATATTTCCTCTTATTTTTGTATTAGAAATGCTTTCTGGATTTGCTTTTATGATTATTCCATTTTCTTTTATTTCAGCAGTTAATTTTTCTTCTGAAAGAATATATCCCTCTGATGCCTTTGTTTCTTTTATCACATACCTACCGTACTCTATATTTTTAAACTCTACTTTTCCACTTTCATCACTTTCAACTACTGATATTGGATTTTTATAATCTTCATCAACTTCATTATAAAGTGTAAACTCAGCTCCTTGTAATGCTTCCTTACTTTCTCCTAGCTTTGTAAATTCTATATTTCCTCTTATTTTTGTATTAGAAATGCTTTCTGGATTTGCTTTTATAGTTGTTCCATTTTCTTTTATTTCAGCCCTTAATATTTCTTCTGAAAGAACATATCCTTCTGGTGCTTTTGTCTCTTTTATTGCATATTTACCATATTCTGTATTATTGAATTCCACACTTCCACTTTCATCACTTATAATTACTGCTATAGGATTTTCATATCTTATATCTGTTGCTTTATAAAGTGTAAATGTTGCTCCTTGCAATACTTCATTGCCTTCTCCTAGCTTCGTAAATTCTATATTTCCTCTTATCTTCGTATTGGATATACTTTCTGGATTTGCTTTAATCACCTTTCCATCTTCAGTTATACTAGCATTTAATGTTTTATTTGAAATAACATATCCCTCTGGTGCCTTTGTTTCTTTAATAATATAGTCGCCATACTCAACATTTTTAAACTCCACTTTTCCCGCTTCATTACTTATAGCTACCATCAATGGATTTTGGTAATCAGTATCTGACTTACTGTAAAGCGTAAACTCAGCATCTTTAATGGTTTTACCATTTTCTCCAAACTTAAAGAATTCAATTTCACCTGTAATAATTCTATTTTTATAATTATAGGATATATTCTTTTTATCTTCACTATTTTTAATCTGGAACCTATATACTTCATTTCCTAAAATATATCCTGTAGGTGCTTGCTTTTCCCTAACATAATAATCTATGTCAAATTTTAATTTATCAAATACTATTTCTCCATTACCTTCTGTTGGTTGTGAAGTTCTTATTACATTTTGATATCTATCAAGTAATTCAAATACTGCACCTTGTAATCTTATATTTTCATTATTACTATTTACCTTTATAACTTTAATACTCCCAGTTTCACCAATACCGCCACCACCGGCGCCTTGAAATATAACCTCAACATTTCCTGAACTTGATGATTCAATTAATCCAGTTCCTTTGAAAGATATAGAGTTAGTAAATGGAGTTTTCTTTTTATCTACTACATTAGTTCTAAAAGTTAATATATAAGCGTCTTCTATCTTACCTGGCAATATAAAGTTAAATTCTCTTGTGGAAACATTATACTTTACATTATCTTTTCCTAAACTGATTTCCTCTCCTCTTTCTAGCTTTCCATCTTGTTTTAAAACTTGCTTATACAATTTTACAGAGGTAGTATCTAATTCAAGTCCCTCTTGAAGATTATCTGTAAGAACAATATCTGTGATAGGAACCTTATTAGAGTTAAATGTTACATTCCAATCAATATAAGAATTTCCTCTAGTATAGTCAGCTTTTTTATCAATTAAAGTATTCTTTATTTTTCCTATTCCCGTACTTTCTACTCCACTAGGCACCAAATCTGTTATTAGCTTTGCAGTATTTCTTATTTCCTTTTCTCCATTATTATTAAATATAGAAGTATCTGTAATTTTAGTTTTAAAAGTTATTACTTGCTCATTATTTATTTCACTTGGAAAATTATAAGTTAATGTTCTAGTACTTTCATCATAGGTATAATTTAATTTATCTGCAATACCACCATTAAGCATAACAGAATCTACAACAAACTCTTGCCCTTTATTTATAGTATCTAAAACTTTAGCATTAGGAAGTTTCATCTTATTTTTATTAACAACAATCTTCCATGTAACTTCTCTTGTAATATAATTATAATCTTGACTAGTCTTATTTATCACTTCACTTTGGACCCTTTGAGTTCCTTGGGATTTTGAAGTTATAATATTATCTCCTGTTAATTTAGCTTCATTATAATAATTCTGATCTTTATTTCCTGCATACACATTACTATCTGTTACTCTCGTCCTAAATGTTATTACATAGGGCTCATTAATATCACTATTAAAACTATAAGTTAATGTTCCTGTTTTCTGTTTGTCTCCACTCTCTGCCTTCAAATAATTAAAACTTCCTCCTGGAGTGCTTTTATCTATAGATGCTGATCCTTCTACATATTCTTGACCAACTCTTATTTCATCGCTAATAATAGCATTTTTTATTAATATCTTATTAGTATTTATAGTAATTTTCCATGTAATTTCACCTGTAGCTGCATTGTATCCTATACCTTGTTTATTAATGATGCTACTCGGTACTCCTACCCCCTTAGTATCTGATGCATTACTTGGAACACCGCTTCCAGTTAAGGTTACTTTATTGTTATAAGTTTTTCCTGTGTTAGAGTTATAAGCTGCTTCATCTGTTACTTCTGTAGAAAATTCTATTTTATGTGGCTCATTGATAGCCCATGGGAAAGTGTATATAAACTTTTGCCCGTCTATACTATAATTACTATTTGTTTCAATTCCATCTACCTTAACACTTCCTGGCACAAATGTTAATCCGGCAGGTATATCATCTACAGTTACAGCATTTGGTATATTTTGAGAATTATTGTTTACATAAATACTCCAATTAATTCTTTTTGTTAATGCATCATACTTCCCATCTTTTCTGACAAAATCAGTTTTTATTCCAACTGATGCTTCGTTAGAGTTTACAGAAGTTCCATCATGCTTAAAAATTGCTGTGTTATATTGATATATTGTGGCTCCTTCATCTTCAGAAAGTTTTGAATCTGTTACTTTCGTCTTAAAGGTAATTATTTGAGTTGTTTCTATAACATTTGGAAAATTATAAGTTAATTTTTTGCTACTTAAATCATAATTGTAATTTGCCTCTTGAGGGGTAGCTCCATTTATTTTAACTGAATTAGGTACGAATTCTTGACCATTTCGTATATCATCAATGACTTGAGCACCATATACTTTAACATTTTCTGGATTAACTGTTACCTTCCAAGTTATTTCATTTCTTGAAGCATCATATGCCCCTTCCTTTTTGATAGAAGCATTAGGAATTTCAGGTTGTTCAAAATCTACGTTAATTATTATAGGCTCTGAATTTCCTCCAACTTCAAATTTAATAGGTATTGGATTATTATTTCCAATTTCATCAATATTAAATTGAGTATCTATATAAAAATACCCTGATATATTAGAATTATTTTCGGCAAATTCATTAAATGTAATAACAACTGCTCCGTCAGTATTTATTACAACATTTGCAATAGTTTCTCCATTTTCAAGATTGATGGGGAAATTTAGTGTACCTATTATTTGGATTTCCTTAGGTATTTGCATCACATAGGTATCACCCTTTTTTACTACTTCTTCATTTGGTATAGCAAACTTATAGTTCAATTTAA
>VSSQ01000469.1_pt1 | contig 27320 bp, 27 predicted proteins | sample 4763081 | NCBI WGS metagenome assembly VSSQ01 (sample SAMN12137344, study PRJNA551015) | bioreactor metagenome | isolation source: SDC9 anaerobic chlorinated ethene degrading culture | place: USA: Knoxville, Tennesee | collected 2015-01-01
TCTCCGAAACGTTCTCAATGGCTTACTCGCGTGAGCCATATGCGATTGCCCTGCCCCGGCCCCGGGAGCAAGGCCCAGCGGCGCGAGGATCGGCGAGGACGACCCGAAAAGCTCGATCCAGGCGAGCGCCATGATCTGCGACGGGATCAGCATCGGCGCGAGCGCGAGGAAGGTCATTGCCACCCGCCCCGGCAGCCGCATCAGCCCGAGCGCCAGCGCCAGCGCCGTGCCGAGCGTGACCGAAACGACGACCGATCCGGCCGAGGCGATGAGCGTGTTCGCCAGCGCCGCCCGCGCCGCGCGGCTCATCAGCGCCTCGCGGATCAGGCCGAGCGGGCGGCCGGCGTCGTCGGGCCCGAAGGCCTCGAGCAGCAGCCGCGCCAGCGGCCACAGGCCAAGGCCGAGGACGTAAAGGGCAATCAGGGCGATGACGAGACCGTCACCGCCCGGAAGGCGCGCGCGCAGACCCGCGCGCGCGGCAGAGGCCGTCAGATCAGCCACCGAAGAGATCCGAGAAGGTCTCTTTCGTTTCCTTGTCGGCGGCGAGCATCTTCGCCGGATCGGCCGACAGGATCTTCAGCGAGGCGGGGTCGGGATAGCCCGCGGGCTGGGCCACGCCCTCGAGGATCGGGAAATAGCCCTGCGCGGCCGACTGTTCCTGCGCCGCACGGCCCAGTTCCCAGTCGACGAAGACCTTCGCCGCCTCGATGTTGTCGCTGTCCTTCAGGATCGCGACCGGCTGGGTGATCGACGAGACGCCCTCCTTCGGGAAGACGAAATCGACGGGCGAGCCCTTCGCCTTGGCATTCATCGCCATGTATTCGATGATGATGCCATAGGCCTTCTCGCCGCGCGCCACGGCCTCGAGCACGGTGCCGTTGCCCTGGCCGGCAACCGCGCCGTTCTTCGCCAGCGCCTCGTAATAGGGCCAGCCGAATTCGGGCTGCTGCACCATGGTGCCGACATGGATCACCGCCGCACCGGAATAGAGCGGGCTCGGCATGATCGTCTGCGCCGCGATCTCGGGCTTCTCGAGGTCGGCCCAGGAGGTCGGCGCCTGTTTCACCAGCGTGGTGTTGTAGACGATGCCGGTGGTGATCAGCTTGGTGCCGAAGAAGGTGTGGTCGGGGTCGACGACCGCGGCCGGAATGCCGGCAAGCGGCGCGGTCTCATAGGCGTAAAGGCGGCCGCCATTCTTCAGCTGGGTCATCGCCACGGCATCGGCGATCAGCATCACGTCGGCCGGGCTGTTGCCCGCGGCAAACTCCGCCTGCAGCTTCGACATCAGCTCGGTCGTGCCGGTGCGGAACACCTCGACGGTGATCTCCGGGTGGTCCTTGTTGAAGGCGGCAACGACGGCGGCCATCTGGTCGCTCGGCTGCGAGGTGTAGACGGTGATCGTGCCCCCGGCCTGGGCCAGCGCGCCGGTGGCGAGCGCGGAGGAGGCGAGGAGCCCGAGGGCGAGGCGGCGCAGGATCGTCATTCTAGGGTATCCCTGATCTTTGAAACTGGGCGTGGGCTAGCGCCGCGATGCGACAGCCGGGTGACGGTGGCTTTACAGTTCCGTGTCGGCGAGCGGTCTTTCGTGCCAGCGCCCGTCGGGGGCGGGCGACCAGCGCGAGACCTCGCCGTTCAGCGGCCGGCGGAAGGCGCCCGCGCCGATCAGCGCGTGGAGTTCGCGCGCCACGCCCGAATGCGCGACGATCAGCACCGGAGGGCGACCGTCGAGCCCGGCCAGCGCGGCACGGATCCGGGCGCGGAAGTCATGCGGCCCTTCGCCGCCCGCCGGGGTCTCGTCACGGCGCAACGTGGCGCGCGGCGCGCCCTCCCAGACGCCCCAGTTCCGCTCGGAAAGCCCCGCATGAAGCCGCACCGGCAGGCCAAGGCGGGCGGCGACCGGCGCCGCCGTCTCGCGGGCCCGGGCGAGCGGCGAGCACCAGATCGTCGCCGGCCGCTCGGCCGCAGGCAGCGCCGCAAGGGTCTGCGCCGCGGCGCGTGCCTGCGCCCGGCCGGTGGGGGTCAGCGGCAGGTCCATCGCGCCGGCGATCAAATCGGCGGCATTCGCCGCGGTCTCGCCATGGCGCAGGAACAGGAAGGGCGTGTCGAAGGGCAGGATCACCAGTGCATCTCCGCGGTTTCGACAAAGGCCGCGCCGGGCAGCGCGGCGGACAGCGCGCGCCGGCCCGCGGCCGGGGTGAAGGCCGCCATCGCCTGCGCGGGGGCGATCGCGTCGAGAAGCGCGCGGGTGGTGGCGAGCGGCGGGTGCACGTTCCAGCGCAAGAAGGCAGCCCGGCCGGCGCGGGTCAGCGCCTCGGCCGGGGTTTCAAGGCCCAGATGCCCGGTGAAGACGATCCGCGCCGCCCCGGTCTCGGCAAAGGGGGCCGCAAGCGTCGCTGCCACACCACCCTCGGCATTCGGCCCGGCCGCAATCATCACGCCACGCGCCGGCGCCTCGGGATCAAGCGGTCGGGTTGCCGCCAGCAACCGCGCGAGCGCCGCCGCACCGCCCGGCGCAAGCCAGGTCGGAAAGGCCAGCATCACCGCGGCGACGCGCCGGTGCGCGGGGCAGAGGAACACCTCATGTCCGGCCTCGAGGAAGACCCGCGCCATCTCGAGCCCACGGCCGGCCGCCGGGGCGGGCAGCAGAAGCGGCCCTTCGGAGGCCCTCGCCAGCAGCGCCGCACGCTGATCGGGCAAGGCCTCGTCCGCCGCGCCATAACTGGCGTCCAGCACCGCCGCGCGGGCCCTGGGCGGCGTCGCACAGGGCCAGAGGCTGCCCTCGACCGACAGATCGCCGGTGTAGAGAAGCCCGTCTTCGCCGCCGATCCGCAGCCACACCGCCCCCGGCGCATGGCCCGAGGGGCCGGTCTCGATGGGCACGCCCAGCACCGCGCCGCGCGCCGGCAACAGCCCGCCCGAGGCCGCCCGCACCGCCGGCGACAGCGCCGTGACCGGCGCGGTGGCAAAGACCGGCGGCAAGCCGATCAAATCGCGCAACGCCAGCGCCCCGATGTGGTCGGGATGACCATGCGAGATCAGCACCGCATCGACATGCCCCACCCCCGTCAGATCGGGCATCCGCCCGGCATCGGGTCCGGTGCCGAGGTCGAGCAGGAACCGCCGGCCGGCGATTTGCAGCAGGAAACAGGCGGGCCCCTTCGCATCGAAGCCCGAGATCGCGATGAGGGACGGCATCAGGCGAAGGCCGGCTCGGCGGACGCGGTTTCGGGCGCCAGCTCCTCGCGCGGCAGGACCCAGCCACCGCGCAGCTGCAGCCCGACGAGCGTGCCGGGCGCCACCGCCGCGCGGCTGCGCAGCTCGAGCGGTTCGGGCAGATCGAGCCCCTCGGGCAGGCAGGCGAGCACATATTCGCCGCCCTCGAAGCGCTGGTCGATGACCCGCGCCGACAGATCCGCCGTGCCCGCGGCGAGCGTCAGGTCGCGCGGGCGCAGGCACAGCCAGGCCGGGCCCGGCGGCGCCGCGCCGGGCAGCGACAAGAGCCGCGCGCCAAGGCGCAGCTTCACCCGCCCGCCCTGCGCCGCCAGCGCCGTCACCGGCAGGGTCCGGCCATTGCCGACGAAGCGCGCCACCATCGGCGTCGCCGGGCGGTCGAACAGCACCTCGGGCGGGGCGACCTGCTCCATCCGGCCACGGTCCATCACCCCCACGAGGCTCGCGATTGCCATCGCCTCGTTCTGGTCATGGGTGACGAAGACGAAGGTGGTGCCCGAGGCGCGGTGGATGCGGCGGAACTCGGCCAGCATCGACTGGCGCAGATGCGCATCAAGGTTGGCAAGCGGCTCGTCGAGCAGAATGAGCGCCGGCCGCGCGGCGAGGCTGCGGGCAAGCGCCACGCGCTGGCGCTGCCCGCCCGAGAGCTCATGCGGGCGCCGCCCCGCGGCATGGGCAAGGCCCACGGTGGAAAGTGCCTCCTCGACGCGGCGCGCACGCTCGTCCGCGGGCAGACGGTTCAGCCCGAAGGCCACGTTGCCCGCCACCGTCATCTGCGGCCAGAGGGCGTAGGACTGAAACACCATGCCAAGCCCGCGCGCGCCCGGCTCGACGAAGCGGCCCGGCCCCGCCACCTGCTCGCCGGCGATGCGGATGGTGCCGGCATCGGGCCGCTCGAGCCCGGCGATCAGGCGCAGCAACGTGGTCTTGCCGCAGCCCGAAGGGCCGAGCAGCGCGAAGAAGGCGCCCGAGGGCACCTCCATGGTGATGCCGTCGACGGCATGTGTCGCCCCGAAGGCAAGCCGCAGGTGCGAGGTCTCGATGCTGGCCATTCCCGTTCCTTCCGTTCGGGGCGGCGCCTACATCCGCAAGATGACCGTGGCATGACACCCCGGCCCCCGCCCCGGTCTGGCCAAAGTCTCTGGCCTTGCCCGCACAACCGCGTTAAACCGCCGCAAAACCGGAGCAAGGGCGGGATCATGGCGCGTCACCTCATCACCTCGGCGATTCCCTACATCAACGGCATCAAGCACCTCGGCAATCTCGTGGGCTCGCAGCTGCCGGCGGACCTCTACGCCCGCTATCTGCGCGCGCGCGGCCACGAGGTGATGTTCATCTGCGCGACCGACGAGCACGGCACGCCGGCCGAGCTGGCCGCGGCGAAGGCGGGCAAGCCGGTCGATGTCTATTGCACCGAGATGCACGAGGTGCAGGCCGAGATCGCCGCCGGTTTCCGGCTGAGCTTCGACCACTTCGGCCGCTCCTCCTCGGCGCAGAACCGGGTGCTGACCCAGCATTTCGCCAAGGTCCTGGCCGAGCACGGGCTGATCCGCGAGGTGACGGAAAAGCAGATGTATTCGGTCGCCGACGGCCGCTTCCTGCCCGACCGCTACATCGAGGGCACCTGCCCGAACTGCGGCTATACCTCGGCGCGCGGCGATCAGTGCGACAATTGCACCAAGCAGCTCGACCCGGTCGACCTGATCAACCCGCGCTCGGTGATCTCGGGCTCGACCGATCTCGAGATGCGCGAGACGAAGCACCTGTTCCTGCGGCAATCCGAGATGAAGGACAAGCTTGCCGCCTGGATCGACAGCAAGACCGACTGGCCGGTGCTGACCACTTCGATCGCGAAGAAATGGCTGTTCGATGGCGACGGGCTGCAGGACCGCGGCATCACCCGCGACCTTTCCTGGGGCGTGCCGGCGCAGTTCGAGGGCGCGCCGTGGCAGGGCATGGAAGGCAAGGTCTTCTACGTCTGGTTCGACGCGCCGATCGAATATATCGCCGCGACCCAGGAATGGGCGGACAAGACCGGCGGGGACTGGGCGCGCTGGTGGCGCACCGACAAGGGCGCCGAGGACGTGACCTATACCCAGTTCATGGGCAAGGACAACGTGCCCTTCCACACGCTCTCCTTCCCCTCGACCATCCTCGGCTCGGGCGAGCCCTGGAAGCTTGTCGATTACATCAAGTCGTTCAACTACCTGAATTATGACGGCGGCCAGTTCTCGACCTCGCGCGGGCGCGGCGTGTTCATGGACCAGGCGCTCGGCCTGCTGCCCCCCGACTACTGGCGCTGGTGGCTGCTGAGCCACGCGCCCGAAAGCGCGGATGCGGAATTCACCTGGGAGAATTTCCAAGTCTCGGTGAACAAGGACCTCGCCGATGTCCTCGGCAACTTCGTCAGCCGCATCACCAAGTTCTGCCGTTCGAAATTCGGCGAGGCCCTGCCCGAGGGCGGGCTCTGGGGCGAGCGCGAGATCGCGCTGATCGCCGAGCTGGCGACCCGCGTGCGCGACTACGAGCGGCTGATGGACGAGAAGGAAGTCCGCAAGGCCGCGACCGAGCTGCGCGCGATCTGGGTCGCGGGCAACGAATACCTGCAGGCCGCCGCGCCCTGGACCGTGTTCAAGACCGATCCGGCGCAGGCCGCCGCGCAGACCCGTCTGGCGCTGAACCTGGTGCGGCTCTATGCGGTGCTGTCCGAGCCCTTCATCCCCGATGCCACCGCCACGATGCTGGCCGCGATGCAGACCGGGGACCGCAGCTGGCCCGAGGACATCCGCGCCGCGCTCGAGGTGCTGCCGGTGGGCCATGCCTTCACCACCCCCGAGGTGCTGTTCCGCAAGATCGCCGACGAGGAACGCGAGGACTGGCAAAACCGCTTCGCCGGCATCCGCGACTGAACGCGCAGGGGGGCGCTGCCCCCCTCGGCCTGCGGCCTCACCCCCCGGGATATTTCAGGCAATTGGAAGACAGGGGCTTCTCCCGGCTTCCAATTGCCTCAAATATCCCGGGGTGAATTGCCCCGCAGGGGCAAGAGGGGCAGCGCCCCTTTCCTTTCCCGCGCAAGGCCCCATCATCGGGGAAAAAGGAGACTGCCATGGCCCAGACCTGCATCCTGATCGGCGCCCCGGTGGACAGCGGGCAGAAGCGTGCAGGCGCCTTGATGGGCCCGGCCGCCTATCGCGTCGCCGGCGTCGCCGCCGCAATCGAGGAGCTCGGCCACAAGGTGATCGACCGCGGTGACGTGACGATTGCGCCCTGTGCGCCCCTGCCCCATCCGAACCCCGCCGTGCATCACCTCGCCGAGACCCTTGCCTGGACCGAGGCGCTCGCGCGCGCCGGCGAGGCCGCGGCGACCGAGGGGATGCCGGTCTTCCTCGGCGGCGATCATTCGCTGTCGCTCGGCTCGGTTGCGGGGATGGCCGCCCATGCGAAGAAGGCGGGCCGGCCGCTTTTCGTGCTCTGGCTCGATGCGCATACCGATTTCCACACCCCGGAAAGCACGGTCTCGGGCAACCTGCACGGCACGCCCGTCGCCTATATCGCCGGCCGGCCGGGCTTTGCCCCCTTCCCGCCCTTCCCCGCGCCGGTGCCGGGCGAGCGGATCGCGATGCTGGGCATCCGCTCGGTCGATCCGGCGGAGAAATCTGCGCTGATCCCCGAGGAGATCGAGATCGCCGACATGCGCGTCCTTGACGAGCGCGGCTTCGGCGCGCCCTTGCGCGAATTCCTCGACCGGGTGCGGGCGGCGAACGGGCTGCTGCATGTCTCGCTCGACGTCGATTTCCTCGACCCGTCGATCGCGCCGGCGGTCGGCACCACGGTGCCGGGCGGCGCCACCTTCCGCGAGGCGCATCTGGTGATGGAACTCTTGCACGAATCGGGGCTGGTCACCTCGCTCGACCTCGTCGAGCTGAACCCCTTCCTCGACGAGCGCGGCCGCACCGCGAAGCTGATGGTCGATCTGGTCGGCTCGCTGATGGGCCGGAAGGTCTTCGACCGGCCCACCCGCTCGTTCTGAGGCCTAGCCCGCCGGAACCTCGGCCACCGCGCCCTTCGCCAGAAGCTCGGCGAGCGCCGGGTTCTCGCCCGCCTCGACAGGAGCGGGCGGCGGCGCGGGCGTCGAGCGGTGGCGCAGGTAATAGGCCTCGCGCGCGCCGAAATAGAAGCTGACGATCGCCCCCAGCAGCCACCACAGCGGCTCGGGCACGTAGTTCAGCCCGACCATGCGCTGCGCGAAGGCGACCGGATCGAGCATCGCATAGACGAAGAGCCCGAGCGTGCCGAGCGCCAGCATCGGCCGCGGCAGCCGGTTCAGCCCGTTCACGACGCGGTCGAAAAGGCCCGCCCGGGCATGTTGGAACTCGGCCCCGTGCTCCTCGAGCGCCGCGCGATAGGCCTCGGCCTCGGCCTCCATCTTCTTCGTCGCGTTGACGGTGAACACCTCGGCGACATGCGTCACCGCCGCACCGAGGGCCGAGGTCGCGGCCGGCCCGCCAAGGATCCGCCCGATCAGCCCCATGCCGCCACCCGTGCCCTGTGCTGCGCCGCGCTCAGGTGGAAGCGCGGCGAGATGAACTCCTCGGCGCGCAGGATCCAGCCGCCCTTGGTGCCCGCCGCGGTTGTCGCATATTTGCGCGAGGCCGGGCGGGCGGCGGCGAGGTCGTAATAGTAGTTGCGCCGGGCAATGCCGTAGGCGTCGGCGAAGAGCACCGCATCGGCGGCAGCGGCGCGGCGCGCCGCGGCGATGGTCTGCGGCCCGATCTGCCCGTCGACCGCGACCGCCTGCCCCATCCGGTTCAGCAGCCGCTGCAGGATCTTCACCGCGTTGTCGCCGGCGTTCACCTGCATGTCGAAGACCGAGGGCTGCACCGCCTCGGGCAGCGCGCCAAGGCGCGGCGCCTCGAAGTAATGGCGCACGTAGATCTGCATCGCCTGCGCGGGGGTCAGCAGTTTCACATCGCCTTCGCTGACCACGCCGTCGCGGTCGAGGTCGATGCCGAGACGGCGCAGCGTGGCAAGCGTCACGCCGTATTTCGTCGCCCCGCCGGGATCGTCGGGGTCCTTCACATAGCCGCCCTCGCGGGCGACGATTTCCTTGGCGATATCGGTGACTGATTTCATGCGCATCCCCCAGAGGCTCCCCCGGGGAATGCTGTCGCGATCCGGTTAACGGCGCCGCAAGCGGGCGCGCGGATCAGGAATTGGGCTTCGGCGGCTCGTAGACGCCCTGTTCCTTCAGCGCCTCGATCACTTCCTTCGGCATGTAGTTCTCGTCATGCTTCGCGAGAATCTCGGAGGCGACGAAGGTGCCATCCTCCATCTTGCCGGTGCCGATCATCCCCTGCCCTTCCTTGAAGAGGTCGGGCAGCACGCCGGTGAAGCGCACCGGCACCGAGGCGCCGCCATCGGTGACGCTGAAGGTGACCGTCTCGCCCTGCCCGCGGGTGAGCGTGCCGGTCTCGACCAGCCCGCCGAGGCGGAAGGTCTCGCCGGGTCTCGGCGGGTTCTCGGCCAGCTGCGAGGGCGCGCGGAAGAAGTTGATCCCGTCGCGCATCGCGTAACCGATCATCGCCGTCGAGATCAGCAGCGCCAGCGCCGCGACCACCAGCACCTGGATCCGGCGCTTCTTCTTCAGGCTCTTCATCCGCGTCTCCTTCGCCATGTCGGCGCGTTCTCGGGCCAAACGCCCCGCGCCGCCTTGACCTCGATCAAGGGAACACGGGGGCCAGCATCAGCCCAGCCGTCTCCTCGAGCCCCAGCATCAGGTTGGCGTTCTGGATCGCCTGCCCCGAGGAGCCCTTGCACAGGTTGTCGAGCGCCACCATCACCAGCGCCCGGCCGGCAAGGCGGTCGCCGACCACACCGACATGAACATAGTTCGAGCCGGCGATGGATCGAGTCGAAGGGAGTGTGCCAAAAGGTAGCATTTCGAGGAACACTTCATCCGCATAACGGCGCGAAAGCGCGTCATGGATCGCCTGCGGTTCACCCCGGACATAGACGGTGGCGAGGATGCCGCGGTTGAAGGGCATCAGATGGGGGGTGAACTGCACCCGCACGTCGCGCCCGGCGATCTTCGAGAATTCCTGATCGAACTCGCCCAGGTGGCGGTGCTTGCCGCCGGCCGAATAGGGCATGGTGCCGCCCGAAAGCTCGGCATGCAGCAGATTTTCCTTGAGCGAGCGGCCCGCGCCCGAGACACCCGCCTTCAGGTCGATGATGATCTCGTCGAGGTCGATCACCCCCGCCTCGATCAGCGGGCGCAGCGCATATTGCCCGGCCGCCGCGTTGCAGCCGGTGCCGGCACAGAGCCGCGCGCTGCGGATCTCGTCGCGGTAGAACTCGGTCAGGCCATAGACCGCCTCTTTCTGCAGCTCGATAGCCGCATGCGGCTTGCCATACCATTTCTCGTATTCGGCCGGGTCGCGCAGCCGGAAATCGGCCGACAGATCGACCACCTTCAGATCGCGCGGCAGCGCCTTGATCACCGCCTGGCTGGTCGCATGCGGCAGCGCGCAGAAGGCCAGATCGATGGTCGAGAAGTCGATCTCCTCGATCTTCACCAGATCGGGCAGGTTCATGTGGCGCAGGTGCGGGAAGACCTCGCCCATGCTCATCCCCGCCTTGCGGTCACCCGAAAGCGCGGTGATGCGCATCGAGGGATGGGTGGCGATGATCCGGGCGAGTTCGGCCCCGGTGTAGCCCGAGGCGCCGAGGATGGCGATATTCTGGGTCATGGCAATCTCCGCGACTTGTCGGCCTGTCCTGCCTCAGCCTAAAGTCCCGCGCAAGCGATGTTTGTCGACGATACGGAATTTGAACGGCCGGAAAGGAATTGCATGACGAAAGACTGGCATTATGCCTGGCAGGGGGAAAGCCATGGTCCGGTGAGCGCCGAGACGATGGCCGATCTGATCCGCGCCGGCCGGCTGCGCGCCGACACTCTGGTGTGGAGCGAGGGGATGGCGAACTGGGAAGCCGCCTGGGCCCATTTCGACTTCGGCGCGCCGCCGCCGCTGCCCGCGGGCGCCCCGGCGTCGCGCGCGCAATGGATGACGCAGGGCACGGCGGCCGGCGGCTCGGGTGTCGGGCCGGACGGGCTTTACCCCGGGGCACCACGGCGCAGCTTCGGCGAGGCGATCAAGGTCTGCTTCACGAAGTACATCACCTTCAAGGGCCGGGCGAGCCGTTCGGAATATTGGTGGTTCACCCTCTTCACCACGCTCGGCAGCGCCGTCGGTGGCGCGCTTGAAGCCGCCATGGGCAATGACGGCGCGGCGATCTCGGGCCTGTTCGGTCTGGTCACCTTCCTGCCCTCGCTCGCGGTGACGGTGCGGCGGCTGCATGACACCGACCGCTCCGGCTGGTGGGTCGGGGGCTTCTACCTCGCGATGATCGGCCTCGGGCTGGTGATCGGCGTCATCGCCGCCATCTCCTCGAGAGCCGGCGCCCCAAGCGATGCAGGGTTCGGACTGCTCGCCATCCTCGGGATCGCGATCTTCGCCTATGCGATCGCGATGCTGGTCTTCATGGTGAGCCGCGGCACGCGCGGGCCGAACCGCTTCGGCTGAGCCCCGCGGCCGGAACGGGGTCGGGGCGGCTCAGGCCGCCTCGAACCGGATCTCGTGCCGCAGGAACTGCGTCGCATGCACCGAGACCGAGGCCGGATCGCCGGTGGTCAGGAATTTCGATACCGTGCCCTTGCCCAGGAATTCCGGCCGGCGCTCGAGGTAATCCTCAAGGCTGTCGGCCACCAGATTCGCCTGCGAATAGACCTTCACCTGCGCCCCGAGCGCGTCCTGGAAGGTCTTCTGCAGCAGCGGGTAATGGGTGCAGCCGAGAATCGCCGCTTCGGGATGCGGCATCCGTCGCTTCAGCGCCTCGACATGGCTTTTCACCAGCGCCTCGGCGAGGATCTCGTCGCCGGTCTCGATCGCGTCGACCACACCGCCGCAGGGTTGCGCCTCGACGTCTACGCCGATCGCGCGGAACGCAAGTTCGCGCTGGAAGGCGCGCGAGGCGACGGTGGCCGGGGTGGCGAACAGCGCGACATGCTTCACCGCAACCTCATGCGGCGGCGAGTTGTCGCCCCATTTGCGTTCGGTCAGCGCCTCGATCATCGGCACGAAGACGCCCAGCACGCGCTTGTCCTTCGGGATCCAGGTTTCCTGCATCCGCTTCAGCGCCGCGGCCGAGGCGGTGTTGCAGGCGAGGATGACGAGGTCGCAGCCCTCATTCCACAGCCGCTCGACGCCCTTGCAGGTCAGATTGAAGATGTCGTCGGCGTCGCGCACACCATAAGGCGCGTTGGCATTGTCGCCGTAATAGACGAGGGCCAGATCAGGCAGCTTGCGCGAGATCGCCTCGTAGACGGTCAACCCGCCGAGACCGCTGTCGAAAACCCCAACCGCCATTGCTCCCTCCCACGCCAGAGCGCCCCGCCGAACCGGGCGGGGGTTGCCTCTTCTAGTCCCGCGACCGACCGGAGGGAAAGCCGAAATCGCGTCTTCTCCCCGCCGTCCTGCAAGCCCGGGGCCAGCCCCGCCCTGCCCACCCCTTGGGCGGGCTTCCGCCGGGATGCGGCATCTTCGCGCCAAAAGCCGGAAATCGGTGCGCCGAACCGGCGTTTTTCGGCGTGAACGGGTTTGGCAACGGGGTGCGATCCCTATATGCAGGAAGACTGCAACAAGAGGCCGAAAGACCGATTATGAGTGGCATGGACTGGGACAAATTGCGAATCTTCCACGCGGTGGCCGATGCCGGCTCGCTGACCCATGCCGGCGACGCACTGCACCTGTCGCAATCGGCCGTGTCGCGGCAGATCCGCGCGCTCGAGGATGCGCTCGGCACCACCCTCTTCCACCGCCATGCCCGCGGCCTGATTCTGACCGAACAGGGCGAGCTTCTGTTCGAGGCGACCTCGACCATGGCGAAGAAGCTCGATTCCGCCGCCGCGCGGATCCGCGACAGCGAGGAAGAAGTCTTCGGCGAACTGAAGGTGACCACCACCGTCGGCTTCGGCACGCTGTGGCTGACGCCGCGGCTGTCGAAGCTCTATGAACGCTACCCCGAGCTGAAGATCGACCTGCTGCTCGAGGAGCGGGTGCTCGACCTGCCGATGCGCGAGGCCGACGTGGCGATCCGGATGAAGGAGCCGTCGCAGGCCGATCTGGTGCGCAAGCGGCTGCTGACGCTGCGGATGCGGCTGTATGCGACGCCCACCTATCTTGACGCCGTGGGCCGGCCCGAAAGCCTCGCCGATCTCGAACGCCACCGGCTGATCTGCCAGAACCCGACCACGCCGCAGGTCCATGCCGGCGCGCAGCTTGCCCATATGGTGATGGCGCAGGACGTGCATTCGATGCTGACGGTGAACAGCTACTTCGGCGTGCTGCAGGGCGTGCTGAACCACATCGGCATCGGCATTCTGCCCGATTACCTGACCGTCGACTTCCCCGAGATCGAGCGCGTCCTGCCCGAGATCGAGTCGGTCGAGGTGCCGGTCTTCCTCGCCTACCCCGAGGAACTGCGTCAGTCGCGCCGCGTCACCGCCTTCCGCGACTTCGTGCAGGAAGAGATCATCGCCTACCGCCGCCAGCAGACCGGCGAGCCCTCCCTCGACTGAGCCCCCGATCGGGCCTTTTCACACCGTAAAAGGCATGCAGCACAGGGCCTCAACTCAAGGTTGCACTGAGGCATTACCGCAACGCATGGCAGGCATGTTGCATATGCAGCGTAATTCTCCTTGAACCGTTTCAACTCTGCACATAAATCAGGCGCAGAAGGGGATGATACGAGGAAACTCTCATCACCTTCTACCTCCCTGTTGGACTACGGCCGAGACTTTGTCTCGGCCTTTTTTTTGGCCCTATGCTCCCGCGCCCGGTCGACTGCAGGCAGATCCCTTCCCGCCCTGCCCGGCCCGCACAGCTCACGCCGCCCTCACGCAATCGCGTCCGAACCTTTCCGGCCCATGCCCGTTGTCTTCTCACAAGCCGCAACGGCTGCAGTTCCGAAAGGAGTCCGACATGAAGAAGACATTCGCCCTGACCACCGCCCTCGTCTCCGCCCTCGTCTCCGGCCTGCTCGCGGCGCCGCTGACCGCGGCCGCCTCGGAAAATCCGCACGGGCTGATCGACGACACCATGGGCATCGCGCCGGCCGAGGCGACGCAGACCCCCGCCAACATGACGATCACCGCCCCCGACCCCGGCACCAGCACCGGCGACTCGCTCGACCAGTACGGCCTTGCCGACATCAAGACCGGCGCCGCCCGCACGATCGAAAGCTCGCCGGGCGCCGACACGATTCCCGCCGACCGGCGGCTCGCCCGCGACGCCGGCATCGCCGATAACAAGAGCGAGACCGGCACCCCGGGCGCGGTGGTGACCGCCGATGGCGCCGCCATCGGTCAGATCCAGCGCGTAGTGCCCGGCAGGACCACGGACACCGTGGTCATCCGCGTCTCGGACACGCTCGATACCCCTGTCTCGATGTTCAAGGTCGCGGTGCCGAAGGGCGCCGGCATGGATGGCGAGGTCCGTCTGGGCTGGACGCTGTCCGACCTGCTCGACCATCTCGAGGCGCAGGTCTGATCCGACCCCGCCTGCAGCACGAGGGGCCGGCCGCCGCGCCGGCCCTTTTCGCATGCGCAGCCCCTTTCCCCGCAGGGCCACATGGCTTATGGGATGCGCAAAGCCGCCCGCCCCGCATCCCGGAGGACATCGATGACCGAGCCGCAGATCACCCCCGAAATCGTCGCCGCCCATGGCCTGAAGCCCGACGAATATCAGCGCATCCTCGAGATCATCGGCCGCGAGCCCTCGTTCACCGAGCTCGGCATCTTCTCGGCGATGTGGAACGAGCATTGCTCCTACAAATCCTCGAAGAAATGGTTGCGCACCCTGCCCACCGAGGGCCCGCAGGTGATCTGCGGCCCGGGCGAGAACGCCGGCGTGGTCGACATCGGCGACGGTCAGGCGGTGATCTTCAAGATGGAGAGCCACAACCACCCGTCCTACATCGAGCCGCATCAGGGCGCCGCGACCGGCGTCGGCGGCATCCTGCGTGACGTCTTCACCATGGGCGCCCGCCCGATCGCGGCGATGGACAGCCTGTCCTTCGGCGTGCCCGCGCATCCGAAGACCGCGCAGCTGGTCAAGGGCGTGGTCGAGGGCATCGGCCATTACGGCAACTGCTTTGGCGTGCCGAACGTCGGCGGTGAAGTGCGCTTCCACCCCTCCTACAACGGCAATTGCCTGGTCAATGCCTTCGCCGCGGGCCTCGCCGACACCGACCGCATCTTCTATTGCGCCGCTTCGGGCGTGGGCATGCCCGTCGTCTATGTCGGCGCCAAGACCGGCCGGGACGGCGTCGGCGGCGCCACCATGGCCTCGGCCGAGTTCGACGACACGATCGAGGAGAAGCGTCCCACCGTCCAGGTCGGCGACCCCTTCACCGAGAAATGCCTGATGGAAGCCTGCATGGAGCTGATGCAGACCGACGCGGTGATCTCGATCCAGGACATGGGCGCGGCGGGTCTGACCTGCTCGGCCGTCGAGATGGGCGACAAGGGCGGGCTGGGCATCAAGCTGGTGCTTGATGCCGTGCCGCAGCGCGAGACCGCGATGACCGCCTACGAGATGATGCTGTCGGAATCGCAGGAACGCATGCTGATGGTGCTGCATCCCGAGAAGCAGGACGAGGCCCGCGCGATCTTCGCGAAATGGGACCTCGACTTCGCCGTGGTCGGCGAGACCATCGCCGAGGACCGCTTCCTGATCCTGCACGGTAACGAGGTGAAGGCCGACCTGCCGCTGTCGAAACTGTCCTCCTCGGCGCCCGAATACGACCGCCCGTGGATCGAGACCCCCGCCCCCGCCGCGATGGCGCCGCTGCCGCCGATCGCGCCGATCGCCGCGCTGAAGGCGCTGATCGGCGCGCCGAACTATGCCGCGAAGGACTGGGTCTTCGAGCAGTATGACACCCAGGTGATGGGCGACACCGTGCGCCGTCCGGGCCTTGGCGCCGGTGTCGTGCGCGTGCACGGCACCGACAAGGCGATCGCCTTCACCTCGGACGTGACGCCGCGCTACGTCAAGGCGAACCCGTTCGAGGGCGGCAAGCAGGCGGTGGCCGAAGCCTATCGCAACCTCACCGCCGCCGGCGCCCTGCCGCTGGCCACCACCGACAACCTGAACTTCGGCAACCCCGAGAAGCCCGAGATCATGGGCCAGTTCGTCGGCGCGATCAAAGGCATCGGCGAGGCCTGCCGCGCGCTCGACTTCCCGATCGTGTCGGGCAACGTCTCGCTCTACAACGAGACCGACGGCTCGGGCATCCTGCCGACGCCGACGATCGGCGCCGTGGGCCTGCTGAAATCGCTCGACGAGATGATCGCGGGGCTGCCCAGCGAGGGTGACATCGCCCTGGTGATCGGCGAGACCCATGGCCATCTCGGCCAGTCGGCGCTGGCGCTCGAGGCCTTCGGGCTCGAGACCGGCGACGCGCCGCATGTCGACCTGGCGGCCGAGCGCCGCAACGGCGAGTTCCTGCGCGCGAACCGCACCCACCTCAAGGCCGCGACCGACCTCGCCGATGGCGGGCTGGCGCTTGCGGCCTTCGAGATGGCCGAGGGCGCGGGCCTTGGCGTGACGCTTGACGTGGCCGAGATCGCCCAGCTCTTCGGCGAGGATCAGGCGCGTTATCTCGTCGCCTGCGACGCAACCGGCGCCGCGGCGCTGGAAGCGGCGGCGAAAGCCGCCGGCGTGCCGCTCGCCCGTGTCGGCCGCTTCGGCGGCGCCGCAGTCACGCTTGGCACCGACAGCGCCCCGCTCGCCGAGCTTTCGGCGCTCTACCGCACCGCCTTCGCCGCCGCGATCGGCGACTGAGACGGGCGCATAGCACGATCAGGAAAGGGCCGGCCTTCCGGCCCTTTTTTCATGCCGCCTTTCCTGGCCCAACTCTTCCCGCCGGAGGCGCCTTGCCCCACGCGCCCGCGGGCGGCCCCTTGCCCCCCCTCCCGGCCCGGCCTAGATTGGGGCAAAGGACGAGGAGTGCCACATGCCGATGGAAGCCAAGGACATCGAAGCCCTGATCCGCGACGGGTTTCCCGATGCGAAGATCGCCATCACCGACCTGGCCGGTGACGGCAATCATTGGGCGGCCGAGGTCATCGACGCCTCGTTCAAGGGCATGAACCGCGTGCAGCAGCAACGTGCCGTCTTCGCCGCGCTGAAAGGGGCGATGGACGGGCCGAACGCGCCGCTCCACGCTCTCGCGCTGACGACGAAGGCGCCGGAATAATCCCCTCCCAGGGTCAGAAAGGACGACAGGAATGAGCGCGCTTGACCAGATCAAGGCCGAAATCGAGGCGAACGACGTGGTGCTCTACATGAAGGGCACCAAGGAAATGCCGCAATGCGGGTTTTCCAGCCGCGTCGCCGGGGTGCTGAACTATCTCGGCGTCACCTACAAGGACGTCAACGTCCTTGCCGATGCCGACATCCGCCAGGGCATCAAGGACTTCTCCGACTGGCCGACGATTCCGCAGCTCTACGTCAAGGGCGAGTTCGTCGGCGGCTGCGACATCGTCACCGAGATGACGCTCTCGGGCGAGCTCGACAAGCTCTTTGAGGACAAGGGCGTCGCCTACAACAAGGATGCCGCCGAACAGATCCGCGCCGCGAACGCCTGAGCACAGCCGCAAGGTTTCGGGGCCCCGCCGCCGTGCGGGGCCCTTCGCATGTCGGCAGGACCGTTGCGGCCGGACCGCCGCTTCGCTAGCCTCGCCCCGAACGCCCTCAACCCCGGCGGAGCCGATGCCCCAGACCCATCCGCGCAATCCAGGCCACCCGCTCGATCCGTCCTGGTTCGAGCACGTCGCCGTCAACACCCCCGCCGCCGAGGCCCGCGTCGCCGATCTGACCGCGCGCCGCGGTCTCACCCGCGAGTGGCAGGCGGCCTGGCTCGTCAATGCCATCCGCTGCATCGACCTGACGACGCTGGCGGGCGACGACACCGAGGCGCGCGTCGCGCGGCTCTGCGCCAAGGCCCGCCGCCCGCTCGCCGATCACATCCTTGAAGGGCTGGGGCTCGAGGCGCTGACGACCGGCGCGGTCTGCGTCTATCCGACGATGGTCGGCGCCGCGGTGCGCGCGCTCGCGGGCTCGGGCATCCCCGTGGCCTCGGTCGCCACCGGCTTTCCCGCCGGGCTGATGCCGCTGCCGCTGCGCCTGGCCGAGATCCGCTATGCCGTCGAGGAAGGCGCCGCCGAGATCGACATCGTCATCACCCGCGCCCATGTGCTGCGCGCCGACTGGGCCGCGCTTTACGACGAGATCGCCGCGATGCGCGCGGCCTCGGGCGCCGCCCACATGAAGGCGATCCTGGCGACGGGCGAGCTCGGCTCGCTCGCCAATGTCTACCGCGCCGCGATGGTGGCGATGCAGGCGGGCGCCGATTTCATCAAGACCTCGACCGGGAAGGAGGCGGTGAACGCCACCCTGCCGGTCTCGCTCACCATGGTGCGGGCGCTGCGCGACTATGGCGCGCGCACCGGCGCCCGCATCGGCTTCAAGCCGGCGGGGGGGCTGCGCACGGCGAAGGACGCCCTCGCCTGGCAGATCCTGATGCGCGAGGAGATGGGGCGCGACTGGCTCACCCCCGGCCTCTTCCGGATCGGCGCCTCCTCGCTTCTGGGCGATATCGAGCGCCAGCTCGAACAGCATGTCACCGGACGCTTTGCGTCCGCCTCCCGCCACGCGCTTGCCTGAGGGAAAGATGGTCACCGTGAAAGAGATCCTCGAGACGATGGACTATGGCCCCGGCGCCGAGAACCCGGCCGAGGTTCGCGCCTGGCTTGCCGCGCACGGCCGCTTCGGTCCGTTCATCGCCGGCGCCTTCACCGCCTCGAGCGCCGTGCGCGCAGTGCAGAATCCGGCCACCGGCGCGGTGCTCGCCGAGGTGGCGCAGGGCAGCGCCGACGACATCGCCGCGGCGCTCGCCGCCGCCCGCGCGGCACAGCCAGGCTGGGCGGCGTTGCCCGATCAGGCGCGCGCCGAGGCGCTTCATGCCCTCGCGCGCCAGCTGCAGAAACGCGCCTCGTTCCTGGCCGGTCTTGCGACGCTCGACACCGGCACGCCGATCCGCGAAAGCCGCGATCCCGACCTTGTACAGGCGGTGCGGGCCTTCCAGCACGCCGCCGGCCGCGCGGCGCTGCGTGGCATGGATCATCCCGACCGCGCGCCCCATGCGGTGACCGGCGTCGTTCTGCCCCCCGCCCTGCCACTGATGGGGTTTGCCACCGCGATCGCCCCGGTGCTCGCCGCGGGCGGCACCGTCGTCGTCGTGCCCGCGCCCGAGGCACCGCTGACCGCCCTCGCGCTGGCCGAGATCTGCGCCGAGGCAGGCCTGCCCGCGGGCGTGGTCAACATCGTCACCGGCGATGCCGACACCGCGCTTGCCCTTGCGGGCGCCGATCTCGACCGGCTGATCTTCGCCGGCACGACCGAGGCCGGCCGCGCCGCCCGGCTTGCCAGCGCCGCCCACGGCCCGGCGCTGAGCCTCGGGCTCGACGGCAGCAGCCCCGTGCTCGTCTTCCCCGACGCCGATCTCGACGCTGCGGTCGAGGGCGTGGTGGCGGGCTGGCTCGCCGGCGGCCAGCTCCCCTCGGCCGGGGCGCGACTGCTGGTCGCGGAAGCGGTGGCCGAGCCCTTCACCGCCCGCCTCACGGCCCGCCTCGCAAAACTGCAGGTGGGCGACCCGCTTGCCAGGGGCAGCGACATCGGCGCGCTGGTCTCGGCCGCCGAGGCCGAGCGCCTCGCCTCGCTGATCGCGGCGACCGAGGCCGAGGGCGCCGTGGCGCTCCGCCCCGCAAGCGCCCCGCCCGAGACCGGCGCCTTTATCGCCCCGACGCTCCTTCTGGGCACAGCCCCGGCGACCCCGCTCAACGCGACGCCGCTGCGCGGCCCCGTCGCGACACTGATGACCTTCCGCACGCCAGCCGAGGCGATCGAACTGGCCAATGCCAGCCGCTTCGGCGCCGCCGCCTCGGTCTGGTCGGAAAACATCACCCTTGCGACAGACATCGCCGCGCGGCTGCACACGGCCACGGTCTGGATCAACAGCACCGCGATTTTCGACGCCGCCGCGCCCGCGGGTGCGCGCCGCGACAGCGGCTTCGGCACCACGGGCTTCGAGGCCGCCCTCGCCCCCCTGCCCCCGAGGGCCCTGCCCGAGGCGGCGCCGGGGGGGCTCGATGCCGCCCCGGCGCCGGGCCCCGGCGCGACGGCCAGTGCCGTCGAGGCGGCGCAGAAAGCCGCGGGCTGGGCGAAGATGTCGGGCCATGGCCGGGCGCAGGTGCTCCGGTCCATCGCCGAGACCCTGTCACGGCGCCACGCCGAGATTGCCGCGCGGCTGCACGACGCGGGTCATGACCCGGCCGAGGTCGCGGCGACGATCGCGCTCGCCGTCCGCGCCGCGGCGCTGGCCGATGCGGGCGCCGGCCATCTGGCCGCGACCGGGGCGCAGATGCAGACGCTGCTCCGGGCCGAGCCCCTTGGCGTGATCGGCATCGCGAGCCAGAACGCCCAGCCGCTTCTGGGCCTTGCCGCGCTGGTGCTGCCCGCCATTGCCGCCGGCAACCGCGTCGTCGCGATCCCGGCCGAGGCCTTCCCCGCCGCCGCGACGGACCTCGCGCAGGTCTTCGCCAGCGCGGGCCTGCCGGCCGGGGTGGCGACCCTGGTTTCCGGCCCGCGCGACGCGCTGGCCTCGGTGCTGGCCGGTCACGACGAGGTCGCGGCACTGTGGTATTGCGGCGCGCCCGAGACCGCGGCGCGGCTGCGCGCCGACACCGCCGCCTCGCTCAAGCCCGTCTGGTGCCCCGTCCCGCAGGACTGGGCCGCCGCGCCCCTGCGCGCGACGCTGGCCCAGGCCCAGCAGCACAAGACGATCTGGCTGCCCTACGGCGCATGAAAAAGGCCCGGGAACTCCCGGGCCTTCTGCAATCCCTGCAGGCGCTTACTTGCGGCCGCGCCCGACCAGCCGCGCCCAGAAGCCACGCGCCTTGCCGTCCATCGCCTCGGCCCGGTCACCGAGCTCGTCCCACTTGTCGGCGGCCTCGTCGATCAGCGGGTCGATGGTGCGCTCGCGGAACTGTCGCCACATCGCGCGAATGAGCAGGATCAGCACCAGCAGCCCGCCAAGGATCACGATGTTCACCCAGGGGATGATGCGCACGTCAGGCCCCGCCACCGGCCGGATGCCGACCGCGTTCGGGAAGATCGACAGGAACTGGTTGCGCCAGCCGTAATGGGTGACGACCGCCCATTTCGGCGCCTCGGCGGTCGAGCGCAGGTCGTCGGCCTGGGTCTGCAGCGTCGCGGTGTCGAACTTGAAATAGGGCGGCCAGCGCCAGCCGGTATCCTCGTTGCGATAGACCATCGGCTTGCCGTTCGCCCGGATCGCCTGGATGAACTGCACGTCGCGGTTCGTCAGCGTGCCCGACTGGTCGTCGGGCGTCGACCAGAAGATCCGCGTCCAGTCGGTCAGGTCCTGACGTTCCTGATAGGTGCCGACGACGCGCACGATGTCATGCTGCGGCAGCGTGTAGTGCAGAAAGCCCCCCACCACGAGCACGATCACCGTCCAGAAAGCCCATTTCACATAGCGCATGATCGCCTCACCGATAGTTCATGACAAAGACCACGACCGCGAAAACCGCGATCGGCACGATGAAGACGAGCCAGACCAGCCGGCGCGTCAGCCCGTGCTCGTAATCATCCATCCCCCCTTCGACATAGGCATCGCGCGGGCCAAGGTCCACTCCCGCAGCACTTTCCCGCGCCCAGTGTTCCTCGAGCGCCTCGCGCCTGAGCGAGCGCGCGTAGATCCGCACCAGCCAGAACAGCACGGTGAGCGCGCCAAGCCCGATCACCGCGAAGCGCAGGAAGCCGATCATCGCCGCCCGTCCCGCGCTCAGGCCGCGCGGCGACGGGCAAGCCCGAGGCCGATCAGCTTGAACACCACGCCCCCCGCCAGCACCATCGGGATCGAGATCACGTAAAGCGCCGCGAAGGCCGCGCGCGGCGTCGCGCCGCCGGTGCAGGCGCCATCCCCGAGGATATCGGCAAGGAAGCCGATGCCGCAATTCACCGCCGCGCCGTAAAACCCGGGCACCAGCGCGCCGAGCGGCACCAGCGCCAGCATCTTTGCCCAGTCTGCCCGCGCAAGCCACAGCGCCATGGCGAGCGCGATCGCCACCAGGAAGATCACGAAGAGGTTCATTCCGCCCCACCCTTGTCGTGCCGGCACCGCGGATTGCGGCCCCGGCCTGTTGCCCGGCAGGCTAGCGAAAACGCCCCCGCCCCGCCACCCTTTCCGGTTTACCGCGGCAATCGGCAGCGCTAGCCTCACCCGCATGGACATCACTGCCCGTCTCAAGGCCGAGGTCGAGAACCGCCGCGACGCGCTCATTGCGCTGACGCAGGCGCTGATCCGCGTGCCGACGCTGAACCCACCCGGGCGCAATTACCGCGAGATCTGCGAGCTTCTGGCCGAGCGACTGGCGCGGCAGGGATTCGCCATCGAATTGCTGCGCGCCACCGGCACGCCCGGCGATTGCGAGGACTTCCCGCGCTGGAATCTCGTCGCGCGGCGCGCGGGCCCGCGCCCCGGCCAATGCGTGCATTTCAACGGCCATCACGACGTGGTCGAGGTCGGCCATGGCTGGACGCGCGACCCGTTCGGGGCCGAGCTGATCGACGGCCGGATCTATGGCCGCGGCGCCTGCGACATGAAGGGCGGCCTCGCAAGCGCGGTGATCGCCGCCGAGGCCTTCCTTGCCACCTGCCCCGATTTCGCCGGCGCGATCGAGATCTCGGCGACGGCGGACGAGGAATCGGGCGGCTTCGGCGGCGTCGCCTGGCTTGCGGAACGCGGCTATTTCTCGCCCGGGCGGGTGAACCACGTCATCATCCCCGAGCCCTTGCACAAGGACCGGATCTGCCTTGGCCACCGCGGCGTGTGGTGGGCCGAGATCGAGACGAAGGGGCGCATTGCGCATGGCTCGATGCCCTTCCTCGGTGACAGCGCGATCCGCCACATGGGGGCGGTGCTCGCCGAGATCGAGGACACGCTCTATCCGCTCCTGGCGCGCAAGCACACCGCGATGCCGGTGATCCCAGAAGGGGCGCGGCACTCGACGCTGAACATCAACTCGATCCATGGCGGCGAGGCGGAACCCGAGCCCGGCTCGACCGCCCTGCCCGCCCCCTGCGTCGCCGACCGCTGCCGGATCGTGATCGACCGCCGCGTCCTGATCGAGGAGGACCTCGACGAGGTGAAGGCCGAGGTCACCCGGCTTCTCGACGGACTGAAGGCGCGCCGCCCCGCCTTCGACTACGAGATCCGCACGCTCTTCGAGGTGATCCCCTCGATGACCGCGCGTGAGGCGCCCGTGGTGCGCTCGACCGCCGCGGCGATCGAGGCAGTGCTGGGCCGCGAGGCGGGCTATGTCGTCTCGCCCGGCACCTATGACCAGAAGCACATCGACCGGATCGGCCGGCTGAAGCACTGCATCGCCTACGGGCCCGGGCAGCTCGAACTGGCGCATCAGCCCGATGAATGGGTGGGGGTCGAGGACATGCTCGACAGCGCGAAGGTGCTGGCGCTGGTGCTCGCCGAGCTGCTCGCCTGATCGCGAGGGGGGCGCTGCCCCCCGCTACGCTCCCCCCGAGGTATTTTCGCCAAGAAGAATGCAGATGTTTCTTCTTGGCTCAAATACCTCGGGGGTCCGGGGCCGGCGCCCCCGGGCGTCGGGCTCAGACTGCGATATTGTCGATCAGCCGCACGTCGCCGATCCAGGCGGCGACCAGCAGGCGGGCGGGTTCGGTGGCGCGCTCGAGCGGGCGCAGCCCCTCGACCGAGCGCAGATCGAGATAGTCGACCTCGCGGAACCCCGCCTCGAGAATCTCGGCCTCGGCATCGAGCAACGTCTCGCGCGCCAGGGCGCCCGCGCGCAGGGCTGCTGCGGCGGCTTCAAGGATGCGGTGCAGGCCCGGCGCCGCGGCGCGTTCGGCCGTGCTCAGCCGCACGTTGCGCGAGGACATCGCAAGCCCGTCGGCCTCGCGGATCGTCGGGCAGCCGATGATCTTCACCGGGATGTTCAGATCCTCGACCAGCCGGCGCACCACCTGGAGCTGCTGCCAGTCCTTTTCGCCGAAGAAGGCGCGGCCGGCCTGGGTCATGCCGAACAGCTTCGCGACCACCGTCGCCACGCCGTCGAAATGCCCCGGACGGAAGGCACCCTCGAGCGGTTCCGACACGCCCGCGACCGAGACCTTGGTGGCGAAGCCCTCGGGATAGACCTCGGCGACCTCGGGGGCGAAGAGCACGTCGACGCCCTCGCTTTCCAGAAGCGCGAGGTCATGGCCCTCGTCGCGGGGGTATTTCGTCAGATCGTCGGCATTGTTGAACTGCATCGGGTTGACGAAGATCGTCACGATCACCCGGTCCGACTGCCGCCGCGCCTCGCGCACCAGCGACAGGTGGCCGTCGTGCAGCGCCCCCATCGTCGGCACCACGCCCACGAACATTCCCGAACGTTTCCAGCCCGCGACCTTCTCGCGCAGCTCGGCCGAGGAGCGGATCACCTGGGTCATTTTTTCACCTCGTCGGCAAAGGAATGTTCGGGGGCCGGGAAGGTGCGGGCGCGGACCTCGGCGGCATAGGCGGCGATCGCCTCGGCCGCCTGCGCGCCGAGCTCGGCATAGCGCTTGACGAATTTCGGCCGGAAATCGGTGAACAGGCCGAGCATGTCGTCGATCACCAGCACCTGGCCGTCGCAATCGACGCCGGCGCCGATGCCAATGGTGGGAATGGCAAGTTCGCGCGAGACCTGCGCTGCCAGCGCCGCGGGCACCTTCTCGAGCACCACGGCAAAGGCACCGGCGGCGGCCACCGACAGCGCATCGGCGCGCAGGCGCGCCGCGTCATGGCCGCGGCCCTGCACCTTGTAGCCGCCGAGCGTGTTCACCGATTGCGGGGTGAGGCCGATATGCGCCATCACCGGGATGCCGCGGGCGGTCAGGAAGGCGATGGTCTCGGCCATGTGCTGCCCGCCCTCGAGCTTGACCGCCCCGGCGCCGGTCTCGGCCATCAGCCGTGCGGCGTTACGGAACGCCTGCGCCGGGCCCTCCTCGTAGCTGCCGAAAGGCATGTCGATGACGATCAGCGCCCGCTCCGAGCCGCGCGCAACCGCCTGGCCGTGCAGGATCATCATCTCCATCGTCACGCCAAGGGTCGACGGCAGGCCGTGCAGCACCATGCCGAGCGAATCCCCGACCAGCAGCACGTCGCAGCTCGCATCGGCCAGACGTGCGACAGGCGTGGTGTAGGCGGTCAGGCAGACGACGGGCGCGCGCCCCTTCATCGCGGTGATCTCCGCCGGCATCAGGCGGCGGGTGGTTGCGGTTGCACTCATGGCTTCCCCCTGTCCCGAGGCTCCTCATCCTCGGGGCGCAGCCTTAATCTCCCGGGCCCGGCAATGCAAAGAAAGAATGCCGCGGCGCGGCAGCCGGCCCAGTTGTCGCCGCGTTGCAGCGCGGGCGCGGCGCAAATTCCTTGATCCCTGGCAGGCTTCGCATCAATCATGGCGCGAACCGCGCCCTGCCGGCGCGCGCCCGAGGAGACCCGATGCCCCATCGCCTGACCGCGGCGCTTGCCGCCCTTGCGCTTTCGGCAACCGCCGCCGCCGCCGCGCCCGATGCCGTCACCCTGGGCATGGTGCTGGAACCGCCGAACCTCGACCCGACCGCGGGCGCCGCCGCGGCGATCGACGAGGTGGTCTATGCGAACCTCTTCGAGGGGCTGACCCGTTTCGGCCCCGATGGTGCAGTGCTGCCGGCACTTGCCCGCAGCTGGGAGGTGTCGGAGGACGGCACCAGCTACATCTTCCATCTGGTCACCGGCGCGACCTTCCACGACGGCACCGGCTTCGACGCCGAGGACGTGAAGTTCAGCCTCGACCGTGCCCGTGCCGAGGACAGCGCCAATGCGCAAAAGGCCCTCTTCGCCGGCATCGCCGCGGTCGAGGTGATCGACCCGGCGACGGTGAAGGTGGTGCTGAGCGCGCCCGACGGCGCCTTCCCGGCGAAGATGGCCTGGGGCGATGCGGTGATCGTCGCCCCCGAAAGCGTCGCGACCGAGGCCACCCATCCCGTCGGCACCGGCCCCTTCGCGCTCGCCGACTGGGTGCAGGGCGATCACGTCACGCTGACCGCCTATCCGGGCTACTGGGGCGCGAAGCCGGCGCTCGCCAAGGCCACCTTCCGCTTCATCGCCGACCCGACCGCGGCCTTCGCGGCAGTGATGTCGGGCGATGTCGACGCCTTCCCGAACTTCCCCGCCCCCGAGACGCTGGTGCAGTTCCAGGCCGATCCGCGCTTCAAGGTGATGGTCGGCACCACCGAAGGCGAGACCATCCTCGCGATGAACAACCGCACCCCGCCGCTGAACAACGTGCAGGTGCGCGAGGCGATCGCCCATGCGATCAACCGCCAGGACATCATCGACGGCGCGATGTTCGGTTACGGCACGCCGATCGGCACCCATTTCGCGCCGCACAATCCCGATTACGAGGATCTGACGGCGCTCTCCGCCTATGACCCCGAGAAATCGAAGGCGCTGCTGGCCGCCGCCGGGGCCGAGGGGCTGACGCTGCGCCTTGCCCTGCCGCCGCCGACCTATGCCCGGCGCGGCGGCGAGATCGTCGCGGCGGAGCTCGCCGCCGTGGGGATCAGGACCGAGATCACCAATCTCGAATGGGCGCAGTGGCTCGAGCAGGTGTTCAAGGGCCATGATTTCGATCTGACCATCGTCAGCCACACCGAGCCCGCCGACATCAACATCTACGCCCGGCCGGATTACTACTTCGGCTACAACAACCCCGATTTCGTCTCGCTGATGAGCGAGCTCGACCGCGCCACGGATCCCGCCACGCGCCGCACGCTGACGCGGCGCGCCGAGGAGACGATCGCGCGCGATTACGTCAACGCCTACCTGTTCCAGCTGGCGAAGACCGGCGTCGCGAATGCCAAGCTCGAGGGGCTGTGGCTGAACGCGCCGACGCCCGCGAACGACCTGACCCAGGTGCACTGGACGGGGTAAGCCCCATGCTGCTCGAAGCACTCACCCCCGCCGCCGCGGAGCCCGAAGTCACCCGCCCCGACCCCGCGACGCTGGTCGAGGGCGATCCCGTCCACACCACCTGGAACGTCGAGGACGACAACGGGCTTTACTGCGGCATCTGGCAGTCGACGCCGGGGGCCTGGCGCGCCTCCTACGAGGAATGGGAATATTGCCGCATCCTGACCGGCCGCGCGGTGATCGAGGGCGACGACGGCAGCCGGCTCGAGGTCGGCCCCGGCGACGCCTTCGTGCTGCGCCCGGGCTTTTCCGGCATCTGGCGGGTGCTGGAGACGCTGCGGAAGGATTACGTCATCCTCTATCGCTGAGGGGCGAGGGCTTTTCCGAGGCGCCGCGGGAAGGCAAGGCGAACGGAGCGGACGGTCAGCAAACAGACCTTCCCATAAAGCCTACTAGATAGGCTGACGGCAACTACGCGGGAGCGAGCAGAAGTGCCAAGTCGATCATTCGTTGGATGTCAGCTTGAGTTGGCTCTCTCTTTCTCGACCGATGAGATGCCCAGATTTGAGCTGCCTCTAGAAACTCTGCACCTTTATCTTCGAGTTCCCCGTCCCTATTCAACGAAGCAACAAGATCCGCATACTTTCTACGATCGATGCGGGAGTATTTTGCCGCCGTCCTACCGTCGATCCGTGAGTCTGATGCGATTTCCTCGAGACGATCTCGTATCTTCAACCAGTTGGAGGACAGATCCTCGAAGCTCAGCTCAGGTACTCCAGCTTGCTCGGGTGGCTCATTAGAATCTTCGTCCTCCAGAGCTTGCCTGTCCGATACATCCGCTCTGATTTGCGCCGTGCTAGGCTCAGGACCCATTAACCGGCTTGCGCCGCCGCTGACAGCGTGATTCAGGCTCTCCAACTATGGGAGGGCAC
>VSSQ01000200.1_pt1 | contig 27019 bp, 20 predicted proteins | sample 4763081 | NCBI WGS metagenome assembly VSSQ01 (sample SAMN12137344, study PRJNA551015) | bioreactor metagenome | isolation source: SDC9 anaerobic chlorinated ethene degrading culture | place: USA: Knoxville, Tennesee | collected 2015-01-01
CCGCAAACGTAAGCAATGTACCTGCCGCCTATGCCCAGGAGATAGCCTACAGCCGCTACATCAGCGAAGTAAACGGCGACAACCGCCAGAATTACAAACGGATGCTAATACGGATTTCCACCGATATGGAACGCCTGATAGCATTGCAGTTTCCGGAACATAAAGATTGATTCTCAACACAACCCCTTAAAACAAACAGAAAGATGAAACAAGTAAAACAGATTATTGAATTTATTTTGGTAGTGGCAAGCTGCTTTTTTCGGAAAAGGAAACAGCAAAAAGTCCACTCTTACGTTCCTGAAGATCCTTACCCTCCTGGCTCTTGTAATGGAGGAAAAGGAGATTGCCCTGGCTGCCCTGGGTGTAATTGTAACCCTAAGTCAGCGCCCGCCTCCGGATACCCCGGCACCTCCGAGCAATATGGAGCCGCCAACTTGCTTGGCTGGTGTTTGATAGCGATAGCCGGAACCAGTTACCTGTATAAGTTGCTGGTTTAGGATAAAAAATGGCCGGGATATGTAATATAATAAGGTTCGTGCAAATAGTTTAATAAATGAATTGTCCTAATTTGCGAGCCTGCTATACAACATTGTATAATTAGTTGCCAATAGTAAAATAACTCTTATGTTTTTAATGAGTGTTCCTGAAAATATATAATAATTCAGACAATCAATTAAACTAGGAAAGTCCGGCTGTGAGTGTCGGACTTTTTTGTTTTTATAAATCAGATCATAATAAATATAATATATCGCAATACAAGGCTCCGGCTGCAAATGGAAGCTCCGCCGCGAGAAACTCTCTCCCTGCTACACCAATAGCCTACAGAAAGTTATCGAGGTGTATAAGAATAGGTGATAACTATTTAAAAATTAATAACATAATGGTTGTGATCTGTGTCTATTATCTGTAAGGAATCGTAGATCGAGAAATTGTTGGACCTTTTGATCCGTAATGATAGAAAAAGACTGCTTCCCATTCGTTTACTTTATCTACACTTGGACCTAAAGTGATTTGAGAAATAATATCTTTAATTGGAACTAATTCAATATACACCTTGGGATTGCTTACATCTAAATTAATTTTTTTTTCAAACTCAATTCCTTTAACTACTAGCCGTACTTCTTTTTCATTTTTGTAATCGTTGCATTTAAACAAAAATGCAATACTATTCAAATCCTCTTTTAAAAATGACTCGTTATCACCTTTGTATGACTTAACTTTTGTTTTTAACTCTGTCATTAATGATTGAAGTTTCTTGCTTTTCGTAGTTAAATTTGGAATACTAAAATTAGAACCGTCTTTTTCTGAGTAAGCTATATGATAAAAGCAAATATCATTTTCATCGTCAAGTCGAGCTTGTTTATTTTCCTCATTCGAAAGAGCATTCTTTATGTTTTCAATAAACTTTTTCATCTCTAAAGTTATGGCACAACCTTTAGCTTCTAATCCATTTTCTTTACCATAGAATCTCCATAAATTTAAGTTATTACAGGTTTCTTTTGCCACAAAACTTCCTATAAAAGGTTTTGGCATAAATTCTTCTGAAGGAGTGTTATTTGACGATACAGAATGATTGTGTTCATAAATATAATTGAAAAACTTTAATCCTTCAGATGTATCATTGATAAAATTTCCTTCTGATATTCGAAATTTACTATTGTCAATAATTAGACTTTTTAGTACCGATAAACTAGTATAATGCGTAATACATTCAGTATCTAAACGTAGTAGATCTTTAATTTTTGATATTAAATTCGTAATACTAATAAGTTCCGTATCTTTATATTTGTCAAGTTCATTTATATATCTTTTTGCATATTTTGTCCAAACTTCATTATCATTATTATTCTTTGAAGTGAATTTTATATAGGATTCAAAGTCTTGTTTAATGTTTTCTGGTGTATCTTTATTTTCTTTTCTTGCTAGTCCCCTAAGGTAATATGCGTTTTCGAGGTCTGGTTTGATTTTAATTGCTTTTGTGTAATCTTTAATTGCTTTATTGAATCTCTTTTTTGCTTTCCATGCATTACCACGATTGATAAAATATGAATCTTTATATTTAGATTTGAATCGTATTGCTTTAGTATAATCAATTATCGCCTGGTCATAATTTTTTAATGCAAAGTACACGAGTGCCCTGTTATAAAAGAAAGAACTAGCGTTTCGCGTTTTACTATTAATAGCTTTGGAATAATTTTCTAATGCATCATCGTACAATTCTTTATAATAATATGCATTTCCAATCCAAACATATATTTCAGTAATTTTTGGATACAAGAGTAATTGTTGTTTATAAAACTTAATTGATTCGTCAAAATCTGAAATTGCTCTGTTTTTGTCTTTAATCCTCAACAATGCAAGACCTCTGTTATAATAAGCATCTGCATATTTTGGATTTAGCTCAATAGTTTTAGTATAATAAGCTATTGATTTATAATCTTCATTCTTTTCTTCCCAAGCACATGCAATTGCAAAATATCCCATAAAGTAATTAGGATCTTTCTCTATGGATAGATTTGCATATAATATTGTTATATCAACATCAAGTTCCAATTGATAGTTTGCTCTTGCCCGCCATGCATATAATTTTGCACTTTTCTCTTTTTCAAGCACTTCATCACTAAGTATATATGCTATTTCTTTAAATTTATCTTGATTAAAAAGCAATTCTGCTTTTTCACAAAGTGAATTTGATTTATTTTTCATGATTGTGAAGATTTTAAAGTAGTAACAGAGATTTATTATGAATTTGTATAAATAGCTATTTTAGGGTAATATAATGGTATTTACCCGATTGAAGTGATTCATCATAGTATTTAAGAACGATTCCCTTATTTAATTTAGCTATTTTACAATAGTACTCATTAACAATCAGAGGGTTTCCAAGTGGGTTTTCATTTGCATTTCTAACCATACACATTGTACAATATTCTTTATAAGAACATTTAATGCATTTTGGGAAGTCTTTTTTACGCAAATTTCTAAGATATTGTACTTTAGGTGAGTTATCCCAAATCTCTTTAAGGGAAGATTTATTTATGTTGCCAACTACATAATCTTGCCAACCTGCACAAGGATAAACGTTTCCGTTTACATCCAAACAAATGGACGAATGACAAACGCTACAAACAAAATCATCAGCGGTATAGCTCTTTTGTTTATCAGCTTCTTTTTTCATGCGTTCCAAGTAATTAGGATTACTTAAAGCCTTATCAATAATTAAATTCTTAACCTCTGGAAATGATAAACGACAATTCAGATTACTTGTAGAATGATTGTACTTAGCAATGATAACATAGTCATCCCCCACAGGAATATTATTCATTTGAGCCCACTTGATAACCTCTCCAGAACAATTCTTATTTTGTTTCATTATGGGACAGCTAATTTGCATTGGAATATTATGTTCAAGTAGTTTTAATATTCCTTTTATTGTTTTTTCAAAACTTCCCTTTAATTGAGTGATCTCGTCATGAATTTCTGGATTCATTGAATACAGTGACACTTGAACACCTAAAAGAGGGTTCGTTTTCATTACGTTGATAATATCTTCGTCGAGAAGGGTTAAATTACTAAGAACGTTTACAGAAAAATTGAATTCTTCGCATTTTCTTAAAAAATCGCAAAAGTTCTTATGTAGCATTGGTTCTCCTCCGCTTAAAGTCAAGTGTAACAAATTCATGTCACAGCATTGCTTTAAAACATTATAAAACAATACGGGATCAATACTGCATGTTTTATTTTCATGAGGAATATAGCAATGAATACATCTTTCATTACACTTACTTATTATTTCAACGTGCAAACTAGTAAGTTGTGGTTTACCTTCTGAATATTCTTCAAAGAAATCTTGTGTTGATTTTACTGAATATGGTATAGTTTGAATATCGTTTTTTGATATAAATTCTGGCTTTAACTCTTGATATGAAAATCTTATATCTTTTTCTTCACACTCTTGAGCTGTTTTTCCGGTAATAATAAAGCCTTCATTTTCAAGCGTATTATAAAAATCACGAGCATCTTCTTTAATGATACATATATCAACATCTGTATAGATCTGATTAATCTTATTTACAAGTTCATTAAAATTCTGAGGTTTCCTGTCTAAAACAGAAAAGAAAGCAGCTCCACTATCCGAAAGAATTTTATCACCAATAAATCCTTCGTTATGATTAGTATTAATATATCCAAAATTCCTATTATCTGTTATGTACCCAAAAGAATTGTAGTTTCTGAATATAATATTAGATTTTTGTTTTATGTACATGTTTAAATATATAAATAATCAAGCGACAGGTTCAAATTGAATCATCGCTTGATTAAATTGTTAATTAACGGCCACCAGGTCCCGGAGGATTACAAGGTCTTCCACTAGGTTTACTGTTAGGGCGACATTCTGCCATCTTCTCAGTACTTTGTGCCAAAATTTTCGGTTTTGAGTAACTCATGGTTTTTCTCTTTTTTAATTAATACTATTGTTAATTGTAACCTTGTAAAATTATACAATATGAACTAATTATCAAAACTTTATCAAATATTTATTTTTTGATGAATGAATAATTTATTTTAATATACCAGATTTTGTAAAACTGCTTTATTAGTCTAGATATAAGCAGTATAGTTTAATAATCTAGGTATTGTTAGCTAGGGGAGCTGACCGGATATATTGGCTGTTAGTAATTGTACCACTAAGCTCGCGTCTGCCAACTTGCTTGGCTGGTGTTTGATAGCGGTAGCTGGAACCAGTTATCTGTATAGGTTGCTGGTATAGTTGACGGCTAACGAATGCAGCCCTTAATCTTTACCGATCAGGGTAAATGATTAAGGGCTGCTATGTTTGAAAGTTGATAGTTATTTTATTTTATACAAATCTAAAGTTATAATTTTATTGATATCAGGACTTGCTTCATTTTGAACAAGGGTAAGGTGGTCATTGGTGTAGGTTTTAATTACCCAGGGCGCACCTCCCAAATACAATGCATCGCTGTTAAATGTGATGTATTTTCCTTCAATAGAAAAGGTAATATTGATGGCATCGTAATTTTTCCAATTAACGATTCCTTTTTGGGTGTCAACAAATTGAATACCTATATCCTTGCTTTTTGAAGTCCACGATTCGCAGTATCCTGCGCCACTCCATGATGTTTGGTAAAGGGCTTGAGGCGTTAATTCTTTTGTGTCTTCATCTTTGTCACAACTAACAAAACATACTAAAATAAGGAATAGCAATTGTATCCCAATTAAATTCTTTGTTTTCATATTTAAAATTATTTCATAATGATTTAATGTCCAGATAGACATTGTTATTTGTAGTTATAAGTAATTAGTGCGTATAAAGAATGCCCGGTTTAATAAAATCGGCTTTGCTGATTTTTCTCAAAAGCTTTGAATTATCTCCTGTTTTTACAACGATTGTAACAGAGTCATTCCAGTTTTCAAGAGTGGCTAGATTTGAAATATCGCACGATACCGATCCATAATCCGTTTTTATATTGGTCCAGTTTTCAGTAATATTGGGGTTGTAATAAAGTTGTAAATGAAGTGTATCGGGATTTTGCAGCGCCTGATCGTACGAAATCACTATACCACCTACATCTAAGTAACAGTAGTATCCGTTTATTGAATCGCCGGTAATCGTGGCAGTACTCATAAAAGCCCGGAAGTTATCGTCATTATCATGGTTACAACTTGTAAGGGCAATCAAACTCATTGATAAAGTAAGGATCGACAAAAATCTTTTTTTCATAATCATAATCACTAAATTTGAACAGATCGGGAATTGCTGATATGTTCAGATGTTGCTTACGAATTGTAAAGGTATAACTAATATTGAATGAAAAAAAGAATAATTAGAAGAAAAATATTGTTTGGGAGTGACATTCTTCTTCATTCAAGACCGGGTTATATGTATAAGTTACAGGTTTAGCAGCAGGTGTAAATTATGAATCTTCCTTTAATAATAGAAGGACTTAGACCAATAATTTGCTTATAGTTACAGGCGATTTTTCTTGCAGAAATTACTTCTTGCAGATTTTGCCGTTTTGAAAGGTTTCGTTGTATTCGATGGTGTCGTTCCGGTCGTAGCGGATCCAGCTTCCGTCTTTGAGATCGTTTTTGAAGTGCCCTATTTCCCATAGTTGTCCGGTTGCCCGGTAAAATGTCCATTTACCCTGCAGCATGCCATTCTCGAAAGGTCCCTGGGCTTTAAGTTTGCCGTCTTTGTAATAGAAAGTAAGCTGGTTGTCTTTCAGCTCGTATATTTTCTGACCATTTACATAGGTGTCTTTTCCTAATTCCATCGTTTGCTTATTTGATATATCCGGTTAAAATAAATAGTACTGCATAACCCGAAGATGCGGAACCGCCGGGTTACACAGGTGCTGATTAAGCTTGTTTCATAAAATCGAAGGCTCCTTTCCGCAAATTGATTCCGTATTCGAGCCATGCTTTGAGGCAGGCAAGGAAATTGGCCCACCCTTCGGTATTGCCAACCAGCCATTGTAGTCCGGTTTCGTTGTTTTCCATGGTACCTTCCGTTATGCGTACTACGGTAGAGGCATCGGGTGTTTCATCCAGGTGTATTTGTACGAACAAGGTTGTGCTGTTTTCGCCGTCCCAATAAAAGGAGATGTACTTGTCCGGGATTACGGTGCCAACTCGAACGGGTGCTTCGAAATCGAATTCGGGAAAGCGCCAGGTTACCGTTACGCCCGTTTCCATACGTGCCGAACCTTTTGATATGAAGTAGTTTGACATCTGGTCGGGGTCCGCAATGGCTTCAAAAACATCGTGCGCCGGCCTTCCTATTTGAAGTGCCGCCTTTACTTCCAGCAGATTATTAGTATCCATAGGGGTTGTATTTATTTATACTTCAATAAATCCTGATTCACAAATATAACCATATATTCGGATTCACAAAATAGCTGCACTCTCCCTTGATGAATAAGGTGTTTCTTTGTTTGGCGAAATATTGTATCTTTGTGTGATTTCTATTTATGTTTAATTATTTAAGACCAATGGTTGGTTGATGCCAGCTGTATTAAATTATGATTTGTATGAAAAAACGTGTATTGTGGTTGTTGTGTTTAATAGTCTCGTTTGTGAGTGCCGGGGCGCAGACGGCGGATACTTTTACCAATCCGGTGATTAAGGGTGATTTGGCTGATCCGTCGGTTATAAGGGTGGGGGATACCTATTATCTGACTGCCACCTCGTCTGAATGGGCTCCATTTTATCCTGTGTATAAGTCGGCCGACCTGGTGAACTGGTCGCAGGTGGGCCATGTGTTCGATACCTTGCCGGACTGGCTGGTCTCTTCTTTCTGGGCGCCCGAATTGTATTTCCATAAAAACAAATATTACGCTTACTATACGGCCCGCCGTAAATCGGACGGCGTTTCGCTGATTGGTGTGGCCACCAGCAAGGATCCTGCCAAAGGCTTCGAGGATAAGGGAGTGTTGATTGAGCATGGCAAGGAGGCTATCGATGCTTTTGTGTTTGAAGATGAAGGGGTGTTGTATATCTCGTGGAAGGCATACGGCTTGGATAACCGCCCTATCGAGTTGCTGTGCAGCCGGCTTTCGGACGACGGACTGAAGCTGGAGGGCGAACCTTTTCTGCTTCTGCGCGACGACGACCGGATCGGTATGGAGGGGCAGTGTATGTTTAAAAAGGATGGCTATTATTATATCTTGTATGCGGTTAAGGGGTGCTGCGGACCAAACAGCGATTATGCGGTGTATGCGGCACGGTCTAAATCAATTAAGGGGCCTTACGAGCTTTATCCGGCTAATCCTATCTTAGGCGGCGGAGGTGGTGTATTGTCGGCCGGACATGGTACGATGACTACCACTCCGGACGGGCGTATGTTCTATATCTGTCACGCTTACTTCAAGGGGGCCGACTTCTACAATGGCCGACAGCCCATACTGCAGGAGCTGAAGGTGAACGAGCAGGGATGGCCTTACTTTGTGTCGGGCAGTTTTGTGGCTGCGAAACAGCCGGTTCCTTTTGCCGGTACGGTGCAGCAGCCTGTACGGGGATTTGAGGATTCATTCGACGGAAAGGTGCTGAAGCGGGAGTGGACCTGGAATTATCCGGTGTCTGACGTGAAGCCGGTGCTTAAGAAGGGTTCGCTGCTTCTGAAGGGGATGCCCAAAAAGGGTAATGTGGATTTATCGGCTTTATGCCTTCGTCCGGTAGCGCCTGTCTATACGGTGGAGACCGAGGTGCTGAACCGTAACGGAAGTCTGAAAGGAATTACCTTTTATGGAGACGACAAGAACCTGGTTGCCTGGGGTTGCCAGGGTGGCCAGTTGGTACTGAAGCAGCTGAAGGAGGGAGACGAGCGTGTGCTTGCTTCCGTGCCTGTGCCTGCGGGTAATGTGGGTGTTAAGATGGTGGTTGCCGAGGGTTGCCGGATCTCGTTCTTATGGCGCCATGCGGGCGGCAAGTGGAAGGCGCTGAATGGCTTCGACTCTGTTGATTATAGTTACCTGGTAAGATGGGACAGGGTGGCGCGTCCGGGACTTATCCATTGGGGTGTGGCAGCCGATTGGGCCGAGTTTGGTTTCTTTAAGATGGCTGTGCCTGAATAATGGGGGAGTTTTTCGTACCTTTGCGGCTTAATTGGTGTGAATGGATATGATAGACAAACAATATAAATATCTGTTGCTTGACCTGGATGGTACGATAACAGATTCCATGGAGGGGATAACCCGTTCGGTGCAGTATGCCCTGGGGCATTTTGGTATCGATGTTACAGACTTAAATTCGCTGCGCCCATTTATCGGTCCCCCGCTGAAGGATTCTTTCAGGGATTTTTACGGGTTTACCGATGAGAAGGCAGAGGCTGCCCTTAGTAAGTACAGGGAGTATTTCGCTACCAAAGGGCTCTTTGAGAACCGGGTGTACGAAGGGATGGATGCCTTTCTGGCTTCGCAACGCAATAAAGAGCGGAAGCTGTATGTGGCTACTTCCAAGCCGGAGGTGTTTGCCCGTCAGATTCTGGAGCACTTCAAGCTGGATGGGTATTTTACCTACATAGGGGGAAGTACCCTGGACGGGAGCCGTTCTTCCAAAACGGACGTGATCCGCTACGTGATGGATGTAAACGGACTGAACGATAACCAGGCGGTGGTTATGATTGGCGACCGCAAGCACGACATGGTAGGTGCCGGCAATAACGGGATCGATGCCATCGGGGTGTTGTACGGGTATGGCGATGAGGAGGAGCTTCGATCGGCAGGTGCCAGCTACATTGCTGCGTCTGTAGAAGATCTTGAGGCAATGCTTACATAGAACCGGAAGGTTCAGAGATAAATAAATAAGGGTGAACCGCTGCTGGTTCACCCTTATTTGCAATACATCCTTTTACTCGTCTTTCTGACGCTCCACTTCGGCCAGAACATCTTTAAGCTGGATGCCTGCCTTAGCTGCTATTCCCTTGCCGCAGTTTTCGTCGGCTTGATAGAAGCGGGCGATGGCTCTGATCTTTATAAAATCGGGAACACCTTCCATGGCGGCTGCCACGTTGCTGTGGATGCGCTCTTTCTCGTCGGCCGGGACCAGCCGATACAGGTTACCAGGTTGGGTATAGTAATCTTTGTCTTCGCGGTGGTTGTAATTGAAGGCGGCTCCTTCAAGGGCCAATGCCGGTTCGTTGTACTGGCTGTTTTCAACCGGTCCGTCGAAGCTGTTGGGTTCGTAGTTTACGGTTCCTTTACCATTGTCGCCGGTGCGCATGGTGCCGTCGCGGTGGTAATTGTGGAACGGACAGCGGGGGGCGTTTACAGGCAGACTGCCGTGGTTGATACCCAGGCGGTATCTGGCGGCATCGCCGTAGGCAAACAGGCGGCCCTGCAGCATTTTGTCCGGCGAGTAGCCTATGCCCGGCACAACATTGGCCGGATTGAAGGCTGCCTGTTCTACAGTGGCAAAGTAATTCTCCGGATTTTTATTCAGCTCCATGATGCCCACTTCGATAAGCGGGTAATCTTTCTGGCTCCATACCTTGGTAAGGTCGAAGGGGTTGAAGCCGCAGGTGTGGGCCTCTGCCTCGGGCATAATCTGGATGCACATCCTCCATTTGGGGAAATTGCCGGCGGCGATGTTGTTGTACAGGTCGCGCTGCGAATATTCGCGGTCGTCCGCCACAATACGGGCTGCCTCTTCGTTGGTGAAGTTGGCTATGCCCTGCATGGATTTGAAGTGGAATTTCACCCAGAAGCGTTTATTTACGTCGTTGATGAAGCTGAAAGTGTGACTGCCGAATCCGTGCATCTGGCGCAGGTTTTGCGGAATACCCCGGTCGCTCATCAGGATCATCACCTGGTGCAGGGATTCGGGAGACAGGCTCCAGAAGTCCCACGCGGCGGTATTGCTGCGAAGGTTGGTTTTAGGATCGCGCTTTTGGGTGTGGATGAAATCCGGAAATTTAAGCGGATCACGCAGGAAGAACACAGGGGTGTTGTTGCCCACCAGGTCCCAGTTACCCTCTTCGGTATAGAATTTGATGGCAAAGCCGCGTACATCACGCTCGGTATCTGCCGCTCCGCGTTCGCCTGCTACAGTAGAGAAGCGCAGGAACAGATCGGTTTTCTTTCCTATTTTAGAAAAAATAGCTGCTTTGGTGTACATGGTGATGTCGTGCGTGATGGTAAGGGTGCCAAAAGCTCCCGATCCTTTGGCATGTACCACTCTCTCGGGGATGCGTTCCCGGTTGAAGTGTGCCAGTTTCTCAATCATCCAGGCGTTCTGTAACAGAGCCGGGCCGTGCGGACCCGCAGTTTGGATATTCTGGTTGTCGCCAACCGGAGCACCGCTCTCAGTAGTTAGTTTCTTTTTTCCTTCCATATTAGATTGGTATTACTGTTAGTGGCAAATATAACGAAAAGAGGGTGGATTAAAAACAAAATAACGTTAATATTTGCCTGAAATATTGCGTGTTAGCTTGTTGTAGAACATACTTTTGGAGGATGTAACCTCTTTGGGTGGAATATCATTTAAACAATCTTAATTTTTTTGGCAGACTCTGTTTTTATCGTTAGATTCGTTTTTTTGAAAGTGACTAAATAAGACCTGTATGGAACATTTAAATTATGGAGCGGTGGGTAATTGCCGTACTGCGGCATTGATATCCGACAAGGGGAGTATTGACTGGTTTTGTTTTCCGGATTTCGATTCTCCTTCTGTTTTTGGCAAATTGCTGGATGAGAAGAAAGGGGGTAACATGAGTTTTATTGTGGGTAACGACTACCGGATCTCGCAGCGTTACCTGGAGCATACCAATATATTGTCTACCTTGTTTGAAGCTACCGAAGGGGCCTTCGAAGTGATCGATTTTATGCCCCGTTACAAGTTGCTGGATTACGACTACTACCTGCCCCCCGAATTGTACCGGCTGATACGGCTCAAGCGCGGTACGCCCCGCTTCAGGGTGAATTACAATCCGGCGCTTAATTATGCCCGGGGTGAAGTGGGACATAAAACAGGTCCGGAGTATGTCAAAACCTACGCCAAGGCCAACGAGCGGGATACCATCTATCTCTATTCGGGTATTCCTTACGATGTTATTTTTAACCAGCAGGAGGTGTTGCTGCAACGCGACGAGTTCTTGCTGGTGTCGTACAACCAGAAACTGATTCCCATCGATATGAACCGGGTGAACCTGGAGTTTCAGCGCACCCGGCTTTACTGGATGAACTGGACCAACCGGTCGAAGAAGTACACGGCTTTTAACGAGCAGATTGAACGGAGCATGCTGGTGCTTAAGCTGATGTCGTACCAGCGGAGCGGGGCCGTATTGGCTGCCCTTACCACCAGTCTGCCCGAATCCATTGGCGAAGTACGTAATTGGGATTACCGGTTCTGCTGGCTGAGGGATGCCTCCATGTCCATCGAAACCCTTGTTAAGGTAGGGCACCGGGGGGCGGCCGAACGTTTTATCGCGTTTATCACCGGAATTCTGTATTCTAAATACGACCGTTTTCAGATTATGTACGGAATACGGGGGGAGAGGGTGCTTACAGAGTACGATCTGCCCCACCTGGCGGGATACAAGAACTCCAAGCCGGTGCGGGTGGGGAACGATGCCTATCATCAGATGCAGAACGATTCCTTTGGTTACCTGATGGATGTTATTTACCAGTATTACCTCTATTTTCCGGGTACGCTGGACGAGATTGAGGATATGTTCGAGGTGGTGAAGAATATTGTGCGTACTGTGATGGAGGACTGGCGGAAGCCGGATAAGGGTATCTGGGAGATCAGGGGCGACGAAAAGCATTTTGTCTTATCGAAGGTGATGTGCTGGGTGGCGCTGGACCGGGCCGAAAAGATTGCCGTAATGCTCCAAAAGGGGGGGTATGCCGATAAGTGGCGTTGCGAAGCGGAGCTGATTAAGACGGATGTTTTCATGCAGGGCTGGAAGGAGGAGATTCAGAGCTTTTCGCAGACCTATTGCAATACCGAGCTGGACTCGTCGCTGCTTCTGATGGAGGTCTATGGCTTTATTAATGCTACAGACCCGCGGTATAAGCAGACGGTGGATGCCATTTACCGCAAACTGATGTATAAGGGGCTGATGTTCCGCTATAATAATGTGGACGACTTCGGTATTCCGTCGTCTGCCTTTACCATCTGCACCTTCTGGATGGTGCGGGCTTTGTATGTTACGGGTCGGCAGGCTGAGGCGCTTAACCTGTTTGAAACGTTGCTAAGCTATTCGAATCACCTGGGGCTTTTTAGCGAGGATCTTGATTTTGATACGAAAAGCCAGCTGGGTAATTTCCCGCAGGCTTATTCGCATCTTGCGCTTATCAACACCGCCATGTTGTTTGGCGAGGAGAAACGGCTGTCTAAGTTTATCAGACCTTAAGGGGATCCATCAGTTGCCGGAGGAACGGAATGGTTTCCGGTTGTGTGCACAGGCAATAGCGGGCCACTTCGGAAATATTCCCTACCTTGATGGTATAGGCATCTGCCGGCAGTTCGCGGAAGGTGTCTTCGTCCGTTGTATCGTCTCCCATGGCAAGGATAAAGTCGTATGTGTTGTTTTGCAGAATTCGCCGTGCTTCGGATCCCTTGCTGAAGTGGGGCGATTTGATCTCCAGTATTTTATTACCCTGCATGATCTGCAGGTTCAACCGGGCACAGGGGGTGATGAGTTCGTTGATGAGCTGCTGTTCGCGCAGGGAGGCTAGCCATCCGTCTACATTGCGGAAGTGCCATACCAGGGCTGTCTTTTTGATTTCAAGTTTGGAACGGGGTGTTTTGTCCACAAACTGCTGTAAGATACGCAGTATCTCGTCGTCCCATAACACATGGTGGATGTTTTCGAACCAGGTGCCGTTCTGCTTATAAAACGCTCCGTGTTCGGCAGCCAGACTTAACGGTAGGTTCCCGAACCAGGCGTCGAGGGTGGCATGATCCCGTCCGCTGCTTATCACCACATGGTTGTTCTTGTCGTCGCAAAGCCGGCTCAGCGTAGTGATAAGCTCGGTGGTGGGGATGGCATCTTCGGGTTTGCTCCTGAAGGGTGCCAGGGTGCCGTCGTAATCGAGTATGAGCAGCCGCTTGCTTGCCTTCTGATAGGCCTCCTGAATCTCGGAAGTAATACGTTCCTTTATTCTTTTCTTGTTGAAGGCCACATTCTGGTTACGGATGGTTTCCAGTTCGTTTACAAAATCGTTTGCCCACTTGTTGACGGTCTGCCGCGATATCTTCTGCTGCATCAGCTTCATGTTCTTAAGCTGTTCCTGCTCCGGCATCTGCAGCGCATCCAATATGGCCTTCTCGATCTGTTCCAGGTCGTTGGGGTTTACGATGATGGATTCGGTAAGCTCGATGGCGGCTCCGGCCATTTCACTTAAGATAAGTACGCCGGGCGAGTCTCTTTTGGCTGCCAGGTATTCTTTTGCCACCAGGTTCATGCCGTCGCGTAAGGGGGTTACCAGTGCTATGTCTGCAATGTTATACATGGCCACCAGTTCGTTAAAATCGAAGCTGTGATAGAAATAGTACACGGGTGTCCAGTTGATGGTGGAGTACTTTCCGTTGATAGCCCCGATCAGCTTGTCTATCTTCGATTTCAGGTCGGCATAGCTTTTTACATTATCCCTGGACGGCACGATGATCATAGCCAGCGAAACCTTCTCCTTGAACTCGGGATGATTTTCGAGAAACAATTCAAATCCTTTGATGCGGTGGAGGATTCCTTTGCTGTAGTCGAGGCGGTCTACCGACAAAATCAGCTTGTGGTTGCCGTACATCTTCTTCAGTTCATCGGCTTTGGCCTGTACCTCCGGTTCCAGAATGGCGTCGTGGTAAAGGTCGTAATTGATACCCATCGGGAAAGCATCCACAAAGATGGTACGGTTACCTATTTGAACCTGGTCCAGTTTGAAGCGCAGATCAAGCACACGCTCTGCCGCACTCACAAAGTGCCTCATGTAATCGTGGGTGTGGAACGCAATCAGGTCGGCACCCATCAACCCATTGAGCAGCTCGTCTCGTTCGGGCAACACCCTGAACAGCTCGTAGGAAGGAAAAGGAATGTGATGGAAGTATCCGATGCTTATATTCTTGACTGTACTCCTGAGCATCTGAGGCAGCAACATTAACTGGTAATCCTGTACCCACACGATGTCGCCGGGCTGGATGTGCAGGGCGGAGACCTGGTTAAAGATTTCGTTTACCTGTTTGTAGTATTCCCAATAGATGTTTTTGTAGTGTATGTAGGAGTAAAAATAGTGGCACAGGGGCCAAAGAGTGCTGTTGCTGTAACCTTCGTAATAGTTCTCGATCTGCTCGGGCGACAGAAAGACGGGATGGAAATTAAACTTGGAAAGATGTTCCGTTATTATTTCTTTTTCCTGGTCAGTCTCCGTATGAACACCGGGCCATCCGATCCAGTGTTTCTCAATTTCCATGTCCAGCGAACCGAGTCCCGTGGCCAGCCCTCCTTCGCTTCGGGTAAATTCGAATGTATTATTGCCTGTTTTAGAGGCCTTCAAAGGTAGTCGGTTAGATATGATAAAGAGTCTCATATATTATTAATTTTAGAAAAGCCAGCATGCGGCTTAATTTGTGTAGATTTACAAATATAATTTTTTTTCGGCTTAAATCCAATAATTGGTATTAATTAATGCAAATTATTAATCATATTGTAATGTATAGTCCGCTTTTCTTCTTTAATTCCGGTTATATACCATCCTTAATTTCCACGTATTAAAAATAAATTGCTACTTTTGCCAGCTCTATTATTTTATATCCACAACATTCTTAATTCCGTTTTAATTCTGTGCAAGTAGTAAACGAAAAAATTATCCATCAAATCAACAAAGGCGATTCAAGGGCATTTGAAGAGTTATACAATGCCTATTATGTCTATTTGTGTGCGGTGGCGACCAAATTTGTTTACGTACCCGAAGTTGCGCAGGAGGTTGTTAACGATGTGTTTTTGCGCGTGTGGGAAAACCGGTCTACGCTGGTCTATCCGTGTTCTTCTTACCTGATCCGTGCGGTACAGAACCGCTGTCTGAACCATTTGAAAAAGAGACAGCTGGAGGAGGTTTCGTTATCAGATGTGGAGGATAATTTAATTGAATTCCAGAAACAACAGATAACCCAGGATGAGCATCCGCTGTCTTTTCTGGAGAACAAGGAGTTTGAGGAGACCGTGAACCGGGCTATTCAGAAACTGCCGGAAAAATGCCGTGAGATTTTTGAACAGTACCTCTACCTGAATCTTTCGTACGACGAGATTGCATCGTTAAATAAGATTACGCCCAGCACCGTAAGAGGGCAGGTGCGGATCGCTCTTACAAAGCTAAAAGAACAGCTGCGCCACTTCACTTTGTCTTTTTTCTCCTTTGTATACTGATTTTTCTATTTTTATTTGATCCTCTCAGTGCCCTGATAGCAAGCATTCTACATGTATTTTCTCTCTTTTAATGTTATTTTATGTACAATTTTTTAAAAATATATTCATTTCGTTTAAACAGAAATGAAACAACCGCTGTATCTTCTTATAAACGAACCAATCTCCTTACAACGGAGGTTAACCGATAAATTGAAATAGTATGCATGACGAACATATAGAAGACAGGTTATTTGATTATTTCTCCGGACGGCTATCAGAGGAGGATAAGGCGGCATTGCTCCGGTGGATTGAGGAGGATGAAAGCCACAAACAAATTTTTTCCGAAATGTCTGACTGGTGGGCTACGGCACATGTGCCTCTTTTCGCATCGGAGATGCGTGAGAACTTCGCTACCAGATTGTCGCCGCTGCTAAAGAAACAAAACGGATCTGCCCGCAGTTTGTTTGGCAACGCTTGGTTTAAGGCAGCTGCTTCTTTGCTGCTGCTGATCTCGTTTAGTGTGGCGTTTTACTATGTGGGCCGTAAAACGGCTGTTCAACCCGAGGAGATGGCCTGGTTTGAAACGGTGACTCCCTACGGCGCCCAGTCGAAGGTAGTGCTCCCCGACAAGTCGGTTGTATGGATTAATGCGGGTTCTTCCTTAAAGTACAATAAATCATTCAATAAGATAAACAGAGAGGTGTATCTGGAAGGGGAGGCCTATTTTGAGGTGTCTCACGATTCCCTGAAGCCTTTCATCGTTAAATCGGATGCCCTGGATGTAAAGGTGCTGGGTACCCGTTTTAATGTTAAGGCTTACGAGAATGATCAGACCGTGGATGTATGCCTTATCTCCGGAAAAGTGGATGTTCATTTCAACGAAGAGGCTTCGGCATTGCCCAATGTGATTCTGAAACCCAACCAGCTGGTGTCGTACCACCGGTCTTCGTCCACTATGGACCTGAAAGAGACTAAGGCTTCGGATGTTTCTGCCTGGATAGGCGGGAAGCTCAAGTTCAGCGAGCTTTCGTTTGCCGACATATCCAAACAGCTGGAGCGCCGCTTTAATGTGAAAATTATCCTTAGAAGCAATTCCCTGCGAAAAGAGATATTTACCGGCAGCTTCGATAATACTTATTCGCTGAATGAGATTTTGCGTGAGGTGGATGTGGATAACAAATATGTATGGACAAAAACAGATTCGACGCTGATTATATACGATAGAAAAAAATGATTGTTAACTAAAATAATAGATGTATGAGATACTAAACAGAAGACTTAATGATTTAAAACTAATTTTTTTTGAATTTGCACTTTACTGATTAAATCTAAAACAAAATGAAACGAAATTTTTTGAAAAAAAATGGGACAATGTTTCTGACTGCCTGCTTGCTGTCTGTGTTACCCATACAGTCGCAACTACAGGCTTCGGAGCTACAAACGTCAACCATCACTGTAAAGCTTAAAAGCTCTACTTTGCGGGAATTGTTCGATGTTATCGAGTCAAAATCCCAATACTCCTTCCTTATCAGGAATAACGACATCGATTTGAACGAACGTGTCTCTATCGACATGGAGAACAAATCGATCGAAGAGATTCTTGTAAACGCCTTAAAAAATCAAAACGCTAAATTTGAACTAAAGAACAATCGCATTATTATTTACAAACCACAGAACACCGTAAATAATGCTGTTTCAGAGAAACAAATCACGCAACAGGCCGCCAAAGTTACAGGTACTGTCGTTGATGCCTTAACCGGGGAACCGGTTATAGGCGCCAATGTACTTGTAGCTGGAACATCCAATGGAACAAGTACCGATTTTGACGGTAACTTTTCGTTGGATGTTCCGGCGAATGCCACTCTTGAGGTTACCTATATCGGTTACCTGAAGACAATTATCAAAGCTACTCCCGGTAAAAAGATGACCATCAGTATCAAAGAGGATACGCAGGCGTTGGGCGAAGTAGTGGTAGTAGGTTATGGTGTACAGAAAAAGGAGAGTCTTACCGGTGCCATGCAGGTGGTAAGTAAAGACAAACTGATGGATGTAACCACGCCTACGGTAGAAAATATGTTGAGCGGCAAGGCTCCGGGTGTATATGTAAACTCCGGATCAGGTCGCCCGGGCGATGTAGGCGCGATTGTAATTCGCGGTAAATCGACCGTAAACGGAAGCACGGATCCTTTGTGGGTTATCGACGGTGTAATCGTTGGTGACGGTGCCGGTTCATTGAATCCTTCGGACATCGAATCCATGTCTATCCTTAAGGATGCGGCTTCAACAGCCATCTATGGTTCGCAGGGAGCCAACGGGGTTATTATGGTGACAACCAAAAAAGGTAAAACAGGCAAGGCTACCATCAATGTTTCTGCCAAGTTAGGTATTACTGAACTTAACAAAGGCAACCTGGAGGTAATGAACGGCGAAGAGTTGTACGACCTGTATAAATCATTCAGCAACCAGGAGCAGATTTCTTTTGGCCGCTGGAACACCGAGTTGCGTAACAGCAATTACGACTGGTGGGATAAAGCTACCCAGCTGGGCTTTGCACAAGATTACAACGTGTCTGTAGCCGGTGGAAACGAGTCGCTGAAGACGTACACCTCGGTAGGATTGTACGACGAGAATGGTGCGGTAAAGGGATACGATTATACCCGTTATAACTTCCGTTTCAATGTAGATTACAAGCCCGCAAGCTGGTTTAATCTGCGTCCGCAAGTAAGTGCCTCTCGCAAGGATGTACACGATCAGCAGCATTCGGTAAGTGCCATGTATTCGAACATGCCTTGGGACAGTCCGTATAAAGAGGATGGTACGTTGGTGGGTAATGCTCCTAATCCAACCTGGGTGAATACTACGGGTAGCAATTATCTGTACGATCTGCAATGGAATTTTACAGACTATACAACCTACGAGTTTATGGGTAATCTTGACTTCGATATCAAGTTTACAGATTATCTTACCTTCTCGTCTGTAAATAACTACAAATACGAAAACTATTTCTATACAACTTACGTAGACCCACGCTCGTCCGAAGGTCTGTCGGTGAACGGCCGTATCACGGATTATTCAAGCAATATGTACCGTGTGTATGCCAACCAGTTGCTTCGCTTTAACAAGACATTCGACCTGCATTCTGTAAATGCATTGGCTGCTTACGAATGGAATACCTACACTGGCAGAGCCAATACAGGTGTTGCTACCGGTTTTGCTCCCGGATTCCTGGTGGCCGATGTGGCCGCAGTACCCGAGAAGGTTGCCAGCAGCCGTAACGAATGGGCTGTTCAGTCTATGATTTTTAATGCAAACTATGCTTACGATAACAAGTACCTGGCTCAGTTCTCGTTCAGACGCGACGGAGCGTCCAACTTCGGTAACAACGCTAAATATGGTAACTTCTTCTCAATAAGCGGTGGATGGAATATCCACAAGGAGAGTTTCTTTACGGCCGACTGGGTGGATAACCTCAAATTACGTGCCAGCTACGGTTCGGTTGGTAACCGTCCCAGTGCTTTGTATCCTCAATATGCCCTTTATAGCTTGAGCGAAAGCTACAACGAACTGCCGGGAGCAATCCTTAATCAGGTTAAAAACGACGATCTTACCTGGGAAAAGACCTATACAACCGGTGTGGGTGTAGATGCTTCTTTCTTTAACCGCGTACGTGTAACATTGGATTATTATCATAAAAATACTTCGGGTTTACTATATCAGGTGCCATTGCCCGGTATCATCGGGGTTACCAGTATCTGGCGTAACGTAGGTTGTGTACAGAACGACGGTTTCGAACTTTCGGTTGGTGCCGATATCATCAAGTCGAAAGACTGGAACTGGAGTGTGGATGCAAACATCGGGTTAAACCGGAACAAGGTGACCGAACTGTATGGTGATAAATCTGAAATTATCGTTGGCGATGGTGCCGGTATCGCCGGTTCTGCTTCGAAATTGCTGAAACCCGGATTGGATGTGGATACCTGGTATCTTACAGAATGGGCTGGTGTTGATCCTGAAACGGGTAAGGCTCAGTGGTATAAGACCGATGCCAATGGCGAAAGGGTGAAGACTTTCAGCTACGGTGATGCTTCTAAGAATCAGATTGCGATAGATCGTTATACTCCCGATTTCTTCGGAGGATTCTCTACCAACCTGTCATGGAAAAACTTAGATATGTCGGCTGTATTCGGTTATTCGGTAGGCGGCAAGATTTATAACTATGCCCGTGCAGAGTATGACTCGGATGGTACCTATACAGACCGTAACCAGATGAAACTGCAGGATGGCTGGAGCCGTTGGGAGAAGCCCGGCGATATCGCAACGCATCCGCAGGGAATCTACAACAACGGTACGAACTCAAACAAAGCCTCTTCTCGTTTCCTTGAAGACGGATCGTACCTGAAACTGCGTAACCTTACCATTGGTTATAACCTGGCTTTGCCGGAGTGGTATATCTCGAACCTGCGTCTGTTCGTTTCTGGCGAGAATTTGTTTACGCTTACCGATTATTCGGGTGTTGACCCGGAAATTCCTCCCCATGATGGGAAAATCACAGGGGTGACAACGGCTGTGTATCCGTCTACCCGTAAGTTTATGTTTGGCCTTAATGTAACATTTTGATTGTAAGAAAAGATGAAAAAGATACTAACAATAGCACTGGCAGCCGCATGTTCATTTACGGCTTGCGACATTGAACGGTTGCCTTATGATAAATACTCGGCAGATAAAATCACCGAAGATAAACAAGCCTCGCTTGATATATTATTGAATGGTTGCTACGCTCAGCTGAAGGGTTGGTCGGATGTAATGCACCGCGTTGGCGAATATGCCGGCGACAATATGATGATAAGAGGTTCGTCTACAGATGCTTTCTATACGTTTATCTCCTATCAGCACACGCCATCCAATTATCGCCTCAATACCTTCTGGAATAACAGCTATAAGGTGATCTCGCAGGCAAGCGACCTGATGAAGCTGGTTGAAGAGGGCGAGACTCCCGAAGTTGACCAGCGTCTGGGTGAGGCTTACTACCTGCGTGGTACCATGTATTTCTATCTGTGCAGGGCGTATGGAAGACCTTATTATCAGTCGCCCGAAACAAATCTGGGGGTTCCCATTGTAAACGGATTGCCGGCCGACCTGAACAACCTGGTTTTGCCGGACCGTGCTTCGGTTAAAGATACCTATGCACAGGCAATTGCCGACCTCCGTAAAGGTGAGTCGCTGATGAATGAAAACAAGACAGCCGCCTATGCCACCCGCGAGGCAGCTCAGGCCATGTTGTCGAGGGTGTACATGTACATGAGCGGTACGTATGAGAACCCCAATACAACCTATGCAGATTCTTCCATCTACTATGCTAAAAAGGTGATTGAAAGTGGTCGTTACCAGCTTCTCAACAGAGAGAATTTTATGAAATACAATACTTTCTCGCCCGAAGACGGAGCACAAACGGAAACCATCTTTGCGGTTAAGCGTGTATCGTCCGAGTTTTCAGGATACGATCATTACTACGGTATAGGTGGTATGTATGCCAACATCGACGGAATGGGCTGGGGTGAAATGTATGCAAGTGCCAAGTATATGGAATTGCTGGATGAGACGGGCCGCGGAAAAGATGCCCGCTCTGCATTCATCGTACCCCAGTATGTAGGTCAGGATGAGAATAAAAAGATTGAAGCCTTCCGCTTTATCAAGGATGTTTACAATGCAAGCGGTGCGCAGACAAACTACAACTATGTTCAGAGCCCGATCAAATACAATACGGATGGTTCTTTGTATGTGCAGATTACAGAGCAGGTTGACGGAAAAGATGTTACCACTACCTATCAGCTTACCGAATTAGATAAGGAACAGGGTTATTATTCAATCAACTACAAAGGCAAAACCTATAAAGGGGTGAAAGATTACATGATGCTCCTGAACAGGGTTTATCCGATGTTCTATATTTACAAGTGCTCAAAACAGGAGGGCGAATCTCATTTGCATTCACCCATCATCTCCCGCCTGGCAGAGATGTATCTGAACCTAGCAGAGTGTTACGCCAAGAAGGGTGACTATGCCAATGCTGTACTTAATTTGAATGTGATTCGCGAGCGTTCGTTACCGGGTCAAGGTTATACTTCGCTTAACGCATCCAATGCCGCCAAACTGATTGATAAGGAAAGACAATTGGAGCTTGCTTACGAAGCAGAACGCAGTTTTGATGTATACCGTAACGGAGGAACATTGACACGCCATTATCCGGGTCCGCATAATGCCATGGAAGAAATTAAGGCAACAGATACACGGGTAGTTCAGTTTATCCCGCAAGATCAGATCAATGCTTACGCAAGCATTAATTGTAAATTGACACAAAATCCCTAAGGATTATTAATAAAAAACGGACAACAAAACGGATTAATTCCGTTGTTGTCCCGTTTTTAATTTGATAATTGTTTGTTTCGTAAATTTAAACCTTTAATTTTGCGAATTAAACACACACAAAACGTATTATAATTAATTTATTTTAAAAATGGAAAACACGCGCCGATCATTTCTTAAGAAGATGACAGTTGCAGGTATTGGAACTGCAGGACTTGCAGTAGCCAATCACGCTGTAGCAGCTAATTTATCAGAAACACAAGCAAAAAAGAAACCAGCCGGAAAAGACGACGGTAAACTTCGTTTTGGTTTTATCGGAACCGGATCCAGATGTCAGGAACACATTAACAATGTGCTTGCCATTGAAGGAAACAAGATTGTGGCCATTTGCGATATACAGCAAGGACCGCTTGACAGCACACTGAAACATATTGCCAAATTTAACGTAGCGGCTCCAAAGGTATATACAGGCAGCGAACGTGCATTTGAACAGATGCTTAACAACGAAGAGTTTGACTGTGTTATCATTGCCAGCCCATGGGAATGGCACGTACCTATGTCTGTTGCAGCTATGAAGGCCGGCGTTCCGTACGTAGGTGTTGAGGTGTCTGCAGCCAATACGCTTGAAGAGTGCTGGGATTTGGTTAATGTATCCGAAGCAACTGGCAGCCATCTTAATATCATGGAAAATGTATGTTATCGCAGGGATGTGATGGCTGCACTTAATATGACCCGTCAGGGATTGTTCGGCGAGTTGATTCATGCACGTTGTGGTTACGAGCACGATTTACGTAATATCAAATTCAACGACGGAAAGAACTATAGTTACATACCGGGCGGCGAATTGAAAATGGGTAAAGATGCTTTTGCAGAAGCTCAATGGCGAACAAACCATTCCATTACACGTAACGGCGACCTGTATCCAACTCACGGTGCCGGTCCGGTTGCCAACTGTTTGGACATCAACCGTGGTAACCGTTTCCTTTCATTATCGGCAATGGCTACACAATCGCGTGGTCTTCATAAATTCGTTGTAGATAACGGTGGCGAAAATCATCCGTTGGCTAAACTACGCTTTAACTGTGGTGATATTGTTACTTCTATGATTAAGTGTGCAAATGGTCAGACTGTTATTGTTACACACGATACCAACTCTCCACGTCCTTATTCTTTAGGTTTCCGTATTCAGGGAACGGACGGCTTATGGATGAATGACGGCGATCATGTATACATTGAAGGAAAGTCGGCTAAACCTCACTACTGGGATGATTCTGATGAGTGGTTCAAGAAATACGACCATAAATTGTGGAGCTCACTTGAAGCGAAAGCCAAAGAAGCTGGTCACGGAGGTATGGACTTTATCATGATGTACGACTTTATCGACGCAATCAGAAATAAGAAACCGGCTCCGATGGACTGCTACGATGCAGCGGCATGGAGTGCTATCTCGGGCTTGTCTGAGATGTCGGTTGCCAGAGGCGGTGCGGTTGTTGACTTCCCCGACTTTACTCGTGGTCAGTGGATTCACCGTAAACCGGCATTTGCTCTATAATAAATTGTAACTTTGATCTATGTCTTACTTTCCGAAGTAAGATGTTCAATAATTAATATATAATTTTACCTGAACAAGGGTGTCTCCGTTTGATGAGGCACCCTTTTCTATTTACAGCATACTTGTTTTGTATTAATGATTCCCTGCTTAGCCTTTCGCTTACCCTGCCTGCAGTGGTTCATTATTCTGGCGCATGTTAGAGTAGTTAGTTTCTATACTTTATAATACAAGATTGTTATTCTTTTGTATATTTTATTACTTTTGCTCAAAATACAAGATGTGTGATGAAAGAGCGTTTCCATATTACAAGAAAAGTCCTTATAGGGTATGGCTTACTTATCGCAGCAGCCATCCTTTCGGTAATCTACATTTTTAATATTGTAGAAGAATTTGCAACAGAAAATACAACGGATGATATCTCCAGGCGAAAAGTGTACCTGGTTACCAATACGCAGTCGCTGCTGTACGAAAGCGAAGCATTAAGTCAGTTTGTTGACTTTGGTAAAAAGGCTGATACTACCGAAGTGAATCCCGGAGCGATTCTGGATGAAACCTTCGATCTTGCTCAGCGAAATTTGGATTCGCTCCGTATGCTGTCCAACGATTCCTCCCAACATGTCATTATTGATACGATCAGCTCTCTGATCGAACGTAAGAGATATAACACCAAAGAGCTCCTTAGCATCTGGAATGATGCCGATTTTGAAAAGCTATACAACCAGAACATCAATAAAGTGCTGGCTTCGCAGGATAAACTGGCCAAAGAGGTGGCTATGCTTAAGAAGGTGCAGGTGCACGAAGACACGGTGTTTGTAAAGAAAAAACCAAAAAGTTTCTTAAAACGGGTAGCCGATGTGTTTTCTCCTTCAAAAGGAGACAGCGGTGTAATTAGACGATCGTCCCGCGAGTATATAGCCGATAAAACGGGAGGAGTATATAATCCGTCGGATACCATTTCGAGTGTATTGAAACGACTGCAACGCAATGTAGCCGGACAACGCAAGGAGCTTTATGCACTTATAGTTGAATATGCCGGGAAGTTGAGATACGATAACCGTCAGATCTCCCGCGAAGTAGATAGTATGTTGCGCGATATCGAGAGTCAGGAGCTGAACGCTTCGCTGGAAAGTATGAACAGCAAACAGCAGATAATAGGTTCTGCTTCCCGGTTTATCGCGGCCGTTGCCATACTCTCCGTCATAATTGTTCTGTTGTTTGTCTACTTGATCGCCAAAGACGTATCGCGTAGTAAATTCTATCGCAGACAGTTGGAGAAAGCCAAGAAATATGCGGAAGACCTACTGGTGATGCGCGAAAAGTTGATGCTTACCATCAGTCACGATATCCGTGCCCCGCTATCTTCGATTATTGGATATACCGAATTGCTACAACGGCTCCATCCCGATGGGAGACAGCGATACTACCTGAATAATATGAATGCTTCTTCGGGGCATATACTGGCATTGGTTAACGACCTGTTGGATTTCCATCGCCTCGAGTCCAATAAGATGGAATTCAATATTGTTCCGTTTAATGTATCCTCGCTTCTAAACGAAATCTATCTCAGCTTCAAGCCCATGGCAGATACGAAAGGTTTGAAGTTTGTGATACACGAGAAGAATGAGGCGAAAGATCTTTTTATGGAAGGAGATCCTATCCGAATCAGGCAGATTATCAGCAACCTGCTTTCCAATGCCATTAAATTCACGGCAAAGGGATCGGTCGTGCTGGGCTATGAAGTTACCCTTGAATCCGGTAAATATATTTTACACATTATTGTTTCGGATCAGGGATGTGGCATTCCGGAAGCCGATAAAAATAAGTTATTCAATGAGTTTACCCGGGTTGCCGGAAGTGAAGGCGCCGATGGATTCGGACTGGGATTGGCCATTACTCATAAGCTGGTAGTCCTGATGAACGGTACGCTCTCCTTCGAAAGTGAAGTGGGGAAGGGCAGTATGTTCTGTGTAGATATCCCATTGACTGCAACCTCGGTACAAGAGGTGAAGGCAGTTGATTCGGATCTGTCAGCCATCCAACCATCCGGCTCTAAACCTTCCCTTCACTGCTTGCTGGTTGACGACGATCCGATACAGCTTGCTCTGGCCAAAGAGTTGCTTGGCTATCTGGGGATACTTGTGGAGAAATGTTCCGATGCTTCGAAGGTAAAAGAGCTGCTTCAGAAAGACTCCTATGATTTTGTGATTACGGATATACAGATGCCTCAGATGAGTGGTTTCGAGCTTCTTAAAGTGATCAGATCGCTTGATGATAAGGAAATAGCATTGATGCCTGTGGTTGCTCTTTCCGGAAGCGTTCCCAACGACTCCGATCTGGCAAACGCCGGTTTTACTGCGTTTCTTACCAAGCCCTATACCCTTAAGCAACTGCAGGATCTGTTAAGAACAATTTTCCCGGATCATATTTCTGCTGCTTCCGAATTAAATCTGGATGCACTTACGGCTTTTGCCGGAGACGATGCCCAGGCGTCTAATGCGATTCTGAAGACCTTTTGTGACGAGACCAGTCATAATCTGAGTCTGTTTAAGAAAGCTTTGGAGAAAAAGGACAGGAAAGAGGCATCCCGACTGGCACATAAATTCTTACCCTTGTTCTCTATGATCGGAGCGAAGGATCTGACTCCTGCGCTGGAAACGTTGGAGAAGAAGTCGGATCCGCTTTCGGATGACGAATGGTCGTCTCTTATGACCAGCTCAATCGATAAAATTGGAAAGATTGTTTCCTCTATACGGCATAAGATTGTAGATTAATTCCACAGGTGTGGCTGCGATTCCTCACTCCTTATATTCTCATTTACGGCCCGTAATTTTACTATGGTCTGTAAATGAGAATATTAATATTATTCTCAAAACAAACGATTCTTTGGCATGATTTTCGATTCTCTTTTAATAACGAACCTGGTTAAGAATGAAAAAGTGGAGGTTGAAGATCATGAAGAAGGTATTTGTTTTTATTGTTGTTCTATCTAGTGTGGCAGCATTGACAATGTTTGTATAAATTGAGAATAAAATATGAGTAGTAATGCAGTAAAAATGGAGGAGAGAGTATGATTAAAAGAAAAGAATAAAAATACGAATTTATTTAAGTCTGCAAAACACAAGGAAGCGCCTCTTATGGGGTGCTTTTTTGCTTTCAAAGCTTCCTACGTGCAGCCAAATTGAATTTTTTCAAAATCATCTGTCATCTCTCATTTTTGATGGCAGATCCCTTTATTGATGAGGGTT
>VSSQ01000473.1_pt1 | contig 26816 bp, 19 predicted proteins | sample 4763081 | NCBI WGS metagenome assembly VSSQ01 (sample SAMN12137344, study PRJNA551015) | bioreactor metagenome | isolation source: SDC9 anaerobic chlorinated ethene degrading culture | place: USA: Knoxville, Tennesee | collected 2015-01-01
GCATGACTAAATCCTCTAAATGATGTGGAATATGTATGATTTGTATAAATGCTCATTGCATCACATGACAAATTTTCTATACTGTATGGTCCTGAGCAATCCACTGCAATAGCTTTTGCTAAACGGGGAGATATGTTGGAATAAGCTCCACTATCAACTAAATAAGTCATTTCCGCTGCCTTTATTTTTCCAATGTTGTCAGCTCCAAGTTTAATTTTTACTTCAGCACCCATTTTACATGGTGAAGTGGAAATATCCTCTTCACGGCTGTTTGAAATTTTTACCGGTCTTCCATCAACAGATTTTGAAGCAAGATATGCCAATATTTCTAATTGAACATTTGCTTTACCGCCAAAAGCACCTCCTACAAGGGGTGTATTCACAATAACTTTGCCTTCTTCCAATTTGAAATATTTGCTGATATATTGTTTTACTGTAAAAGGGGTTTGTGTTGAAGTGTCTATTAGAACTGTTCCATCCGTTAAAATTTCAGCCATTGCATTTCTTGTTTCCAAGGCAGCATGGTCTGCCTGCGGCTCAGTAAAGCTTCCTTCCACAATGATGTTGCTCTCCTGCCAGCCCTTACTTATATCACCTTTTCTTACTTTTACTATGTGAGAAATATTAGTATTTTTTTGCGGATATATATATTTAGATTCAAATTTATAATCAGCTAAATTCTCGTGAATCAATGCAGCGTCTTCTTTTATAGCATCGGAAACTGTATTAACAATAGGAAGAGGTTCATATTCTACTTTTATTAAGTTTACTGCTCGCATTGCAGTTTGCTCGCAGTCAGCAACTACTAAAGCAACTGTCTCTCCGTAGTATCTGACTTTTTCCTTTGCAATGGGAGGCATGTCATCAATTAGTTCTCCAAATAAAATTTCACAATCATATCCTGTTAAAACAGATTTAACTCCAGGTTCTTTTAATGCTTCGGAAACATCAATGGATTTAATTTTAGCATGGGCATATGTGCTGCATAACATCTTTGCATGAAAAATATTTTTCACAATTTCATCTGCATTATATTTTGCTGCACCTGTTACTTTATCCCATGCTTCTTTTTTTATAATGCTATTGCCTAAAACCGTCAATTCATATCCTCCTATTTTATTAAGATATAATCACCGCAATTTAGTTGTGAAACATTGGCCTTCATTGCTTTTGCAATGTCTCTGCACAATATTTTTTGTTCTTCAACATCATTGGCTATTAGTGTTAATGGATTGCCTCCATGAACTCTTTCTTTATTTAATGTAATGTATGCAATTATTTCTGCTTTTTCTTTTGACATGACAATTTCTCCTTAAGCTTTTAATTATTTATCTTCAAGCGGGCTTTTCATTAGTTCAGGATTCTTTTTAACATTTTCTAAAATTGGTGTTTGTTTTATTGTATCAACAAAGGCTCCTTCATCTCTTATTATTGGAACTATTGCTAAAGCAATTTTACCTGTACTAAATTGTTTCCTGATGAAGTTATATCTTTTAACACCAAGCCTTCTGCAAACTTCAAAAAGAATTGCCTGTCTTTGACCATAATTATCTAGAGTGATGCGGAAGTGCTCTTTTTTGGGAATTATTACAGCACCAATACCTTCTGATTGAACTAATTTTCTTGAATTATCAGTTCCTAATAAATTTGTAACAAATATATTATCTACATATAATTCAGAATTTCTAACTTCAATTTTGCCTATTTTAACTTCTGCAAGATCACCGACATTATGTCCTTTTGAAAATCTTCTTAAAATTAAAAATGTTATTGTACCGGCTATTACACCAACTATAATATTTACCCAAATTATTTGACTGTTAACGGCATGCATGGTTATTCCAGTGGTTAAAGATACTAATAGAGCAAAATAATTTCTTGCTTCATATGTTTTTGAAATACCATCAATGTAAGCATTACCTCTTTTAGCATATTCAGTAGTATCAACATCTTTTAAACTTTCCTTTTCCAATTTTCTAATGTCCCTAAAATGCTGTATCCCCAATGTTAAAAAAGTAATAGCTGAATAATTCTTAGTTAGAAAAGCAGGAACGACAACAGCCCCTAAACCAGCTGCAACTATGCCTGAAACTAAATTTAACAAATAACCATTCGGATAACTCGGGTATTGCCTATAATCCTGTATTATGGTTAATATTCTTGCTAAACTGCCCATAACTACAGCAGTACCAATGAAGATAAGCTGCTGCTGTGAAATAATTTCTTCTTTCATTATGGCCTCCAATTTAATTATCGTGTATTATTTCGTTTATAATTTTTGATAAGCAATCATCCCTATGCGGAAGTTTTCATGGATGATGAACACAGTAATATCGTGTTATGTACAAGGGTTGATTTATACCTGGAAAAATTACATTGACTTTCTTATTATCTTATTTTTTGCCTTTAATTATTCAAAAAAATATTATAAAGTCAGCAATATAAATGCCTTCATGTAAAATATGAAAAGAAAAAGTTTTTTATTGTACAATTGGTTAGAATAAATTGTTTCGCTAAAATATACTGCTAATAATCATATTTTTTTTGCAGAAACTATTTTATGTAAATAACATACAAAACTTACGAATAAAAGGAGCAAAAATGGTATATATTAGTGGAAATATTCCTAACATCAAAAATTCAAATTCAATAGATCAGTCAGAAATTCAAAATGCTAAACAAAACATGAACTCTGCAGGAAGCAAAACTAAGATTTTAGGTGCTGAATTAACTTCAAATATTTCAGAATCAGCAAGCCTAGGAATGACCAATTCTGTTCTTAGCTTAAATAGTTCTACATCTGTAGAATCTGAACTGCAAGATGTTAAAAATACAGTTCATAAAAGTGGTAAACAGGGGTTATTATAATAACCTGCCTAAATAATAATAATTAAAAAATCACTTAGAGCACATCTTTAATACTCTAAGTGATTTCTTGTGAAATTATTAATAATTTATTCAGCGAAGCTCATGTATTTATTCTACAGTAACTGATTTTGCCAGGTTTCTTGGCTTATCTATATCACATCCACGAAGTAGTGCCGCATAGTATGCAAGATACTGTGCCGGGATGATTGTTGCCAGTGGCGAAAGCAGTTCATTTACATCATCGATTACTATTTCGTCTGTTTCCTGGCTCAATTTTCTCATTGATATTACAAGAGTTGCTGCTCCTCTGGCCTTAACTTCCTTTATGTTGCTTCTTGTGTTAAGGTTGATGTTCTCCTGTGTAATAACTGCCACTACAGGAGTGTTGTGTTCAATGAGAGCTATTGTTCCATGCTTTAATTCTCCTGCTGCAAATCCCTCTGTCTGAATGTAGGAAATTTCCTTGAGTTTCAATGAAGCTTCCAGACATACGAAGTAATCCATGCTTCTTCCTATATAGAAGCAGTTCCTGCTGTCTTTCAGATACTTTTCTGCCAGCAACTTGTAATTGTCCTTGTCATCGCACAGTGTTTCCATGGAATATGCAATTTTTCCAAGTTCCTTGAATATATTGATGTCAATTTTGTTGTCAACTACTGCAGCAAGTATTGCAAGAACAGCAATTTGTGCTGTGTATGCCTTTGTTGAAGCAACAGCTATTTCCGGTCCTGCGTACAAGAGAAGCGTGTTGTCTGATTCTCTTGACAATGTTGATCCTTTTACGTTTGTAAGAGTAAGTGTTTTGTAGCCCATTTGTTTTACCTTGACCAATACAGCCCTGCAGTCTGCTGTTTCACCGCTTTGTGAAATGAACATGAAAAGCGGTTTTTCAGTTAATAAAGGCATGTTGTAAATAAACTCACTTGCTATTACAACTTCAGTTGGTTTGCCTGCAATTTTTTCAAAGAACTGCTTTCCAATAAGTCCTGCATGGTAGCTTGTTCCGCATGCTATTATATAAAGTTTGTCGCAGTTTCTTATATCTTCAAGTATTTCAGGCTGAATGTTCATGTTTCCATTTTCATCGGAATACTCTGACATTATTTTTCTGATCACAAAAGGCTGTTCTTCAATTTCTTTCATCATGTAATGAGGATATGTTCCCTTTTCTGTGTCTGAAGCATCTATGTCTGCCTTGTATGGCTCTCTTGTGATTTTGTTGCCGTAAATTGTGTATATTTCTATTGAATCTTTTGTAATTTTCAAAAATTCCTTGTCTTCAATTTCATAGAACAAGTTAGTATGGTTTATCATGGCCATGGCATCGCTGCCCAGCATGTTAAATCCTTCGCCTTTTCCTGCCAATAAAGGAGTTTTGTTCTTTGCTGCATACAATGTGTTCATGTCATCACCGTCAAGTATTGCAAGGGCATATGAACCTTTAAGTTCACTCATTGTATGTCTTATGGCCAGTTCAACTGATTCTCCGTCATTGACGAACTTTTCAATAAGCTGCACAATCACCTCTGTGTCTGTGTCGCTTGTAAATTTAGTGTCTTTTAAATATTTTTGTCTCAATTCAACTTCATTTTCAATTATTCCATTGTGTACCAGCGTAAAGCGTTTTGAGCTGCTCTGGTGAGGGTGTGAATTTATCTGGTTTGGCACACCGTGTGTCGCCCATCTTGTGTGCCCGATTCCAAGCATTCCTGTAACCTTGTTGTCCAGGCATTCTCTTAATTTTGCTATTCTGCCTTTTTCTTTGCATATATAGACGTTGCTATTATGAGCAATTGCAATACCTGCTGAGTCATAACCCCTGTATTCCAATTTTTCCAGTCCGCCTAATATAATTTCCTTCACATCTTCATATCCGATATAACCTACTATTCCGCACATATCAATTCTCCATTCTTTTTTTTAATTAAAAACCAGGCTTGAAATAGAAATTTTCCAAGCTTTTATATGACTTTTGAACATGTCAAAAAAGTCAAATGATAAAATTACCATCATCACAATATTAATTATATTATGATTTTTTTGTTTTACTTCAATAAATTAATTGTGGGATTGTAAACCAGATTGATATTATTTCATTAAGATGTGAAAGTTATTGATTTCATTTTGTTTTGACAGTCACCCGTCATATTTGCTGAAACCATTTCGATGTAACCACACCGCAGAGCATCCGCCGAATATTCGATAACTCTGTCCTCGTCAACTTTAAAAGTTCTGGCGCTATAATACAATAATCAAAGTTTAACTTCCCTTTATTCTCCTTTCTACTAAATTTATTATTAATTTATGAAAATAAAAAAAATTAGTTACTTTATCTTTTTTATTTTATCACAAAACTAATAAATAGTACATGATTTTTTTGAAATAATATAAAATGCTAGTTTAATAGTTTCCAATAGTCGACCTTTTGTTCATTAATTTGCCATGTATTATATTAAATCTCGTGTCAATAATATGTTTAGAAAGTCAATCTTCAAATTGATTTTCAGAACAAATTTAATCTTGTAAATTAAAATTGACCTGCAATACATAAAACATAAATGTACTCAGGTTGATAGGGCCCGGGAAGTATAATTTACCAACTTAACAATATCTTACATGATTAAATTAAACACAACTGACAATAATAACACTACATCATTCATGAAAGGAGAAACAAAATTATGGCATCAAACAACAACAGCGGAAGCAACAATATAGTTGTTCCAGAAGCAAAACAAGCATTAAACCAAATGAAGGCTGAAATAGCTAATGAATTGGGATTAACTAACTATGAACAGGTAGACAAAGGTAACCTTACTGCTAGACAGAATGGTTATGTAGGCGGATACATGACTAAGAGACTGGTTGAGATGGCTCAGAGACAAATGAGCGGAACTTCAGGCATGGGCTCAACTAAATAAGTAAGAAAAAGAATAATGATATAAAATTGGTGAACAGGGTTACTGTTCACCAATTTTTTTACCAGTCTTTGTTTACAGGAATTTTCATGAGTCTTCCGTATCCGTTGAATGAATCCTCATAATGGTATACGTACTCAGTCTTAGGATCAAGGAATATGAGTCTTCCTTCTTTTTGTGCCTGGCTCCTTAGATATCCTGCTCCGGAAGGATAATCTGTTTCGATCTGGAACCAGGTGTATTCACCGCCTCCGTTATTTTTGTACATGTTGTAAAAATCCTCGTACCTCGGCGATTCTGCTTCAGGATATCTGCTAGTCAGTGCAAAACCTCCGGGTTCTACGTAAACCTTGAGATTTATGGAACTGTGGGGCTGCACAACAGGAATTTTCAAATCAACAACCGGCATGAAAACTTCATAGATTGCTACTCCATCAATAATTCCTCCAGTCAGGTAATCAACCGTGTAGCCGTTAAGTCCGTAAATAAAATGGTTTCTGTATTCTGTTGATGTTATAGTACCTAAATTTGGATCATAATTGTACTTGTTCGTGTCATTTGTGAGGAACAGCCCTGTTGGGTCATAGGATGTTGCATATATTCCGTTTCTGTCGAGCCTGAACTGAACATTTAAATCCAGTGTTCCCGGTACAGATGGATAATCTGTGTCATTTCTCACTTCTATTTTCACATAGGCAGGATTATACATGTAATCAGGATTTAATTTCAAAAATGGAGCATTCACAGGGTTCTCATCTTTTTTGTTGTTTGCGTTTTTAAATTCGTCCACAATGCCTGAAGCTGTTTTTTTTGTGATTTCGTCTGTTATTTCATTTGGTGGAATTCCTGCTTCTGTCAGTGCCACCTGAGTCAGGTATGCTATGTTGTCTTCAGCAAGTTTTTCAAAGTTAGGCAATGTTGGAGGTATTCCTACTGACATGAGCCCGTAATTAATCAAACCTTCCAAAGCCACTGCCAGGTATTCCCTGAATGCCTTAATTGGAAATACACTTACAACTGTTTCAATTAGTTTTTTCTTTATGGCTTCATATTTCTGCTGAATATCAGCATAAATCTTTGCCAACGTAGAAACCAAATCAACAAAGAACCCTACAACACCGTCATAAAGTTCTTCATACCACGGCTTATCTTTTTCCTGAGGTTTAGGTATGTATACATTTCTGCCTTCAGGTATAACTCTGTGGATTGCAGCTTCATATTCAGGATAGCTGCCGTTTGGATACATCAACGCTTTGATATTGGGTGACAGTGTCTCTCCATTATACTTCCATTTGTTGAATATCTCATTGGGCTTTGGTTCCCTGAATACATAATAATGTGAAAGGTATTCCGGGTCTGCCCAGTCGATTGACTTGTATCCTGTAATCCTTACGCTTGGAATGGAATAATCGATTACAACAGTCTTGTCGTACTTGGAAGGAGGAACAGGAGGTGCAATTATTGTAACCGGTTTTCCAAACCCATACTGAACCTTAACAATATCAGAGTATATTGTCTTTTCCCTGCCGGGCTGTTCATCGTCAGCTATTGCTACTATCCTTACATTGTATTCTATGTACTGTTCAGCAGCCATCTGTGCGGGGTCTTTTCCGAACTCCTTAAATGGCACCAATACAGAAGGAGTATAATTTCCGCTGTAGAGTTCAGTTTTCTTGTATTCCTTTTCATAAACCAGATTGTTCTTATCAACATAAGTTTGTTCATCATCAAAATCTTCGTCATATACCTGCACTATTACTCTTGATGCATCTTCATCCAAATTGTTCAATTGGAAAAGTCTGTTTGTTGTTGAAGTCGGGTCCACGCTTACGTTATTGCCGTTTGACCAAGGGTCGTGAACCGGTTCATCTACAGTTTCAGCCTGGCTGCTTCCAAGACATGATTTCGGTGTCCACAGTTCAAATGCAGACTGCGTATTCTGAATTTTAGAAATAACTTTTTCGCCGAACAGCACTGCAATTCCTTTGCCTGGATCTCCAATTGGATTGCCTGATGTATCAACTGCAACTGCCCTCACATAGAATGTTTTCTGTGTCTGAGGAATTGGGTTTCTAACAAGCTTTAATGATTCAAGATAAACTTTTGCAAAATCTACTGAAAATTCTTTTGAACTGACTGCAGCTTCACCTGTCATTACAATTCCCGGCTGTGTTTTAAAATCGCTTTTATATCCTGAAAACTGAACTGCTGAAACCTGCCATACGACCTTTGAAGCTCCTGGAGCATTATTAAGCTTGAAAGAAAACCAGCGCACATTATCTCCATTCTTGTCTACGAAGGCTCCGAAGTCTGACTTGGTATAAACAGGCCCTTTAGCCCTCTCTTTGATTGGAGGCTGGTAATAGATTACCGGAAGATCCGGGAGTTCAATTTTAGGCGGATTTATAACCGGCGTATTTAAATCAGGTATTTCAGGCATTTGAGGTATATTGGGAACAATTACTGGATTTGACAATGCTGCATATATCTCAGAATACTTTATGGCCTTTCGTTCTGATGAAAACACAGGCAACTTGCTTGGTTTTCCTGATTGAGTTGAAACAAAAAGTTCTGTTCTCTCATCGAATTTCGGGAAGAAGACGTTGTTTGAAATCATTGTGAACTCATACTTTTTCTGAAAATCCTTTATAGGTGCCGGTCCTTCTACAACTGTCACAGTTCCTTTTATTCCTGCTTCCTGTGAGGCTGCTGCAGTGCTGTATTTTTTATATGTACGCAGCAGAAGAACTATGGCCTGCTCTCTTGTTGTGTTTGACAGAGGATCTATGGTATCAGATGATACACCCTTCATTATTTCATTTTTGTATGCAAATTTCATTGCATCACTTGCCCAGGTTGCTATTTTCGATGCATCCTTGAACGGAAAATTTCCACTTGTATCCTTGTCAAGATTAAGTACACTCACAGTAAGTGACCTGTATATCATGACGCAGATTTCCTGCCTTGTGATGTATGCAGACGGAGAAAACATATCTGCAGCTGTTCCCTTGACAATTCCCAGCTTGTAAGCCTTTAATATTTCCTTATTGTCCGTGTCTTTGAAAATATTATCTGCTGCAACCGGCACTACACCTGTAAGCTTTTCATAAAGCTTTATGACTAAGGTACAGAATTCTTCACGAGTAATATTTTTGTTAAAACTGCTCATCACATTTGAATATGTGAGAGATAGCCCGTAAGCCTCTTTTATCTCCGGTTCCGCCCAAGCACTTTGGGTTCCGTCAAATTGGACGGAATCAATCTCACCATAAGCCTGAAAAGGTGCTACAACATTCATGAACATTGAAATTAAAACAATAACAGCAGTAATGTGTTTAATTCGTGATTTCATGTTCTCACTCCTTTTATTATTTTCACATACTTTCTGCAGTTTTATTGAGTAATTTAATTATATTATAAACTTTACTCATGTCAATTTATATTTATGAAAGCCATCTTATAGAAGAATTTGCTAAAATGACGCTTTATGTCCGCCCGATTATTATTGAATAAATTCTATGTCTACAAACATTCCCTTTTTATGATATGAGCATCACTTGTGTTAACAAAAAGAAAGACCATTTGTTTAATTATACAACCGGTCATCATTAATATTACAATTATTCTTAATTATAATTTTCAAACGAAATGAGTTTTAAAAATAATTTATAACCCAAGTGCTATAATTTTATTTAATTAAATGATGAAACAAAAGGTGAATGACATTGCCATTCACCTTTTTATTGCTTATTTATCTTCTTTGCCAGTTGCCTGTTTCAATTGTTCAATAAGAAGCGGAACTATTTTGAAAATGTCTCCCACTATTCCGACATCAGCCACATCAAATATAGGAGCTGATGCATCCTTGTTGATTGCTATGATGTAATCAGATTCTTCCATTCCGGCCAAGTGCTGTATTGCCCCGGAAATACCGCATGCAATGTACAGATTTGGTCTTACTGTCTTTCCTGTCTGTCCTACCTGTCTGTCTTTTGGAACCCATCCTGCATCAACTGCTGCTCTTGATGCTGAAATTGTTCCACCAAGAAGTCCAGCCAGTTCTTCAAGCATTGGATAGTTTTCAGGACCGTGCATTCCTCTGCCGCCTGATACCAACACTTTTGCATCTTCTATATTCATTCTTTGCTGAATTATTTTTGTAATGTCAAGTATTTCAACATTTTTGCAGTCTGCAGGAATTTCTACCTTGTACTGCTCGATGTTTACTGGATTTTGATCTGACATTTTCAGTGCCTGCATAACTCCAGGTCTTACTGTTGCCATCTGTGGTCTGTGATTTGGGCATGCTATTGTTGCCATCAGGTTTCCACCAAATGCAGGTCTTGTCATCATGAGGTTCAGTTTTTCTGGATTTTCATCATCCGGTTCAATTGTCAGTCCTGTACAGTCTGCTGTAAGTCCTGTGTGAACTCTTGCTGATACTCTTGGAGCCATGTCTCTTCCTATTGCTGTTGCTCCGTATATTACTATATCTGGTTTTTTATCTTCGATTATTTTATTCATTGTGTATACATATGGTTCTGTCATGTATACATCAAGGATTTCATCGTCAACATAAATTACATTGTCTGCTCCTGCATAGCAAAGTTTTTTTGCTTCGTCCATCATGTCATGTCCAAGAAGAACTGCAGTTACTGTTGTGTTTAAATCTTTTGCCAGTTGTTTTCCCTTTCCGATAAGTTCAAGGGCTACTTTTTGTACTTTACGGTCTCTTTGTTCGGCAAAAACAAAAATTCCTTTATATTCAGAAATATTCATCGTCCGCCTCCTACTATAAAATAAACTTTTCTTTCATTTTATCAACTATCAGTTCAGCTGATTCCAATGGTTCAAGGTTAAATACCTTTCCTGCGGACTTAGCGCCCTTTGTAAATGATTTTTTAACCTTTGTAGGAGAGCCTTTTAAGCCAATGTTGTCCAAATCTACAGTCAAATCTTTCAGCGTCCAAACTTTTACTTGTTTTTCTCTGAAAGCATCAAAAATTCCGCCTGGTGTCATGTAACGAGGCTTGTTTAATTCTGCCAGCGCTGTAATGAGTATAGGCAATTTTGCTTTTATTGTGTGATATCTGTCTTCATATTGTCTTTTTACAATGATGTGATTATCTTCTATTTTGATTTCTTCTGCATAGCTTATGTTAGGAAGATTCAAGTGTTCAGCTATCTGAGGTCCAACTTGAGCTGTATCTCCGTCTATAGCTTGTCTTCCGGTAATTATCAAATCATATTCAAGATTGTTAAGAGCTGCTGCCAGTGTTGTTGAAGTTGCCCATGTGTCTGCTCCTCCAAATGCTCTGTCAGTAACAAGTATTGCTTCGTCTGCTCCCATAGCCAGTGCTTCTCTCAAAGCTAAATCTGCCTGTGGTGGTCCCATGGAAACTACTGTTACGTGTGCTCCTATTTCATCTTTCAATCTTATTGCTGCTTCCAGGCCTGCTTTGTCATCTGGGTTGATGATGCTTGGAACGCCGTCTCTTATTAATGTGTTTGTTTTAGGATCTAGTCTGACTTCTGTTGTATCAGGCACCTGTTTTATACATACTACTATATTCACGTCTTCTGCCTCCCTATTTCAACATATTAGCGCTGATAACCATTCTTTGAACTTCTGAAGTTCCTTCATAAATTTCAGTTATCTTAGCGTCTCTCATCATTCTTTCAACAGGATAGTCTCTTGTGTATCCATATCCTCCATGAAGCTGAACAGCCTTTGTTGTTACTTCCATTGCTGTTTCTGCTGCGAACAATTTTGCCATTGCGGCATCTACTCCGTAAGCTGCTCCTGCATCTTTGCTGCATGCTGCTCTGTAAACCAAGAGTCTAGCTGCATCTACTTTTGTCTGCATTTCTGCCAACTGGAACTGTGTGTTCTGGAACTGAGAAATTGATCTTCCGAACTGTTTTCTTTCTTTAACATACTTCACAGTTTCATCTATTGCTCCTTGAGCAATACCAAGAGCCTGAGCTGCTATTCCTATTCTTCCGCCGTCAAGAGTCTTCATGGCGATTTTGAAGCCCTGTCCAATTTTTCCAAGAAGATTTTCTTTTGGAACTACACAGTCTTCAAATATCAGTTCACATGTTGCTGAACCTCTGATACCCATTTTTAATTCTTTCTTTCCTATTGAAAATCCAGGGAATGTGCTTTCAACTATGAATGCTGAAATGCCTTTTGTTCCTTGTGATTTGTCAGTCATTGCCATAACTATATAAACATCTGCATAAGATGCATTAGTTATAAATATTTTGCTTCCGTTTAAAATGTAGTTGTCTCCGTCAAGAACTGCTTTTGTCTGCTGTCCTGCAGCGTCAGTTCCTGCTCCAGGTTCTGTAAGACCGAATGCGCCTATCCATTCACCTGATGCTATTTTAGTCAAATATTTTTGCTTTTGTTCTTCTGTTCCAAATTCCAACAGTGGTGAACCACATAATGATGTGTGTGCAGATACGATAACGCCTGTAGTAGCGCATACTTTTGACAATTCTTCAACTGCCATTGCATAAGTTAAATAGTCGCATCCCTGTCCGCCGTATTGTTTTGGAAATGGAATTCCCATGAAACCATATTTCTGCATTTTTTCAACAGTTTCAAGTGGAAATCTTTCTTGTTCGTCAATTTCTTGTGCCAATGGCTCCACTTCGTTGACAGCAAAACTTCTGAAAAGCTGTCTTGCCATTTCGTGTTCCTTGCTTAATTGAAATTTCATATTTCACTCCTATTTTATATGCGGTATTATAGTAAAATTTTTTATATAATTGCACATGCCTATTAAATTTTTCCCTTATTATGCCCTATTTTAAAAGAAGGAGTTATCTCCTGAATAATGCCGGAGATAACCCTTGACATGAATCAAATAAAATTATTAAATCTGTTTTCTGTCAATTAATTATTACAAGCCTAATGCAATAACTGCTGCGGTACATACTATTGTAAAAATAAAAGGTACTAATACTGTAGTAACAAATACAAATCTATAACCTTGTTTATGATTCAGTCCCAGCCAGCTGAACATTAAGAACAGCCCGCTTGAATGAGGAAGAGTGTCCAGGCTGCCTGCAGCTATGGAAGTCAGTCTGTGCATATAATCCATGTTTGCACCGCTTGCAATGAATTGCTGAGCGAATGTTTCCATAGTGATTCTCACACCGCCTGATGAAGAACCTGTGATACCTGAAATAATTGCAGTTGCTGTTACACCTGTTATATAAGGGTTCATGTTGAATCCGTTAATCCATGCAACAACATTTTGGAATGCAGGGGAATTTTGAACAAGTCCTCCAAATGCAACTACTGCACATGGTCCAGCAATGGCTCCTATTGCTCCACCCAGGCCTTTGTTTAATAATTCTTTTTTATCCTTGATTCTATCCCAGTTAAATATCATGGCAATTGCTGAAGCAACAGTCATGGCTAATACTATTGATGCTGCTGATGGCATAACTTTTCTGAGTCCTACAATCATAGCTACAACAACTATCAATGGTATAAAAGATTTAGTTGCTGATGGAAGCTGGCTTCTATCAATTTGATACATTGTATGATCAGTACCTTCAATGTACGTAAAATGTTCCCCAGCTGCTCTGAGTCTTTTTTCTTCCCATTTTAAATATGCATACTCCACAACAAACATTAATAGTCCAACAATTATACTGAATAACGGAGCTGCTGTAAGTGTTGTACCTAAATAAGTTGTGGGAACAACATTTGTTAATTGAGGTGAACCAGGCAGTACAGTCATTGTATATGCAGCAGAACCTGCAAGCAATGGTCCCATAGCAAGACGCCTTGGTATGTCAGCTTCTTTAAACAATACCATTATTATTGGGCTCACTGCAAATACAACAACAAATAAACTGATACCCCCATATGTCAACGCTGATGTTGCAAGAAGAACAACAAGCATTGCTCTTCCTTTTCCAAACCAATCTATGAACTTATAACCAATTGATATTGCTGAACCTGTGTCTTCCATTAATTTTGCATATAATGCTGAGGAAGCAAATATCAAAAAGTATGATTTGAAAAATCCAATATATCCATTCATGTAAAATTCAGAAAAAGATTCCCATAAATTCATTCCGTTTGACACTATTACCACTAATCCTGCTGCAATAGTAAGCGGCAATGCACCCACACCCTTGTATGCCAGAAAAGCAAGAATACCAATTGCTACTAATAAACCAATTATTCCAATCATATTAGACCTCTTTTCAAATTTTATAGTAACTTAAAGTAAATTTCATTTATTATTTAATTATGCTTTAAAATCAGGTATGTCGAAAAATTTAAGGTTATCCATGCTCAATGGAAGTTCTTTGTTTTCTATTCCTTTAATAACCTTAACAGCAATATCATTAAATGGAGTAGGAATTCCATATTTCTTTCCTTGCTCAACCACAAATCCATTGATCATATCTACTTCTGTCTTTTTACCCTTTTCCAAATCCTGAAGCATGCTGGCTTTTGCTGTTCTCTTATCAGCATAGAACTTTCTGAAACATCTCTGAGACAGTTCATAGTCATCATAAGTTGCTGTCCATCCCCAGTCTTTCATATCCATTCCCATAACATCTTCAAATTTCACTCCTGCTGCTGTACAAACTTCTATAATTTCGCTTGCAATTAATCCTAAACATGCACTTGCCTTTAAATTGTTGAGAACATCTCCGAATACAGAGCCTGTAACTGCAGACATGCCGCTCATACAGCTGTTCAATATCAATTTAGACCAACGAGCTCCCATTAAATTTTCTACTATACATACAGGACCCATATGTTCAAGAACTGCTGCTACTTTTTGAATTCTATCTGTTATTTTACCGTCAATTTCACCTATGTCAAACAAATTGTCTCCACATGTAACATCCTGAGTTACTTCAGAAACCCCTGGGCTTATAAATGTTGCACCCCAAAGCACAGTACCACCTACTGTTCTGTTGCCTCCTATATACTCTGATACGCTGTATTCTGGAACACCGTTTTGCAGTGTGCATACAATACTGTCTTCATTAAGGAAATTTTTAAGTTTCGGAAGAGCTTCTGCATTTGATGTTTGTTTAGTAAACACAAACACTATATCATATTTTCCTTCCATTTGTTCCGGTAAAATTGCTTTAACCGGCACTGTCATATCAACACATCCGATTATGTGTGCTCCTTTTTCGTTTAGAGCCTTTACATGCTCTGCATAGCTGTCAATCAACACAACTTCAAGCCCATTCTTGTTTAAAAAGGCTCCTAATACAGTTCCCATTGCTCCTGAACCAAAAATTGCTATTCTCATTATACTATCCTCCTATAAATTTTAGGCTTAATTTCTTAGCCACCGTATGTAGAGCAATAATCATGCCAACAACTAAACTCGTGTATTTTGCTCATTTTCAAAAAAAGAAGCATTAATATTGTTTAGAAAATCTACACTTTTAACATTTTTTTGATTTTATTTTCTACACATTTTCATTTTACTTTTCAGATTTCCGAGTAATTTAGTCAAAAAACATGTTGGCATAAAGATTGCTATATTAATTACAGTTTTAACAAACAAAACATTATCATGGAGGATACAATGAGTGATTTAAAAAAGAAAAGAGTAATTTCAGTAGCTATAACAGGATCATGGCCTACAAGGGAAGATAATCCTAACCTATCAATAACACCGCAGGAAATTGCGGATGATGTATATGAATCATGGAAGGCTGGTGCTGCTATAGCACATATACATGTGAGAAATGATGATGGTTCACCATCTACAGATTATGCAAAATACAAAGAAACAATTGACTTAATACGTGCCAAAAAAGATTGCGACATCTGCATCAACATTACAAGTTCAGGAAGTGTAGGCTTTGGTGATGAAGAGAGAATATACCCTCTGCAGCAGCTTCTGCCTGAAATGGCTTCTTACGATGCAGGTACATTAAACTGGCAGCATAGAACTATTTTCGAAAATCATCCCAGATTTTTGGAAAAGTTAGGACTGGCACTGCAAGAATCAAATATCAAACCTGAAATTGAAATATTTGATGGAGGAATGGTTCATAATGCTTTATATTATTTGAAAAAAGGCATTCTGAAGGCACCTCTTCACTTCCAGTTTGTGCTTGGAGCTCCTGGTGGTCTGCCTAATACAATCGAAAATCTTGTTTTCTTAAAAAGCTTAATCCCTGAAGGTTCAACATGGTCAGGATGCGGTATTGGAAGCGGTCACATGCCAATAATGATGGCAACAATTGCCATGGGAGGACATCTTAGAGTAGGAATGGAAGACAACGTAATGTATAAAAAAGGAGTACCTGCTGAATCTAATGCACAGTTTGTGGCAAGAGCAAAGAGACTGCTTGAGGAAGCTGATTTACAAGCTGCTACTCCTGATGAAGCTCGTCAGATTTATGGACTTACAAGAAAGGTATTTTAAATGTTAGGTTTAAAGATTAACCAGTTGGCGGTTGGACAAAAAGCATCCTTCACAAAAACAATTACAGAAACTGATGTTTATTTATTTGCCGGAATCAGCGGAGACATAAATCCTGCGCATTTAAATGAAAGCTATGCAAAAGACACATTTTTCAAAGGAAGAATTGCACACGGAATGTTGTCTGCTTCTTTAATATCTGCAGTCATAGGTGTACAGCTTCCGGGACCGGGTACTATATATTCTTCACAGACGCTGAAATTTTTAGCTCCCGTTCGATTTGGCGACACAATCACTGCAACTGTAGAAATAACTGAAATATTTCCTGATAAAAATAGGGTTGCTCTGAAAACTTATTGCACAAACCAGGACGGTACTGTTGTTACAACAGGTGAAGCACTTGTTCTTCCACATAAATAAATAGCAGTTTAAAATAATTACAAAAAGATATTGCCAAACTTCTATTAATTTTTGGAATATCTTTTTTATATGGAACCGTATAAAAAGATATGCTATAATTATTATGCTGTTCAGGAGGATAATGATGCAAAAAAATAAAGATGAAAAACTTCAAAGTATATTGAATAAAGCTCTTAGATGTATGTATTATGCTATCATTACCGATGAAGCGGGAATTGTAGTTTTCATAAGTAAAAATTATCAGGAATTGCTTAATATTAAAGAAGAAGACTTCCTAGGTAAACCTATTCAAGATATTATACCTAATTCTGAAATTCCTCGAATCATCATGACTAGAAAGGAAGACATAGGGCACTTATTTACACTTAAAAACGGCCAGACTGTTGTGTGCAACAGAATTCCAATTATCGAAAACGACATACTTTATGGCGTAATAAGTACAGCTACATTCTATAACTTAAATGAAGTTTCAATATTAAACCAACAAATTAAAGAACTGCAAAAAGAAAATCTGGAGTATAAGAAAAAAATATCAGAATTGTCGGGTAGATCTCAAAAACCCATAAACAATATAGTAAGCGACTCCAAATCAATCATGATAATTAAAGATACAATTGAAAGATTTGCAAAATCAGATTTGACATTTTTAATTACAGGAGAAACAGGAACCGGAAAAGAGGTTTTTTCCAATGCCGTTCATGAGTTGAGCAACAGGCGAAACAATAATTTTGTAAAAATAAACTGTGCTGCCATTCCAAAAGACTTGTTGGAATCGGAACTTTTTGGTTATGAGCCCGGATCATTTTCAGGCGCTTCCAAGGAAGGCAAAATAGGAAAGTTTGAACTTGCAAATCAAGGAACTATACTTCTTGATGAAATCGGTGAAATGCCTTTAAGCCTTCAGTCTAAACTTCTGAGAGTTCTGCAGGAAGGTGAACTGGAGAGAGTAGGCGGTTTAAAAACAATAAAAATTGATGTGCGTGTCATTTGCTGCACAAATCAGAACATTGAAGAACAAGTGGAAAAAGGATTGTTCAGAAGGGACTTATTTTACAGAATAAATGTTGTAGAAATCAATATTCCGCCCCTTAGAGAACGCCCTGAAGACATTCCTCTTCTGTGCAAATATTTTATTGAAGAATTTAATAAATCACACGGACTAGAAATAACATATATTAAAAATGATGTTTATGCTCTGTTTTATCAGTATTCATGGACAGGAAACGTGAGAGAATTAAAGCATGTCATTGAGCGTGCCTGCATAGCTGCAGGAAAAGGTTCATTGCAATTAGAACACTTTGATTTCTTATTGTCAAGAATGTATAAAAAAAACGAAGAAACCAGGCAATTATTAAACACCAGCTCTCTCAATGATGTCACTGCTGAAATTGAAAAAGAAAAAATCATTAAGACGCTTATTGAAGCAAAGGGCAATAAATCTAATGCTGCAAAGTTGTTAGGCATTGACCGCAGCAGCCTGTATAACAAATTAAAGAAATATGGGATTGATATATAGCTTAAAAAGAAAAAATGGTGAACAGGATTTCTGTTCACCATTTTGTTATTTATCTTCTTTGCTCTTTTCTTGTTTCAGCTGTTCAATAAGAAGAGGAACTATTTTGAAAATATCTCCTACTATTCCAACATCAGCCACATCAAATATAGGAGCTGATGCATCCTTGTTGATTGCTATGATGTAATCAGATTCTTCCATTCCGGCCAAGTGCTGTATTGCCCCGGAAATACCGCATGCAATGTACAGATTTGGTCTTACTGTCTTTCCTGTCTGTCCTACCTGTCTGTCTTTTGGAACCCATCCTGCATCAACTGCTGCTCTTGATGCTGAAATTGTTCCACCAAGAAGTCCAGCCAGTTCTTCAAGCATTGGATAGTTTTCAGGACCGTGCATTCCTCTGCCGCCTGATACCAACACTTTTGCATCTTCTATATTCATTCTTTGCTGAATTATTTTTGTAATGTCAAGTATTTCAACATTTTTGCAGTCTGCAGGAATTTCTACCTTGTACTGCTCGATGTTTACTGGATTTTGATCTGACATTTTCAGTGCCTGCATAACTCCAGGTCTTACTGTTGCCATCTGTGGTCTGTGATTTGGGCATGCTATTGTTGCCATCAGGTTTCCACCAAATGCAGGTCTTGTCATCATGAGGTTCAGTTTTTCTGGATTTTCATCATCCGGTTCAATTGTCAGTCCTGTACAGTCTGCTGTAAGTCCTGTGTGAACTCTTGCTGATACTCTTGGAGCCATGTCTCTTCCTATTGCTGTTGCTCCGTATATTACTATATCTGGTTTTTTATCTTCGATTATTTTATTCATTGTGTATACATATGGTTCTGTCATGTATACATCAAGGATTTCATCGTCAACATAAATTACATTGTCTGCTCCTGCATAGCAAAGTTTTTTTGCTTCGTCCATCATGTCATGTCCAAGAAGAACTGCAGTTACTGTTGTGTTTAAATCTTTTGCCAGTTGTTTTCCCTTTCCGATAAGTTCAAGGGCTACTTTTTGTACTTTACGGTCTCTTTGTTCGGCAAAAACAAAAATTCCTTTATATTCAGAAATATTCATCGTCCGCCTCCTACTATAAAATAAACTTTTCTTTCATTTTATCAACTATCAGTTCAGCTGATTCCAATGGTTCAAGGTTAAATACCTTTCCTGCGGACTTAGCGCCCTTTGTAAATGATTTTTTAACCTTTGTAGGAGAGCCTTTTAAGCCAATGTTGTCCAAATCTACAGTCAAATCTTTCAGCGTCCAAACTTTTACTTGTTTTTCTCTGAAAGCATCAAAAATTCCGCCTGGTGTCATGTAACGAGGCTTGTTTAATTCTGCCAGCGCTGTAATGAGTATAGGCAATTTTGCTTTTATTGTGTGATATCTGTCTTCATATTGTCTTTTTACAATGATGTGATTATCTTCTATTTTGATTTCTTCTGCATAGCTTATGTTAGGAAGATTCAAGTGTTCAGCTATCTGAGGTCCAACTTGAGCTGTATCTCCGTCTATAGCTTGTCTTCCGGTAATTATCAAATCATATTCAAGATTGTTAAGAGCTGCTGCCAGTGTTGTTGAAGTTGCCCATGTGTCTGCTCCTCCAAATGCTCTGTCAGTAACAAGTATTGCTTCGTCTGCTCCCATAGCCAGTGCTTCTCTCAAAGCTAAATCTGCCTGTGGTGGTCCCATGGAAACTACTGTTACGTGTGCTCCTATTTCATCTTTCAATCTTATTGCTGCTTCCAGGCCTGCTTTGTCATCTGGGTTGATGATGCTTGGAACGCCGTCTCTTATTAATGTGTTTGTTTTAGGATCTAGTCTGACTTCTGTTGTATCAGGCACCTGTTTTATACATACTACTATATTCACGTCTTCTGCCTCCCTATTTCAACATATTAGCGCTGATAACCATTCTTTGAACTTCTGAAGTTCCTTCATAAATTTCAGTTATCTTAGCGTCTCTCATCATTCTTTCAACAGGATAGTCTCTTGTGTATCCATATCCTCCATGAAGCTGAACAGCCTTTGTTGTTACTTCCATTGCTGTTTCTGCTGCGAACAATTTTGCCATTGCGGCATCTACTCCGTAAGCTGCTCCTGCATCTTTGCTGCATGCTGCTCTGTAAACCAAGAGTCTAGCTGCATCTACTTTTGTCTGCATTTCTGCCAACTGGAACTGTGTGTTCTGGAACTGAGAAATTGATCTTCCGAACTGTTTTCTTTCTTTAACATACTTCACAGTTTCATCTATTGCTCCTTGAGCAATACCAAGAGCCTGAGCTGCTATTCCTATTCTTCCGCCGTCAAGAGTCTTCATGGCGATTTTGAAGCCCTGTCCAATTTTTCCAAGAAGATTTTCTTTTGGAACTACACAGTCTTCAAATATCAGTTCACATGTTGCTGAACCTCTGATACCCATTTTTAATTCTTTCTTTCCTATTGAAAATCCAGGGAATGTGCTTTCAACTATGAATGCTGAAATGCCTTTTGTTCCTTGTGATTTGTCAGTCATTGCCATAACTATATAAACATCTGCATAAGATGCATTAGTTATAAATATTTTGCTTCCGTTTAAAATGTAGTTGTCTCCGTCAAGAACTGCTTTTGTCTGCTGTCCTGCAGCGTCAGTTCCTGCTCCAGGTTCTGTAAGACCGAATGCGCCTATCCATTCACCTGATGCTATTTTAGTCAAATATTTTTGCTTTTGTTCTTCTGTTCCAAATTCCAACAGTGGTGAACCACATAATGATGTGTGTGCAGATACGATAACGCCTGTAGTAGCGCATACTTTTGACAATTCTTCAACTGCCATTGCATAAGTTAAATAGTCGCATCCCTGTCCGCCGTATTGTTTTGGAAATGGAATTCCCATGAAACCATATTTCTGCATTTTTTCAACAGTTTCAAGTGGAAATCTTTCTTGTTCGTCAATTTCTTGTGCCAATGGCTCCACTTCGTTGACAGCAAAACTTCTGAAAAGCTGTCTTGCCATTTCGTGTTCCTTGCTTAATTGAAAATTCATCATTTCACTCCCTTAAATTTTTTATTGACCCTTATTTTCGCCCTTTAACAAGTTTTCACCTGTTAATTTAACCCTTTTGTTTGACAATTACCAAACATTATGATTATACTAAAAAAGAAAATAAAATTCAACCCTTATTTGATATTTTGTTCAATTTTACTACATATTTTTTTAAAAAATGAAGACCGCAAAAAAATTCGCGGTCTTCATTGACTTTAAATCAACCTACAATTGCCAATACTATCACAATCACGGCCGTGCAAACGTATACTTTTCTTTATACATTAATTTATAATTTATTATTTGAACTGAGGCTTTCTTTTTTCTGCAAAAGCTGTCATGCCTTCTTTTTGGTCTTCACATGAAAAGCACAGAGCAAACAAGTTTGACTCATATGAAATTCCTGTTTCTATGTCTGTTTCTAATCCCTTGTTAATTGCTTCCTTGGCATATTTTACGGCTGTTCTTGAATTTGCTTTTATTTTTTCAGCCATTTTGTATGTTTCTTCCATGAGAGTTTCTTTTTCTGTAACTTTGTTCACAAGACCAATTCTGTATGCTTCTTCAGCATCAATATGGCCGCCTGCGAATATAAGTTCTTTTGCTCTTCCCATTCCTACAAGTCTTGGGAGTCTTTGTGTTCCTGAAAAACCCGGAATTATTCCAAGACCTACTTCAGGCTGACCGAACTTTGCTTTAACAGATGCAATTCTTATGTCGCATGCCATTGCAAGCTCACAGCCTCCTCCAAGGGCAAAACCATTTACTGCTGCAATTACAGTCTTGTCCAATGTTTCAATTTTTCTGAATAATCTTGCGCCGTCCTGGCCGAATTTTTTAGCTCCTGCCGGGTCCAGAGTATTCATGTACGCAATGTCAGCTCCTGCAACAAAAGCTTTTCCCTCACCTGTGAGAACAACCACTGACACTTCATCATCACATTTGAGCCCGTCAAATACAAATTCAAGTTCATTAAGCACTTCTGCATTCAAAGCGTTCAATGTCTGAGGGTTGTTTATTGTAATTGTGCAAATGCCCTCATTTTTTCCAACCATTAAATTTTTTAGTTCCATAATCCACCCTTCCTTTACATTTTTATATTGCCTCTTATCCATTTGCCTTTGGATTTTAAGGAAAACAAGTCAGCCGTATTGTGGCTGACTGTCCAGTAAAAACTGTTAATATTTTCCTGGACAGCACGCCATCTAGCCAGCCGGCGAATTTTTAAATTAATTTAGTTATGTCCCACATTTTGTCAAGGACATGCTTTATATTATATTTCTCAGCCAGTTCCCTGGAATTTGACTGCCACCCCACAAGCACAGGAGTTGTAGAAGCGTTTATGGCACATTCCATATCAAATTTTGAATCTCCCACATACAATGTCCTGTCAGCTGTAGTATTGAGTTCATTGATTACTTTCATGAGAGGTTCCTTGTCTGGTTTGTGCTTTTGCACATCATCGGCTGATACAACAGAATCGAAGTAACAGTTTATGTTGAAATTTTCAAGTGCTGACACCGTGGAATGCCTCAGCCTTGATGTGGCAATTCCAAGCTTTATGTTTTTGCTTTTCAGATATTTCAATGTTTCTTCAACAGTTTCATAAAGAGTAACCTCCTGGTTGAAACGGTCTCGCTGGTAGTTTCTGTAAGCGTCGATTACATCTTCGAACGGAAACTTCCCGAAGTCTCTTCTGAGGGTAAGCTCCAAAGGTTCACCAAATGTGCTCATGATGTATTCTTCGCTGCATTCTTCTTCCAGGAAAGAACTGTATATGTGTCTGAAGGAATTTATGATCATTTGATTGGTATTTGCCAAAGTGCCGTCAAAATCAAAAATTATTGTATCAATCATTTAAATCTCCTAATTTTTCTTTGTTTTCATGCTGAGGCCGATTCTTTGTCTTTCCTTGTCAATGCTGATGATTGTCACATTGACATTGTCTCCAACCTGGACTACCTCCATAGGATTTTTAATGTATTTGTCGCTCATTTCAGAAAGGTGAACAAGACCGTCCTGCTTAACCCCTATGTCTACAAAAGCACCAAAATCCACAACATTTCTTACTGTTCCTGTGAGTTTCATTCCAACTTCCATGTCTTCAAACTTAACAACGTCGCTTCTGAATATTACTTTCGGCATTTCGTCTCTAGGGTCTCTTCCCGGTTTTTTAAGTTCTTCAATTATATCAGTGAGTGTTGGAACTCCAATACTCAGTTCATCAGCAAGAACCTTCACTTTTGCCTGGTAATTTTCTTTTGGCAGCTTTTTTTCCTGCTTGAAGTTTACCTGAGCCAGAGCTTCAAGTCCATGGAGCCTGTTGTTTTTGGATGTCATTTTTAATTTACTGTCTTCTTCCTTAACCTTGACATTCATTATGCGTTCGTTAATGTCTTTCAAATTTCCTGTTCTCACGTCTTCAATTGTGTATCCAAGTTTTTTCAAAAGATTTTCAGCAATTTCATATGATTCAGGATGGACTGCAGTCCTGTCCAGAGGATTGTCCCCGTCAGAAATTCTCATGAATCCTGCGCATTGTTCAAATGCCTTGTCTCCAAGCTGTTTAACCTTAAGAAGTTCTTTCCTGTTAACAAATTTTCCGTTTTCTTCTCTGTATTTTACGAGGTTTTTAGCAATTGTCTTGGAAACTCCTGATACATACTGCAATAGTGCAGGAGAAGCAGTGTTTAAATCAACTCCTACGCTGTTAACGCAGTCTTCAACAACACCATCAAGCTCCTGACCAAGCTTTGGCTGGTTAACATCATGCTGGTATTGACCTACCCCAATGCTTTTAGGGTCAATTTTTACAAGTTCAGCTAATGGGTCCTGGAGTCTTCTTCCTATGGAAATGGCTCCTCTTATGGTAACATCAAGATCCGGATATTCTTCCTGAGCAAGCTTTGATGCAGAGTAAACAGACGCCCCTGCTTCTGATACTATTGTGTAAGTTATCTTCTTGTCAATTCTTGAGAGCATGTCTGCAACAACCTGCTCTGTTTCTCTTGATGCAGTGCCGTTTCCTATTGTAATAACATCTATATCATATTTCTTAATGATTTCAGTCATTATTTTCTGAGACTTTTCAACCTCATTTTTAGGTTCGTTAGGATAAATTACTCCCTGTTCCAGGAATTTTCCTGTTTCATCAAGTACTGCAAGCTTACATCCTGTTCTGAAACTTGGGTCGATTGCAAGAATTCTAACATCCTTTACAGGAGGAACCATCAGCAGGTTTTTAGTATTTTTTCCAAATACCTTTATTGCTTCTTCTTCCGCTCTTTCAGTCAAAATGTTTCTCACTTCCCTTTCTATGGAAGGAGATATGAGTCTCTTGTAGCTGTCCATTATTGCTGCTATGTAATATTCATTAGTTATGGCAGCTTCATTTTTAATCTCATTTGACTTAAGATAATTTATTGCTCTTTCATCTGGTGTGTTTAGTTTTACCTTAAGCTTCTTTTCATTTTCGCCTCTGTTCACTGCTAAAATTCTGTGGTTGGCGATTGTTTTTACGGCTTCTTCATATTTGTAATACATGTCATAAACCGTTTTTTCATTTTCATCAACTGCTTCTGAAACTAATATACCATCTGCTGCAAATAATTCACGTATATGTTTTCTGTAATCCGCATTGTCAGAAATGATTTCTGCAATTATGTCGCATGCTCCGTCAAATGCTTCTTTGGAGTTTTTAACTCCCTTTTCTTCATCTATGTATGGTGCAGCAAGTTCTTCAAGATTACCTTGTAAAACATCCTGAGCAAGTATAATATTTGCAAGGCCTTCAAGTCCCTTTTCCTTTGCTTTTGAAGCACGTGTAGACTTTTTCTGTTTGAAAGGTCTGTACAGGTCTTCAACACGCTGAAGAACATCGGCACTTAAGATTTCACTCTTAAGTTCTTCTGTAAGTTTTCCTTGTTCTTCAATTAGTCTCACAACTTCTTCTTTTCTTGCTTCTAGATTTCTCAAATACATGAGTCTTTCGTACAAGTCTCTAAGAACAACGTCATCAAGGGAACCTGTCTGTTCCTTACGGTAACGTGCTATAAAAGGAATTGTGTTTCCCTCATCAATAAGCTTGATTGTATTTTCAACCTGAAATGCTTTAATATTGAACTCTTGGCATAATAATTTGTTTATATCTAACATTTTCTCTCCCCTTACTATTATAATTAAGAATTAATAATGAAGAATTAAGAATTATGGTTGGAATGTGCACAGCACATTCCTTCATTCATTATTAATTCTTAACTCTTAATTCTTAATTGCTTTTAAGTGATTTCATTTTCAAATATTCATTCATGAACATATCAAGATTGCCGTCCATTACAGACTGCACATTGGCAGTTTCTGCATTTGTGCGGTGGTCCTTTACCATGCTGTAAGGATGGAATACATAAGACCTTATTTGGCTTCCCCATGCAATTTGATTGTATTTTCCCTGAATATCCTCAATTTTTTCCTTGTTTTCCATCTTCTTGATTTCCAGTAGCTTTGATTTAAGCATTTTCATTGCAAAATCCTTATTGGCGTGCTGGGACCTTTGGTTTTGACACGACACCACTATTCCTGTTGGAATGTGTGTTATACGGATGGCAGAGTCTGTAGTGTTTACATACTGACCCCCTGCTCCGCTTGAACGAAAAGTATCCACCCTGATGTCAGTTTCATTGATTTCAACTTCTTCATCATCTGTCATTTCCGGTGTGATGTCAACTGATGCAAAAGATGTGTGTCTTCTGTTTGAAGAATCGAATGGTGAAATTCTCACAAGTCGGTGAACGCCTTTTTCTGATTTCAAATATCCGTATGCATTGTCCCCTTCTACAAGAAGAGTAACACTTTTAATACCAGCTTCAGTGTCAGGAAGTATGTCAAGGACAGTGGACTTAAATCCGTGAGAATCAATCCATCTGGAGTACATGCGGTAAAGCATGTCCGCCCAGTCCTGGGCTTCAGTGCCGCCGGCACCGGCGTGGATGGACAATATTGCGTTGTTCTCATCGTATTCTCCGCTTAAAAGAGCGACAATTCTTGCATCTTCAAGCTGTTTTTCAACTTCATCCATACTTTTTTTAAGATCAGACAGATGGCTTTCGTCGTCTTCTTCCCTGATCATTTCAAGAAACAACTCAACTTCCTCCACCTGCTGTTTTAAATTTATATATTCACTTATTCTGTCTGTGTTGTGTTTTAATTTTTGTGAAACTTTTTGAGCTCTTTCCTGGTTGTTCCAAAACTCAGGCTCCTGCATTTCAGATTCCAGCAGTATGTTTTCTTCCTTTAACTTTTCCAAGTCAAAGGGAACCACCTACTTCGTTTAATATTGCATTGAACCTTTTAAGGTTTTCTGTTATTTCATACAAATCTATCAATGTATCAGCTCCCTTTATTCTTCTTCGTTTGCTCCGCAGCATTTTTTGTATTTCTTTCCGCTTCCGCACGGGCATGGATCATTTCTGCCGACTTTTTTATCTTTTTTAACAACCGGCTGTGGTTTTCCTGTTCCACCTAAATCTCCGCCGCTTGTGCCTGTGATTTTAGCAACTTCCTTGCGCTGAACTTTTTCCTGCGGTTTTACGCGCATAAGCATTTTTACAGTGTCTTCCTGGATTGATGCTGTCATTTC
>VSSQ01000474.1_pt1 | contig 26737 bp, 22 predicted proteins | sample 4763081 | NCBI WGS metagenome assembly VSSQ01 (sample SAMN12137344, study PRJNA551015) | bioreactor metagenome | isolation source: SDC9 anaerobic chlorinated ethene degrading culture | place: USA: Knoxville, Tennesee | collected 2015-01-01
CTGGAGTTCGACGACGGAATATCCGTGTCGGGGCATTGGGGCAGCGCCTCAATCCCTTCCTGCTTCGTAGCCGTAGAAAAAAAGGGCGGCGACGGGAAAGCCCTGCTGACAAGCATCGTAACCGCCTATGAGGTGGGTTGCCGTATAAGCCGCATGTTTTCACCGAGGCTTTTGAAAAAGCATATTCATTTCCCTTGTACCATGGGCGGCTTCGGCGCTGCGGCAGGCTATGCCAAGGGCAGCGGCGCTACGCCCTCCGAATTGGCGGGCGCACTGTCTCTCGCTGGGCTCTTCCCTGTAGGCACCTACAGCACCGCCACCAGCGGCGCCGGCGGCAAGGGGCTTTACTCCGGCTGGCCGAACTATCTGGGCATAAACGCCGTAAAGCTTTCAAAGCTGGGTCTCACCGGCGACCGCGATGTGATGGAGGCTCCCGACGGCTTTTCCAACGCTCTTGGTCTCGGTACAATGGAGGGGCAATATATACAGGAGGCCGAGCGCGGTCTCGGTACTGATTACCGTTTCATGCAGGTGTACTTCAAACCCTACCCCTGCTGCCGCTGGCTCCACGCGCCCGTGCATGCGGTGCTGAGGCTTATGCGCGAGAACAATCTGACCGGCGATGACATACAGCATATTGACATCGGCGGTCCGGAATTTGCCATGATGTACAATACCAGAGACGGATACGACTCAAAGATCACATGCCAATACAGTATTCCCTTTTCCGTGGGGGCGGCCGCTCTTTACGGACGGCTCAGCCTTGAGGAATTCGATCAGCCCAAGCGTACTAGTCTGGCGCTGCGCCGCTTTGTGGAGCGCGTAGATATGCATGTGGACGAGCAGTTGCAAAACAGCTTCCCCGCCGTGTTCGGCGTTAACGTCGCCATGGAGCTCGCGGACGGACGGGTATTGAGGACCACTCAGGGCACGCCCTGGGGCCCCGACGCGCCTCCCAGCCGCCAGGAACTCATAGAAAAGTTCACCATGCTCACAGATGGCGTTCTCAGTCCTGATGCGCGGAGGGAATGGATCGAGCTTTATCAGAATGGATTTCAGTCAGAGGGCGCTTTCGAGCGCATACTCGCACTGACCGGAGCAATAATATGAACGGCTATTTTGAAGCCGTCGCCGACTATTATCTGGCCACGCCGCCCGACCAGCTTGAAGACACCGCCGCAGATCAGGCGCGGCGCTGTTTGAAGGACACCGTCGGCTGTATGCTGGCGGCCGGAGATGTCTGCCGCAGAGAACTGAACTTTATTCGGAGCCTCGGCTCCGGCGGCGGCTGCACAGTCGCGGGGCAGGATTATTCTCTCCCGCCCGCTCCAGCCGCATTCTCCAACGGCCTTTTAGCCGCGGCGCTGGAGTTGGATGACGCCACGTCCATAGGTGTGTCGGTACATCCGGGCTGCTGCGTGATACCTGCGGCTTTGGCGGCCTCTCAGATACATAACAGTTCCGGCGGCGAGCTCATACGTGCCATATGCTTCGGTTACGAGCTCTGCAACCGGCTTGGTTTGCTGGCGACCGAGTGGATACGGGAGCTTGGTCTTTTCGGCCCCGGAGTGATCGCCGCTCCATGCGCGGCGGCAGTAAGCGGCCTGCTCATGGGCCTTGACCGGGAGAAGCTGCGCAACGCCTTCTCCATATCCCTGTCCATGAGTCCGCTGTGCCCCTTCTCAGCTTTTACCGACGGCGCCGACAGCAAAAGCTTCTACTCTGCCTGGGGCGTATATCTTGGTATGCTTTCATCGGAACTCGCGGCAGAAGGATTTACCGGGCCTGCGCACATTCTTGACGGCGAATGTTCGCTGAAAAGCATTTTCTCCGGCGAGCGCGGCCTTGATGTGCCGCCCGGTAGCGGCGGATATAGCCATGCGGTGGTTTTTAAGGACTATTCCGCCTGCCTTTCAGTACACGCCGCAATGACGGCTATCTCCAATCTGAAAGAAAGGGAGAGTTTTTCTCCGGCGCAGATTATGGATGTAAGCATACGGACCTATCCCTATGCCTGTGCTATAAGCGGGCTTGTGAAAGATCTGAATCCTATTTCCGCAAGGGTAAGCCTACCCTTTACAGCAGCGGTGATGCTCACAGAAGGCGTTCTTTCACCGGAGGCTTTCAAGCAGGAGTCTCTGCGGCGTCAGGATTATCTCTCTCTTAGCGAAAAAGTCCATGTACAGCAGGGAAACGAATACGGCAGCGGGGCCTTTTCAAAGCGCGGCTGCTGTATCAGTGTTCGTCTCAACGACGGACGGCAGATTCAGGAGACTGTAGACTGCGCCAAATGGGGTGTCGATTCTCCTCCCAGCGACAGTGATTTAGACGAAAAATTTTTGCGGATAACCGCACAGAATATTAAAAAAGAGCGCGCCGAGGCGCTGCTCAATATGCTCAGCACCGTGCCAGAGTTAGAGGACTTGAGTTCTCTGTTTACGCTGATTGCAAAAGAAGCTCGTTAACATGACGGAGGAATCGTTAGATGAATACTACAGTAAAAAACAGCCGTCTCAGCGGCAGCGCCATGGTTCCCGGCTCAAAGAGCCATACCATAAGAGCCGTACTGCTCGCGGCAATGTCAAAGGGTGAATCCTGTATACATAACCCTCTGCCAAGTCTGGACTGCCAGAGCGCAATGCATGTGGCCGAGTGTTTTGGCGCAAAGACCGAGATGCGCGAAGGGTTGTGGATCGTTCAGGGACTCGGTCGCGAGCTCATTGTGCCTGAAAATTATGTGGACTGCGGAAACTCCGGTACTACCACTTACTTTGCCGCGTCCATGGCCGCCTTGCTCGACGGTTACACCGTGCTGACCGGCGACGCACAGATTCGCCGCCGGCCGATACGGCCGGTGCTGGACGCCATTAATCAGCTCGGCGGGCACGCATTTACCACCCGAAGCGATATCGACGCATGCCCCGCCGTGATCGGCGGAAAAATGCGCGGAGGCACAGTCCGCTTTAACCATAGCCTCTCCCAGTTTGTCTCAAGCATCATGCTATCGGCTCCGTTGCTTAATGGCGACACGGAAATAATCAATGATAACCCGCTAGAAAAACCATATTTGCAGCTAAGTATAGACTGGATGCGCCGCTATGGAGTTGAGCTTGCGGAAAACAGTGGTGATTACAGCCATTTTCGTATCAAGGGCGGTCAGGAATATCATCCAACCGAGAGCACAGTCCCCAGCGACTGGTCCGGCGTGGCCTTCCCATTGGTGGCCGGTGTCGTCACCGCGTCTGAGGTAAGTATATGCGGAGTCGACTTTAATGATAGTCAGGGTGATAAGGCGGTGGTAGATCACCTGATCTCCATGGGCGCCGATATAACAAAGGACTTCGAAAACGGGCGGCTGCTGATAAAGGGCGGGAAAGCACTTAAAAGCGGCCTTACGATAGATCTGACCGATATCCCAGATTCCCTGCCGGCTCTGTGTGTGGCGGCGGCCTATGCTCAGGGCGACACAAAATTCACCGGCCTGGGCCATGTGCGCCTAAAGGAGACAGACCGCGTAGCCGTTATGGAAAGCGAGCTCGGCAAAATGGGCACTAAAATAGAGGCTGGCAGCGACTACATGGTAGTGCACGGCGGCGTACCGCTCAAAGGCACCACAGTGGAGAGTTATGACGATCACAGAGTTGCTATGGCAATGGTCGTCTGCGGCCTGTTTGCCGCCGGTGAGACAATTGTAAAAGACAGCCAATGCGCTTCGGTCTCGTTCCCGACCTTCTTTAAGGTCATGGAGGGTCTGGGCGCAGAGCTGAAAAGCATCAGCTGAGCCTATACCATTTTACATCTGCCGGCGGCAGCTTGACTGACGCACGATAAGCTGCACGTCAAGCACCGTGTCCCCGCAGAGCTGCCCATCGAGTAACAGCTTCATAGTCCGTACGCACTCAAGGCCCAGCAGATTTGTGTCCTGTACCACTGTGCTCAGCTGTGGCTGGGTACAGGTAGCCATCAACCCGTTGTCGTAGCCGATAATGGAGACCTGATCCGGTACTCGGACCTTCTGCTGGTTGAGCATAGATATCGCCCCGTTTGCGGACAGATCGTTGGAGCAGAATACCGCGTCGATGTCGGCTGTTCTGGATATCAGGCGGCGCATGGCCTCCATCCCGCTCTGATAGGCGTTGCCAAGATCTACGAACTCCAAAAGCTCCGGATAAAACGGTACGTTCATCTCCTCCAGCGCGCGGCGGGCTCCTATATACTTGTCAACGCCTGAATATGGCCCCGCAGAAACCGGATCATCGAGATAGGGCTGCAGGTCATCGGCGCAGTTAAACTTGTTGCCAAACACGCCCACTAAGAGCCCTATCTTTCTGTGCCCCATCTCCAGTAGATGTCGGGTGGCCAGATATCCCCCTTTTTGATGGCTGAAATATACGTGCGGCCTCCCAGGGATCAGGTCATGGCGGGAACATATGACTGCCGGCGTGTTTGCAAAATACTTATTGAACACCTCCTGATTTACCTCTCTGATAGAGCAGTAGATCAGTCCGTCAACTCCGACCTGAGAGAGCCGGCGAAACATCGACTCCTCATCATATTCTCCCTGCGTGTGGGATACCAGTATGATAACGCTTAGTTCCTGCTGCGAGCAGTGGCTGACAACGCTGTCCGCTATGGAGCCAAAAAACGGATCTGAGGTGTTTGGCAGGATCAAGCCAACCGTCCGGCCTTTACAGTTGCGCAGATTCTGGGCGGAGGAATTGGGGCGCCAACCAAGCGCCTCCATAGCCGCATTTACCCGAACGGCATATTCCGGTGCAACGTTTTCTCTCCCATTAATTACTCTCGATACCGTGGAAATTGAGACTTCCGCCATCTCTGCAACGTCTTTTATAGTAATATTCTTCATTTTTCAACAACCTCATATGATCTTTCTTTTACTATAGCATACACCACTATTTTCTTCAAGAAAATGTTTTCTCAAATTCCGTTCCACTGAAAGTTGGTAAATTAATGGATCTAATTTCAACGAAATCGAAAGATAGTATGAAGCTCATCAAGCGCATTTTACTTATAATCTTGTCCGCTCTGGTTCCCTTTTTAATTGTGTTGACTCACCCTTTGGGTTTTAATATGAATCAGAGTCTGGTGGTCGGGATTCTGTTACTGGTGATAATCTGGTGGTGTACCGGCCTAGTCAACAAAATTACGGCTTCCTGTGTTCTTCTGCTCAATTTTCTGTTGTTCTCGGGAGCTCAGATAAAGACCATTTTCTCTTTCCCCATGTCGAGCACATTTTTGCTTATTACCCTGACCTATCTGTTTTCCAAAGGCGTACTAAATTCCCGCATGGCTGAGCGATATCTGGAACCTCTCCTGATCCGCTGTGCCGGTACCCCGATGCGAGCTATACTCACGTCCGGCGCAATACTCGTCATTACGATGTATGCCATTCCGCAGCCGTTAGCCAGAATTATCATTGTGGCGGACATCATGCAGATGTATCTGAATAAGATCGATGTGGACGAAAAGGTTAAAAATGTGATACTCTTTGGTGTGTTTGTGATGTATATCTATGTGAACATGCTTACCATGAACGCGGATATCATCCTCAACACCACCGCCGTTGCAGTGTCCGGAATCGAGATGACCGACGGGCGTTGGATGCTGTACATGTCGGTTCCGTCATTGCTTCTCATGACGGCGGCGTTGGCTTTGATACGATTGGTCTTTGCAAAGGATATCGCGGGGAAACACCTGTGTGTCCTGGCGCCGGTACAGCAAACAGCCAAGGTGAACAGGCGTGACAAAATGCTTCTTGCTGTTTTGGCTGTGACCATATGTCTGTGGTTCACTGAATCTCTGCATGGTATACCTGCCTGGGTAGTGACTCTTTTCAGCATAGTGATAATGTTTCTTTTGGGTACTCTGCATCCAGCTGACCTGAAGGCCATAGATATTCCCATGCTGGTGTTTCTTACGGCTGCCATGTCCATCGGCGGCGTTATGTCGGCAAACGGTACGGCTGACATCATTTTCTCAGCGCTTCGGGAGCTTATGAGCGGCAGTTCGACGCTGCTGACCGTGCTGGCGGTAATGGCTATCACAATGTGCATGCATATGGTTCTCGGCAGCAATACTACTACTCTATCCGTAGTTATCCCCGGGATAATATACATGTGCAGAGATATGCTGCCGGCAGAGATAATAATGTTTATCGTATACATTACCTCAGTCTCCCAATGGCTCTTCCCCTTCCATTCTGTAGGTCTGATGATGGGCAGCTCCAAGAATTATTTCCCCTCGGCATATGTAACCCGCCTGGGCCTGCCTATGACGGTCCTTGTATTTCTCGCTGTTTTTCTGCTGTTTATTCCTTGGTGGAGGCTTATAGGGTTGATGTAAGCGAAAGTGTTACTAAGCGTAAGCTCGTACGACCGCCGAACAAAATTACGCTCAATCAGTATCTGCATGGCTGGACGGCCAAAATACCGGAGTAGATAGCGAGGAGAAGAAAAATGCTCTGATTCATATGTTTGAGCAATCGCAGGTCGCTCTTATATACGGCTCTGCCGGCAAAGGTAAGTCCACGCTTATCAATCATATAGCGCACTTCTTTTTATTTTGCGTCAAATGAGAGTCGTGCATTATCCAGTAAGAACCTCAAACGGAGTCAATGAGCAATTAGAATTGATAGCATTTAACTATCGAGGGCAGCATGCTATTAAACACTTTCTAATTGGATTATAAGCAAGTAATTTTACATAAAACATCAATGGCGTTTGAGGCAATAATAATCCATTCCCTGCTCCAGTGCTCTGGAGGCAAAGGTATGGCGTAAAGCGTGAAAAGTTAGATGTCTTAGCCCTACCATCTCCAGTATCTGATTGTAATAATCTTTCAAGGTGCGCGGGTCAACATTGCCACCGAGCGGGTTAGTAACAACATCCCGCTGTCTATGTAAGCGTCCCCCGCTGCCTGACGCTCAGTCTGCTGCCCAAATTTCTACTGACCATAAAGTGATTAGTAGGCATAAGGCAGACTCATGCTATGACAGTTCGAGTTCCCACTCTTCCGCCACAAAAAATACCGCTATATCGCAAGATAACGATTATGTCTTCGCTGGCTCAGGAGGAAAGCCGCTCCCTTTCGGAAAACGTGACCTGGGGCCAGCGGAAACGGTTTGCGGACGGCAAGGTCAGCATGCCCTATGCCCGTTTCATTGGCTATGACAAAGGTGAGAACAATACGCCGCAAGTTAATGAGGAAGAAGCGGTTGTCGTACGGCTCATATACAGCCTCTCCCTCAAGGGTTATACCCCCCACACCATTGCAAAGCGAGTAAGGGCTATATATTTGAAAATTTTGAATATGATAACTCCTTTATTAAAGGCACACTATGACAAATGATATTCATACCGAATAAAAACAGGCGGAAAAATCGAGGTGTTTCGCCGGATTTTTCGCCTGTTTTGCTTTGCACCCTTCTAAATGGAAATGCACCCCCTTGGAGTACATCAATCGAGGAATAATTGAATTATATCAATCTCGCACTCTAAATACAAATTCCGAAGTATTGAGAAATCAGTACTTCGGAATTTTTTATTACTCTCGCAACGGATACGCAGTTCCTTTTGTTGCAATGTAATTTCGCTTTTTGGAAAAGCATTGCTCACAAAATAAGAAAAATTGCACACGGTTTTGCCCCGAGCACATCGACAGGCGCACAGCGGAAAAGGGAGAACTGCAAGCCCAGTTTGCAATTAAAATGAAACGCCAGATCATTTTCACAGCTCCGCAGATACGCACTTTCCTCTACTCGTTAAAAAAGGCAAGTCGATGATAAAAGCAACCTGAAAGGCACAACGAAGGCATGGCTGTCTCCCACGTTTCGCATATCCTCGCTTATCCAGGCATATGTTCCCGGGGGGCAGCACGCAGGATCATCCTAGCTCTGACAAGTAATAACGCGCCTATGCTATTTTTTTGCTGCCAAGTGATTATTCTATTGACAACAGGTATAACTCAAGTTATTATGTTATTATAATAACATAATAACTTGAGCGCTTGGGGGATTCTGTAAAATGAGCAGCCTGCTGGCTTCGAATCATCAGCCGATGTATTATCAGCTGAAGCAACTGATTATCGATCAAATTCAAAACCGGGAATTGAAAGCAAACGACATGCTTCCAACTGAGAGTGAATACTGTCGGAAATATGGAATCAGTAAAGCGCCCGTCCGGCAGGCTCTGAGTGAGTTGGAGGCAGAGAATTACATTTATAAAATCAGGGGGAAAGGCTCCTTTGTTTTGTCAGGGTATATAAAGCAAAAAGGAGACTGCTTAAGGAGCTTTTCCGAGGATATTATCGCCATGGGGCATAAGCCCGGGGCTCGGCTCATTGAGCAGAAATATGTGAAAGCCGATAAAGAAACAGCCAAATGCCTTAACATCGAAGACGGAGACGAAGTTCTTAAGGTCGTCCGTCTGCGGTATATCGACGATGAGATCTATTCGATCAACTATTCTTATTTTTCTGAGGCACGTTTCCCCAAAATCGGCGAAGTTGATTTCAGCGCCGTATCCATCATGAAGGAGATTCAGGACAGGTTTCACAGCGATGTCACGAACGCAACCGTCGTTCTGGAAGCAGTCGCCACCACGTCTGAGATGGCGAAATATCTGGAAAGAAAAGTGGGTTCGCCGCTTTTGCAGATGAATAGGACCACCTATTTTCGGATTAATCAAATCGAGCAGCCGCTTGAATTTGTGAGAGTCTATTTCGTGCCGGATAAATACAAATTTGAAGTAAACCTCACAAAGAAATAAAGGATGTTCCGGATGACGCCTGCGTAGGATTATATGGAGTCAAAATGCCGGTTATCAGCGTGGCCTGCCCGCCTGCGTTGTCGGTTTTCCTCTTTATTATTTAAATGTGGCGGTTGTGGCAAAGGCCATAAAGCCGTGGCTTCCATAGGACGATGCGTTCTCCCCCCGCTGATTGCCGGGAGCAACGCGTCCACAGAAATGCCGCTAAGAATACGGCAGACAGCCTACAAATCCACATAATATAAACAAATATTTGGGAGGTTTTTAAAATGAACAAAGTAGACGCGCTCAATCAGGTATTCGGAACCGCAAAACCTATCATCGGTATGCTGCATTTAAAACCGCTGCCTGGATCTCCAATCTATGACGGTGAGGGGCTCGGAAAGGTGCTTGACGCCGCCTTGGCAGATGCAGAGAATCTGCTTAAAGGCGGAATCAGCGCGCTTCAGGTGGAAAACTACAGCGACCCATCCTATTTTGTCAACAAGGCTGCATACGAGACAGTCGCCGCCATGTCCATCATCGGGCATGAAATCCGCAGGAACTATCCGCAGATTCCGCTCGGCGTCTGCCTTCTTGCTGATCCTGAGGCCTCCATTGCGGTGGCGCACTGCATTAAAGCGCAGTTTATCCGCGCGACATTTTTTACGGAAGCAGGAGTAGACGTCGGCGGCCTTGCGCTGCGCACTCCGCATGAAATCCTGAGATACCGCAAATTTCTGGATCCGTCGATTAAAATCCTCGCGGATGTACATATAAAGCACTCGGCCCCCTTGGGTATAAGGCCTATTGAGGAATCAGCGTACGACGCGGCTTATTTCCTCGCCGACGCCGTGATTATCAGCGGGAAGCACACCGGCAAGCAGACTTCGCTGGAGGAGGTCAAAAAGGTCAAGGAAGTCCTTCCGGAATACCCGGTATTCATCGGAAGCGGCACGAACAAAGAAAACGTCAGGGATTTGTTCCAGTTTGCCGACGGTGCCGTGGTCGGGACTTCGGTCAAGGCGGACGGCCTGACGGACAATCCCGTAAGCTATGAACGGGTCTGCGAATTAATGAAAATTGTGAACGAAATCCGAAACCAAATATGACGTGTCGGAAGGGAGCCTTGAAGCAATGGCAGAAGGCGGCGCCGGCCAAACGGAAGTATACGGCGTGCTTTGTTTTGGAGAATGCAATATCGATGTAATCACGCCTATCGACGAAATACCCGTAAAGGGCGGATGCACGTTCAGTTCCCGTGCAGAAATCAACGTCGGCGGATCGATGCTCAATACAGCGTCCGCTTTGAAAGCCCTGGATATGCGGGTATCCATAATCAGCAAAATCGGCAGGGACCTTTTCGGGGACATAGCATTTGAATATGTGGAAAAATGCGGAATCGAAACGGATAAAATCATAAGGAGCGATTACCAGACCGGGCTTGCGATCGGTCTGGTGGAACCCGATGGAGAAAAACGGTGGTTTGCGGTCAGAAAAAACGCAGCCGACATCCACGTCCTGCCGGAGGAAGTGAAAGATTTCGCAATCCCCGAGTACTTATTCCTTTCCGGCGTTGAGATCGTGGAAGGCAGGGAAAGCCGCGAGGCTGCGCTTTCCCTTGCCGAAAAAGCAAAAAACATGGGCCGGCAGGTGTTTTTGGACCCAAACATCAGGGTGCCTTCCTGGGCGCTGAATGCCGACGTTTACGATGCGTTCGAACATGTGCTTCCTTATACCGATGTTCTGCTGGCAAACGAAAAAGAATTGATCATGCTGGGCAGCAGCGAAAATATAAAAACAGCGGCAATGACAATCATTGATAAAGGAGTGCGATGCGTCTGGTTAAAAATGGGAGATAAAGGCAGTTCTTATTTCACCGCGGAGGAAAATTTGTTTTTTGGACCGAGCGATGTCAAGGCTGTTGATACCAGCGGGGCCGGGGACGCATTCAACGCTGCGGTTATTTACTCGATAAGCCGGCATTTTTCGCCGGCCAAAACCGGCGTGTTTGCAAACCTCTACGCGGGGTACACGGTTTCAAAGGTCGGCACGACGTCGGCGCTCCCGTCGAAGCTGGAAACAGCCAACATGATTCTGAAAGCAGAGCGACAGTCATAGTGTTTACGTGATGAGCCTAGATTCACAGTAACGGTATCCAGTTAAAAAATTAAAAAGGGGAGACAAGAATGAAAAAGATGCTAAAACTGGTAAGCCTGCTTGTTTTGCTCGTTTTACTGTCTCAGCTGGTCGCTTGCTCGAACAACAGCGCGGCTACCGCAACACCCTCAGCAACGGCTACCGCTCCGGTTGAAACAAAAACACTGCCATCGTTTGCAATCGTTGCAAACGATGCGATCGGGGACAGAGGCTTCACTGACATGAGCAGCGAAGGAATTATTAAGGCAGCCAATGAGCTCGGAATTAAGTACAAATTCTTTTCCTGCAACAACGATTCCTCGATCTATCTGGACACGCTGAAAGCTGCGGCAGAAAGCTATGACGTCATTTTCGTCGTCCCGGGTTATTTCTTTGACGTAGAGCTCGAGAAAACAAAAGCGCTGTATCCGGATAAAACATATATCTATGTGGACGGCACGACCAAGCTTGAGGGAGTAAAGTCCTGTGTGTTCAGCCAGAACGAAGGCGCGTTTCTGGCGGGCGTGCTGGCGGCAAATCTGACGCAGGACACCTCGGTGAAAATGATAAACGATAAGAAGATCGTCGGCTTCGTCGGCGGTGCGGATATGCCCGTCATCCACGATTATGAGGTCGGGTTCACGCAGGGCGTGGCGTATGCCGACCCTTCGGTCGAGTGCATTGTCAGGTATACGGGTGACCACTATGATCCGGAACTCGGAAAGGTTACGGCGTACAACAGCTATGAGGAAGGCGCGGATGTTATCTTCCAGGCGGCGGGCCCGGCAGGTCTCGGCGTGCTGGAGGCTGCGGCAAAAAATAATTTCATCGCAATCGGCGTTGACACGGATCAGGGGTACCTGCAGCCCGGATTTGTCGTATCAAGCATGCTGAAGAGGGTCGATACGGCTATCTATGATATCATCTCAAAAATCTGCAACGGAGAGACGCTGGAGGATGTGTCGGTCTATAACGTAGCGAACGGCGGTATTTCTCTTGCGGACAATGAATATTACCAGTCCATGGTTTCGGCGGATATTCAGAAAAAGGTAAAGGAAGCGCAGGATAAGATCATCAGCGGCGCAATTGTTGTCAAAAACTATACGTAAAGCGGGGGATCCTTGTAAAAATCTTCTGGTCCGATTTATCGAGCCAGAAGATTTTTAACAAAAAAGGTGGGGGTTGATTTTGGGCTCTATCCTCGAGATGAAAAAAATTGAGAAGACCTTTAATAATTCCATCAGGGCTCTTCAGGGCGCGGATTTGTTTGTGAGCAAAGGTGAAATTCACGCAATTGTCGGAGAAAATGCCGCAGGAAAAAGCACGCTGATGAATATCCTTTACGGTTCCGTCCATGCGGACTCAGGAGAAATCATCATAGACGGCAAGCCCTGCCGCATTGAGCATCCCGCCGACGCCATATCGCTGGGCATCGGCATGGTGCACCAGCATTTTAAGCTGGTCCCTGATTTTACCGTGCTGGAAAACATTATTCTGGGCTATGAAAAGAAATATACGAACGTGTTAAAAAAAATCGACTACGGAAAAGCCCGAAAAGACATTGAGGCGCTGCTCCGAAAAATAAACGTTGAGCTCGATTTGGATAGAAGGACCGACAGCCTGTCAATCGGCATTCAGAGCAAAATAGAAATTGTAAAGACGCTTTTCAAGGGTGCGAACATCATCATATTGGACGAACCGACCACTGTGCTGGCGCCCAATGAAGTCGGGAACTTCTTCGATTTCCTCAGGAGCCTGAGCAAGCAGGGCTGCACTATCATTTATATATCGCACCGTATGAAGGAAATCTTTGCCCTCTCCGATTCAATCACCGTGCTGCGCCATGGAAAAACGGTCTGCGTATTCAAAACCTCAGAAACATGCATGGAAGAAGTAGCGAGCAAGATGATCGGACGGGAATATACTGCGATTTTAAGCGCTCAGGACTCCCCAAAAGCAGAATTCGGGGAGCCGGTGCTCGAGCTGGAAAACGTTTCAGTTCGAAAAAGCGCGGTGCTGCTTAACGATATAAGCCTGACAGTACGAAAGGGCGAGATCCTCGGAATCGCGGGAATTGAAGGGAACGGACAAGTGGAACTCGCGGACGCACTGATCGGGGTGTTAAAAAACGAGCGGGGCAGAATCCTTCTGAATCAGGAGGATTTAAGCCGCCGAGGCCCATCTGAACGGAGAAAAAAGGGCCTCAGTTACGTCCCTGACGACCGTATCCGGAAAGGCCTTGCGCTCGATATGAGCATTACGGAAAACGCTGTGATCGGCCATGAACAAAACGCGCCGATCAAAATGCGAAAGCATTTTATGGACTGGCAAAACGCAAAAAGCTTTACAAAGCAAATCGCAGAGGAATACCGGGTCGAAGGAATGGCTCGGCCAGAACAAAAAATCAGCAATCTCTCCGGCGGGAACATGCAGAAGCTGATTATCGGACGGGAAATGATCCGGAATCCTCCGATGGTGGTACTGGCGCAGCCGACATCAGGCGTCGATTTCAGCGCGCAGAAAAACATACATGATAAAATTCTGGAAATGAGAGAAAAAGGGAGCTCTTTTTTGCTGATAAGCGAGGACCTGGATGAGCTTATGGCGCTTTCCGACAGGATCCTTGTTTTATACAGGGGGAGCATTGTGGCCGAGTTTAATTCAAAGGAAAGCTTTGATGAAAAACAGTTGGGCTATTATATGACGGGGGTGAAAGGCAATGAAGCATAAAATATCCAATGCCTACGCTCCGCTCGGGACCCTTCTTGTCATTGCCTTGATCCTTGCATGCTGGAGTGTTTTCATTCTCATATGCGGCGAGAACCCTTTGTCGGCGTTTTCCTATATCTTAAGCGGTGCTTTTAAGAGCACAGACAAGCTGTATTCGGTCATCAACAAATTATTTTTGTTTTTCTTCACGGCGCTTGCCTTTTCCGTTCCCTCCTGGACAGGTATGTTCAACGTCGGAGCCGATGGTCAGCTTTCCATTGGCGGGTTTTGTGCCGCCGCATTGCCGTTGTTTTTCAGTACAAATCTCCAAGCCGTCAACATCACCGCGGCACTTCTGATCGCCATGCTTGCCGGGGGGCTTTGGGCAATATGGCCGGCTTTGCTTCGCGTATATTTTGAAATCAACGAGGTCGTTACGACACTGCTTGGCAATTACATCGTGATCTATTTTACCGAATATATGGTGAACTTTCCGCTCAGAAGTGAGGGCTCATCCGTTCCCCGCACAGATTATATTCCCGAGAGCTTCCATTTCCCAACGATAGGTACGGGTTCCCTCTCCGCTACAATTATTCTCGTCGTCATTGCGCTTTTCATTGTGGAGTTGTTCAGGAAGCATACGGTCAGCGGTTATGAGTACCACGTGACGGGGCAAAACCCGTTTTTGGCCCGTCAGGGCGGAGTCGATATCAATGCGGTACGGATCAGGAGTATGTTCATCGGAGGAATGCTGAGCGGCCTTGCAGGGGGGCTTCTGGTTTTATCGCTCAATTATACATATATGGCGGGCTTTTCATATGACTATGGGATGTCCGGAATGCTCGTCGCTCTGATCGCCGGAAATTTCCCCATTACAATACTGATCATCACGGGTATTTTCGCTGTTTTGCAGGTCGGCGCGATCAACATGCAGATCTTCACCAGTATCCCGTCTGAAATCACCGGGGCGCTTCAGTCTGTTATGGTATTCTTTATTGCCGCACGCGGTTCGATCCGGGTCAAAAAGGTAGGTGGCAGAAAATGAACAGCTTTTTGAGGAGCATTTACCAATCAACCGTGGTGATGTCCACTCCGTTGATACTCGCTTCTCTCGGCGGTCTTATCACATATCATTCCGGCATCGTCAACGTCGCGATGGAAGGGCTCATGCTCGCCAGCGCGTTTGTTGCCGTGGTGTTTTCCTATCTGTTTGAGAGCTCAGGTATGGGGCTGCTTGCAGCAATTATCGTTTCCATAATGCTCTCAATTCTCTATTCATTCTTTGTTACCACACTGAAAACGAATAACTTCGCGATCGGTATCGCCATCAATATTTTTGTCAGTTCGCTGACGCTTTTTCTCACCCGGATCCTGTTCGTGGGTCAGAATGCATTTAACTCTCCTAAAATTAAAGCGCTGCCCGTACTGAAAATAGATTTCGGGGTGAAGATCTTAAATACACTGTTTTCCGGATACAGTATTTTGGTTTATCTCGCCGTGATATTGACCTTTGCGATTGCCTATTTGATTTATAAAACTCCGTTCGGACTTTGGGTCAGGGCCGCGGGAAGCTATCCCGACGCGCTTTCAACGGCGGGAAAGCATGTTTCGGCAATTCAGTATGCCACAAGCGTTTTGACGGGCATCATGTGCGGCCTCGCAGGAGCTCAGCTCTCCCTGTCAAACGTTGTACTTTTCTCCAGAGATATGAGCGCGGGGCGCGGATTTATCTGCCTCGCCGCCATTCTGATCTCGCGCGGAAAGCCAAAGACAACGCTTATGGTTTCTATTCTCTTCGGATTTTTCGACGCTTTGTCGATCCAGCTTCAGGCGCTGAACATACCGACGCAGTTCCTGTTCATGCTACCCTACGTCATGGCGATCCTTACGCTTGCGCTTATGGATTCGATGGTAAGAAAAAAACGGCTGGAGATAAAACCGGAGCCCCTTGAAAATTCCGGTGTTTCCAGCCGCTAAACAGAAAAGATCGAGAAAGAGGTGTTCCCCAGTTGGTTACACAAATTTACAATATCACGTCAAAAGAAGAAGCGATGCAGATGATCGGTGCAGGTGCGGATATCCTTGGGATAGTACCGCCGCAGAAGACGAACGGCAGCATAACTGTGCCGGGCGAAATATCGCACGAAAGCGTAGTAGAAATCATGGACGCTACCAAAGGCCTGGCAAAACGGGTGCTGCTTTATGCGGGAAATGATCCGGAGGTTTATTTTGACGGGGCTTTGCTGTACCGCCCGGAAATGATTCATCTATCCGGTATGAGGGTAACGGCCACAAAAGAGTTTGCAAAAAAAATAAAGTCGCTGGTTCCCGGCATACTGATAGAGCAGTCTGTTCCGGTCGGAGGCTCTGCGGCGGTTGAAATTGCCTTGGAGCGTTCTGAATACGCGGACATTCTGATCCTGGATTCAGTATCGAAGGCGCTTTCGGTGGTCGGGGCGGCGGGAGAGACGCACGACTGGCACATCGACCGGGAAATAGTCCAAAAAGTAAATATTCCCGTCATCGTAGCGGGCGGTCTCTCACCGGAAAACGTGTCGAGCGCAATTGAAACGATACACCCGTATGGCGTCGATTCACTGACGAAAACCAACATGGTCCTGCCGGACGGGACTGTTTGCAAAGATATCAGGAAAGTACGATTGTTCTGCAAAATAGCAAAGGCGTATGCATAAACGGACTGTTTCAAATAGATTAAGTTCAATGTTGGTCCAGGATTCCCGCCTTTCAGCCCAATATCGATGAAATGCTACGTAGCAGGTACCCAGTGGGGCAAAAGAAATACATGAACATGAAGCATCTGGAGGCAGCTGCTGAGGACAACTCCATTGCCGGATGACTTTCTTTTCTCAGAGACCGCAAACCTATTTGCGCATAACTCTTGACACTATCCTAAATGAAATAACACAAATAATAATTGCTACGCAAAATTTAGCCGATCTGTCTCATAACTATGGGACAGATCGGCTTTAAAATGGATTGCAGATTACTTGATTATGAGGACAAATGTTGCAGTCATTAAATAAATTTATATGTTTCTGGAAAAACATAAATGGCTGACGGAACCAACAAGATAAGAGACGATTGCGAATGCTCGCAATCATCTTTGCATTTGTAATGGCAAATACGTAGAATCCAACGCCTTATGGTACTATAGCTATTCCGTGATTTTATTGAATGTTGCTCAGTTGAGAGCACGTACCATGCTGCCGTTGATCTCCGAAAGACTGTGCGCACCGCACATCCGCATGGTGTCGGCAAGCTCAGCCTTTAGCTTCTCCACATAGACCCCGACACCTTCCGTTCCGGCGCCATATACCATGGTGACGAAGGGACGGGCAATGAGCACGCCGTTCGCGCCGAGAGCAAGAGCCTTGAAGACGTCAATACCCGTTCGGATACCACCGTCTACAAAAATGGACAGCTTATCGCCCACGGCCTGTACGATTTCCGGCAGGACCTCTGCCGTGGCAGGGCACAGATCGAGCACGCGTCCGCCGTGGTTGGAAACTACGATGGCAGAGGCACCGGCCTCAACGGCTTTCTCTGCGCCCCTGACAGTCATGATGCCCTTGAGAATGAAGGGACGCTCCGCGTAGGCGATAATCTCTTTCAGTTCACTGACCGTCTTACTGCCGGCGGGAGGTGTCAGGCCTTGCAGAAATGGCAGGCCTGCCGCATCGATATCCATAGCGATGGCCCAGGCGCCGGAATCCTTAGCCAGGTCCAACTTGTGAAACACAGTTTTCATGTCCCAGGGCTTCACCGTGGGGATTCCCGCGCCGCCGTTCGCCTTGATGGCTGCGGCCGTTCCCTCGAATACGGCGGGGTTGGTTCCGTCGCCGGTAAAGGCGGCGATGCCGGCCTTGGCGGCCCCGTCGACGAGGATACCGTTGTAAGTAAGGTCGTCGAACTTGTCTCCGTAGTGGAGCGTCATGGCGCCTACGGGTCCGGCTAGGACGGGCAACGCAAATTCGTGACCAAAGAAGGAATAGCGAAGATCCACATGGCGGTTCTCACAGATCGTGTCCATATTAAGCCCAAGCTCCTGCCACTTCTGGAAGCTGCGGATGAAGCCGGTGCCGCTGCCCTTGGCGCCGGGACCGGGTATTGTATTTCTGCAACCGAGACCGTTGCAGATGGGACAGGCCTTGCAATAGGGGCCGATGTTGCCGCGGGCGGCGTTTAAAACATCCTGATAGTTCATGAATGGTGCCTCCATACAGTTTTAATTCCTTCGGTTATAAGCGAAAGGACTATGAGCCTAACTTTTATTCAGTTTACTTAAATACCGATATATACTTGCTTCGGAACAATGAAGTTGTGTTGAAACTTCATTGACGGCACTTTTGACCAGAAAGACTCCTTTTTGATTTAAAGCGTCTACAATTTGAAGTTTTTCATCTTGCGTTAAACGATCGACCGGAACTGAGGGGTCCGGTAACACCTTAGATAAGGTGGAGTTTACAAGGTCTGCGATGGTATTGGAAAAAGTCTCGATGCCTGCGCAGGGCGGAATGGCCTGTAAGTTTTGGGTTGTATCTTCTGAAGTAAACAAGTCATCAACTTGCAGGAGCGCCGCTAAATCATGCAAAATACTCACGCTGCCGCCGGCATTGTAATTGAGGCAGAGCATGCCGATAAGAGAACCGTCAGTATCCTTAATAAACATCGTGGAGGAGAGGATCGTGGAATTCTTACTGGAAACACCGCGATATCCCACTTTATAATCCATTTTTTCAAAGGTCTTATCCTTAATAAAGCTAAGGGCAAGATCTGTCGGAGGGGAGCCGACCATGCGCCCACTCACATGGCCGTTGATAATAGAAACAATTGAGTGCTCGGCAGAAGAAAGGTCCAGCAGTGTGATTTCATACTGAGATCCAAGCGCCTTTCCCAAGAATTCAACGATAGTGGCGTATTGTTTTAAAATAGGATGCATATTCGTTTCACCTCAAAAATTAATAGAGAAAACCTGATATACATGCGAGCAATCTGCGATTTGCAGATATGGCAAAGGAAGCTCAGTCAGGTGAATAAAAAAACAGTCGGCTCTTAAATGTGAAAGAAGCCAGCTGTTATGCGAAGGCCCCCTTACCCCCAGCTTTTTGATTGAGAAAAACCATTTCGCTCTTTTCACGAGCCGTAAAGGCAACGCAATAAATCACCTGCTGCACCTAAATATGCGGGTGCCACGCAAGGAAACAGGCCTGTCAGTTGTTTTGCCAAATTAAATTAATCGTATGATTGGCAGGTATTGATATTATACAACAAGTAAAATAATGGTGCAATAACAAAATGACAAAAATTTTTCATCGTTTTAATAAATTATTTTTATGATAATAAATTGACATTACGATTCAAAATTGATATAATCCTTACGACGAAAGTCAAAGTGCTAGATGGAGGGAAATGTTTAGATGAAAAAGTTGATTGCAACCCCCAATGCCCCTGCTGCTGTTGGTCCGTATTCCCAAGCGCTTTCCGCAAAAGGGGAAATAACCTTCGTGTCAGGCCAGTTGCCGATTGATACGACTACCGGCGAGTTTCCGGCGCAGGACATAGCAGAGCAAACCAGATGTTCATTGGAAAATGTTCAGGCAGTTTTGAAGGCAGCCGGTTGTTCCATGGATGATGTACTGAAAACGACTGTCTTTTTAAGCGATATCAAGAATTTTGAAGCTATGAACAAAGTATATTCCGAATACTTCCAGGAGCCTTATCCGGCTCGTGCAGCTTTCCAGGTGGCCGCGTTGCCGAAAGGCGCCTTGGTAGAGATTGAAGCTGTGGCTTGCCGGTAATCGGTTCAAGCGGGAATTGTATTGCTGTAAGGAGAATGGCCGATTAATGACAGGTATGTGAGGTTTTTTGCCTTAATTAATAAAATCGGCTTATTTCTGGAAGGGCATAACTTCATGGCACATGCGCTGGGGAGCGCAAAAAATAGAAACAAAGAAAAAATGGAGGTAACTATGAAAAGGATTCTTGTTTTCGCATTGGCTTGTGTGATGGTACTCTCCCTCGTGGCTTGCGGCACACCAAAAGCCTCCACCGACAACGGCGGTTCAAAAGATGCTGCCGTTAGCACAGACATTCCTAAGCAAACGATCAAGATGGCTCACATGCAGCCTGAAGGGACCCCCGAAGACAAGGCTATGAAGGCAGCCAAGGCCAAAATTGAGGAGCTTTCCGGCGGAAATATCACGGTTGAACTTTATCCTGCCGGGCAGATTGGCTCAATTCCCGAGTCTATCCAAAGCGTACAGATGGGCGTAATTCAGATGTGCATCGCGCCTTGTGCGATTATCGCTTCCTACTGCGACGACATTGCTCTCATGGACCTTCCTTATCTGCTTCCGAATGACGCCGAAGTCATCAACGACGTAATGAACGGCGACACCGGTAGGGAAATGATGGACCGATTGGACAGCGTGGGAATACACGGCATGGGCGTTTGGTTTGCCGGTTTCCGCGAGATGACCAGCAATACGGACATTAACAGCGTGGCAGACATGAAGGGCCTTAAGATGCGTATTATGGAGTCCAATATTCTGTCCGAAACTTATAACGCGCTTGGCGCGCAGCCTATTGTCGTTGCTTACTCTGAAACCTATAACGCTTTGGCCAATGGTGCAGTTTCTGCTCAGGAGAATCCCGCGCAGTCTACCTACACCATGAATTTTTATGAGGTTCAGAAATACATCGTCGAGACCTATCATGATGCGCAGGTTCATATTTTGCTCTCCAATAAGGCTTGGTGGGATGGTCTGGACGACGCAACAAAAGAAATTATGGTTAAGGCCGAGGAAGCCGGACGTGCCGTCCTGAATGAAGAGCTGCCCAGCTATACCCAAGACTGCATTGACAAGATGGTCAAAGCCGGCTGCACCTATCATAAATTCACGGACGAACAGATTGCTGAATTCAAGGAAGCGACTGCTCCCGTCTATGATAAGTTCCTCACAACCTCCTGGAGACAGGACTTCGTACCTCGCCTGCAGACTGCGTTTGCCGACGCAGTTGCCAAAAAGGGCTAATGCCGGCCGCTCGGCATTGAGTGTGGCTTCGTAAAATACAGCTCATGAATAAGAGCAGGGAAACCTCTGCGTTTCCCTGCTCTTATCGAAAGAGGGGATAATATGTCTATTCTATCAAAAATAATGCGCGCATTGGTAAAGGCGGAAAAGACAGTGATCGCGCTTTTCATGGCGGCTGCGGTCATGGTCATCATGATCAGCGTAATTGGCCGCCGTATCGGACATGCTCCTGCGTGGGGAGAAGAAGTAGTCAGATATCTTATCATTTGGATTACCTTTATTGGGAGCGGCGTTTGTTTCCGCCGTTCCGCGCATTATGGCGTTGATGTGATTCGGCGCGTTAAAAATAAAATATTCCAGAAGTTTATTGCAACTTTTGTAATTTTGGTGTCTGCAATTTTTGCCGCTTTCTTACTGATCTATGGTGGAAAGTATACTGCTTTTACTATGATGTCCGGCCAGAAAACCGCTGCGCTTGGCTTACCGATCTGGCTGGTCTACATATCTGTCCCCATCGGCGGCGCACTCGTTATTATCCATCTCATCGAGCTGCTTATGCAGGATGTCTTCGGCGTGTACAAAATTGAAGAATAGAAAGGAGAATGAAATAAGTGGTACCTATTTTATTAATCTGCATATTTGTGCTGTTTGCCAGCAGCGCGCCCATCACCGTGGCGCTGGGTCTTTCCGGTTTTACCGCCTTGCTGCTTGGTTCCACGCTTGAACCTATGATTGTCATTCAGCGGCTTGTCGGCGGCATCGATTCCTTTTCGCTGATGGCGCTCCCCTTTTTCATCCTTTCTGCAAACCTTATGGCAACCGGCGGGCTGTCAAAACGATTGCTAGACTGGTGCCGGGCGCTGGTGGGCCATATCTGCGGCGGCATTGCAATCGCCACGGAATTGGCAAGTATGTTTTTTGGCGCTCTTTCCGGTTCCAGTCCGGCAACCATCATTGCAATCGGCAAGCTTATGTATCCCGACCTTATTGAGCGAAAATACCCCAAAAAATTTGTCGGCGGCCTGCTCGCGTCTTCCGGTTCGGTGGCGCTCATTATTCCGCCGAGCATCACGATCATTATTTATTGCACCGTGACGGGCGCTTCCGTAGGCAAATGCTTTATTGCCGGGATTACCGCCGGCTTAATCTTTGGCTTGAGCAGCCTGATTTATATTTATATCTATAGTCGAAAGCTCAATTTACCTCGTGACAGAAAGTCTACCGGTCGTGAACTCTGGCATGCCACGAAAAAAGCCTTCGCAGCTCTCATGGTTCCAGTCATCATTCTGGGCGGAATTTATTCCGGTATTTGTACGCCGACGGACGCTGCCGCTATTTCCGCAGTATACGCATTAATTATCGGCCTGTTCGTCTATAAAGAAATGACATTCAAAGATCTTTGGAAAGTCCTGATTGATTCTGCCGTAGGGACTTCTCAGGTGTTGGTGCTGATGTCTTCCGCAACGATTCTGGCCTGGATTCTCACGGTCAGTCAGGTGTCTACCTTTATCACCACCTCTTTGCTGGCCAATGTGACAAGCAAAGTGCTTTTCCTGCTGGTGATCAATCTGATCCTGCTGGTAATGGGCATGTTTATGGACGGCTCGGCCTCCATCCTTATTATCGCTCCCCTAGTATATCCTTTAGCGGTTGGTTTGGGAATCCATCCTGTTCATCTGTGCCTCATTATGATCGCCAATCTGGCTATCGGCATGTATACGCCTCCGTTCGGCATGAATCTGTTTGTTACAAGCTCTATTACAAAAACGGATATGGTGGAAATGCTGCCCGGTGTTTGGCCTTTCCTAGCGGTGAATATTGCCAGCTTGGCACTTATTACTTATTTCCCGGATGTTATTATGTTCCTGCCAAACCTTGCGCACTGACGAGGAGGATTTGTATATGCTGGAGTTACGTAATCAGTGCGCCATTCAAAACCGTTTACAGGCATGTATGGAAAAGGACGGCCTGGATGCAATGATTTTAACTGCGCCGGAAGCCATTTTCTATGCAACCGGTTTTGCCAGTCAATTTTTGTACCAGTCCAATCTGATTGGACTGACGGTCGCGGTCGTGCCCAAAACGGGTAAGGTGACATTGATTTGCAGCGAATTTGAGAATCAAACCGCTGTTTCAAGTTGCAAAGACATCGAGATCATGGCATATCCGATGTGGATTTACATTGAGGATTATGCAAAGGATGACGGCGAAGACAAGCCCGCGCAGCCGGATTTGAACCGCACCTTCCGCTGGGCCGCGGAGATCATCAAATCCCAATACGGTAATCCCAAAGTGGGCATCGAGAGTGAGAAAATATCACATTCAAAATGGGATTACCTCCAAACTGAATTTCCTGGCGGTCAGCTTGTGGACTGCAGTGCCACTCTGGTGGAATCCAGAATGATCAAGACGCCGTGGGAAATCAGCGTTCTGCGCCGCGGAGCTGAAATTTCCGAAGTCGCCATGTACAAGACCGCCCATGAGATTACTCCGGGTATGACGGAAGCCGACGTAATGCGCCTGTTTAAAATGAATTGTCAGATGCAGTCTCCCGACGTCATGGACATTCTTCAGGCGCATACCATAGCAGCGGATTTTGCCCCCGCGATCGTTCCCCGCCATCACCGCCTGCGCTTGGGAGATATCGTCCGTCTTGACGGAGGCCCGATCTATTGCGGCTATGGAGCGGATTTGGCCCGTACCTTTGTTTTGGGCAATACCACGGAAAAGCGGCGCGAAGAAATCTATTCCATCCTTTGGAAGGGAAACAACTGCGCCAAAGAAATGCTCGGTCCCGGCGTGCGCATGTGTGATGTGTTCAATGCGGTTCAGGCAACCATCAAGAAAGATATTTCCGGATTCAAACGCGGACATCACTGACATTCGATCGGATGCAACCGCTTTACGGAAGAAGCTCCGTTTATCGCCGGCACTGAGGAGCGCAAGTTCCAGCCGGGCATGGTATTTTGCCTTGAAATGCCTTATTACAGCAGCAGGAATCATAGCTTTAACATTGAAGACACATTTGTGGTAACCGAAACTGGCGTCGAGTTCTTTACCCATGCCAATGAAAGCCTTTATCTTTAGGTGGAGAATGTAATGGAAAACGAAAAAGAATATTTTGATCAATATATAGAACGCCGCGGTACCCGCAGCATTAAATGGGATGGCTGCAACGAAAAATTCGGCATAGATCCTTCTCAGGAAATGATCCCCATGTGGATTGCCGATATGGATTTCAAATGCCCTCCCAAGGTGATCGAAGCGGTCACGAAAAAGGCGCAGGAGGGTATCTACGGCTACTGCACAAAGCCCGACAGCTTTTATGAAGCGATTGTTAACTGGGTGAAGCGTCGTTACCGCTGGGATGTGAAAAAGGAATGGATTATTTTCACCCCCGGCGTTATTCCCGGGTTTACCCTGGCCATTCAGGCGTTTACTGCTCCCGGTGACGGCATTATCGTTCAGACCCCCGTGTACTACCCGTTCATGGACGGCGTTCATAATAATGGCCGCACGTTAGTGGAGAACACTCTCGTCCAAAAAGAAAACGGCAGCTATATCATTGACTTTGCCGATTTGGAGAAAAAAGCGAAGGATCCCAAAAACAAACTGATGATCATTTCAAATCCTCATAATCCTGTGGGCCGCTGCTGGACATCCGAAGAATTGGAGCGTGTAGGCAATATCTGCGCTGAGAATGATGTGATTCTGGTATCTGATGAGATCCATGCTGATCTTATTATGTCTGGCTATACGCATACTGCCATGAGTTCTTTGTCGGAAAAAATCCGCCAGAATACCATTACGAACTATGCGCCGAGTAAAACGTTTAATCTGGCCGGGTTGCAGACTGCGTATACGATTATTCCCAATGATAAGATACGCACAGCCTATGAAGCACGGCTGAAAGCCAACAGGATATTCAACATGAATTGGTTCGGTCCCGTTGCTCTTGAGACCGCTTATAACGAATGCGAAGATTATGCGGATGCCCTCAGAGTCTACTTAACCGCAAACAAGGAATACATGGCGAATTATCTCCGTGAAAATCTGCCTCAATTAAAGATGACGGAGTTGGAAGCTACCTATTTGACTTGGGTCGACTTTCGCAGAACAGGCATGACTACAGAAGAAATTGAATATTTTATCGCTCATGAAGCGCACATCGGCGTGGATATGGGGACTTGGTTTGGAACCGGTGGTGCTGGCTTCCTCAGATTCAGCATTGCCTGCCCGCGCTGCCTATTAACCAAAGCCCTGGACCAGCTGGCAGCGGCATTAAAAGGCCATAGATCATAATAAAGCCCTTATTCTCTTCTTATGATGGTGTCTACATATGATCATGTTAAAAGATGAGGACATAAAAGATACAAAGTTTTAGGGAACACCGCTCAATGGGGGACAAATAGGGTGATTTCCATGGATGCCCGTTGACGAACCGAATTAAGCCTACGAGCCTCGCTTGTTGACTTGATTCGGTTCGCTAATGCGGAACGATCCAGAAGTCTCAGTTGCTATATGCGCAAGGGCCAGCTCCCCCGAAACCTTGATGGAGGACTCTCCTCTATCAGGAAATTTATCACAGCGCTATTGTCAAAAGTGGTATCCGCTCATCCAGGGTGTGCCGAGACGCATTGCCGGACGTATCATCACCGGTGAGAAGAGCATTGAAGAAGTGGGAGAAGAAGCGTTTGCCGCTGTCCTCGCCCTGCTCTCGGGAAGGCAGACCAGAAACGAAACGCTCGGTTATCACAGTTCTATCGACATTTACACCATGGGACCGGTCATCTGATCCGTCCTGAATTTATTAAGGAGGAAAATAATAATGGAACAAGAAAAGAATATTGGCAAACTGGCCAGCGAATATGCGATTGAAAACTTCAAAAGCGGACTCAACTGTGCGGAGAGCGTTTATAACGCCCTGGTTCGCGCCGGGGCCCTTGATGTCCCTCCCGAGACGGTGGCCATGGTTCTTGGTTTCGGCGGCGGCGTGGGGCTTTCCGGGTGCATCTGTGGGGCGTTGGCCGCGTCAGTTGTTGCCAACGGCGCCAAATACGGGCGAAAAGACCCCTACGCCGTGCCGGCCGAGGTACGTGGCAGCGAGATTGCCGAAAAATATTATCCCCGTTATAACAACCTGATCCACGACTTCACCGAGGAAAACGGTAGTCCCCTTTGCAAGGAAATCTGCGCCCAATATGGAGATTTCCACAGCAAGGGACGCAAGGTGGGTTGCCTGAAGATGATTGGCCGCACCGCCGAGCTGGCCTGCCGTTATCTTGAGATCTCAAAGGAAGAAGCAGAGAAACTGCCTTATCAGGAGAAGTTGGGGTAAGGAATGAAGACAGTTATTATTGGCGGTGTGGCTGGAGGAGCAAGCGCGGCCGCCCGTCTGCGCCGTCTGGACGAGAAGGCGGAAATCATCCTGTTTGAACGCGGCGGTTATATCTCCTTTGCCAACTGCGGTCTTCCGTACTACATTGGCGGCGTGATCCGGAAGCGGGAGAATCTCCTGCTCCAGACTCCGGCCTCCATGAAGAAGCGCTTCAATATCGACGTGCGAATTAACTGCGAGGTAATAAACATAGACCGGGCGAGCAAAAAAGTAACCATTATGGATTTGCAGACAGGCAAAAAATATGAGGAAAGCTACGACAAGCTGGTTCTTTCGCCGGGCGCCATGCCGATCCGCCCCGCCTTTCAGGGTTCCGACCTGAAAGGAGTCTTCACTTTACGCAACATGGCAGACTGTGACGTGATCAAGGAGCATGTTAACGCTGAAAAGCCCGGCCATGCCGTGGTGGTCGGCGGCGGCTTCATCGGGGTGGAAATGGTGGAGAACCTCGTCCACGCCCAAGTGAAGGTCACCTCCCTGGAACTTGCCGATCAGATCCTTACTCCCCTTGATTTCGAGATGGCCTCCATGATCCACCTGGAAATGAAGAACAACGGGGTGGACCTGCGCCTGAAGACTGGCCTGAGTACCATTGAAAAAAAGGATGGGAAGCTGGTCTGCACCCTCAGCGACGGTTCCGCCGTGGCAACCGACCTGGTGCTGCTCGCCAT
>VSSQ01000475.1_pt1 | contig 26615 bp, 22 predicted proteins | sample 4763081 | NCBI WGS metagenome assembly VSSQ01 (sample SAMN12137344, study PRJNA551015) | bioreactor metagenome | isolation source: SDC9 anaerobic chlorinated ethene degrading culture | place: USA: Knoxville, Tennesee | collected 2015-01-01
TAGCCTCCTACCCGATTGCAGGCTTTTCGCGAAGTTTTGTTTCCGCTCGCTTAAATTCGCTTCCTTGTGTAAATCAAAATCCTTGGGCTGCTTTTCTGGCTTGTGCATGCAGGGCGTTGTAAGGTTGTAAGATTGCAGGAAATATGGAGCAATTTACCGGCCCAAGCTGCTTTTTCCGTCTTTACCGGCGCCGCTTGCGGCGGCAGGGCCGGCGGCCTTTGGAAAGGCCCTGCCGCAGGTTCCCAAAATTGATCCCAGAAATTCCTCACAGAAAGCCTCAATCACAAGACCCCAAGGAAAAACTGAAAGAAGACCCGCAAGACGTAGCTTTACGTACAAAAGCGGACGGATTTAGCGGAGGGGCGGTCAGGTGAACGAGGCTTTCTTAACGTAGCGGAGCCACGGTTCACATGCAGAAAACAGCGGGGTTTGGCGTGAGCTGTTAAGAAAGCGAGTGAGCCAGCCCCGGAGCTATGGAGTACGCGTTGTGCGTAAAGCTACGCGACCCAAATCGGACTTTGGGCCCAGATAAGCGTCTTTACTCCCCTGCCAGATTGAGAATAGCCTGAGCATACACCTTGCACGCCAGAATCAGGCTGTCGATGGCCATATATTCATCCGGGCAATGAATAACTTCCGGTTCCCCGGGAAGCAAGGGGCCAAAAGCGACTCCTTGGGGCAATACTTTAGCATAGGTACCGCCGCCAATCGCAAAAGCGTACCCTTCCAAACCGGTTACATCGGAGTAGGCTTTCAGTAAAGAAGTTACTAAAGGACTGTCTTTGGGGACATGGTGGGCTTTCTGATGGGTAAGGGCTTTCATTTCCAAGCCGATCTCCTGCCCGCATGCTTCGACAGGTTTAAGGATCTGATCACCCTGGAAAGTGACAGGATATCTTATATCAATAACAAAACGCAGCCCCTGAGGGTTAAGATCCATAATGCCTAAGTTTAAGCTCAGCTTTCCTGAGGGTTCATCGGCAAAAGCAATATTAAAGCCTTCCCCAAAAAATCCTGTTCCCGGCCGGTTATTTAACCAAGTGATGAGTTCAGCCTCCTCTTGGCTCAAATCCAGGCCGGCGAGAAATTGCAGGGCATAGAGTACGGCATTCTTGCCTTTTTGAGGGAGGCTGCCATGGGCCCCCACTCCTTTAAAGATCAGGACCAGACCCTCCTCTTCTGCTCCGGAAAGGGACTCCAGATCTCCTGTGACCCCTTCGGGGAAAGTGTACTGGGAAAGCTTCCGGGAAAGCTCTTCCCGGGTAAACCCTTTCAGCACAACCTGGCAGGAATCGGGAACCACATTGGCCCGTTCTCCTCCCTGGATCCTGATCAGGTGAGGCAATGGGTTGAATTGCTTGCTCAATTCCAGGTGAAAGATACCTTTCTCAGCATGGATTAAGGGAAATTCTGCATCGGGGGCAAATCCGAGGACAGGAATATCTTCCTTCGTTTTGTAATAGTTCATATCCTCCCATCCTGATTCCTCGTCGGTGCCCAGGATCAGGCGGATTTTCTTCTTAAGAGGGATGTTGACGTCTTTAAGGGCTTTCATAGCAAAGAGTGCTGCCAGGGTCGGTCCTTTATCGTCGAGGGCCCCCCGGCCGTATATTCTGCCGTCCTTAATGGTTCCGCTATAAGGCGGGACAGACCAGCCATCACCTTCGGGAACGACATCCAAATGCCCCAGGATGCCCAGAAGTTCCCCGCTGCCCATCTCAATTTGTCCGGCATAACCATCAATATTTTTAACCTCAAATCCTAACTGTTCGCCAAGACTCAAGGTCCATTCCAGACAATCCCTGATCCCAGGCCCAAAGGGAGCCCCTGGGGAAACATGGTCCATATCTTTGACACTTTTAAATTGGACGCAGTCCTGGACGGCCTTAATCAATTCATCTCTAAGGCCGTCAATATGTTGGTTCAGATTTTCATCGTTCATAGTCATTTCCTCCACTTCATTGAATCATGCAAACTGCATCTTATGCTAGGATACCCCTTTTAACCAATAAATTATAGTAAAGTTTAAGGATTGGGCGGCGGCTCTGACTCTGAACCTTGCTGCAAAATTTCCTCCAAAGTAGCAAATTCCACATTGATCACGGTACCCGCATTAACCACTTTGCCCGGCTGAGGGTTTTGTCCGCGGACCAGGCCGGTTCCGGAGAAATGAAAATGAAGCTCCGCTGCCGCCAGTTTTTCCCCTGCCTGCCGCATGGTTAAGCCGGTTAAGTCGGGAACAACGCTCTCTCCCTTCAAAGGTGTTCGTTCCGGAACGACCTCACCCGGTGCCGGACGCTCAAAGCTTGTTTCCGGGATCTCACTCACTTCACTTGGGGTCTCACCAGACACAGGAATACCATAATATTGGAGCGTCCCTTCGATAATCGTTTTGGCAACAGGCCCCGCTAAAGTTCCCCCCTGATGGCTTTCTCCCTGAGGGGTATCGATGAGAATCAAGAGTGCGATCTTCGGGTTATCAGCCGGAGCATAGGCTGCGAAAGAAGCAATAAAATCCGTTTTGGAATAGCCTTTGGTATCCGGATCCACTTTTTGGGCGGTTCCTGTCTTACCGGCGACCCGGATACCGGGGATTTTGGCTGCCGCTCCGGTACCTTCATTGACCACCGCTTCGAGAATAGCCGTCATTTGTTCTGCCGTGGCTTTGGAAATAACCTGGCGGACCGGTTCCGGGCTCTTTTCTTGCACAGTTCCGTCTGGAAAGGTGATTTTGTCAACGATATAGGGCTTGTAGAGGGTTCCCCCATTGGCAATGCTGGAGATTGCCGTCAATAGCTGAATGGGGGTAACCAGGTTGGCCTGCCCGAAGGACATGGTGGCCATTTCGATATCCCGGGCCTGGTCCTGAGGCACCAGGAGAGCGCTGTCTTCCCCGATAATATCAATCCCCGTCCGGCTGCCGAAGCCAAAGGCTTTTAAGTAAGTATAAAAGCTCTCTTTGCCTAAATTCATCCCCACTTGAGACAGGACCACATTGGAGGACAGCATCATGCCCTCGGTAAAGGTCACTTTACCATGGGGCCGGAAATCGGAATCCCAGTTGGTTATGTAGCGGGGGCCAATTTGAATGTAACCTGGATCTTCGAAGAGATCATCCGGCTGCACAGCTCCCTCTTCCAAGGCAGCGGCGCCTGTGATGATTTTGAAAGTGGAACCGGGTTCATAAGACATACTGATGGTTAAATTGCGGCGTTCTTCGGGATCCGTGGTTGAATAGTCATTGGGATTGTAGGTGGGCCGCGACCCCATTCCCAAAATCCTTCCGGTCATGGGATCCATAGCTAAAATGGCGATATGCTTGCCCTGGGTCGTCTCCAAAAGCTGATCCAATTGCTGCTCAATAAGATATTGGATCGTGGAGTCCAAAGTAAGCCGGAGATCAGCTCCTCTCATAGCCGGCTCATTGAGCTGCGAGGGATTGAGGAGAGACTGCTGTGAGGAATAGCCCGGGGTGCCATAGAGTTCCTTGTTATAAAAGGCTTCCAACCCTTCCGCGCCATTCCCGTCCAAGGTCACGATCCCTAATACGGAGGCGGCCAGTCTATCCATAGGGTAAACACGTTTCTGCTGATCGCTGAAGCCAATGCCCGGCAGTTTAAGGGCCTTGATCTGATCCGCTTTTTCCAGATCCACATGGTTGGCAATATTTACCCAAGCCAGGTCTCTATTAAGTTTTTCCAGAATAACTTCTTGCTCTATCGACAGGATTTCACTAAGTTTGGCGGCAATCTCTTCTTTGGTCCACTTGGTTTGTTTGCTCTCTATAAGTTCATTGATTGCCCGTGGATCTCCATAAACCTCTTTAACAGGTATGCTTTGCGCCAAAACATTGCCTTGGGCGTCCAGGATTTTTCCCCGTTCAGGCAGCAGACTGGCACTGCTGGTTCTTCTTTCGATCCCCTTGGCTTTGAGCTCGGCGGCATCAATGACCTGAAGCATAAATAACCGGCCGACGATGACCGTCGCCATAAGAACCAAGACCAGATAAAGAACTTTTTCCCGAGCAAAGTAGCTGCGTTTCATAACCCTTCCCACCGTCTCTAACCTATTTTCATGCAAACACTATTATATCACTCTTTACTGAGAGTTAAGAGATTATTTAGCAAAGAAAGCCCATGTTTTCTTAACTATCGATGGTTTTGTAAGGACCACCTTGCTAAGAAACCATGAGCTTTGTCATTATTTTGTCCTTTATCAATCATTGCATACCGATCATTGCTGTGTTATTTCATGGAAATTAACCAAGTAAAAAGCATGCCGGTCACCAAACCGCCCAGATGAGCATAGACATCGATCCCGGTTTGAAAAAAGCCCAGGCCTAAATTGATCAAAACAACGACAGCCAGACTTTTGCCAAAACCTGATTTCCAGAGGAAGGGCTTGCGGCGGGAATACACCACCAAAGCGCCCAGAATACCGAAAATGGCTCCGGAAGCCCCGGCCGAAATGGCATCCGTAAAGAAGAAGCTGGCCACCGAACCCAGGATGCCGCTGAGAATATAAACCGTGATATAGCGAACCCGTCCCAGCAATTCTTCGGCGATAGCTCCTAAGGCCCAGAGAGCATAAAGATTGAAGGCGAGATGGAGAAAACCAATATGGAGGAACATGCTGGTAAATAACCGCCAATATTCGCCCTGGATAATCAGAGCATTGACTTTGGCACCAAATAAAATAAGAACTCCGGTCCGGGTTGAGCCGCCGGCTAAGGTCATCAGGCCAAAGACAATCAGGTTAATGGCGATGAGCGTGTAAGTAAGATAGGGAGGTCCTTGGCCCCTCCGGGCAGAGGGTGTGGATTCTGAAGTCTCATACACTGAGGCTGATGAGGAAGAATTGACTTCAAGATAGGATAATACCCTATTTAAATGCTCTCGTTTGGCTGTTGCCGGAGCAGCAAAAATAGAACCCGTCTGCAGGTCAATAAACCAGGCTTGGCTGCTTTTTAAGGCAGGTTGCTTTAAATCCTGGGAAGACAAACCTTCCGGACATAAGATAATCGCTTCCCAATGCTTTATAGAAGCATCTGCAGCGAATGAACCCTGGGGTCCTTCCAAGGGAGTACCTTTCCTTAAGAAAGAAAAAAGCAGTCCATTTTCCCCTTTACGGGCCATAATCCACTGATTCCCATCCTTTTCAATGGACCAGAGATCCTCATGAAGCCCTTGAATAATGCGCTCGAGGATAACAAGCCCCTCCTTTACCAAAATTTAAGGTCTTTCTCTATGTTGATCTTATTTTAAAGGGATGACGGGTGGTTTGTCAAAATAGTAGAGGGGCAGCGGAAATTCCGCTGCCCCCCTCTTTATACCCACTAAAAATTATCAAGCTTTGCTCAGCCGTTCTTCCAGGAGACTCCGAAACCGCCCCGTGGATAATCCCATTGAATATTGCCATGGGGGCAGGCTACACGGCAGGTACCGCATTCCAAACAGCCTTCATAGCCGACAGCAATGCGGTTCTCTTCTTCATCCCAGTCATAGACATGGGCCGGGCAAATAAAGGTGCATACTTTGTCTTTGCACTTTAAACAAAGTTCGCCGTTGCTGATTTTGATGTGATTTAATTTGTCTGTGTTAAAGCGCACCAAATACAATTTATCATCTAATTTCATTTCAGTGCCCTCCAAGCATTAAACATATCTTTGACAAGTCCGGTCTTGGTCCGCTTCTTAAACATCATATCCATAATATTGCTGAACACTTGTGCCTTGGGTGTGCCATCTGCTGTGAAGTACATCCGGGCTGCCTGGTTAAGGATTTCCGGATATTGGCCCAGCAGGTGGGGATTGGACTCGATGAAAGGCATGAGCTTTCTGAACTTGTAGAGGTCTTTGATCACAAACGAGTCACGGAGACGGCTCTCATAGACACTCATACCATGGGCGCTGAGATCTCCGGATTGAATGGCCTCAGCAGCTACTTTTCCGGCAATTTTACCGGAAATCATCGCTAAGTTGGAGCCTTCACGGTTCAAGCCGTTAACGAACATGGCTGTGTCACCGACGACCATAACCCCTTGCCGATAAAGCTTGGGTATAGCATTGTAACCGCCTTCCGGGATCAGGTGAGCCAAGTATTCCTTGGTTTCCCCACCCTGCAGCAATCGTTTGACATAAGGTTTAGCCTTTAGGTTTTCCAGGAGATCATTAGGGGACCAGCCTTTTTCAGACATGGAGTGAACCATGGCTCCCACCCCAATGGAAAGAGAGTTTTTGTTGGTATAGATGAAGGATGTTCCCATCATGCCATCTGTCGAATCACCGAAAAGTTCGATGGTTGCCCCTTCATGAGGCTCCAGGCAGAAGCGGTCTTCGATTTTCTCAGGAGGAAGTTCAATAATTTCTTTAACGACGACGGCCATATTCTCAGGGCGCAGAGGTTTAGCCAGTCCAGCCTTGCAGGCCAGAAAATTATTCGCCCCTTCCGCTAAGATGACCACTTGCGCTCCCAGGTCTCCTTCAGCACGACCGGTGCGAACGCCGACCACATCATCGCCGTGATAGAGGAGATCCTCAACCAACGTCTCAGTGATGATCATAACTCCGGCCTTGACCGCTTGATCGGCCAGCCAGCGGTCAAATTTCACTCTCAATACGGTGTGGGCATTGTAAGGCGGTTGCCCCCAGGCCGGATCGCGATAACCGACGGAAAGTATTTCATCTTTGCTTAAGAAAGCATAGCGCTGCTCAATAACCGGTCTTTCCAGCGGAGCTTCCTTCCAAAAATCAGGTACGACTTCATTGGTAGCCTGAGTATATAGTACCCCACCCATCACATTTTTAGTACCGGGATAGTCTCCCCGTTCAATAACAGCAGTCTTCATACCGGCTTGTGCAGCACTAATGGCAGCAGATAGGCCGGCTGGACCGCCGCCAACGACGATTACATCAAACTTTTCCATGTTGGCCCTCCTTATTTCGCCAAGCCGTGCTGTAGGCGTTTCTTAAACTCAGCTGTTAAAGCTGGTACGACTTCATTAAGATCTCCCACGATGCCATAGGTTGCAACACGGAAGATTGCCGCGTCGGGATCGTTATTGATCGCAATAATGCTGTCCGATGTCTCCATTCCCACCAAATGCTGGATGGCTCCGGAGATACCAATGGCAATATAAAGCTTAGGCCGGACGGTTACACCTGTTTGACCGACTTGCCGGTCATGGGTGATCCAACCTGCTTCCACTGCGCCACGGGTGCCCGCCAGAGTTGCGCCCAGGACTTCGGCTAATTCTTCCGCCAGAACCATGTTTTTCTTAGAACCAAGACCTAAGCCGACCGCCACAAGGATTTCGGCTTTGTCTAAAAAGATGCTCTTCGCATCCCCTTTTATAAAATCGACGATTTTGGTCAGCACTTGATCTTCCGTCATACCAAGCTCTTCGCGAACCACTTCCCCTGTGCGTCCTTCGACCCGCTCAGGCATAGCCATAACCCGGGGACGGACCGTGGCCATTTGGGGACGGCGGGTTTTACAAAGAATCGTCGCCATGATATTGCCGCCAAAAGCGGGACGGGTTTGCAGCAACAGCTTGGAATCAGGATCGATGCTCAAGACTGTGCAATCGGCGGTTAAGCCTGTCTGCATCTTGGTGGCCACCACGGGGAACATATCACGGCCCATGGCCGTAGCACCCATGAGGATAATCTCCGGCTGATACCTGCGCACCAGATCGGCAACCGCTTCAGCATAGGGCTGTGTCCGATAATCCTTGAGAACGGGATCATCCACCACATAGACTTTTTCCGCTCCATGAGCAAAGGCTTCCGGAATCACGGCCTCCACATCATGCCCAACCAGAACACCGGCTAATTCACAACCAATATCATTGGCCAGCTTGCGTCCTTCGCCCAAAAGTTCCCAGGAAACAGGGGCTACTTCACCACGGTTATATTCGATGACCACCCATACCCCGCTCCAAACATCACCGCCGGGAACCGGCGCTGCTTTCTTCGCCACCTTTGCCGCAGGTGCTGCTGGAGAGGGTTCAGTGGAGGTTTGTTTTGTTTCCTCGGCACTTTTTCCGGCTCCTTCAGGCAAAGAGAGGATATTGCTGGGACAAACGCTTACGCAGTCTCCGCATTCGGTACATTTTCCGGCATCGACGACTACGCCGCTATCCCCTAATTCTAAGGCCTCAGAGGGGCATTCCCCCACACAGAGTCCACAACTGATACAACCAGGACCAATAATAACTGCCATTACCGATTGCCTCCCTTCGCAGCGGGATTAACCATGATAATATTATGCTGGAACATTTTCTCTACCACTTGAGCTGCTACACCTTGAGGATCCTTGGTGCCATCGAATGTTTCTCCACCGGAGCGGGCCGGCGGGGCAAAAATCTTATTCACGCTGGTGGGGGATCCCTTAAGTCCCATTTGAGTCACATCGAACTCAAAGGACTTGGAGTCGATCATCTCCGGCTCATAAGAAGCAGCCTTCATCATGTTGGGCAAGGATGCATAACGCAGATCATTAAGCTCCTTTTCAACAGTGAGCAGGGCCGGTAATTTAGCCTGCACCACTTCTTTACCTGTTTCCAGCTTGCGCTGAACGGTTATGGTGTCTTTATTAATATCGGTAACCTTAATAACATAAGTCAATTGCGGAAAACCCAAACGGCTGGCAATGCCGGGGCCTGTCTGAGCAGTATCCCCGTCGATAGCTTCTTTACCGGCCAATACCAAATCGACAGGATCTGTTTCATTGATTTTGAGGATGGCTTGAGTGATAATGTAAGCTGTTGCCAACGAATCTGAACCACCGAAGGCCCGATCGCTTAACAGAATAGCGCGATCCGCCCCAAAGGACATGGCTTTCCGGAGTGCTTCTTTCGCTTGGGGAGGACCCATTGTGACAATAGTAACTTTCCCACCCATTTTCTCTTTAAGACGGATTGCCTCTTCAAGGGCATGGGCATCATATGGATTAATAATAGACGGTACCCCTTCACGCATTAGCGTGTTCGTTTTGGGGTCAATCCGAACTTCAGATGAGTCCGGAACTTGTTTTAGACAAACTACGAAATGCAAAAAACTCCCTCCTCTAACCCTTTTTGCTTATAAAGATATACATAATCCCACATGTACAGCATAGTACAACAGGAGAAAAAAGACAAGTTATTTAATTAACAGAATATAATAAAAATTTACTTAATTACTGAAGAGCAAATATTCCAAATAAAAACAAAGATAATTATATCACAAAGGAAATAAAAACCCTAACTATTTTTAGTAATTTTTGAATATAAGAAGATAGGGGTGCAGGGTTTTTCTAGGATTGGGCAGAATACTATTAGGCAGCAATTTCAAGTGTAAAGGGGGTATGGGATTGAGACGAACAGCACGGATCATGTTGGTATTACTGGGCATAGGATTAATTCTTTTTATTGCACTCAGCGGCCTGTTCGAAGATTATTTATGGTACTCCGACCTGGGGTACAGTCAACTTTTCTGGACCCCCTTAATCAGCAAAGGAATCATTCAAATTATCAATGGGACCATTCTCTTTACGTTCATAGCGGGCACTCTTTTTTCCATACGTCACGCAATTTTGACTTTCGTCAATGAACGGTTACGCAAGCGCCTCCGTTTGGTTCATGAAATGGACCGTCCTCTTTATCACTTAAGCCAGCGCAAAATGACTCTTTGGCTCATTATCATTTCCGTCCTGATCAGCTTTGGGGTCAGTTTTGTTACCGGTTTCACCGGTTGGCTTGAGGTCCTGACTTTTTTGAATGCCACTCCTTTTGGGCAGGGAGATCCTATCTTTTTTAAAGACTTAGGCTTTTATGTGTTTCAATTACCTTTTTTCATTACCATTTATAATGCTTTTTTCGGACCGCTTTTTTTTCTCACCTTTTTTACGATAGTGTTCTATAGTTTTGCCGGAGTTATTCATTTTCAATCCTTGCTTATTTGGAAGAAACAGGCCATTGAGATCAATTCTGCTGCACGCCGCCATCTTGCTCTGCTCATTACGGTGCTTTTTCTCTTCAAAGGATTTGGCTGCTATTTCGATACCTTCCGCCTACTGTATTCTCAGCATGGCTTAGTCTTAGGTGCCGGCTACGCAGAGCTCCATGCCATTTTGCCGGCCTTAAAAGCCTTGATGGTTTTATGTGCCTTAGGCGTTATCGGAGGGGGCTTAGCCTTTTTTAAAGACGAAGTGCGTTTGCTGACCCTCCCTATTCTGGCGATTTTTATCAGCATTCCCCTTCTTTCCGGTCTCGGACCGATGGTCCTTCAATCTCTGGTGGTCATTCCCAATGAATTGGAGAAAGAAACACCCTATATCCAAAACGAAATCGCTTTAACCCGCTTTGCTTATGGCCTTGATCAAATCAGCGAAGAAGACTATCAGGCCGACCAGCCTCTGACTTCGGAAACTCTCCAGAAAGAGCTGCCGACTTTGAATAATGTCCGCCTTAATGACCCTCACCCCCTGCTCCGAACCTATACGCAGAAACAGGGCATCCGGCCTTATTACAAATTCTATAATATCGATATGGATCGCTATCGGATCAATGGGGAATATCGGCAAGTCATGCTTGCTCCCCGTGAGTTCTCTTATCAGGATTTAGAAAAAACGGCTCAAACCTTCGTTAATTTACGCTTCAAATACACCCATGGCTTTGGTGTGGTGGCCTCCTTTGCCAATGCGGTCACACCGGAAGGGCTTCCCGCCTTTACTATTAAAGATGTGCCGCCGACTACGGACTACCAGGAGCTTCAAATCAGTCAGCCCCGCATTTATTTCGGAGAAATGACCCATGACTGGGTTGTGGTCAATACGGATTTAAAAGAATTCGATTATCCAGAAGGCAAAGTCAATGCGGAAACACGCTATGAAGGCAAATCGGGCATTAAACTGACTCCCTTCAACCGGCTTATGCTTTCCATAAAGCATGGAACCTTGCGTTTCTATTTAGCCAATGAGATCAATTCCCAAAGCCGCATCCTGCTTCATCGCAATATCATGGACCGTGTGGAAAAGCTGGCGCCCTTTCTGCAATATGATGATAACCCCTACTTGGTTGTTGATGAAGGACGGCTCAAATGGATTATTGATGCCTATACTGTTTCCAAGACCTTTCCTTATTCCAGCATGTACCCCGAACGGGAACTCAATTATATCCGCAACTCAGTGAAAGTCGTCGTGGATGCTTATGATGGCACGGTTGACTTCTTTGCTGTGGATGCCCAGGATCCCATCTTACAGACCTATTGCAAAATATTCCCTGGGGTTTTTAAAGATTTATCCGCCATGCCTGACACTCTCCAGACACACCTTCGCTATCCGGAGACCCTTTTTAAGATTCAGAGCACCATGCTGAAAAATTTTCACATGACGGATCCTACGGTATTCTATAACAAGGAAGACACCTGGGATATTGCCAAAGAACTCTTTGGTTCCGAGCCTCAGAATATTGCCCCTTATTACAGCGTAATGCGGCTCCCTGACAGCGAACAGCCCGAGTCGGTCCTGATGATTCCTTTTACTCCCTCATCCAACGCCAACAATATTCGCAATAATATGGTTGCCTGGCTGGCGGCCCGCATGGATGGTGAACATTACGGAGAACTGAAACTCTATAAAGTCCCGAAAAATACGGAAGTGGACGGCCCTCTGCAGGTTGAATCACGAATTGACCAGGCTCCTGAAATCTCAAGACAGCTGGCTTTATGGGATCAAAAGGGCTCCAGTGTCATTCGCGGCGATCTTGTGGTCCTTCCCCTGGCAGGCAATTTTTTATATGTTGAGCCGATTTATTTGCAATCCGAAAAAGCCGGCAGCATTCCGGAAATGAAACGGGTTATTGTGGCTTATGGGGATAAAATTGTGATGAGCGAGACCTTCGAAGAAGCCCTTGCCCAACTCTTTGGGGTTCGTTTAAAGCTCTCTCCTCCTCCTCCGGCTAACGTATCCGCCTTAGCAGTTTCCCCTATGAACGCCGAACTGAAACCAGAAGAGACTGAAGAGACAACTGAAGAGACTGAAGAACCCATCGACCCGCAGGAGGATACTCAGGCTCTCTTAAAGCAAATCGAACAGATACGGGAGATGCTGAATCAGTTGGAGCAGCAATTCAAAAAGATAACCGGAGACTCTGTGGATGTGGAAGGCGGCAAAAAAGCCGATGAAGATGTTCATGATGTTCAAACCGATCCTGAGGGCTCTGTGAGCTCAGAGCAGTCGAAAACCAACCCATGATTGCCAAAGGCGGAAGATGTTATTCTTCCGCCTTTTAGCTTATTGCAGAGGATGCAGTTTTACTTTGGTGGACATCCCTACCCGTGTAACTTGAATGACTTCCACACCATCGGAAGAGATATAGTTTTCTTCCCCGTCAAGCTTTACTTCTTTATCGCTGCCTTCCTTGATAATATAGGCAGTCAAATCGTTATAGACAATGATTTCACCATTGGCCCCGATAATAACATCTTTGGCATCATCGTAAGGTATGGACCCTTCCCAAACGGTTTTGAATTTCAGGCTTTTTTCTTCGGAATTTTCCTCACCGCTGCGGATGTTTACCAACTTGCCATCTTTAATATTCCCCAGGTAAAGCATGCCTTCCCGGTTGCCTAAAATCACATCATCAGCATCATCAGACACCACTTCCCTGTTCCATCCCTGTAAACCAATAATTCGCTCTGATTTCCCGGAAGTGCTTTTCGCATACAGGGTGCCGAACTTATCCGAAGCGGCCATTTGGGTGATGACTTCCCCTGCCTGGTTTAAGGTGCGGACATTTTTCATAATATCGATTTCCATCAGCTGAAACTTCCCATTGTTCTCAATGGCAAGGTAGAGCAGGTTGGTAAAGGTGGATACCACCATCTGCTTGATCTGCCCGCCCGCAGGGAAACTATCAATGCTGCGGTTATACCGATCATCGGGTGCTGTCTCCTCTTCATCGCTGGGAGGCAGCTCTAAAGTATAAACCTCAGTGATTTGCGGATTGTTATAGCGGACTTCCGTGCGGGTCTTGGGGGTCTTTTTGACGGGAGGCGCCTGATTGGGATCCTCCACGGCATCGGGATCGGCAGTATTATTGCTGCCGGAGCTGCCTTGTTCCGTGGGCTCCTCTTCGACAGGAACGACCACCGTCGTGGTAGGATTGGGGTTCCTGCGGGCATAGAAGTAGACAAGGGTGTCACGGTCCGGGAGCCATTGATAATAGATCGGCCCCATATCATATTCACTCTCCCCCTGGGGAGACTTCTCAAAGACAACTTTTTCTTGTTGCAGATTATAGACCTTGAGTACACCATTCTCCTGATAAGCTAAATAATCTTTGCCATAAGAGAGCTGAAGGTTCTCCAGATTCGTACCCGGTATCTCTGTTTCCAAACTCTTAACGACAATGGGTTGAGCATTAACCGGCGCCATGATCCCTTCAACTTTATAATTAAGAAAATAGTAAAAAGCAAACTGCAGCATTAATGAAACCATAATCCAACTGGTTATTGTTCTGAGCAGAGCGCGCGTTTTTCGTTTCACGAATCCACCCCCTTCATTCTTTCCCACATTAAGGCGTCACCACAAATCCGGTGGGGATATAGCGTTCGCCAAAAATATTCCAGAGCTTATTAATGATCTTGCCGTTATAGACCATCTCCGAAGAGGAGCCGCCATCCAGATTAACCGCTTCTACGGCGTCATACTCCAAAAAGACATTCATCATATCTCTTAAGGTTGCTCCGATACTCCAGGTGGGCTGGCGTCCATCGATCACTACAAAAATAATGGTCCCGTCTGCGCGCTGTCCGATTCCGGTACGGGGGGCAATCCCCCAGCCGCCGTCCCCGGAGACAGCCGGTTTACCCTTTTTAACCAAAGGAGGGTAAAAACTTACCCCTTCTTGGATCTTCTTTTCTTTGATCTGATTAACATCCATAGGCCCAATAATCAGTTTACCCTCGGCATCAATTCCGATAAAATCAACCACTTTATTCTCTGCATTGTTGTGGACGACTTCCCCATTCTGAACAGTGATTCCATCAGGAAAGGCGCCATTGCCTGAGCCATCGGGATCATAGAAGCCTCCGGCGTTGATACCGGCAATGGCGCCTGCATGTTTCACCATATCCGAGAGCCTCTCCCCAGCAACGCCGATTTCCTGAGTAACAGCTAATTTAACCCGCTTAGGATCGCTGATCAGCATAACTTTTCCTTTAAAGTTCTTACCTTGTATATCTTCAATGACAATACCGGAAGAAGTATCCTCAACATCGGTTTGTCTGTCAATATTCCCGCCCACTTGGTTACCGTGATCATCATAAGTGTGCATAATCTCACTGATTTTTTCCTCGGAAAGAAAGAAGCGCACCACCTGAGGGTGACGTGATGTTTCTACAGCACCTACTGCCATAACTTTTAAAGCTTCAAAGGGTCCCCAAAACAGCACAAAGGGCACGAGGCAACCGGCAAAGATGATATTAAAAACCAGAAATGCGACAATCATTTTCCAACGGACCCTGCGCTTTTTCTTCATCATGCGCCCTGATCACTCCTTAATTGTGTTCTTTTTCATTACTATCTTTCAGCATCGATTATTTTATCATATTTGGGCAGAGTGTAAAGAAAATAAATTACACTTCGCGACAGTGAAAGAAAACCCGGCTTCGCCGAGCTTTATCATGAAATTTCCTTCTGAACAGCTAAAAACAAGCCGCAGTTTCAATGCGGCTTAAGTAGAATGCTTATCCTAATGGTAACCTAAACACGATTAGTATAGCAAATGCTCACTATGGGTTCAACTCTCTCAATATTAATTATTTATTAACGACCCCTTTAATTTGGATAAGTTTCCAATTTGTATGTGAGATTGGCAACTTTATCGATCATATTGGCCACGCTGCAATATTTCTCCATGGATAATTGAATGGCCCTGAGCAGTTTTTCCTGGGGAAGATTACTGCCCCAGAATTTAAATATCAGTTCAACATCGGTGAAAATACGGGGGTGCTCTGCCGCCCGCTCTCCTACTACCGAGATTTCCAATCGTTCATAGGTAATCCGCATTTTCTCCAGGATTGTGACGATATCCATGCCGCTGCACCCTGCCACGGCCATCAGCACAAGCTCCATAGGGCTGGAGCCGTATCCTGAGCCCCCCGTGGTTACGCTGCTGTCTATTTGCGTCTTTAGCTTGGACTGACCTTCTCCTTCAAAGTGCATTCCTTTAATATGAGTTACCGTGACTTGCATTGAACGACCTCCTTCTTTATAGACATGTAATTGCGTGAACCCCTTAAAGTAAAAATATGCCAATAATTTTTGCTTTTAAGTTACACAAGTATGTCACATTTACAGCTTAAAAGTAATTGTGTCATACTGAAAAAGATGTTAAACTATCACATGGACGTAACGAATCTAGATTAAAGGAGTGCGGTAAGTTGACAATTCGAATTGGGATTAATGGATTTGGTCGAATTGGACGGAACGTTTTTCGAGCTGCTTATGGAAGAGAAAATATTGAAATCGTTGCAGTGAATAATCGATCGACAGGTGAGATTTTACCTCATCTCTTAAAATACGATTCCGTACACGGTATCTTCCCTGCTCAGATCCAGCACACTGAAGATGGCTTCACTGTGGATGGACAACTGGTTAAAGTAGTTTCCCACACAGATCCCGGAGATATTCCTTGGGGTGAATTAGGTGTGGACATCGTTATTGAATCCAGCGGCAAATTCAATAATGGGCCGGCCTGTCAAAAACACCTCAACAATGGGGCGCGCAAAGTTGTTATTTCTGCTCCCGCCAAAGAAGAAGACATTACCCTTGTCATGGGCGTCAATGAAGAAATCTATGATCCGCAAAAACACCATATCATATCCAATGCCTCATGTACAACCAATTGTCTGGCTCCTGTAGCCAAAGTGATTCACGAAAACTTCGGGCTCAAACGGGGATTAATGACCACTGTTCATTCTTACACCAATGACCAGCAAATTTTGGATCAATCTCACAAAGATTTGCGCCGGGCCCGGGCGGCAGGACTTTCCATCATCCCCACCACCACAGGAGCGGCAAGGGCTGTAGCCCTTGTGCTGCCTGAGCTTAAGGGAAAGCTCAACGGTTTTTCCATGCGTGTCCCTACACCCAATGTCTCTGTGATTGATTTAGTCGCCGAAATTGAGAAGAATACCACGATTGAAGAACTCAACGGAGTCTTGCGCCACGCCAGCGAAAATAAACTGAAGGGAATCCTGGACTACACCGATCTTCCCCTCGTTTCCAGCGATTTTAATGGCAGCTCCGCCTCATCCATCGTCGATGGTCTGTCCACCATGGTTATGGAGGATAACCTTATTAAGGTCATCTCTTGGTATGATAATGAATGGGGTTATTCCTGCCGTGTCGTCGACCTTGTCGAATATGTCAGTCGCCAGATCTAGAAAAAGAGCCGTCAGGCTCTTTTTTTTACTCTTTTTACCCTTTAGGAATTATTATTTAGCCAGGGATTTCATGACTTCCTGCCGCAGTTCATCCTGTTCCTCCTGGTTTGATTCCTCCTCACCCTGAGCAAAAGCTGAAGAACTCTCCCACTCTTCTTCCCCTAAGCGCAGAGGAAAAACAAGAACAATTAAGGCAATCCCGCCTATGGTTAAAGCAGCATACTGAAGCGAGAGCAGGAAAAAGAGCAGTGGAACCTGCTGGGCAGGAGTCCCCACAGCATAACTGTATTTTGTTAAGGAATTCCAGTCCACTCCCGAACGCTCCCACAGAGAAAAGCCGTAATAATCCACTGTATTCATTAATTTCTGACCGAGTTCAGCGTAAGGTGCCTGCGAAGAAAGATAAACAAAGCCTTTGTCAGTGTAAATCTTATCCAATTCCACCGGTTCACCGGTGAAAGCTTCCTTGGTATAGGTTCGTTCAATCCGCAGGACATTATCCGGATGAATATTCACATTGCCTTTTTCCGTTATTACTGTATAGAGTTCACGATCGATGAGCTCAATATTGAGCACTTTTACATCCAAATAATTTACTCCTATTGAAGTCAAAACAGTAAGGAATAGACAAAAAATTATGATCAAGCTGGATAGACGTTCCCGCCCAAGCTTATTATCCTGTACCATGAAGCAATACACTTCCTTTAATATTTTTAAGATATTGTCACAGGCTCAATTCTACACTAATTTCGCGGAGCGAACAAATTACGGAGAGCCAAAAAACCTGCCAAAACGCCTTAGAATTGCCATCACATCCTCTGAGGAGAGATTAAAGGATTGATTCTGTCCCGTTCTCGGTTTTGGGACCGGTTTCGCCCCTGTAGTCTCCGGCGGGACGACGCAGCGCACCAAGATAACAGCCAATAGGGCCAGGATAAGAAAGGGCAATGCCCCTCTTAAGCCCGGAAAACTCAATATCGGTACATAAACAAGCAGGGTTGGCGTGTACACCTCATTTGCATAATCCACAGATATAAAAATAGCTGCATAAACCGGGCTATCGGGCGGCAGCTCCGTGGGAAAAGCAAGTGCGCCGGTTCCGTTGGTGGTGTTATTAAAAGCGGCTCCCTGATTGGATGGTGCAGCTTTCTGCCTGGTGCCTAGATATTGAATTAAATTCTGCAGTTCCTCGATAGGTATCTGGAGCTTTTGTCCTCTGGCCAGATCAAGAACAGGCAATTTCTCGAGATGAAAAATATGTTTTGCCAAAAGCAAGAGAATTTGGGAGCCCAGAAGAACCCAAGAAGCCTGAAACAAGCGACTGACAATGAGAGGTTGAACAAATGACAAGACAGGGCTCCCCGGCATAGCGCTGATACGGGTTAGAAGTGCAAATCCCGCAATAATATTTTGCAGCCCACCATCTTGCGGCGTATCACATTGATCAGAAATTAGAAATTCATGGAGATTCATTTAGTCACCCTCTCCCCTCTTTAGCAATATATGGTAATTGCTATTGTCCTGTTCGGAAATTTGGGCAGCCGGAGATGGTTTTTTCTGCAGGAATATACTTCTATGCCTATTATGTCCCATTAGAGAAGAAATAGAAAAAGAGGTACAAATTTTTTGCACCTCAACAATTTTTTATAGTATCATATTAGAAATTGTTATCATGTTCGATATCATTATCACACTCGATACTTATACTATTTTCGATACTAATATCATAATTGATATTAGTATCACATCCGATATCAATATTGCATTTAATAATTCATCATCTTATTTCGCAGCGTTAGGCGCTTTTACAGTGGAATCTACATTAAAGAAAAAACTGGCCTCAGTGGCTTGGGTAATGCCCCCTTCTGCATTGGGCTTAATTCTCAGGGTGATTTTATGCTGTCCGGCAGTGGCGCTTTTACCGGCAGCATCCCCTAATGCTTTAATATCCCGGAAGGCTACTCTTGCCGTAGCGCCAGGATCAAGCGAGGGCAGTGTGCCAATTTTGCTGACTTTCTGCGCGTTATCTCCTACTAATGACACTTCCAGCTCAACTGGTATATTCGCCATCTTCCCGCTTGTTGTATTTTGAACCGTGGCAATGAGGTCAAATTTGTTGGCATTGATCACTTGGCTGGACTTAATTGTGACGGTTCCATAAGTTAAATCCTGGGTAAAAGAACCGGGTTCGACGGCAACTCCCAGCATCTTTACTTCTGGGACAGGCCCATTTGCACTTACTTGTGCCGTTTTCCAGAGGGTTACTCCAGCAATCCCGATTAAGCAGACTAACAAAGCACTTAAAATCAACGTAAAGTATTTGCGATTAATCGCAATAATTTTGGCCATTTCAGGCACCTCCATTCGGATTCTTCTCTATGAAAAAGTATGCATGTCCTGAAGAAGACATGCATACTTTCTTTAACTTATTTATTATTTTTTTCGTTCTTTTTCTCTGTCCTGATATTGGCGCAGCCGAATATCCTGTTCAACATTCATTCTGAAGATCCGGCAGGATTGAATGAGCCGCGAAGTGGTTCGCGCACCCAAATGCTCTTCCATCTCCTCTAAAGACAAATTGGAAGTGATCACCGTCGGCAGCTGCTGGTTCAAACGATAATTGATAATAGAATAAAGACGATTGCGAGTCCAGTCGGTGTAATTATGGGCCCCCAGATCATCCAAAATGAGAATAGGAATTTCCCGAGCCGTATCCAAAAGATCCAATTCATTCTCATCGGTTTTATAGGTGGCGCGCAATTGATCCAAAAGGTCCGGAACAACCAGGAAAAGGACTTGATGCTCCTGTTCCATTAAGGCATTGGCAATGGCTGCCGCCAGAAAGGTTTTCCCGGCCCCCACCGGGCCGATCAGGATCAAACCTAAGCCATGATAATCGTCGAGGCAACGGGCCACAAACTCCTTTGAAGCATGCAAGGCCGTTAAGGCTCCCTCCAGATAACTCCGGTCCTGGGGATTGGCTTGGCTCAGATAATACTCCTGTCTGAAGGCCTCAAAACGGCAATTAAGCAATCCACGGGCCATGCGCGCGTGGCGGAACAGGTTCTCCATCCGTTTTTGCCGCATACAAGCACAGGGTCGCGCCGATTCCCCATCGAAAATTATCCCCCGGTCTTCACAGAGGGGGCAGTTTACAGACGGCTTGAGCTGGCTATGCGCTGCCGGCGACTCAGATTGTTCGCGTTTATGTTTAAGTTCGTCAAGATAACTCTCTTGCATAATATGTTTAACGGATTTCATGGGCGCTCTCTCCCCTTTCATTACTCAATCATGACCATAAGCCTAGGAAAGGTAAAAATCCTCATACTTACCCGGAGATACTTTCCGGGCCGGCTGTTGCTGTGGAGTCTTTTTCCCTCGGGATTTATCATGCTTTGCTTGGAAATAGGCATCATCGGCCTCAACCTCATGCAGAGTTCTTAATCCTTTCTTTTCCCACTCTCTCAAAATGGAGTCAATATAGCGGAAGTTGCGAATGCCCGCCATGACGCCGCGCTTAAAGGCGGCCAGAATGAGTTCTTCAGAGAATTTTGAAGCAATCCAGGTCTCGATGACCTCGCACTCTATCGAAGTGAGAGGGCGGCCTAATTCTTGCTCAAAGGTTTTGATGATCTGGCCAATGGTATTGGGAGAGGATAAGCTTTCCTGCTGGCCAAGACGCTCTTTCTGCAGACTCTGTTCCGCTTCATAGCGCTTCACTTGTTCAATGGCCCATCGTTCTGATAATTCATCGATAAGACCGACAAAGCTGTAGGACATGGTAGATTTCCCCGCTGCAGAATCCCATTGCTGCTCAAGAGAAAGATAATTGCGTGCCATTAAATGAGCTATCATCTCCTCCACCCGGGTCACCTCAAGATTCATGCGCTGAGCTAAAAGCTGGGAAGAGGGATAGGGGTTGCTCTCGATTTCTCCCATAATTTGAATAATCAATAAGGCCTCGATATGGCTGATCTCCAGTTCAGAATAGTGATTCAGAAAATACTTAGGCACTCCTACTGTACCGGAAAAGAAAAGAGCTTGTACAAAGCTCCCAAAAACATTGGCTCTAGGCACGAAATTCACTCCTCAAGCGATTAATATAACCTATTACTACGAATTATCGAAAGTTCTTCCTTATATTTGCCCTATTTAAGACAATAAGGCTGATGAGCGCGAAAAGATATAGGTAAATAATACCATTACCTGCAAAATTATGAAGGACTCCATTGACTCTTTGGCGTATATATAATTATACAATTTTTAGGAGGTCGATATCAATATGGAGCAAAGAAAAGAACTTGTTCATATCATTAATACATCCGGTGCTCACCCCGCCTGGGGTTTAAAGCACTGCAACCGGGTCTACCTTCTGGCTAAAGAACTGTCCCAGCATCTGGATCTTGATGATGACATCCTCTTTTTTTCAGCCATGCTTCATGATACGGGAAGATATCCCGTCTATGCCTTAGCCAATGTGGACCATTCTCTTCGTTCCAAAGGGGTTGCCGCCAATATACTGCAGCGGATGGCCTTTCCCAGCGATAAACTGCCCATCGTCCTGGAAGCTATCGAATCTCACATGTACTATTCTGAGCCGGGCCGCAGCGACGAAGCCGTTTATCTAAGGGATTCGGATATTCTGGATAACCTGGGCAATATCGGTATCACCCGTCTATTCAGCTTGATCGGCCAGGATGAGTTGATCCGTACACCTGAAGATGCCTTGGAGCGGGCCAGAACCTTTGCTGAAGCCTTACCTAATAAGGTCTATACGAAAACGGGAAAACGGCTGGCAGTAAAACGCCGAGAGGAGATCTTAAGATTCCTCTCAGGCATCAGGAAACAAACTGCTGAGTTTGTGAATTTATAGGCTGCTTATCGCCCTACTTCTTTTTCTTGTTGTCCATATCGTCCAGCCAGCGGGTGATCGTATCGATAACAGCTAAGGTATGCTCCAGATTATTCGACCGCCTTCCGTTATCCACCAGAACCTTTAAACGATGGCGAAGCCGCTGCATTGCCCTATTAATCTGGGCCTGAGTAATCTTAGCCTGACCGGATTTTCCCCTGCTTAAGGTCGGAAGCTGAGCTACTTCTGCTCCGCCATGAGCCATAGCCTGCCTGGTTTCTGAGGCTTGTTGGGCTTCCGCCTCGATGACCTGCAGCCAGGGTTTTGACGGCGGATAGGGGATAACTTCCCTGTTCTTAATTTCCAATACTTCGCCCAACTGGGGAATCCAGGGGATTTTCCCAAACTTCTCTTGGATTTTCTGGGCAAAGGTTTTTTGGACATCAGGTTCACCGTGGACTAAGATAATATTTTCGGCATGCTCACCCAGGCAGGACAACCATTCCAGGAGCTGGGGCTGATCGGCATGGGCTGATAGACCTTCCATGCGGCGGATATTGGCGCGCACAGCCACCTTTTCCCCATGAATGGTTACCTCTTTGGCCCCTTCAACAATTCTCCGCCCCAACGTTCCCTGAGCCTGGTAGCCGACAAATAAAACAGTGGCATTTTCCCGCCATAGGTTATATTTGAGATGATACTTAATCCGCCCGGCGTCAGCCATACCGCTGGCGGCAATGATGATGGCGCCACCCTGAATAGAGTTGATGGCCATGGAATCTTCGCTGGTTAAGCTATAATGAACATTGGGCATCAATAAGGGGTGCTCACCCCTTTGGATCATATCCAAAGTCTCCTGATCGAAATTCTGAGGATTTTCCTGAAAAATCTTGGTCGCGGCGATGGCCAAAGGACTATCCACATAAATGGGCATCACCGGAATCTCGTTTTCAGTCTGCAGTTTACGTATATAAAACAAAAGGTCTTGAGTACGTTCGATAGCAAAAGCCGGGATGACAAGGTTTCCCCCTGCTTGGTGAGCCTCGCGAATGATTTCGGCTAAATGCTGAATGCGATTGGCCCTGTTCTCATGCTGGCGATCCCCATAAGTTGTTTCGACAATGACAATGTCTCCGCCGCAAATAATCCGGGGATTCTCAATAAAGGGTTGCTCGGAATTCCCCACATCCCCGGAGAACACAAGGGTCTTCTCCAGTTCACCTTCCTTGACTGTCATTTGGACAAATGCTGAACCCAGGATATGGCCCGCATCGTGAAAGGTAAAGCTTATCTCCGGAGAAAGCTGAGTGCTTTGATCATATTGGGCCGGTGTGAAGAATTTAAGAGAATCCTGAGCATCTTGGGCAGTATAAATGGGTGTTAGCAAATCCTGACTGGCCCGTTTCAGCTTGCGGTTTTTGCGCTCAACTTCCATCTCTTGAATATGACCGCTGTCCGGGAGCATCACCGAACACAATTTAATGGTTTCCGGGGTGGCATAAATTTTTCCCTGAAACCCATATTTGATAAGCTTCGGAATTAAGCCCGAATGATCCGTATGAGCGTGGGTCAGGATCACGGCATTAAGTTCCGCGGGATTATAGGGAAAATCACCATAATTCAGCTCTTTCAAGGCTTTTGAGCCTTGAAAAAGTCCACAATCGATCAGGACTCGATAGCCTTCGGATTCAACCAGATAAGATGATCCGGTGACGACTCGAGCGGCTCCATAGAAATATAGTTTCATGAAATCCTCCTGTTTTAAAGCAAGCATTCACCCCGATCGCGTTTGCAGAGCTGACTTTGCTTTATGAACGTTCAATCCGGAGCTTAATCCAGTTGAACAAGTTTAAGTTTCACTGCTTTGAGAGCGGCTTGGGTGCGATCCTCCACCGCCAATTTGCGAAAAATACTGGAAAGATGATTTTTGACAGTTTTTTCACTGATGTATAAGGCATGTCCAATCTCACGATTGGATGACCCCTTAACCACATAGGTTAGGATTTGCAGTTCTCTGTCACTTAATCCGCAGGTATCCCTGTTCTGGATAGGATGAACAAGTTGCCCCAGCAATTTACCGGTAACTGCAGGTGAAAGAATCGGCTGGCCCGAATGGACTTTGCGAATGGAATCGATCAAGGTCTTGGGATCCACATCTTTCAACAGATAGCCTGCTACCCCCAGCTGAAGAACCTGAAATACTTTTTCATCGGAATCATCCACAGTCAGCACCAGGATGCCAATCGTCTCGTTTTCACGGCGAATGACACGACAGGCTTCCAAACCATTTACCCCAGGCATATTTAAATCCATTAATAAAATATCAAAATCCAAGGTGCGTGAAACATTAATCGCACCTTGGCCGTCTCCTACTTCACAGACAACTTGGATTCCTTCTTCAAATTCAAGAATTCGTCTTAATCCCTCACGAAGGAGCGGATGATCATCTGCGATAACGACTCTTATCATTCCCATCCCTCCTCATAATTCGGCACAATGAGCTTCACCGTAGTCCCTTTCTTAGGAATTGAGGTAAGGATCATTTGGCCATTGAACATCTCAATTCTCTCTTTCATCCCCACCAGCCCAAAGTGGTCACCAGGATTGGCAAATGCCTCCTCCACATTGAATCCGATCCCCCGATCCGTGATTCGAACCTGAATTTGGCATTCCTCATACTCGATAAGGACCCTGGCCCAGTCTGCACAGGCATGCTTGGCGATATTCGTCAATCCCTCCTGAAGGGAACGGAATAAGGCTACCTCCACTGCCGGCAATAAACGTCTCTCTTTGCCGATCACCTTAAAATCACAGGTCAAATGATAGGTTTCCTGAAACGTCATGAGATACTTTTCCAGAGCAGAAATAAACCCATGATTGTCCAGCGCAATGGGGCGCAGGTCAAAAATAATCCGTCGAATATCCTGCAGATTTGAACGGACCAATCCTTTAAGATCCGTGATCTCTGCTCGCACTCGAGTAGGATCCAGTGCGAGCAGTTTTTCAGCAATTTCTAAGCGTAAAACAATATTGGCCAGATTTTGAGCCGGTCCATCATGAATCTCCCGGGCAACCCGACGTCGTTCTTCATCTTGAGCCCGGATGATCTTTTGGGCAATTTCCTGCCGATGTTCGGGATTATTGTTTTGACTCAGTTCAGAAATTCCACCATGCAAAAGATTGATCGCCATGGTTACCTGATTGAGTAAGTTTTCAGCTCGCTCGATAGTCTTCTCCATCTGTATCAGAGAACGTTCAATTTCATCCCGCCGTGCCCGCAATTGCATCTCCTTGGATTGCATCAGTTGAAGCTGAACCTGGACATCCTTCGTTTCAGTATAAGATTTTATCATCTCTTGCTCAGAATGATTGCCAAATTCTCTGCTTACTTCCATTAAGCGTTGACGGAGCCGGCGCTCTAATTTTTGGTATTTATCCACCTCGGCAATGGTATAGACAATTTCTTCCTTGAGCTGAGCCAGCTCTTGAATAAGCCGCTGGGTTTCTGCACGTGTCGTTTCTGCTATGTAGAAAATCTCTTCTTTGCTTGTCTCAATAGCTTTTAAAGTGTTGCTCATTATGAGACCCAATCGGTCTGCCACTCTCGTCCCTCTCTTCACCACAATACTCTTGGTAGTATTCGACATGATTTCTGTAATCTCCTACTAATTTTGAGCAAAAGTGGTGCTGAAATTCAATCTTTTAACGTAGTACGCGTCGAATTTCCCGTTCTAAACGCCGCGGGTACATTAAATCCTCCTGACTGCAAGCAAAGACCTTATAGCCTTGTTTTTTCATTTTCACATTTATCTCTTTTGTAAGGCCGTCGTCCAAAGACGGGTCATCCTCTGATATCACCCGAATGAGTATATTATCTATTTTAGCAAAAAAGCTATATTCATCAACCGAGACATTCCATTGAATCGCTGAATCTCCACAGAGATGCTTGAGAACTTGAGCAAGAGCTTTACCGCTCTGAGGAATTTCCTGGGGCGCGGCTGCAGGTTTGACTGGCGGCTCAATCACAGCCCGATTATTTTTCTTTTTATTGGCATTAAAGCGAAATGGATCCCTGACCGGCGGCACACCATGACTTTTCACCGGTTCATTTTCTCTTGGTGCAGCGGTCAAAACACTTAGGGCCGGCACAGCTTCTTCGTGAACCTCATCCTTTGAGTCAGGTTCAAGGTTTTCCAGAGGTTGGGTATAGACCGAAGTATATTCATCAATGACACTATGAGATTCCAGCAAGAGCTGCTTTAAGGACTCGTCAATGAGTTCATGAAGGGATTTGGCGATAGGATCTGTCAGGGGTTCGCCGATCACTTCGTCGATTGCATCATCGATACCTTTGTCCATTTCGTCCGGGTCTGGGGCCGGGTCTGGGGCCGGGGCTGGGCTTGGGTTTGAGTTTGGACTAAAGCCAAGCTCATTTGAACCTGATTTATTTTTAATATCCTCACTCAATTCTTGATCCAGAGGTTCCTGCTTCATAAGCTCTTTCTTCTCATCAACCTCGGTGTAAGTGGGAGGGGGTTCTGTATTCGTCGCCGGTCCCTTGTTAAGAGGCTCTTTAGGACTCAGAGTTTGTGGTGAATCCGTAGTTTTCAACACATGCTGCTTAAGTGAAAAAAAGGAATCCAATTCCTTCGTTTGTGCTCCCCCGCCATTAAGGGGCACCTTGGAGCTGGGCACAGTGATACCTTCCGCCTGACTGCCCAGGACCCTTAAATGAGCCAGCGGCTGGGGAAAATACTCCGGTTCCTGCATTTCTACGTTTTGTAGTCCTGCGCTGATCATATCATTCATAAGCCGGTAAAAATCAGGAAAATTCTCTATGACCCGATGGTCCGGTAATCTCTGTTCCACCAATTGGCGAATCCCATCCATGAGCACTTCTTTCGGTAGATCGAGCATCTCCTGAAATGATGATGCGATTTTTTCAATGGCCTGCCTGCCTTGATGAAATTCACCATCAGCTTCGTTTCCCGATAACAGATTCACAGTAAGTAATTTTTCCACGAATAAGTCGATCCATTCGCGAATTTCTTGATCCTCTTTGAAAAAGGCTTCCAAGATTGTCCACCTCCGCATACATCTTTTCCATGATAGCTATGCGGTTTGGCGGCAGAGTATGTCTGTTTTTGGGCTGAAAGATGGGGGGTTAAGCGGATTCTTTAAGCCGAGTCTCCAGGAGCCGAAAATGATTCTCCAGGATTTTGCTTTACACCGGTCGCTCCATAAGCTGCGCGGACAAAACTAACGCGAAAAACACTCCGCTCCGTCGGGACGCCGGCCAAATCGCTCCTGCTCAATGGCCGGTTGGAAACG
>VSSQ01000148.1_pt1 | contig 26542 bp, 20 predicted proteins | sample 4763081 | NCBI WGS metagenome assembly VSSQ01 (sample SAMN12137344, study PRJNA551015) | bioreactor metagenome | isolation source: SDC9 anaerobic chlorinated ethene degrading culture | place: USA: Knoxville, Tennesee | collected 2015-01-01
CTACTACAAACACTCAGAAAACAGTAGATGCACCATCAGCTAAAGACTGGAGAGGTGGGCGCGCTGCAGCTGCCAACATTATCCCCTCATCAACCGGTGCAGCAAAAGCTGTTGGCAAGGTACTTCCTGAATTGAACGGAAAACTTACCGGGATGTCATTCAGAGTTCCAACTGTTGATGTTTCTGTAGTAGACCTTACCTGCCGTCTTGAAAAACCTGCAAGTTATGATGAGATAAAGGCAGCCATGAAGAAGGCTTCAGAGGGTGAACTTAAAGGTATCCTTGGTTACACTGAAGATGCTGTTGTTTCAACTGATTTTATAACAGACCCTCGCACATCAATTTTTGATGCTGAGGCTGGTATTTCCTTAAACCCTCATTTTGTGAAGGTGGTTTCATGGTATGATAACGAGTGGGGTTATTCAAACAAGGTACTGGATATGCTGGCACACATGGCCACTGTCAAGTAGTTTTCAGATTTCAAAATTTAATGAGGGTGGCTTTCGTATAGCCGCCCTTGTTTTTTTCATATATTTGTTTTCAAAACTTAAACTATGGGAATAAGAAAGAAAATCTCTCTTGGTTTCGTTGTCATTGGAGCCATTCTGTTTCTTTCAAGCTTGATTGCCATCTTTGAATTTAACAGAATGCGACATTCAGTTGCCGCACTTATGACAGACAACATAAACAGTATCAACACATCAAGGCTTCTTCTTGAGCTGACAGATGAGTATAACTTTATGTTACTAAGCAGTGTGATTCTGGATTCTACAATGAATTCTGAAAATATTCTGTACGATAACAGATTTGAGGATTATATATCTAACATAAAGAAGAAATTTGTCTCTCCAGCTGAAGTCTCTGTTGCCGATTCTCTCTCTTCTGCTTACTCTGCCTATCTGGAGGTTATTGGAAGAGCCTCTGATATTATGACTCTTAATAAAGCCGGTAGAGAAAAGTGGTACTCAAGTGAACTTGTCCCTGCGTATTCAAATTTAAGAAAGTACAAAGGTGAACTTGGTCTCTTAACACAGGGGGCGCTTGCTGAAAATACAGATCAACTTCAGGAGGGATTCTACAGGAGTATTATGCCGGGCGTGATTGCTGTTGCAGCGGGAATACTACTTGTTCTTCTTTTTAATTATTTTATCAATTTGTATTTTATTTCGCCACTACTATTAATATCAAGAGGATTAAAAAGTTACAAAGAGTTTAATAAAAGTTACAATGTTAACTTTGATAACGACGATGAACTTCAGGATTTAAATGGTGAAATAAAAACATTGATTGACGAACATAAAAACATGAAAAAGTCCAGAGAATGAATCTCAAATTAGTCAGTAGAAATATAGGCCTGGCTCTTTTGCTGAATGCAATATTTATGTTTATTTCAGCCGCTGTTTCCATTCTCTATGGAGTTGATGATTCATTCTCCCCTCTGATTTTAAGTGGAATTGTTACCTCTGTGGTAGCATCATTTCCACTTATCTTTGTCCATAAATCAGGCGAAATCAACGCTAAGGAGGGACTTGTAATAGTAGTCTTCTCATGGATCCTCTCCTGCCTTTTTGGTATGCTGCCTTATATATTATACGGTGGAGAATTTTCAATTATTAACTCCTGGTATGAGAGTGTATCGGGATACACTACCACAGGTGCAACAATTCTGGTTAATGTAGAGGCACTTCCTAAAGGGCTCTTATTCTGGAGAGCCTCCACACACTGGCTTGGAGGTATGGGCGTAGTTCTCTTTATGTTATTGATTCTTCCATCAATTTCTTCTTCAAGAATGTTGAGCAAATTTGAAATTTCATCTTTATCAAAGGATAATTTCAGGTTTAGGGCACAGCAGACAGTAAGGGTCATTTCTACAGTATATTTGGGATTGACAGTGGTTGAAACTATCCTTCTTAACCTTGCCGGAATGTCTCTTTTTGATGCTGTATGTCATTCATTTTCAACTATTGCGACAGGAGGCTTCAGTACTAAAAATTTATCTCTTGCTTATTATGATTCAGTTACTATTGATATTATAGTGATGGTTTTTATGCTATTTGCAGGGATGCATTTTGGACTTCTTTATACTGCCTTTACAGGAAAAGTGCAATCATTATGGAGGTCACCTGTTGTCAGGTTTTATCTCTCTTCTATCATAATTGTATCATTAGTAGTATCTTTAAATATTAAATTTGCCGGTATTGAAACCGACTGGATTCATGCGTTAAGACACGCATTCTTTCAGGTTATCTCTGTGGGTACAACGACAGGATTTGCAAGTGCAGACTCCAGTATCTGGCCCTCCTTTTCAATTCTTCTACTAATATATTTTACTTTACAATGTGCCTGCTCCGGATCCACATCGGGTGGTATAAAAGTTGACAGAGTATTGATTTTCTACAAGGCTTTCAAAGCTCAAATTAAAAAACAGATTCACCCGAATGCAATTGTCTCTGTTAAATTGGGAGGGCATACTCTTGATAAAGAGATGGTAACCTCTACAGCACTTTTTATTGTTCTCTATCTATTTATTGTCTTTATTGTAACTGTAATTCTAACATTCCTAGGAGTAGAACTCTTTGATGCTTTTACCGCATCTGCTGCTAATATGGGAAATGTTGGCCCGGGGTTTGGGAGTGTTGGGTCTCTTGGTAATTATTCACAAATACCTGCACTGGGGAAGTTTGTCCTTTCTGTCCAGATGCTTTTGGGTCGTGTTGAAATTTATTCAATGTTATTAATTGTTCTTGTCTTCAGAAAAAGATAAACATATGTCACTTGCTGATTTTCTGGAGAACAAAATGATTGAAGGGCTCGGCTTTGAACCCACATCTTGCCAGTCTGATCTTATAAAAACTCTCTCAGATTTCATTCTCTCTCCCGGTGCTGTCTCTCTGCCTTCCTCAAGAGAGATTATGGTTGTTAATGGTTATGCCGGCACGGGTAAAACATCGGTTTTGTCATCCCTTGTTAAGGTATTAGAGTCATTTGAAAGAAAGTATGTACTTCTGGCACCAACAGGAAGGGCTGCAAAAGTATTATCCGGATACACATCCAGAATAGCATATACTATCCACAAACATATTTACAGACAGAAATCAATGAGTGACGGGATAGGCCTCTTTACACTCAATGTAAATCTTAGCAGTGAAACTGTTTATATTGTAGATGAGGCCTCTTTGATCTCAAATTATAGTGATACATCTTCATTTGGATCAGGTCATCTTTTAGACGACCTGATTCAGTTTGTGTACAGCGGTGAGGGAAATAAGCTTATTCTTGCAGGTGACTCTGCTCAGTTACCGCCTGTTGGACTCAACCATTCTGAGGCACTCGATGTTGATTCAATGAAAAGATACGGTCATATAATATTTTCCCGGTTAAGGAGTGTTGTGAGGCAGGCTGAGAGTTCCGGAATTTTGTATAATGCAACCTTAATAAGGGAGTTGATTGAAAGAGACAATCCCTCTATACCTCAATTTGAACTCGATGGATTTAATGATATAGTAAGAGTTTCGGGAGGTGATCTTCTTGAGGAGCTGGAGAGTTCTTACAGTAAATGGGGAGCAGACGAAACACTTGTTTTGTGCAGATCAAACAAAAGAGCAAACAGATATAATAAAGGAATAAGATCCACTGTTCTCTTCAGAGAGGAGCGCTTAAGCAAGGGGGATAAACTCATGATTGTTAAAAACTGCTATCAGTTTTTAGAGGATGCTCAGGGCATTGGCTTTATAGCTAACGGAGATGTGGCTGAATTGGTGAAGATTTCTAATTATGAAGAGAGGTACGGATTAACTTTTGCTGATGCTGTTCTTTCATTTCCGGATTATAATAATTTGGAGATAAAAGCAAAGGTGATTCTTAATACTCTGGAGAGTGAGACTGCCTCTCTGGGATCAGATCAGCAGAGGGAGCTCTTCACACAGATTATGGAGGACTATAATCATATTAAAACTAAAAGAAAAAGAGTTGCGGCTGTAAGAGAGGATAAATATTTTAATGCATTGCAGATTAAATTTGCTTCGGCAATTACTTGTCATAAATCTCAGGGTGGACAATGGTCTTCCGTATTTGTGGATAATCCGTTCTGGAGTGATGAACTAACCATAGATGATTTAAAATGGCTATATACTGCTATGACCAGAGCTACAGAGAAAATCTATTTTGTTAACTTTAAAGACTCATTTTTTAGAAAAACTTAACATTCAATTATGAAGAATTTTATCAGAAAGAGTATCGTAACATTGTTGGCAATTATCTTTATTGTGCATGTTAATGCGCAGGATATTAAGCAACTATCTATGGTTTTGTCGTGGAAAGATAATTCCACTCTTTTAATGGCAGGCTTTGATAAAGATAAGCGTATTTACAAAGAGTATAATATTATTACAGGAGTTTCTGCTGAAGTGGAGAAACCATCAGAGGTAAAGAGGGCTACAGTTTTTATTAAAGATGGTGATATAGTATATTCAGATGAAAACGGAGCTGAAAGCATAATTACAAAAACATCTTGTGAAGAGAGGAATCCGGAACTTTCACCAGATGGAAAAAGGATTGCTTTTACCAGAGAGAATGATCTTTATTCTATTGCTATTGATGGAGCAGGGGAGATGCGTTACACTTTTGATGGCACTGAACTTATAATGAATGGCTGGGCCTCTTGGGTCTATTACGAAGAGATTCTTGGCAGACCATCCAGATATAAAGCTTTTTGGTGGTCTCCGGATAGTAAGTCAATTGCATTTATGAGATTCGATGATACCAATGTTCCGATGTTCCCAATTTACGAGGCATCAGGCAAACATGGAAAAATAGTTCAAACAAGATACCCTAAAGCAGGTGATGAAAATCCTCGTGTGAAGATCGGTTTTGCAGATGTTGATGCAGGAGGTGTAATATGGGGAGATTTTAATGAAAATGAGGATCAATATTTTGGGACTCCATACTGGAATAGTAATTCCAACGAACTTCTGGTTCAGTGGATGGACAGAGATCAGAGTAATTTTGTCCTTTACTCTGTGAAAAAGGTTAGTGGAGAAAAGAGAGTAGTTTATAAAGAGCACCAGAATAGCTGGATTGACTGGCTTGAGGAGGTTAGATTCGGGAATGAGGGTTTCTATTTTGTAAGAGACTTTGAACTTTGGGAGCAAATATACTTCCAAAGTTATGACGGAAAAAAACTTATAAAACTCACAGATGGGAAAAACTGGGGTATTAGGTTTACTGATTTTAATGAACAAGAGAGAGTTTTATACTTTACTTCAAGAAGAGAGACATCAGAGAGAGGTGACTTTTATCAACTAAGCTGGAATAAGGGTATGAATAAAAGAGAGATTAAAAGACTCTCTAAAGGGAGCTGGAATTTTACATCTGTAATTCTATCTCCAGATAAAAAGCATTATGTTGCCAATGTGTCATCAGTTTCTGATCCAACATCAACTTTAGTTGTGTCTCTTTCAAAAAAAGGAGTTGTAAAGGAGGGAGAGCACATTGTAATTCAGGATGCTGCTGAAGGGGCAGATTTGTCAATAATTCCAATGGCAGAAATGTTATTTATTACAACTGAAGATGGTTACAGATTGCCGGCTTCTGTTATCTGGCCTGAAAATATGGATAAAAACAAGAGATATCCGGTTATTGTCAATATGTATGGCGGACCAAATTCCGGAACAGTAATGGATACATGGAGGAACCCTTCTGATGAGACAAAATTCTGGTATAAAAAGGGTGTGATTCAAATCAGTATTGATCACAGAGCTTCCGGTCATTGTGGAAAAGAGGGACTAAATTTTATTCACAGAAATCTGGGTAAGCAGGAGATTGAAGATTATATACTATGGGCTAAGTATTTGCATTCGCTTCCATTTGTTAATAAGGAAAAAATCGGCATAACCGGCTTCTCTTACGGAGGAACAATGACTCTTCTTGCATTAACAGAAGGAGCTGAATATTTTAGATTTGGAGTTGCAGGAGGTGGTGTTTATGACTGGCATCTTTACGATTCTCATTATACAGAAAGATATATGGATACTCCTCAAGCCAATCCGGAGGGTTATAAAAACACATCTGTACTGGGAAAGGTTTCCAAGTACAGAAGTGAGTCTGGTTCAAGGTTGTATATTACTCACGGAACTTCAGATGATAATGTTCATTTTCAGAATACTCTCCAGTTAATTGATGCACTTCAGAGATCCGGCAAACAATTTGAACTTATGATTTATCCGGGAGGAATGCATGGTTACAGAGGGGCTCAGTCAATTCACGACAGAGAGGCTACAAGATCATTTTGGTTAAAGAATCTTTTTGATTAAAGCATTGCAAGAAGCATCATTTCGTCGTAAAGCTCCCATATCAGAGACTCCTCTCCGTTGATTTTTTTATCTGCGAGAATCTCAGATGCTTTAATTAGTTCTCCATGAGGGGTGGTTGTTAAAGGGTTATAACTTGTAACAACCAGCCCTGATGTGATACAAAAGTTATTGTTTGTGCCTGTCTTATTATTTCTTACTTGCATGGATACATCTGATCTTGAAAAGTCATAGTACCATTTACCGTTATACTCTTTGTATCCAACTACATATTTAGCATTGGTTATTTTAACCTTTATATGAGATGGTTTGTTTTTGATAAATGAGAGGTATCCGTCTCCTCTCTCTTCAATATTCATATTGAACTCTACTTTTGAGATAGCGCGGGATTCTGATTCAATGTAAATTTTCCCTCTGTATAGTATTTCGTCACAAGCTACTTTTTGATCAAACTTTACTACATACATTATCTTTCCATCTTGTTCAACTGGAGTGTCGTATTCAAATGTATATAGATCTCCAATTTTCTTATTATCGCATCCCGGGAGTGAGTGTTTTACAACATCAAGTTTTGCTATATGGACAGGGCCCCCCTGAAGTTTAAATTTCAAAGGCTCCGGCATATTTGTTTCATTCTTTCTTATTTTCTTTACAAGAATCTTGTCATTTTTATCATTGAGGTATGAAGCCTTTTCGATATCAAGTAAAGCTTCGTTTAAAGAGATTGTTTGATTGTTCTTTGAAACATTCTCTTTGTAATAGGCTGAGACAAGTGATTCGTCATTAGAATAGTTCCTTGATATTTTGCTAAAGGCTTCTTTAACAAGTATATCAGCACTATATTTAGGGTTTTGAACATAAGGTGCATCAGTTGCTGCATATGCAGTCAGAGATGCTGAGGCCATCAAAATGGCTAGTGAAAAATTTGAAATTGTTGTTTTCATTGTAATGGGTTATTAATTGCATTTTTTTTCTGCAATATAGACGACCCCTTACTTGAAAAAGTTGCAAAAAACTATATGATATTTTATAATATGTTAAGAGTCTGCTCTTTAATCTTTTCGAGTTCCTCTTTCATCTCAACAACCAGCCTTTGAATTTCTGCATGATTTGCTTTAGATCCAAGAGTGTTAATCTCCCGGCCGATCTCCTGAGCTATAAAACCAAGTTTTTTTCCTGGCATTGATTCAGTCTTAATTGTTTGAATAAAGTACTCGCAGTGTTGTTTAAGTCTAACCTTTTCTTCAGTTATATCAAGTTTTTCAAGGTAGTAAATAATCTCTTGTTCAAATCTGTTCTGGTCTGCCATGAGTCCGGACTCTTCAAATCTGCTTAATAATTTGTTTCTGACAGATTCATTTCTTGAAGAATCCAGCTTCTCAGTCAACGACAGTGATGACAGAATATTATTTATTCTCTCTCTTATCTCTATCTCCAGTTTAGCTCCCTCAGAAGATCTGAATTCATCCATTGCCAGTGCTGCTCTTTTTATGCAATCTGACAAATTTGACCAGAACGAGTCTGTTTCAAGAGGTTTTCTTGGTTCAGTTACATCCGGCATCTTCAGTACAATAGGAAGAAGATCTTCTTTGCTGACAGGAATATTCATATCAGATGCCAGTTGTTCAATTTGAGACCAGTAAGTTTTGAAAATCTCTCCATTTATATGCTTTCCGGTATTTTCAACTGAATTTTCAAGCGATATATATAAATCTATGCTCCCTCTGCTTAGCATTGCTGAAAGTAGTTGCTTTGTTTCAATCTCCTTCTCTCTTGGAATAAATTGAGTCTTGAGATTAATGTCTGCGTTTTTTCCATTGACTGAACGAATCTCAACTGTGAACTTTCCCACTGAAGTAATTGTATCGGCTTTACCGAAACCTGTCATTGATTTAAGCATTGTATCTACTTTTATCTTGAGTTAACCTTTCGCAAAGTTACACAAGAAATCTTATATTTGCGGTTCAAAATCTAAATAGTATGGAAGAGACAAAGGCAGCTGCGGCAGAGGAGAGACAACTTAATTTTATTGAGGAGATTGTTGAGAGGGATTTGCAAGAGGGAAAACATAAATCAATATTAACCCGCTTCCCTCCTGAACCCAATGGATATCTGCATATTGGACATGCAAAAAGTATTTGTCTCAATTTTGGACTTGCAAAAAAATATGGCGGAAAGACAAATCTTAGATTCGATGATACTAATCCCACTAAGGAGGATGTAGAGTATGTTGATTCAATAAAAGAGGATGTTAAATGGCTCGGCTTTGATTGGGCAGGTGAGTTTTATGCTTCCGATTATTTTGAGCAGCTTTATGAATGGGCTGTTCTTATGATTAAGAAGGGTATTGCATATGTAGATGATCAGACTCAGGAGCAGATAAGAATTAACAGGGGTACCGTAACTCGTCCCGGAATACCCAGTCCGTGGAGAGATAGGGCTGTAGAAGAGAACCTTGATCTTTTCCGCAGAATGAGAGAGGGAGAGTTTGGTGATGGAGAGAGGGTTCTCAGAGCAAAAATTGATATGTCTCACAGCAATATGCTAATGAGGGATCCAATATTATACAGAATTATTCACACTCATCACCACAGAACAGGTGACTCCTGGTGCATATATCCAATGTATGACTACGCACATGGACAGAGTGACTCAATAGAGAAGATCACACACTCAATATGCACACTAGAATTTGATGTTCATCGCCCGCTTTATGACTGGTTTATTGAAAAGCTGGAGATTTTTCCGTCAAGACAGTATGAGTTTGCCAGGCTCAATCTTACATATACAGTTATGTCTAAAAGGAAGCTTCTTGAATTGGTGAAAAATGGTTATGTAACAAGCTGGGACGATCCAAGAATGCCTACTATATGTGGTTTGAGAAGAAGGGGGTATACTCCTGAAAGCATTAGGCTCTTTGCCGATAAGGTTGGCGTAGCCAAAAGGGACAATATTATTGACCTTTCACTGCTTGAGTGGTGTGTCAGAGAGGATCTTAACAAACGAGCCAACAGATATATGGCTGTAATCGATCCTGTTAAGCTAACCATTTCAAATTATCCTGAGGGAGAGACTGAGATTTTTAAAGCTCCGGTAAATCAGGAAAATAGCGAAGCAGGTTTCAGGGATGTTCCTTTCTCTAGGGAGCTGTTTATTGAAAGAGAGGATTTTATGGAGATCCCTTCAAAAAAATATTTTAGACTAAAGCCGGGAGGAGAGGTGAGACTTAAGTACTCTTATATAATTAAATGCGAAGAGATTGTTAAAGACTCAGAGGGCAATATTGTTGAAATTATTTGTACTTACGATCCTCAAAGCAGACCCGGAACCGGAGAGTGGAGATCTGTTAAAGGTACAATTCATTGGCTATCCGCTTCTCACGCAATTGAGGCTGAGGTGAGACTTTTTGACAGATTGTTCACTGAAGCTGAGATGGATTCAATTCCTGAAGATAAGAGCTACATAGATTTTTTGAATCCTGAATCCCTTGTGGTAAAGAGAGGATATGCCGAGCCTTCGCTTAAGGAGGATATCTCTGAAATTGCCGTCCAGTTTGAAAGAAATGGCTATTTTGTTAAAGATTCAGATTCAACACCTGATAAGCTGGTTTATAATAAAACTGTGGGTCTTAAATCAACCTGGGCTCAATAACAATTTCTAACTCATTGCTGTCTTTACCCTGTGCTTTTTCCAAAGGCCTGAATTATAGTAAAGTATTGCTCCAATACATCCGATTGTCCAACCGGCCGGGATTGACCACCAAATCCCTTTTGCCCCAAAATAGTCTGACAGAATGTAGGCAAGAGGGATTCTTATAATCCATAATGATAATGTTGTTATAAGCATAGGAACAAATGTGGCGCCTGCTCCTCTGGTTACTCCATTTACCACAAACATTGTTGTAAAGAGGATGTAGAATGATGTTACTATTATCAAATACTCTTTACCGGTCTTTATTATCTCCTCGTAGTAGGGTGATCCTGAATCAACGAAGAGATGCATTATGTTTTCTCCAAAGAAGACAACAATAAGAGTAAGAAAAATACATATTACTGTCGAATATTTAAGGGTTGCCCATAATCCGTTTCTTATCCTGTCAAATCTTTCTGCACCAAGATTTTGACCAACGAATGATGAGAGAGCAGCTGCCAGATTCATTGCAGGCATTGATACGAACATATCTACCCTTCCCGCCGCTGTATAGGCCGCCAGAGTAGCTACTCCAAAGGGAGATACTATGCCGAGAAGTGCCATATTTCCCAGCCCGACTAAGGTTTGCTGAACTCCGGACGGAAGACCGATTTTTAAAGAGAGCCTGAAGTTATCCCAGTCAAATTCCCATTTTTTCCAGTTAAGATTAAATTTTATTATGTTTTCCTCTCTTTTATTCAGGTGATACCATAGAGCCAGCCAAGCCAAAACAGATGATATTCCCGTTGCCCAAGCTACTCCCTCAATTCCCCAATTGAACACAAGCACAAAGAGAAGGTCAAGTATCATATTGAGTATAATTGAACCAATGGTAAAATATATTGGGGTAAGAGAGTTTCCAACACCTCTTAGTATGGCTGAAATCCCAAAAAGCATAAAGGAGGGGAGCGTGGTTGTTACTATTACAATATCAAAATATCTTACTGCGTCAGGTAATACCTCATCAGGAATTGATAAAAATTGAAAAATGGGCTTACTGAATATGAAAAAAATAATTGTAAGTATAATAGAGCTTATAAGCAGAAATATCTGCAGAGTATCTGAAGTTATTTTAACTTTTTTTAAATTTTTTGCCCCAAAATATTGTGAAACAAGTACAGATCCTCCAATTGTAATTCCTGCTACAAGTGCAGAAAGTGTGAACAGGATGGGGAAACTGGCACCAACCGCAGCAAGAGCAACTGACCCCACAAATTTCCCAACGACAATACTATCTACAATATTGTATAGTTGCTGAAAAATATTACCAATAAACATGGGGATGGCAAAGAGTAAAATTTGTTTTCCCTCTTTCCCCTGTGTAAGATCCTTCATTTGCGAAAATTTGTGCGCAAATATAAGAATTTATAACGAACAGGCTAGAACCTTTTTGTATAGGTATGACAGTATGGCTGTGTCCCCTTTCTCAAATAGTAGTCCTGATGATACTTTTCTGCCGGATAGAATTTCTCTGCTTTAGTAATTTGTGTTGCAACTCTGTACCCTTTTGCCTTAAGTTTCTCTACAAGAGATTTTGCAACCTCTTTCTGTTGTTCGGAAGTGTAGAAAATTTCCGATCTGTATTGTGTCCCTATATCCGGTCCCTGACGGTTTACCTGGGTAGGGTCGTGAATTTCGAAGAATTGCATAGTAAGTTTTTCATAACTTATCAGAGAGGCATCATAAATAACTTCAACAGCCTCTGCGTGACCACTTGTGCCACTGCTAACCTCTTCATATGTTGGATTTGAGAGACTCCCTCCTGTATATCCGCTCTCTACTGAAATTACTCCCGGAAGGCTCCTCAGAAGATGCTCTACACCCCAGAAACATCCTCCTGCAAAAATTGCTCTCTCTCTCTTCATTGGAAGAAACTCCATTGATATAGAGTTTACACAGTGGCGTGTGTTTTTAGAAGTGAATTTTTCACCCAAAAACACATGACCAAGATGCCCTCCACAATTTGAACATACAATTTCTGTCCGTATTCCGTCTGCATCTCGTTTTCTGGTTACTGCCCCCGGAATCTCTTCATCAAAGCTTGGCCAGCCGCATCCAGCATCAAATTTTGATGTTGAATTGTAAAGTGGATTTCCACATTGCCTGCAGATATAGGTTCCCTTCTCCTCATGTTTGTAAAATTTCCCCGTAAAGGGAGCTTCAGTCCCTTTATGGATAATAATTTTTTTCTCCTGTTCTGTAAGCGGTTTCATATTCTGTGAGTCCATAGTGCTTGAGAAAATTATAAAAATCAATAATAGAGATAATATTTTCATGGCTTTAGTCATTTATATAATGCTCCAGCCTTTGAGCTGAGCAATCTCTTCTGGCCACATCTCCTCGTCTGGGGTTTCAAGTATCAGCGGGATATTGTCAAATCTTGGATCTTTCATTAATAGTTTGAATGTCTCTTCGCCCAGTTGGCCTTTACCAAGTGAGTCATGTCTGTCAACCCTGGAGTTGAGACCTTTTTTTGCATCGTTTAGATGCATCCCCCTGAGATATTTAAATCCAATAATTTTATCAAAATGTTCAAAGGCCTCTTTAAATCCTCTTTCGTTTGAGAGGTCATATCCTGCAGCAAATGAGTGACATGTGTCAATACATACACCAACTCTTGATTTATCTTCAACCTGATCAATTATCTCGGCAATCTGTTCAAAAGTATGACCAAGATTGCTCCCCTGACCGGCTGTATTCTCAATCACAGCTGTAACTCCTCTGGTCTTGTCAAGTGTAATGTTAATAGATTCAGCAATTCTGGAGAGACATTCACTAATTGATATTTTCCCAAGGTGGCTGCCAGGGTGAAAATTTAGTCTGTCAAGACCAAGTTGTTCACATCTCTGCATCTCATCCAGAAAAGCAGCTCTTGATTTATCAAGCCCCTCCTGTTCAGGATGTCCCAGATTAATTAGATAACTGTCATGAGGAAGAATCTGGAATGGTTTATATCCTAATTCAAGACATTTACTCTTAAAATTTTCAATGCTTTTTTGTGACAGAGGTGCCGAAACCCACTGCCTCTGATTTTTTGTAAATAGTGCAAAAGCAGTTGCTCCAATTTTATTTGCATTTACCGGAGAGTTTTCCACTCCCCCTGATGAGCTTACATGTGCGCCAATGTATTTCATTTTTTGTATGTTGTCAAAATTTTTAACTAATTCTGGAGAAATCCTCCTGTGCACCTCTGAGTTTAGATAACTTATCTCGAAGCATCTGATTTGCCGGTCTCTCAATAAAAGGATCAGAGTCCAGGAGAGAGAGAGCAGTTCTTCTTGCCTCCTCCAGTATCTGTGAATCTTTTGCAAGATCTGCCAGCTTAAGATCTATAGGAAGTCCACTCTGCTGAGTTCCCTCTATATCCCCCGGACCGCGCATTCTCATATCGGCCTCCGCCAGCTCAAATCCATCCTGAGTGGAGCACATAAGGTCAATCCTTTGTTTTGACTCTTTTGTTAGTTTATGTCCTGTCATCAGGATACAATATGAGCTTTCTGCTCCTCTTCCCACTCTTCCCCTAAGCTGATGAAGCTGAGAGAGACCAAACCTCTCGGCACTCTCTATCATCATAACTGAGGCGTTAGGCACATCAACTCCAACCTCTATAACAGATGTTGATACCAGAATGTTTGCTTTACCTGAAGCAAAAAGTTCCATATCGTATGCTTTGTCTTCATTTTTTTGCTTGCCGTGAACAACAGCTGTTACATATTCAGGTGCAGGAAACTCGCGTATAATGTTTTCGTATCCCTCTTGAAGGTTTTTATAATCAAGCGTCTCGCTCTCATTGATAAGAGGATATACAATAAAGATTTGCCTCCCTTTTGAAATCTCCTCTTTCATGAATTCGTAAATCTTTTTCCTGTATGACTCGGTTGAGTGTATTGTCCTTATACTTTTTCTTCCCGGAGGTAGTTCATCAATTATTGAAACATCAAGGTCTCCGTAAAGAGTCATTGCAAGTGTGCGCGGTATAGGGGTGGCTGTCATCACAAGTACATGGGGAAGAGTGTCGCTGTTTTTACTCCATAGCTTTGCTCTTTGTTCAACACCAAATCTGTGCTGTTCATCAATTACGGCAAAGCCTAAATTTCTGAACTGGACACTCTCTTCAATCAGTGCATGAGTACCAAAGAGTAAATGTATTGTGCCATTGGTTAGCCCTTCAGCTATCTCTCGTCTCTCTTTTGCTTTAGTGCTACCAGTCAGGAGTGCTGTCTTTATTCCGGTATTTTCTAAAAGTTTAGCAGAGTTGTTATAATGCTGATTAGCAAGGACTTCAGTTGGAGCCATTATACAAGACTGATATCCGCTGTCAGCAGATAGAAGTGAACACAGTAATGCAACCATTGTTTTACCACTACCAACATCTCCTTGTAGCAATCTATTCATTTGTCTTCCTGACTTGAAATCTTCACGAACTTCACGAATAACTCTTTTTTGTGCATTAGTGAGTTCAAAGGGGATATTGTTATAGCATTTATTAAAGAAGTCTCCAACTTTGTGCATGATTATACCCCTTGCATTTCGCTCTCTTATACTTTTTTGCCTTAGTAATGAGAGTTGGAGATAGAACAACTCTTCAAACTTGAATCTGAATTGAGCAGATGCAAGTTTTTTCATGTCAGAAGGAAAATGAATCATCTGAAGAGCCTCTTTTACCGGCATTAATTTTTTTTCGGCTGAAATATTCTCTGGAAGAGTCTCCTGTATTCCCTCAATACATTGCTTGAGAAGAGTGGCTTGCATTCTTGCAATAACCTTGTTCCCCAGTCCGCTGCTTCTGAGTCTCTCTGTCGAGGAGTAGACTCCTATCATATTCCCTATATAAAACGGGTTCTCTTCGTTAACGGAGTCAATCTCTGGATGGACAATGTTAAGACTTTGATTAAAAATTGTAGGTTTCCCAAATATTATATATTCATGATTTGTTTTAAGCCTCTCTTTTGTCCATTTAATTCCTTGAAAGAAGACAAGATCTATGGCACCAGTAGGGTCTGTCAGTGTTGCAACTAGTCTTTTTGCAGGCCCTTTTTCACCAAGCAGAGTAATTCTGGAAATTTTCCCCCTCAGTTGAATATAGCTCATAGAGGGTTCAATTTCGCTGATTGTATAGATTCTGCTGCGATCAATATATCTGAAAGGGAAAAAATAGAGCATGTCACCAAATGTTTTGATATTTAGCTCCTTCTCCAAAAGGGTGGCTCTTCTTGGACCAACACCACTGAGGAATTTTATGTCACTTTCAAGAATACCAGGCATATCACAAAGTTAATAATCTTGACAGATTTTTGTATCTTGCGTCAAATTTGTTGAGATACATATTATGAGCAATAAAATCGTAGTTGGAATAACCCAGGGAGACAGTAACAGTATATCATACGAGGTAATTATCAAAGCACTTACAGATGCCAGAATCCTGGAACTTTGCACTCCTGTAATTTACGGTTCCTCTAAACTATTTGGTTATTATAAAAAACAGATAAATGATGCAGATGGTATTGTCCCAAATGTTATCTCAGCCCCATCTGAAATTCATCATAAAAGGGTAAACATAATCAATTGTGTTCCTGAAAGTGTTACCGCAGAGCCAGGAAGATCAACCACAGAGAGTTCAAGAGGCGCTTTTCTATCTCTTGAGAAAGCGATTAACCATATAAAAAACGGAGAGATTGATGTTCTGGTTACAGGACCATTTAATAAAGCATCTATGAAAAGTGATGGCTTTATTTTTCCGGGACATACTGAGTATCTTACTAAAGAATTCCAAAAAGAGGACTCTTTGATGTTTATGATATCTTCATCACTAAAAGTGGGCGTTGTTACAAATCATATACCTGTAAGCGAGGTTCCTCAAAATATTACAAAGGAGAAGATTGCAAAAAAGGCCAGACTGATGATAGATTCTCTAAAACGGGACTTTGGTATTGAGTATCCAAAGATTGCGGTTTTATCTCTCAATCCTCATGCAGGGGAGGAGGGTATGCTTGGCAGTGAGGAGATTGAAATAATCAGGCCATCAATAGCAGAGTTAAAAGAGGAGGGGCATCTTGTATTTGGTCCATTTGCTCCGGATGGTTTTTTTGCATCCCCTTCAATAAATAAATTTGATGCTGTGCTTGCAATGTATCACGATCAGGGTTTAATCCCTTTTAAGGCTCTCTCTCCTGATGATGGTATAAACTATACAGCGGGATTACCAATTGTCAGAACCTCTCCTGATCATGGAACGGCTTACGATATTGCCGGAAAAAACATTGCAAATCATACCTCTATGTTAAACGCAATATATAGTGCAGTTGACATTTTCAGAAAGAGAATTGAGTATGAGGAGTTAAGAAAGAATCCGCTTAAAGTAGAAATACCTGCTTCAAGAGGCAATGATTGAGCTTTACACAGATGGTGCATCCAGGGGTAATCCCGGTCCGGGAGGATATGGAGTAGTCCTTAAGAGTGGACATCACAGAAAAGAGCTCTCCGGAGGTTTTGAATTGACTACCAATAACAGAATGGAGCTTCTTGCTGTAATTACAGGCCTTGAGACTCTTCGCAAAGCTGGTTCTGAGGTGACTGTTTATTCAGATTCATCATATGTTTGTGATGCTGTTAATAAAGGCTGGCTTTTTGGTTGGGAGTCAAAAAATTTTTCAGGGAAAAAAAACAGCGATTTGTGGCTAAGATTCTTGAAAATTTACAGAAAACACAAAGTGAAGTTCGTTTGGATTAAAGGTCATGCAGGGCATCCGGAAAATGAAAGATGCGATACTCTGGCTGTAGAGGCCTCCAAGGAGCCCTTACTCAAAAAAGATGAAGGTTATATTGTTGAAGTTGTTAATACCCTGGGGTTATAATCCTGATCTCGCAGCCAAGGCTCAAAGCCAGCTTCTTTTATTGTATTAACCATTTCAGCCGAATCCAGTTTATGCTCGGCTCCTGCAGAAGAGACTACATTTTCTTCAATCATGATTGATCCCATATCATCTGCTCCCGAATGAAGCGCAAGCATTCCCGTCTCTCTTCCTGTTGTCAGCCAGGATGCCTGGATATGAGCAATATTATTAAGCACTATCCTGCTTATGGCTACCATCTTAAGATGTTCTACAATTGAAATCTCGCGGGTTTCATATCTTTCGACAAGCTTTGTGCCTTCTGTCTGCATTGGCCAGCATATAAATGCTCTGAAGCCGGGTGATTCTTTTGGACGCTTTGACTGGAGATCTCTGATTTTAATTAAGTGGTCAACTCTCTCTTCAATAGTCTCAATATGTCCGTATACCATTGTAGCAGTTGTTCCAAGTCCCATTTTATGAGCAATCTCCATAACTTCTAACCATTGTGAAGTGGTTGGTTTTCCAGGAGATAGCTGTTTTCTTACCCGATCTGTCAGGATTTCGGCGCCGGCACCCGGAAGAGTGTTTAAACCAGCATCTATAAGTCTTGTGAGGGTCTCTTCTATTGTAAGAGAACTTAATCTGGCAATATGCGAAATTTCAGGAGGGCCAAAGGCATTAAGTTTAATCGAAGGGTCAATGGATTTTATTGTTTTTAAAAGTTTTTCGTAATATGATATGTCATAGTGCGGATGAAGCCCTCCCTGAAGAAGTATCTGGTCGCCTCCCAGTTGCCGGAGATGTTTTATCTTCTCTTCTAACTCTTGAGAATTAATTGTGTATGACCTCTCTTTATCTGAAAGTTTACAGTGAAAATTGCAAAAGAGGCACCCGGATATACAGACATTTGTGTAGTTTATATTACGGTCAATTTGCCAGCTTACTCTCTTTTCCGGTATTTTTGCAAATCTGATTTTCTGAGCCAGTGAAAAAAGTTGAGAAGGGGGAGCTTCGTTAAAAAGCCTTACACCTTCATCTATTGTGAGATTAGTGAGAGAGAGGGCTTTTGTATATAATGTATTTAAAGTCATATTGTTAATTCTCTTATTGAATATTGCAAAAGTAAAAGAATTATTTAAGAAGTGTCGCAAAATAGGTATATTTGTATAATGATTTGTTGCAAATTAATTCACATTCAATAATAAATGGAAAATATTTTGGAGAGAGAGGGGCTGCGCTTTGCTCTTATAGGAGGTGGAAGCTGGGCCACGGCGCTTGCAAAGCTGCTGCTCAATCATCAGGAGAAGATTTCATGGTATATCAGAGACGAGGAGTCAATTGATATTCTAAAGAGTACAGGTCACAATCCGTTTTACTTGCAGGCGGTGCAATTTGATCCTAAAAGACTTGAACTCTCAACAGATATCAACGAGGTTATCTGTAATGCTGATGTACTGTTATTCGCAATTCCTTCTGCCTATTTTATGGATATGGCTGTCAATATCAAATGTAGTCTTGATAATAAATTCATTATTACAGCCATTAAGGGTATGGTTCCGGTTGATAATATTTCTATTGCGGAGTATTTTCATATAAATCACAAAATTCCTTTCAGCAGAATTGGGGTTGTAAGTGGTCCTTGCCATGCAGAGGAGGTTGCTATGGAGAGACTCTCATATTTAACTCTTTCAAGCAAGCATATTGAGGTTGCTCGTAATCTGTGTGATATTTTTGCCTGTAGTTATATAAAAACTATACCGGGAACAGATATTTACGGAGTAGAGTACGCTGCAGTACTTAAAAATATCTATGCTGTAGCTGCAGGTGTATGTCACGCACTTGGTTATGGTGATAATTTTATGGCTGTATTAATCACTAACTCTTTTCATGAGATGAGAGATTTTCTGCATGCCAGTCATCCTGATAAAAACAGGCATACATCTACATCGGCATATCTTGGCGACCTCCTTGTAACATGCTATTCACAATTCAGCAGAAACAGAACTTTTGGTTCTATGATTGGTAAGGGATACTCAGTTCAATCTGCACAGCACGAAATGAATATGGTTGCAGAGGGTTATTATGGTACTAAATGTATTTATGAAATAAACCAGAAATATAAAATACATATGCCCATTGCAGAGGCTATGTACAAGATTTTGTATGAACATAAATATTCGGCATATATAATTAAGCAATTAACAGAACAACTGCAGTAAATATGAATAATATAATTAATATTGAATATCCCTCAGTTACTACTTTTCTTGGTGAGAAAAGTTTGTCAGACTCTTTGGACAGAGCTTTATCGGCTTTGAAAAAGCTGAATGGCAGGATGGGAGAGGGGAGTGAATTTCTTGGATGGATGGATCTGCCATCTTCTCTTGAAGAAGATGTAATTATTAATATTGAAAATATTGCAAAAGAGTGGAGAGAGAAGTGTGAAGTGGTAGTCGTAATAGGAATAGGAGGATCCTACCTTGGTGCAAAATCTGCATTGGAGGCGCTTTCTAATCCATTCAGGAACTTCATGGATAGGGGTTTGTCTCCTCAAATTCTTTTTGCCGGTCAGAATATGTCTGAAGATTATTTGTCTGAACTCCTGGAGCTATTGGATAATAAAAACTATGGAATAGTGGTTATATCAAAATCGGGAACCACTACAGAGCCGGCTGTTGCATTCAGGATTTTAAAAACCCATATTGAGAAAAAGTACGGCAAATCAGAAAGCTCTTCCAGGATCATTGCAATTACAGATAAGTCTAAAGGAGCTTTAAGAAGGCTTTCAGAGATTGAGGGGTACAGATCATTTGTTATTCCGGATGATGTGGGAGGCAGATTTTCTGTCCTCACTCCTGTGGGATTATTACCTATTGCTATTGCCGGTTTTAATATAAGAGAGTTGCTAAACGGAGCAAATAACGCTAATAGCTACACATCTTCAAGTGATAGAAATAATCCAGCCTTACAATATGCAGCAGTTAGAAATGCGTTATACCAAAAGGGGAAAAAAATTGAGATAGTTGTTAACTATAATCCAAAATTACAATATTTTGCTGAGTGGTGGAAACAACTGTACGGCGAGAGTGAAGGAAAAGACGGAAAGGGTATATTTCCGGCCTCTGTTAATTTTACAACTGATTTACACTCTATGGGTCAATATATTCAAGATGGTGAAAGGACACTTTTTGAAACAGTTATAAGTGTGGATAATTCAGATAGATTACTCACCATTGATAATGATCCCCAAAATTTGGACGGGCTCAATTTCCTTTCCGGGAAAAGGGTAGAAGAGTGTAATAAAATGGCTGAATTGGGGACGAGAATTGCCCATGTTGACGGGGGAGTTCCAAATATCAGAATATCAATAGAGAAAATTGATGAATACAATCTGGGATCGCTATATATGTTTTTTGAAAAAGCTTGTGGTATAAGTGCTTATATGCTGGGTGTAAATCCTTTTGATCAACCTGGAGTAGAGGATTATAAGGTCAATATGTTTGCACTCCTTGGTAAACCTGGTTTTGAAGAGAAGGCAAATGAGTTAAGATCAAGGAATATCTGATGAAATTTCTTGGAAACATAGCTAAAGCTTTCTACGAGAGAGAGAGAGAAGAGATTTCAAAAATCTGTTTTGTATTTCCGGGCAGGAGGGCTTCACTGTTTTTCCAAAGAGAGTTAAGTGCTTTAATTGATAAACCCCTTTTTTCTCCATCACTAATTACAATCAGTGATCTTTTTTCTGAACTGTCAGGGCTTAGAAATGCAGATAAACTTGATTGTGTATACAGATTGTATAGGTTATATTGTGATATCAATGAGAACCCTGAACCCTTTGATGATTTTGTTTACTGGGGAGAGACTCTTTTATCCGATTTTGACGACACAGATAAATTTCTGGCAGATCCTTGCAGGCTTTTTGCAAATATTAAGGAGTTAAAAGAGCTTGATACAGACTACTCCTTTTTGTCTGAAAGGCAACTTAATTCAATTAAGAGCTTTTGGGCAAGTTTTCACAACGGAGAAGAGAGTGACAAGAAGTCAAAATTTAAGTCTCTTTGGTCATTGATGCTTCCGTTATACACAAACCTAAGGGTGAGTCTTGAGTCAGATGGGGCCGGTTATGAGGGGATGATATACAGGAAAATCGCAGAACAAATCAGTAACGGGGATACAGTAAATGTTGATTCACTTCTATCTAAATACAGTTATGTTGTATTTATCGGTTTTAATGCATTAAATAAGTGCGAGAAAACTTTACTCAACTACATCAAGCTGTCAGGGAAAGCTGATTTTTATTGGGATTATTGCGGAACTATGGTTAATGACCCAGATAATAAATCATCTTTTTTTATTAACGAAAACTTATCATCATATCCATCATCCATGGATATTGACTTCAATGAGGAGAGAATTGCTGAAATTGAGCTTATTGGCGTTCCCTCCGCTGTTGGTCAGGCTAAAATAGCAGGAGATATATTAAGTTCTTTGCCTACAGGCATAAATAGTGCTGTGATTCTGCCTGATGAATCACTTCTCACATCTGTAATAAGATCTTTAGATTATAATAAAGGAGAGATTAACATTACAATGGGCTATCCTTTAAGAGAGGCTTCGGTTGTCTCTTTTGCAGAGAGTTTGGTTGAGCTGCAGGGAGGCCCCTTCTATTTCAGACGAGTTCTTCCGGTTTTAAGACATAATTATGTAAAAGGTATTACAGGTGAACTCTCTGTTAGTCTTGAGAATAAGATAGTAACAGCAAACATGTTGTATGTAAGTCAGGATCTTTTTACGGGTAATCATTTGTTAGAAATGATTTTTAGGAGAGTTATCAAAGATGATGATTCAAATGTTGATAAAATCTCCAAAATTTCAACATATATTCTTGATGTACTTGATTACATAGTTAAGAATAAACAGGTTAATAAGTTTGAAAAGGAGCTGATTTACTATTTCTATACTCTTGTTGTAAGGATTAAGGATTTACAGATTCCAATGTCCGTAAAGACATATTTAAGGTTGTTAAAACAACTTGTAAATTCAACTTCCGTCCCTTTTAAAGGAGAACCACTAGCGGGTCTTCAGGTTATGGGAGTTCTTGAGGCTAGATGCCTTGATTTTGATAATATTGTAATATGTTCAATGAATGAAGGTGTTTTTCCCTCACGAAATCTCAGCACCTCATTTATCCCTTTAAATTTAAGAAAAGGCTTCTCTCTTCCTGAAAATGAGTATGCCGATGCAGTTTCAGCATATAGCTTCTATAGAACAATTTACAGGGCAAAGAGGGTCTGGATGCTTTATGATACCAGAAGCGAAGGCTTGTCTAGTGGAGAACAGAGCAGATTTATTTTACAGTTAAGATATCACTACAAGATTCCACTAAGAGATATGGTCTCATCCGGAGTTGTAACCAGAAACCAGAAATCTCCTATAATAATTGAGAAAAAAGGGGTGGTAGCTCAAGAACTGGAGAAGTTTAGAAGCGGTACGAAATTCTTTTCAGCATCTCTGTTATCAACCTATATCCTCTGTCCGTTGAAATTTTATTTTATGCATATTGAAGGTGTAAAGGATGAGGAGATAGTAAGCGAATCGGTGGAATCAAGAACTTTTGGTACCATATTGCATAACTCAATGGCAATTCTCTACAGGAGATTTGAGGGAAAAGATGTCTGTAAAAAAGATCTTTTGGCCATTCTGAATAATCAAAGTCTTATTGATGATATAATTTACAAAGAGTTCAAAAAGGAGAAGGGAGTTGAAGATGTTAAGGGGTATAATTATATAATATGCAATCTTATACAAAGATATATAATCAAAATTATCAAATATGATTTGGGCTTTAATTCATTTAGATATATCCAGTCAGAGAAGGATATAAGGAGCTCTTTAAAGCTTAGGGATGGTACGGAGGTTAAATTAAAAGCATATATTGACAGGATTGACAGAGTTAACGGTAAATTAAGGATTATTGATTATAAGACAGGTAGAAAACCTGATACAATGAAGAGTTTAAACCAACTATTTGAACAAAACTCTTCAAAGAATCTATCTGTGTTTTTTCAGCTATATCTATATGGTTTGATGCTCTCTCCTGAGGGGGAGTCGCTTCTCCTTCCGTATTTTCTCAGAGAGTTGGATCAAAAATATCAGATAAACTGTACCGTTGAGGATTTAAATTCCTTCAGAGAGCTTCTCTCTTCAAAAATATCAGAGATACTTAATGTAGAGATGCCTTTTATACAGACTGCCAGTCAAAAGAGTTGCGAATACTGTATTTTTAAACAAATCTGCAGATAACTATGGGAGAGGTTAAGATATTCAGAGCCTCTGCCGGCTCAGGAAAAACTCACAGGTTAACACTTGAGTATTTAAATCTTTTGTCCAGGGATGAAAGAGCATACAGGAGAATTCTTGCTGTAACTTTTACAAATAAGGCTACAGAGGAGATGAAGAGAAGAGTAATTGAGCATCTTCACAAAAAGTCATCTCAAGGTGATGAGAGAGCTTCTAAATTATTAAAAAATATTCTTCACGATTACTCCTCTTTTAATATCAGTACTATTGACCGATTCTTTCAGCAAACTCTTAGAGCATTTGCAAGGGAAATTGGCAAGAGTACCTCATATGAAGTTGAGTTAAACGAGGAGATGGTCAGGGCTCTGGCTATTGACAAAATCCTGTTTAACCTGGATACTTCAGATGATAATCGCCTCCTGGACTGGATAATGGAACTCTCTGTGCAGAGAATCGATTCCGGTAAAAGCTGGGATATCAGGTCTTCAATAAATAGTACCTCTTCTCAATTATTTAAAGAGGCATACAGGACAGCAATAATGGGAGAGGATTTAAACTTACTCAGCAAAGAGAGTATTGAAGAGTACTCTGGAATTATTGCAAACATTATCTCTGAATATGAGAAAAAGATGGTTGAGTTTGGAGAGAGAGGGGTTGAGATACTAGCTAAATCTGAATTGTCTCCATTTGATTTTTCTAATAAAAAGAGCTCTTTTGCTCAAAGATTCAGAAAACTTGTTGATGGAGATTTTTCGCTGTCAAATGTGACTTTCATTGATGCCGGAAAGGGAACGGAGAGATGGTTTTCTAAAAGTGCGTTAAAGGAGTCTCCTGACTTATTAGTAAAAGGTGCTAAGGCCGATTCTCTCTCTTTACGCTCCCTAATAAAGGAAATTGTAGATTATGAAGAGTCTTGTTCAAGAGACTACATTACTGCTGTTACTATATCAAAAAACTTGTATGCTCTCGGATTAATGTCAGACATACAGAAAAGTATACAGGATGTTTGTGCAGAAAACGGAGTAGTGCTTCTTGCGGAGACTACAGAATTGCTAAACGGAATTATTGATGGAAGTGATACTCCTTTTATTTTTGAAAAAATTGGAGCCAGAACCGATCACTTTATGCTTGATGAGTTCCAGGACACATCTCTTTTGCAATGGGAAAACTTTCGACCCCTGATTAAAAACAGCCTCGCCTCAGGTTGTTCAAATTTGATTGTGGGAGATGAAAAGCAAAGCATATACAGATGGAGAGGTTCAGACTGGATGTTGTTAAACAAGAGGGTTTTTAATGAATTTAATGAGGAGGAGATAAACTCATCGGCTTTACTGGAAAATTGGAGATCCGGAAAAGAGGTTGTTCAATTTATAAATGATTTCTTCCCAAGGGCAGCTGAAGCCTGTGATAATCTGTTAGAGAATAATAGAGTTTTTGAAACAAGCGTGGCGTCAATATATTCTTCAGTTATTCAGATAATTCCAAAGCTCAATGAGGGTAAAAGTGGCTATGTTGAATTAAAATTCGGCACTAAGTCAGAAGAAAATAGTGATGAGAGTGAAGATATTCAAGACAACGAATCCTGTGAAGAGTCAGTTTTAAATTTTGTCAGGGAGAAAATTGAATTACTTGTTACAAATGGTTCAAATTTATCAGATATTGCTGTTCTTGTGAGAAAAAACAAAGAGGGGGCAATAATTGCAAATCATCTAATTAAGTCAGGAATTAAGGTAATATCTGGAGATTCATTGTTTATTAAATCCTCCTCCTCTGTCTCTTCAATAATATCTCAACTCAGATATTTAAGTAACCCCCTGGATAGTGTTAATAATATACTAGCCCGGTTTTCCTGTATAGAGCATATTATTAATAATAAAATATCTGCACTTTCACTTTACGAGTTATGTGAATCTCTGATTGAGACTGTTCCGGAGGAGACAAAGAGAGCAGAATCTGCTTATATTCTTGCTTTCATGGATAATGTCAAAGAGTTTGTTAAGCAAAACAGATCAGATCTTTACGCCTTCTTAGAGTGGTGGGATGATTATTCAGAAAAATTAACTATCCCTGCTCCTGATGGAGAAGAGGCTGTAAGAGTAATGACTATTCATAAATCAAAAGGGCTTGGTTTTTCTTCAGTTATAATACCATTTTCTGATTTTGAATTTAAAGGTAAGCAGGATATTTTATGGTGTAAACCTGAAACAGCACCTTTTAACATTATGCCGGTTGTTCCGGTTAATTTATCAGAAAAATTGTCAAATACTCATTTTTCTCGTGATTATGAAAAAGAGCGTTTTCTGGCAGTGGTTGATAATTTGAATTTGGCTTATGTTGCTTTTACAAGGGCAAAAGATAATCTCTTTATTTATGTAACTGAGCCTTTAAAATCAAGCAAAAAGGCCAAGGGAGTAGGCGATATTCTCTCGTATGTTTACTCTGATAAAGCTATTGACAAAAGCCTCGTTTTTGGAGATTGTGTTGTTACCCCAAAACGAGATACTTCAATTTTATTAGAGAGAGAGATGCCTCTTATAAGGTCATACGATAATTCAGATAGTCTAAGACTTACATTAAGATCTGAAGAGTTCTTCAATGAGAATGATAATTCCCGCACAAGAGGTGTGGTCATACACTCAATTATGTCAAAAATAATGAGACCTGATGATGTCTATGCCGCAGTCAATGATGCAGTAGCATCAGGAGAAATTGAACAGAGAGACAGGGAGAGCACAACGCAATTTATTCTCCGGTTAGTTAACGCTGTTGAAAAATATGGATGGTTTTCGAATAATGTCACAGTGATGAATGAGATAGGAATTATTCTGCCCGGGGGAGAAATTTACAGGCCTGACAGAATTGTAAAAGGAGAAGAGTACTCAGTTATTGATTTCAAGACTGGAAAACACAGGAGCAGTTCCCACATTAAACAGATAGAGAGATATACATCATCAGTAAAGGAGATGGGGTTTGAAAATGTACACGGATACCTTTGGTACCTGGATGAAAATATTATAGAGAAAGTTAATTGATTTTTTCAATAATTTTCTCTGCGGTCGCTATATCTCCATCTTTAAGTAATACTCTTTTCTCTTTATCAAGCAGATAAACAGATGGAGATGCTCGTCTGTCGTAAAGTCTCTCTCTGGTAATCATGCTGTTGAGATCGCTCCCTACCCTCCATTTTTTACTAAAAAGAGACCCTCCTCTTTCTAAATAATATGAATCATTACCGGTATATATTGCCAGTGAAATATATCTCTCTTGAAATTTTTTAATAATTGCGGAGTTTTCTGCAAAGGATATGCTCTCTTTACATGCGTTGCAATCGGGCTCAAAAAAAAGTATCATTATAAAATCAGACTTAATATTATGTAGATTTGAAGAGGAACCATCTGAAAATAATATTGT
>VSSQ01000479.1_pt1 | contig 26305 bp, 21 predicted proteins | sample 4763081 | NCBI WGS metagenome assembly VSSQ01 (sample SAMN12137344, study PRJNA551015) | bioreactor metagenome | isolation source: SDC9 anaerobic chlorinated ethene degrading culture | place: USA: Knoxville, Tennesee | collected 2015-01-01
TTAGGAAATATAGAATTTGACTTTTTTGCGGATGCTTTTATGCAACGCTACTGATCCGGATTAAAGATTATCAAGTAGTTGGGCATCTCCGTTAAGAAAAGGTTTCGAGTAAGCTTGGTTTAGTTTAGATGATGAAAGCAGACTAGATATCGGATGTATATTTGAAGAGGGGACATTTTTAGCCGATTAGACAACTATGTCTCTGGAGAAAAGTATATTAGATTTTATTTTAAATAACGTGAATAAACAAAAAATAGTGGTCGAGAGGATGGTTATAGGTGAAAGACCTAAAAAGCATTTTGGAAGCAGATACTTATTTGCAACCACGTGGAAAACCAACAGAGTCAGAGTTGAGGCTTTTTTTGAGAGAAGTGGATTTTTATTGCCCTCTTTGCGGGAAAGAATTACAATCACGTAAACAGAAGAAATTAGCTGAAAAAAGGTTTCAAATTGCACACATCTATCCTAATAGCCCTACAGCAGAGCAATATGATGTTCTCAAAGGCTTGGAGCGCTTAGGAGAGAATTCTGAGTCGTTTGAAAATAAGATTGCTCTTTGTAGAGATTGCCATGGTACACAAGACTTTCATACAACAATTGAAGAATATCTGAAATTAATGGAGATAAAGAAAACTTGTCTGAGACAAACTGCATTGCATGATGCAACATCTACTCTGGGATTAGAAAATGAAATTGAAACTGTTATTGAAAAGATTTGTGAATTGAAAGAATCTGATATATCGGAAATTAATTATAAAGCGGTAATTATCGCAAATAAATTCGTTTCAGATGAGATGTTATTAAAATCGAAGATTACCGGTTACGTTATGACTTATTATACTTACATACGTGATCTTTTTAAGAATATGGAAAGGACCACTGCGTTTAATCTTGATATCCTTAGTGGTCAAATACGTGCTTGTTTTATTAAAATGGATTCATCGGGAGCAAATAAACACGAAATATTTGAAAATATGGTGAATTGGGTAAATAATGAAACACAAAATACTTCCAAGCTTGCATGTGAAGCAATAATATCTTTTTTTGTACAACATTGTGAGGTGTTTTATGAGATTACCGAGTAAAATTACATCGTTTAAAGAAAGCTCTTTAAGTAAGTTTCCTGCGTTACTTGAGAGTATTAACAAAAATAATTTATCATCGTATGAACTATATGAAGAAACAAAAAAGTATTTTGAAAGTATCGAGGACTTTATTGAAGCATTGGACTATCTATATGCTTTAAATAAAATATCCTTTGAAAACGGGAGAATAATCAATGCTAGATGAAATAATATGTGAAAAGTTTAAGGAAAAAAGAATAAAATTCCATGATGGACTAAATACGATTCTAGGTACAAATACTGGGGATAATTCGATAGGAAAGTCATCATTCCTCTTAATTGTAGATTTTGTTTTTGGTGGAAACACTTATGCTCATGCAAACGATATCATTAAAAATATTGGTGAGCATGAGATTTGCTTTTCTTTCAAGTTCAATAACGAATCCTTTTTCTTTTCAAGAGAAGTGATCAATCATCATAAAGTATGGCAATGCAACGAGAAATATGAAAAACAGAATTCTATGAATACAGAGGAATTTTGTGATTGGTTAGATAAGCAGTATAAAATCCAATTACCCTATTTAACTTTTCGAAATATAGTTAGTAGATATATCCGTGTTTATGGAAAAGATAATGCAAATGAAAAGTTACCGCTACATAGTGTTTCAAATGAAAAAATGAAAGATGCTTGTTATGCATTATTAAAACTATTTGATAATTATATGCCAATTCATAGTTTAGCTCAGCAGGCAAATAAATCTAATGAAGAATTAAAAGCTTATCAAAAAGCACAGACATTTAATTTTATATCAAATATCGGAAAACGAGATTTTTCTAAGAATGAAAAAGAATTAGAAAGACTTAATGATGAGTTAGAGGAATTAGCCAAGGATGTTGAGAGAGGATTTGCCGATTTAGATGCTGAAATATCTGAAGAGGCTATCAGAATAAAAAAATTGCTTTCGAGAACTCGTAGATTACGAAGTGGAGTTAAATCTCGTTTAGAAACAATTAAAGAAAATGCAGAATACAAGTTTTCTGTAACTACCAGCGATTTTCAGAACTTATTGGCATATTTTCCTGATGCGAATGTACGAAAAATTGAGGATATCGAAGGGTTTCATAATAAAATATCTTCTGTCTTTAAAGAAGAGCTTAGTTTAGAAAGAAGAAAACTGGAAAAAGAGCTAGGGGATTATAATAACCTGGTTAATGAATATGAAAAACAATTAGAAGAGCTAATTCAAAATCCAAAGCTATCCAAAACTGTGCTGTCACGTCACTCTGAATTATTGCGTCAAATCAATCATTTACAGAAAGAAAATAAAGCATATGTGGAGTTGAGTAGACTTAAAACGATTAAAAAAGAAGATGAAGAGAGATTGAGTTCAGTAAGGCAAAAACAATTTGCAGTTCTGGCCAATGAACTTAATACTAAAATGAAAGCCATCAATCAATTCATATATGGAGAGAACTATAATTCACCTGTCATAGATTTTTCAGAAAATAGTTATAGTTTTTTCACTCCAGATGACACAGGAACAGGCATAGCATATAAAGGGCTAGTTGTTTTTGATTTGGCAGTATTAGAATTGACAAAACTGCCCATAGTTGTTCATGACTCCATTGTTCTAAAACAAATATCTGATATAGCTATAGAAAAAATACTTGAGCTATATGACAATAGTGGAAAACAGGTGATTATCGCATTAGACAAGCAGAACTCCTATACAGAGAAAGCTAATAAGATACTAAATACAAAATCGGTTTTACATTTAGCACCTAATGGAGATGAGTTATTTGGACGTTCTTGGGGGTAACCAATATAGTTAAATATGGAAATAGAAAGGTACACCGATTTGATTAAGCGTATCATTTAGAAATAGGGATACGCTTGATTTTATTAAAAATTTGCCGCTTGAGAGCTTAATTATGGTCAGAAGAATAGTATCAATTTACAAATTAGTTATTAAAAAGAGTCTGATTCAAAATAATGTAGAGACCAGGGAAGAGCTTGAGTATCCCGTTTGTGTCCAGGCCGCTGTAACGATGAATTATATGAGATAATTGTTTTATCGTGAAGTACGAAAGAGGGTGAGCTAAATGTCTTTTTCAAGCATATCACTACCAAAGCCGAAAAACTGGCAAGACTTCGAAGATCAGATGTGGGTATTATTCTCTAATGTATTGAATGACCCTAATACTCAAAAAAACGGCCGATCTGGACAAAAACAAAATGGAGTAGATATCTTTGGACACCGAAACGAACATTGTTTTGTTGGTATCCAATGTAAAGAGAAATACGATAGCCAGGTAACAGAACAAGAACTACGATCAGAAGTAAATAAGTCGAAGAATTTTATACCTCGAATAGATGAATTTTTTCTAGTTACAACAGCCCCTCGCGATCAAAAGGTACAAGAAATTGCCAGAGTAATAACAAGTGAGCTATCTCAAACAGATCACCCCATCCACGTATATGTATGGGGGTGGGATGATATTGAGGAGAAGGCCGCTCATTACCCAAAGGCTTTGAATGCAATTGAACCCACTTGGAATCCGTATGTAGAAGAGGGGTTCAACAAACTCTCCGCGCAATTTCAAGAGATGAGTATGCACGTCAAGTCGTCACTTTTGCCTTCAGATGGAACTAGACCTTTATCTTATACTCCAGAAGGAACGAAATTAAATGAAACCGACGAAAATACTCCATTGCATGGTCAGGTTACTGCCTATCAAAAATTAATTGATGAGGGTGAAATTCCTTCAGCACTTAAGCAACTTGAAAAACTAAAATCAGAAAAATGGTCCGGTGCAAGCCGCTCTGAACGTTATAGAATCTTAGTTGGCATTGCTTCCGCCAAACTTAAATTAGGTTTACAAGAAGATGCTGGGAATATTTTATTAGACGCCTATAATGAGTGCCCAGAACATGAAAAAGCACAAAAAAACCGTGTAACAGGTCTTCTGTTAACAAAGAATTTTAAAGAAGCAAGGGCTCTTGCTCAAAAACTATTAGAAGAAGACCCTGGTGACGCTTACACGGCTAGCGTACTTATTCAATCTTATATTGATGACGGTACAGATGATAACCTATTAAGCATGGTCCCAGCAGATTTACACGAAACAGTAGAGGTCTATACTGCATATGCTAATTATTTAAGAACCAGAGGAAACTCAGAATGGAAAAAAGTCGCGAAAGCAGCTGCGGTTAAATATCCTCATGATCGAATGATTAAACTATTTTCTGCTGAGGCTATATTGGATCTTATCTGTAACGACAAGGATGCAATGGTCGGTGGCCCTTTTAATATTGTAAGTCGGGAAGAATTTAAGAAAGCCGTGGATGATTTATACTCCGAAGCACGTGAAGCATTGGAAAAAGGCTTTATACTTCCATCGACAGCTCACAATTCAGTATTGGCACTTCGATTAGCAAATGATACTTCAAAGGCGACGGAAATTCTCGATGCAGCGATTGAGCAACACCCGAATGATGAGAATCTTCGAATTCAACGGGCCGTGATAGCTTATGCGGAAAATGATCCTAAACGAGTACTAGAAATTTTAAAAAATGTATTACCGGATCCTGAACACCCTGAAGAATTGGGTTTGACTGCTTGGGCCTTAGCAGATTCAGGGCAAGAAGGCAAAGCCATTTCACTGATCTCTGAAAATGAAGTAAATACTTTGCCTGAGCACGTAAGGCTACATTTTCTAGCTATACGCATTCGTATATATCTAGATAAAGATGAAAAGCTTGCATTAGATACTATTGCTCAAAGAATTGCGACGGAACCCGAAAATTTAGCCCTGAGAATATTGCAAATAAGGACTTATAACGCATTAAAAGACAAAAATCACGCAAACGAGGCTCTAGAGAAAGCTTTGGCTCTGATCGACTGCAAAACAGCTTTGTCTTCTAGATTAGATTTATGTTTTGAAGCCCGAAAGTTAAAGCGTAACGAGGTCATAATAGACCTGCTTAAAGGTAAGGTCGCAACTGATTATGAAAATGAAGGCATTTTTTTATTGATACAAGCTTTAATCAATTCTAGCCTTTGGCTCGAGTTTGACAGTAACGCCTTAAAATTTGTTACTGTTAAATTGTAATTATGGCTCCCCATGCGGATTTGAAATGTACACATGAGTAAAATACCTATTCGAAAACCAAAATGTAGTGCCGCACAATAGAATGTCATTGTTGAATAATATAGATTGATTTAGTATAATTGTAGTGATATGTTTGCGCGAATTAAAACGGCCTACAACCGGGACGGCTCACCACGCCGTTACCTTCAACTTGTTGAGAGTCGGCGCGAAGAGGGTAAAGTTCGTCAGAAAGTCCTTTGTAACTTGGGGAGAGTGGAGGAGCTCCAAAATGGGAAACTTGACGACCTTATTCGCTCTCTGGCGAAGTTCTCAGATACGCTCGCAGTGGTTGATGCTGCGGAAGATCTCTTTGCGGATTGGAGCAAAGAGTTGGGTCCTTCTATGGTCTTTCGTCGGCTTTGGGAAAACCTTGGCCTCCATACAATTCTCGATGGACTCTTTAACGAGAGAGGCTTGAGCATCGATGTTCAAGAGGCTATTTTTTGTATGGTCTTAAATCGTTTGACAGAGCCTACCAGTAAATTGGGGGTTAGCGATTGGAAAGATTCCGTCTATCGCCCTGAATTTGAAAGCTTAAAGCTTCACCACTTCTATAAAGCCATTGACTTTCTCGATGAAAACAAAGAGACTATCGAAGAACAGTTATTTTTTCATCATACCAATCTATTCACACAGCAGCTGGATTTGGTGTTCTTTGATACCACCTCCACCTATGTCGAAGGAGATGCCGGAGCCTTTGACCTCTTGGAATACGGCCATTCCAAGGATCATCGTCCCGACCGCCTTCAGGTCATGATTGGCATATTGATGTCCAGAGACGGGATTCCCATAGCTCATCATGTGTTCCCAGGAAACACACCGGATACAGATGCCTTTATTGAAGCGGTGAGGGATTTGAAAAAGCGCTTTACTATCCAGCGGGTCATTGTTGTTGGGGATCGAGGCATGATGGGAAAACGAACGTTGGAACTGCTCGAAGAATTACAACTTCACTACATCCTTGGGGTTCGTATGCGCAATGTAAAGGCCGGCCCAGAACTCGCAACCTCTCCGGAACCTTATGTCTTCATGAAGGATAACCTAAAGGTTAAAGAAGTCCTCCATCAGGGTAAACGCTATATCGTGTGTTTAAACGAAGAGGAAGCCAAACGCGATCAGTGGGTCCGAGAGCAAATCGAAGTGAAACTGAGAAGCAAGCTGGAGCATGGAAGTATTAAGGATTTAATCGGCCATAGTGAATACAAAAAATATATTAACGTGTCTGCCGAAGCAGCCACGATTAATACCGATAAATTGAAGCAAGCGGCCGTTTTTGATGGACTCTATATCCTCCAAACCAATACAGAGCTCCCAACGGAAGAGGTAGCCACAGCGTATCGTGACCTATGGCAAATAGAACGGGCCTTCCGGAATCTCAAGAGTACTCTCGACTTACGCCCTGTTTACCACTGGAAAGAAAGGCGAATCTCGGGTCACATCATGCTTTGCTTTTTAGCCTTGGTGGTACAGATCAGGTTCCAGAAACTCCTGGAAAACTGCGCAAGCGAGTATGGCTATACGGAGGTAATAAGAGCTTTAAGAAAAGTTCATGCCGTTAAGCTTAAACTAAAGGACCAGGATCATTTAGTCAGAACGGAAATCCATGGAGCAGCAGCTATGGCTTTTAGGGCAGTAGGGCTTCGGATTCCTGAACGAGTACAGGGGATGCAAGATAATTACCATAAATAGTTAATTGTAGTGGCACGCCCAAAAATGAACCTTTCAAACCCTTGAAATTCAATAGTTTCAGTTTTTGAGGTGTCAAACTCAAGTTTGGGTTAGTGTTCGGGAGTTGCTTAATACTGTATCTATCGATCTTCAAGAAAAAGCTTGGTTTCAAAGGACTGAAATATTTTTAGCAATTAATACTGGGGACCCATCAGCAGAAACAAAACTAACAGGCTATCTCAGAAAATACCCCAATGATTTAGAAATGATCCTAGCTAAATTAAGTATATGGCAAAGAGAAAGTAGAATCCCTGATATATATAATTATTTAAACAATCTAGATTTATCAAATATTGAAGGACTTCCAGAGCAGCGTGTACGACTAGCAGCCTTAATTTGTCAATATCAAGATGGCATGAAAGGTTTGAAATATGCTTACTCAATCCTTATGAATAATTGGGATAATCCACAACTGCATCTCGTTTATCAGAATCTGATGCTTTTCAATGAAGGAGTAGAAGATGCTATACTTGTAGCTGATTCAGTCAGTATGGATACTGTTGTTTGCCTTCAGACTGAGAGCGGGGAGCGCCTATATCGTATTGAGAAAGAAAAATATACATTTTTTGCAGATGAGCGACTGAGTTCTGATAGTGACCTCGGAAATCTTTTGCTGGGGAAAGAACCTGGTGATAAATTTAAACTTCAGGAATATGCCAATTCGAAGCCGGTAGAAGTGCTATGGGTTAAATCCATTTACCTTGATGCCTTTCATAGATCCTTAGAGGAATTTAATGAGCGGTTTCCACGTACGAATGGGTTACTAAAGTTTAAGATTGATGAAAATTCTCCAGATCCAATTGAAGATATAAGGGACTTAGTTAAGGCTCGTGCAGAAAAAATTGAGGTTATTCTTAATAAGTATCGCTCAACTAATATGCCGCTATCATTTGTCGCTAAATTACTTGGTAAAGATCCCATTGACGTAGTTCAAGGACTTTCTGCAGTGAATATTGAGTTACAAGTCTGTCAAGGATTACATTCAGAACGGGAGGATGCCTTACGGATAATTCGTAACCACGAGCAAAAAGGGTGCATTGTTGATGCAATTACTTTATCAACAATTTATCATCTGGGAATAGGAGAGGCTATAACTGCTGTATTTGGGCAGATTTATACGCCTCAGTCTGTATTGGATCTTCTTGCCTATAGATCAATGATCGCTAATCAAGATATTGGAAGGAAGCAAAGTCTTTTAGGATGGTATAATGGAAATTTAGCGATTGAAGAATACTCAGAAGACATCCTGAGAACTATTGCGACTGAACGAGAAAAGGAACTTTCGTGGGCTAGGAGTATAGTCAGAATAGTTCCTTCTATACCTAAAAGTGATCATTCAAGCGAAACAAAGAAAATGATCGATTTACTTGGACGCGAGGCATGTGATTCTGCGGTTGCAGCTGATGGCAATAATCTTTTGCTCTTATCGGAGGATATGGGATATCGAGCTTGGTCTGCAGCAAGTTTTCATAGCCAAGCTACATGGTTACAACCCGTTCTGATACACGCGTTAAATGAAGGACATATCAGCATAGATAGATATTCAGATGCCATTAACACATTGGCTTTAAATGGACATAACTATATTTCTTTAAATGCCGATTGTCTAATGCATCAAGTACGGAAAGATGAATTTCATTTAACTAATAATTTATCTCGTCTGCTTAGTAAGGTAGGAGGGCCATCTGCCGATGTTTACAGTAACAGCAGTGTCTTAAGTAGCTTTATTATTTATCTGTGGAAAGAATGTCCGGACGACTTTGAATTTAAACGAATTTTGAATGAGATATTCAATACGTTCACAAGAGGACGATCTGAAGACCTGCGTGCAATCGTTTGGTTGATTTGGATAACGACAAAAATAACGAGCCCAACTCTACAAAAACATATAATGGATTGGCTGGTTGGACATTCTATTGGTGCATCTTATTTCCCTGAACTAATAAAAAGGAATTGATTATCTGAGTTCATAGTGATTACCCTGGACCATACTCAAAAGTGTCTGAGGTAATCTAAATTGGTGACTAAAGAAATTTTGTAAGCGGAAAGGGGGTAAGGCTTTGATAAAGGTTATAGATCCAAATGAATGGTTTTTTATATACTCAAAAAAACAACCCAAAGGCGGAAATGACATATACACTCCTCTGGCAGTTTTGAGAGCTTTCAATAAGAGATCTGCAATTGCACTATATAACGCGTACTACCGAAATGGAAAGTCTTTAATCTTTGATGATTCATTAGAAGGAATTAGGGCTATAAATATAACTGAGGAGAAAAAAGAGAACCTTTTAAGAAATGAAACATTTAATGTTTTTGATTATATTTAAGCCACATTTCCCAATGTTCATTGAGTGATACAAAGGAAAATTGTGATAGAGCATGATCTGATGATTTACAAGTAGGTCTTATAAAACGAGTATATGATAAATTGTATCGAATAAAACCTTCAAGAGGTTGTGACAAATCTTGAAGGTTTTATTGTTCACAAATTATTTGATTGTAAGCAAAGCTCAATTCTAATTTGGTATTCAAAATGGCCTGTAAAGGCTATGGATTATGAGATTCACTATGCCACCAAGGGGATACCAGCTTCTGCGGGCATCTTTTTTGTATCCTCAAGGCAGGAGGGCGAGGCGGAATTCATGGACGGAGAGCCGTATTCCGGACCCAAAGCCATTGCCCTTCAGGATGAAAACCGTGATTCTGAGTAAGGAAGGAGACGTGTCTGAATTTTCCTTGAGTTTTAAGGATTAAGATCATACAATTATAATAAGAAGTAACCGTCATAGTTCCCATGGAGCAAAAGATCGGCAAATGAGAAGGAGAATGGTTCAATGACTCAAGAGGATAAAAAATTGAGCTGCACGGATTGTGCACTTTTAAATTGCCATAAGAAAGATAAGACCTTTCCTCAATTCTGTTTAACAACCCATACCCCTGAAGAAACCATCGAGGGGGTTAATGAGCTGTACCGTAAGGACGACTTCGTGGCCAAACTCTCCAATGCGGCCGCCGAAATCGAAGGGACCTATTATGGCAAACTCACCCGGGTGGAAGAAATCATTGCCTTTGCCAAACGAATCGGGGCGAAAAAGATCGGCATAGCTACCTGTGTGGGACTGATGAGCGAAGCCAAGATCTTTGCCAAAATTCTCAAAGCAAAGGGACTGGAAAGCTACGGTATCATCTGTAAAGTAGGTGCGGTGGACAAAACCCAAGTGGGGGTGCCTGAAGAGCTCAAGGTGAATAAGGGATGTCATGAGTCCTTATGCAACCCTGTCCTGCAAGCCACTCTTCTCAATGAGGAAAAAACCGATCTCAATGTGATCGTAGGGCTATGTGTGGGGCATGATTCCCTGTTTATCAAATATTCCGAAGCCCCTGTCACCACCCTGATCACCAAAGACAGAGTGTTGGGGCATAATCCGGCGGCAGCTTTATACGCCAGCGGCTTTTACTACAGAAGATTGCTCCAGGAAGGGGACCTATAATTAATATTGTTCCATGAGTGATTTAAACCACATATTAAGTGCGAAAAAATGTGTATCCTAAAGGAGAGGCGACAACTATCTGAGCGTAGTGACCGTCCCTCCTTTTTGCAGTGGTCAAGAGGGAGCTCAGTTTTTTATAGTAGAAAATCAAAACTTTAGAATAATTATAAAATAGTGTATAATGATCTTAAAAGAGAGCTCAGGGAGGAGGAAGGTTATGATGGTCGAAGAATCCTTGCAACTGCAAAACGAACTATTGAATAAGCTGGTTCAAGGTGGTGGTCTTAAAGAGCTTGTCGACAGCGCTGCTCACTTTGTTCAGAGAGAAGTTGTGATCGCCAACACCTCAAACCGGGTTTTGGAATCCACCTTCAGCGAAGGATTCAGTCAAGGAGAATTCTTCGCAGTCTTGCCTCTCCAGCCACCCGTTCCTGGTCGGGTTCAACTCCAGGCCGGGGAGAAAAAGGCAGAGGCTCTGGTTGTTGAGCTTAGTCATGACGCCAAACGCTTGGGCTTTCTGTTTATATGCGATCCGGGAGCCGATGAAGACAACCGGCTCAAAGTGCTGATTCATCAGGCTCGCAATGTCTTTGTTCTGGAACTGCAAAAAAAGGCGGAGCTTTTGGAGAACAGCCGCAACTATCAGGATGCTTTTCTGTTTGATTTGCTCTATGGCAATATAGAAGATAATGCGGATATTATCGCCAGAGGGAAGCTATGGGGCTGGGATTTGAGTCTGCCCCATGTGGTCACAGCTTTTGAACTGGAGGACTACGAGTCCTATTCTCAGGATCATTATCTTGTCACCACCTTGCATGACATTATTCAATCCGTAGCCCAGTCCCTGGATAAGACGGTGATTCTTATGGAGAAAAACGAAGAAGTCGTCTTAGCCCTGCCTGTTGAAGCCAGAAAGCGCCGTGATTTTAAGGCGTATTTAAATATGATTATCAATCAAGTGCTGGCTCAGGCAGAAGAACGCCTGGCACCCCGGGTGATTCGGGTGGGAGTGGGCAGGAGATATGAGCAGCCTTCGGAACTGTTTCGCAGCTATCAGGAGGCCAAGGTAGCCGTTAAGCTTAGTGCCCTCCTTAAAGATAAAGGTCCCATCGTTTATTTTCGGGAACTGGGAGTAGAAAGAATTCTTTACAGCCATGATAGACAGGAACTGCTGGAGTTCTATCGCGAGATTTTAGCTGAACTGGAAGCTCAGGATAAACAAAAGAATGAACTGATCGAAACCCTGGAGAACTATCTCGTCTATCATTGTGATTTGAAGGCTACGGCCGACGCTCTTTTCCTTCACCCTAATTCCCTGCGCTATCGGCTCAAACGGATCGAGGAGATTTTGGATCTGGATCTGGAGGACTTTGATACCAGGGTATCCCTGGTCATCGCCTTTAAGATCAAACATTTAATCCATTCTAAGGAGAGGTTATAAACATGGATAAGCAAATTTTCCATAATGTCTGCCCTCGTAATTGTTATGGAACTTGCGGGATTCTCTCCACTGTGGAAAACGGGAAGCTCCTTAAGGTTGAGGGGAATCCTAAGCATAGTTATACCCGCGGCCGGCTCTGTGCCAAAGGCTATGCCTACACGGAATATGTCTACAGCCCGCGGCGCCTCAAGTATCCTTTGCGCCAATTCCCCAGAGGTTCAGGAAATTGGCAGCGCCTAAGCTGGGATGAGGCCTTGGAGATCATAGCCTCGAAAATGATCGAGCTTCACGACCGTTACGGTTCGAATCTGGCCTGCGGCTATAATAAATTCTCCGGCAACCTGGGAATTCTCCATTACGCCACAGAAGGAATGTTCAGGGGCTTGGGGTCTTACACCAAGGTCCATGGCGATTTATGCTTGTCGGCCGGAGGGGATGCACTGAACTATAATCGGGGCCGGGGGGAGCTGCTGCGGGATCCCGAGGATATGGCCAAAGCCAGGGGCATTGTGCTGTGGGGGGTTAATCCTGCCCGCACCGCTGTCCATCAGTGGAGTTTTATCAACCGGGCCAGAGATAAAGGGGCTAAGCTGTTGGTCGTCGACACCCTGTTTACTCCCACGGCTGCTCAAGGGGACAGTTACCTGCAGATTCGGCCGGGTACCGACGGGCTGCTGGCCATGGCTGCTCTTAAATATTTATGGCAAATGGATCGCCTGGATATGGATTATATTCAGGAGCATGTTCATGGCTGGGAGGCTTTTGCAAGCTATCTGCAGGAGGAGGTCTCCCTTGAAGAAGCCAGTGCCATCACCGGAGTGCCTCTTGAGGGAATCAAAGAACTGGCTGAAATGTATCTGGAATCCCCCTGCGCTACCTGGGTAGGATTCGGTCTGCAGCGTTATTCCAATGGGGGCCAGAGCGTGCGGGGCATCGATGCCTTGGTTACTTTAACCAAGAATCAGAACCAACCAGGCGGGGGATTATACTATTTTAATTTCCTCGATATCTTTCCCCTTCATATTAAAAACTTTCCCCGCCCCACTGAGCAGGAAAAGGCCTCTGTGCGAAGTCTCAATATTATCCATTTTGCTCAAGAGGCGTTGGCTTTGGAAAATCCCCCCTTAAAGCTCCTCTGGCTGGCAGGCCATAATCCTTTCAGCCAGGGCCAGAACTTCCAATACTGGCAAAAGCTTGTCAACCAATTGGAACTCATGGTGGTGGTGGATTTGTTCATGAATGAAACCACGGCCCAGGCCGACATCGTTTTGCCGGCGGCCAGCCCTTTTGAAGAGTATGATTTGCATGCCGGCTACTGGCACCAATGGATCGCCATCAATCAAAAAGCTATCCCGCCTTTCTATGAAGCCCGCAGTGACCTGGAGATTGCCCGCAGTCTGACCCAAGTCCTGAACAAGCTCCGGCCCGGCTTTTCCAGCTTTCCCTGGCAATTAAGCGCTTTGGACTGGATTGAAGGAGAACTCACCCCGGAGATCAGGGAACGATTGGAGATCGACACTTGGCAGGAGCTCCTTCATGGTCCCCGCAAATACAAGCTGAACGGGAGCCGGGACGGCCAAAGCTATCCCACGGAGACCGGGAAATTCCAGCTGATGTCCAGAGATGCTAAAGAGAGCCAACTCCCCGCCTTGGTGCGTTTTCAGGAACAAAGAATTGAGCCTCCCTATCCATTGCGTTTGCTCACCCCCCAAAGCCTGTTAAGGCTTCACTCCCAATACCGGGAGTTAAGCTGGCTGAACCTTGAAGAAAAGACGGACACCGTGGAGATTAACCCTCAGGACGCAGAGCAGCGGGGGCTCAAAGCCAAAGATCATGTCACAGTATTCAATGATCGGGGCTCCTGTTCCCGCAGGGTGGAGATCAATGCTCACCTACCCCAGGGAGTTGTGGTCATGGCTCAAGGGGAAACCACCAACCAATTGCTGACCGGACAAAATACCGATATGGGGATTCATACAACGGGAGCCCGCGGGGCAGCCTTTTATGATTCCTGGGTAGAGGTGAAAAAGAAATGACAAAGCTCAATACCAAAGGGTTTCTTTTCAATGTGGATCGCTGTATTGGCTGCCATGCCTGTGTTCTCGCCTGCAAAAATGAAAACAAGACAGCGGCTGGAGTATCCTGGCGCCGCGTCACCAACACCGGCGAAGGGCACTACCTCTCCATTTCCTGCAATCACTGCTCAAGTCCGGAGTGTTTTCGGGTCTGTCCGGAGCATGCCTATATAAAAAGAAGGGATGGCATCGTGCTTATCGATTCCAATCGCTGTGCAGGCTGCCAAACCTGTGTGGGAGCCTGCCCTTATGGGGCACCCCAGTTCGACCCCGTCGCTGACAGAACCAGCAAATGCGATTACTGTATTGACCGGCAAAAGGCCGGCCTGCTTCCAGCCTGTGTAACCGCTTGCCCTACCGGGGCCCTGCAGGTCCATGAGTTCGATAAATACAGTGAGAAGGATACAGTGCCGACCGTAGAAGGATTTCCGGATATCCGCCTCACCAAACCCTCCATCCGCTTTTATCCTCCTCAAGAAAAAAAGCGGTACTGGCTTAAAAATTAAGCCATGGAATCTTCACGGCTGTAGTCAAAAGAAAGGATACATTTCTTCTGACTACAGCTTTTCTGTATTTCCAATGAATAAGGAGTGATTTGCATTTTGTATTAATTCTAAATATTCAAAGAAAATACAAAAAAATATGTCGTGATTTTTGTAACTTTGTACAAATCCTTTTCTGGGATAATGAGATTACAAAGGGGGGTGAAAAAATGAACAATAACAATATTTCACAGATTGAACCCTTACTTGAAACCCGGGCCTTTATTTATGATGTATTAAGAAGAGCTTTTCTCCAGGAACCTACTCTGGAATTCCTCACCTTTTTAAATGATGGAAGTTTATTTGAGAATTTTCCTTTTCAGGAGGAGCAGCAAGATATCAGAGAAGGGGTAGAACAAATTCTTGCTTTGATTCATGAGAAGGATTTAACAAAAGCGGAAGTTTTTGACTCTCTGCATTGGGATTATACCCGCATGTTCATCGGCCCTGACCGGCTCCCTGCCCCACTATGGGAATCAGCCTATCTGAGCAAAGAACGGCTTCTTTTCCAGGAACAGACTCTCAAAGTCCGGCAGGCCTATCTCAAGTATCAATTCCTGCCCAGAAATTTTATGCAGGAAGCCGACGATCATCTGGGGCTGGAGCTGGACTTTATGTATCAGCTCACCTTGAAGGCCCGGCAAGCCATGAATGAAGGGAATATAGAGAAACTGCAGCAGATCTTTACCGATCAAAAAGATTTTTTGGAAAACCATTTACTGCAGTGGGTTCCCGAATTGGCCCTTAAGATCAGGGAAAATGCTCAATCCAGTTTTTATCCTGGCATCGCTAAGATTCTTAAAGGATTCCTGACTTTGGATCTAGAGGCTCTTGAAGAGCTTATGGATAGTACTCAGTGTTGTGTGAAATAATTTGGAGGTGAATAAGGTGGCTAATCTCATTGATAAAGCAAAGAACTATACAATGAACAGAAGACGTTTTCTGGGATGGACAGCAACCGTGACAGCCGGAGCAGCAGCAGCGGTGACCCTTCCCGGGTGCGGATTGACTGCTGTAGATTCCACCACAGCTTCAGCGGATCTGGCTGGAAAAGAAGGGGAATGGGTACCGGTAGCATGTTGGCATAACTGTGGAGGCCGTTGCTCCAACAAAGCCTATGTGGTGGATGGTGTTGTGGTTCGTCAAAAAACCGATGACACTCACCAGGATACTCCCGACTATCCTCAGCAAAGAGGTTGTAACCGGGGGCGTTCCCAAAGAATGCAGGTATTCGGCGTGGATCGCCTTAAGTACCCCATGAAGCGGAAGAATTGGGAACCGGGCGGCGGTAAAAAAGAACTCCGCGGCCGTGACGAATGGGTCCGCATTTCCTGGGATGAAGCTTATGAAATCGTTGCCAGTGAAATCAACCGCATTAAAGATCAGTACGGCAACCGGGGCATCTTTGCTTCCAATGCCGGTGATTTCGGCCGGCTTCTCTCCTTAGCCGGAGGATATATCGGTTCCTGGGGAACCAGCTCCTGGGGTTCCTGGCGTTGGGGTCCTGAAAAATTCGGTATGGCCGAAGGATTTTTTGAGCAAAGTATCAACGACCGGATGGATCTGCGCAACTCTGAGCTGATCGTCATCGTCGGCGGCAACTCTTCATGGAGTGCCGGTGGCAATCCCACCTATCACTATCTTCAGGCCAAAAAAGCCGGAGCGGAATTTGTTTTTATCGATCCTATCTACTCTGACACCGTGGAATTGCTGGATGCTGAGTGGCTTCCTGTTATGCCCAGTACAGATCATGCCCTGTTTTTGGGGATGGCCTATACCCTGCTCAAAGAGGATAACCCTACCACCAATCCACTGGTTGACTGGGATTTCTTAAATAAATATACTGTTGGTTTTGACAGCGATCATATGCCGGAGGGTGCCGATCCTAAAGAGAACTTTAAGGATTATGTCCTCGGCACCTATGACAACACCCCGAAAACCCCGGAATGGGCAGCGGAACTTTGCGGAGTATCTGCTGACAGAATCCGCGACTTAGCCTTAAAGATTGCTAAAAAGGATCGCGTAGCCCTCTTAACGGCTTGGGGACCGGCCCGTACCCATAATTCCGACTCCTGGCCGCAAATGTTCATGACCTTCGGCGCTATGACCGGCAACATGGGCAGATCCGGCGCTATGACCGGAGTAAGCTGCCACTATGCCACAGCCAATGGCGGCCCCAGTCTTATTCCCCCCGGAGCCACCGGACTTCCCGCTGTGGCCAATCCCATTAAAGAAACCATCAACGATAATGAAATGTGGCTGGCCATCCTTGACGGACATTATGTGGCAGGAAAAGGCGATGTCCGGGATGTCAATATCCAAATGATCTACCATGGCCCGGAAGCCCATCTCCAAACCCGTTCCGGTCAAACCAAGGGAATTGAAGCTCACCGCCATGTGGAGTTTGTTCTTTCCACCAGCCATTTCTTAACCACCAACAGTAAATTTGCCGATATCGTGCTCCCAGTGACCACGGAATGGGAAAAAGTCGGCGGTTTCGGCAGCTTTATCAACCGGGAGGCTCTCGTTTTCTGGCGTCAAGTCACTCCTCCCCTTTATGAAGCGAAAAGTGATATTCGGATTGCTTACGAATTAGCTGAGAAAATGGGCTTGGATGCCAAAAAGGTTCTGCCTATCGACGAAAAACAAATGTTCTACAACCAAATCGCCGGAGCTAAGGTGGTCGGTGCCGACGGCAAGACCATGGAAACTTTAGTGACCTTGACCGAAGCCGATATCAAAGAAATTGGCGCCACCGGCACTCCTCAGCAGGGCCGCATCTCCTATCAGGAGCTGAAGACGAAAGGGGTTTACCAGATCGAGCGCAAGCCCGGAGATAATTTTGGTTTCATCGCCTATGAAGACTTTGTCAAAGACCCTGTGGCCAATCCCCTTAAAACAGCCAGCGGTAAACTGGAAATTCATTGTCAGGCTTTGGTTGACTTCGTCAACGGCAAAGGGTTCACTGAAATCCGCCCCATTCCCACCTACAATCCGGCACTGGAAGGCTATGAAGCAACCTATCAAGACTTCAAGAACAAAGTCAAAGGGGATTATCCTCTGCAGGTGATCAATCCTCACTACCTGAGACGTTCCCACAGTATCTTCGATAATGTATCCTGGCTGAGAGAAGCATGGCCCAACCCTGTCTTCCTGGCTGCTAAGGATGCGGTCGAACGGGGCATCAAAGAAGGGGACACCGTCCTTATCTTCAGCAGTCATGGTAAAACCTTGCGTCCTGCCCATATCGTCGAATGGATTGCCCCGGGAGTCGTCGGTCTGCCCCATGGAGCATGGGTGGAAATCGATGAAAAGACTCAAGTGGATAAAGCAGGATCGGATAATATCCTCACCGGACCTCTTCCCACCGGACAAGGAATCGGTGCTTGGAACTCCACCATTTGCCAAGTGGAAAAATGGAACGGAGAACCTTTGCAAGAAGACGTAAAATGGCCCCATCGGATCGTTTTATAGAAAGGAGTGAGTGATCTTGGCACAAAAAGGATTTTACTACGACCAAACTGCCTGTATCGGCTGCAAAGCTTGCCAAGTGGCCTGTAAAGATAAAAACGACTCAGCCGTCGGCGTTCGTTATCGCCGGGTCTATGATGTCGAGACCGGAAAATTCCCTAATCCTCGTCGTCTCCATTTCTCCATCAGCTGTAACCATTGTGAGGACCCCAAATGTGTAGCGAACTGCCCCACAGGTGCCTTGGAAAAGCGCAAAGAGGATGGCATTGTCATTCATCACTACGATAAATGCATCGGCTGCCGTCTTTGCACCTGGTCCTGTCCTTACGGCGCTCCCCAATACAGGGAGGAAGAAGGAAAGGTCGGTAAATGCGATATGTGTGCTGACCTGTTGGCTAAAGGAGAAAACCCCGCTTGTGTGGATGCTTGTGTCATGAGATGTCTCGACTATGGAGACATTGATGAGCTCCGCCAGAAACACGGCCAAAATGCTGATGCTCCCGCATTGCCGAGCTCCAAGACGACCAAACCCAACATCGTGATTAACGTAAAGTCTTAGGAATTGAAGGGAGGTAATGCTATGATATTCGCAGAAGAATGGCCATTGATGACCTTTACTTTATTAAGTCAGTTGGCTATTGGTATGTTCATCGTGCTGATGCTGGTCAAGGCCGGCGTAGGCAACCAGGATTCCCAGGCCTCCAAAGCAATCCGCAGCGGATTTACTGCTGTAGGTCCCCTTACAGCGTTGGCTTTAGTTTTCTCATTGTTCCATCTCGGCGATCCCTTGGGAGCACCCCGCTCCATTTTGAATCTGGGGTCCTCCTGGTTAAGCCGGGAAATCCTGACCGCCGGCGGATTCTTCGCCCTTTGGTTAGTGTTCTGGTGGTTATCCCGCAAAGGCAAAGAAAGCAACGCCTTAGGATGGGTTACTGTTCTGATGGGGTTAGCTGCCGTCTTCAGCATGGCCAGTATTTACAGCTCTTCTATCCGGCCTGCCTGGGATAATGTGAACACCTATATCGCCTTCTATGGTGCAACCTTAGCCATGGGTGTCTTAGGTGCAGCCGCTGCCACTGCCTTTGGGCTTAAAGGACAAACCTCGGCAGGACTTATTAAAACCTTGAGAAATATGGCCTACCTGGGAGCGGCTTCCGTCCTCCTGCCCCTGGCTTATCTTCCCGTTTTCATCTCCGGCCTGAATGGCGGTGGAACTGCGGCAGAAGCTTCGGCCCAAATTCTGACCGACAGCATGGGGGTGTTGGCCGGCAGAGGGGTGCTGTCCATAGCGGGCGTAATCCTGCTGGTAGCGGCTCTTAACAAAGGAGCAAAAGGAAAAACCCTTTCCACAGGAACCGTTTATCTCGCTTTGGCCCTGGTTATCGCAGGTGAATTCATTGGACGATATCTCTTCTACGCCATGGGAGTTACGCCGATGATCGGAACCTAAGTCGCACTGGACGAGACAGCTTTCCATGATAAGTTTCTTTTAGGATAAGACGGGGTTATGAGTCGTAAGACTTATAACCCCATCTTTTTGATGGTTTTTAGCCGCGATTCCAAATTTCGGACAGGCAAAAAGAAAAAATACTAAAAACTATTGACATTTAGAATGATTATAATATAATAATATATGTAATGAGCGACAACAACATAGCTCACCATTTAATCAATGTGAGATAAAGGAGAGAATTGAAAGATGAAAAAGTTTGTTTGTGCAGTTTGTGGTTACATTTATGAAGGCATGGAAGCTCCCGAGCAATGTCCACAATGTAAAGTAGGTAAAGAGAAGTTCATTGAAAAAAGCGAAGAAAACCTTCAATGGGCCGATGAGCATAGAATCGGGGTTGCCGAAGGTGTGGATCCGGAAGTGATCGAAGGCCTGAGAGCCAATTTTATGGGCGAATGCACTGAAGTGGGAATGTACCTGGCCATGAGCCGTCAAGCCGATCGTGAAGGGTATCCTGAAGTAGCTGAAGCTTATAAACGGATCGCTTTCGAAGAAGCGGAACATGCTGCCAAGTTCGCCGAGCTTTTAGGCGAAGTGGTCGTGGCCGATACCAAGAAAAATCTCGAAATGAGAGTGGAAGCCGAATACGGCGCTACTCAAGGCAAAAAAGACCTGGCAACCTTGGCTAAAAAGCTCAATCTGGATGCCATTCATGATACCGTCCATGAAATGTGCAAAGATGAAGCTCGTCATGGCAAGGCTTTCTTGGGACTGCTCAACCGTTACTTTAAATAAGAACAGACAAGTATTATTAGTTAAGCAATATTAGCCAAGCGGGCATAGGGAACATCCTTTTGGGGACAGTTTCCTATTTTTTTATCTATATCAGCCATGGGTGTTTTTTAAGAATGGATAGAATTACCGGGAATTTCAGCCTGCTCGTTAAAATCTGTACACCCTTCACTAAAAAAATCTATGGTATAATCAACTATATTTTTTGTTTCAATCTGTAAAACTCAACAGAGAGAAAACCTAAAACCTTAAGTATGAGGGGAGATAAAAGTGAGTAAGATCATGAAATTTGAATCCGGATTCAGTCAGGAAGAAGCTCTTGCCGAAGCCTCACGTTGTCTCCAATGCAAAAAACCCTTATGCCGTCAAGGTTGTCCGGTGAACAATGCCATACCCCAGTTCATCCGGGCCTTAAAAGAGGGAGAGTATGCTCAAGGTTTGGAAGCTATCTATCGCCACAGCTATTTACCGGCTGTTTGCGGCCGGGTATGTCCTCAGGAAAAACAGTGTGAGGCAAGCTGTATTTTAGCCCGCAAAGGTAAAGCGATTCGCATCGGCAAGTTGGAGCAGTTTATTGCTGACAACGCCACCGGGGTAGGGTTTCCCAAAGTAGTTGCCACTATGGGAGCCATTGCCGTCATCGGCTCCGGACCGGCAGGTCTGGCGGCGGCAGTCCAACTGGCCCAGCTTGGCTATGCCGTTACCATCTTCGAAGGAGAGACAGAACCCGGGGGAGTACTTCTTCACGGCATACCGGAGTATCGCTTGCCTAAGGAGGTTGTACGTCGTGATATAAAAAAGATTGAAAACCTGGGTGTGGAATTCAGGCTCAATACTTTAGTCGGTGTGGATCTCTTCCTGGACGATCTGCTGGCCCAGGGGTACCAGGCGGTCTTTATCGGTACAGGTGCCGGGCTGCCGAAAACTCTGGAACTTCCCGGGGAGCATTTGGAAGGGGTCATATCGGCCCTTTATGTCCTGCAAACCATCAATCTCTATAATTCAGGCCAATTGCCTGAACAGGAGCTTCCGGTGGAAAAAGGAGAACATGTAGTGGTGATCGGTGCCGGCAATGTGGCTATGGATGCCGCCCGCACTGCCAGCCGTTTAGGAGCGGAGGTAACCGTCCTGGCGCGCAGAGGCTTGCATGACATGGCCGCCCGGGATATTGAGCGGGACGAGGCCATAGCTGACGGTGTTAAGATCCGCACTTATGCAGCGCCTTTGGCCATACTGGGAGAAGAAAATGTAACAGGCATAAAATGTGCCGGCACCACGGTGTCCCCAGAGGGTAAAGTTGTCATTAAGGAAGAGGAAAGCTTTGTTTTGCCGGCGGATAAAGTCATATTTGCCATTGGCCAAAGGCCCTACGCCCGGATCGTGACCACTTCCCAAGGTTTTGAGATTAATAAGCAGGGCTTACTGATTTGCAATGAACACGGCATGACCACCCGGGAGGGGGTCTTTGCGGCAGGTGATGTGGTTCATGGCCCGGCTACCGTGGTCAAGGCTATGGGGGAAGGCAGACGGATTGCCATAGAGATCCATGCCTACCTTTTAAGGAAGAAATTGCAAAGTGCCAAGTGAATCTCCCCGATCTGCACTGGGCTGGAGGATCTTGCTTGAGATTCATTTGAATCTCAAGCTTTTTTGGTTTTAAAATGCTAAGGGCATCATAATGTTTTCTAGGGGTTAAAGTTTCGTGAATTTTCTAACCACATAGGAAAAATGAGCAGGAATATGAATTTGCTTGAAGAAGTTTTAGCGTTGGGAATCAATAGAATCTGGCAACCAGAGGATCATTACCGTGATGGAGGAATGAGAATGCAACAGGATGTCCAGGATGTCAAGCTCATGGCTGTGCTCAACCTTCTTAATCAACTCAGCAATAAAAACTCTCTTGAAGAATACCTCAACGGAGTTATTGATTTTCTCTCAGGATGGACCGGATGTGAGAATATTGGTATTCGGGTGCTTAGAGAGGCCGGCCTTGCTCCCTATGTAGTGCATCGGGGGTTTGATAAAGATTTTATTGCTTCTGAAAGCTGCATCTCGGTGGAAGGGGATGAGTGCGTCTGTCTGCGGGTCTTAAAGCAGCAATTTAAAAGTGAGGATCAAGATCATGTCTCGGCAGCGGGCACTTACTATGCGCCGAACTTCTACCGCTATGTCGAAGAGTTGAGAGAGGACCAGCTTTTAAATTTCCGCGGCCTCTGTGCCCATAAGCAATTCAAAAGCTTAGCCGTTATCCCCCTCCTTCATCAAGGGAAGGTCGTAGGGGCTATACATATTGCCGACATCAAGGATGGGGTGTTTTCTGAGGAAGATATCCACTTCATCGAGACCATACGACCTCTTGTTGCGGAAGCTATCTATCGGCACAACCTGGAGAAAGCCTTGGAAAGCACTGTTCTCCGGTATGAAGCTGAAGAAATGGTGATTCGCAAACTGAAGTTTGAAGAGAGATTGGCCAGTATCTCTGCCCGCTTTAATCAGCAAGAGGATTTTAAAGCAGCTGCGGAAGAGTCCCTCAAGGATATTTTAAAGTTATTTAAGGCCGAGGAAGTCTGCCTCTATCTCGGCGGGAATTTGAAAGAATACGTCAGCGTCCGTGAACATGGCCAGCAAGCTTGCGGATGTGTGATTCCTTCCGACACCTTTGCCGAGTTAAGAGGGCGCTGGAAACAGGGCGAAATCTTATGCCAGAAACCTGCTCTTCAGGATGAGTTCAAAGAGATCGAATATTTTGCCCAGGAAGTGTTCAGTAAAGATTCCATTTTAACCATTCCTCTTAATTTTAAAGGCTCCTTGCTCGGTGTGCTGATCATCGTCAACATATCTTCTGGCGGGCTGCCTTTTAAGGAAATCCTCAATCCCCTGAAGCTGGTTACAGAGACCTTTGCCAATGCAGTAGAGCAAGGCAGGATTCAATATCAATTGATGTGGTCGGAAAATCGCTACCGCACCATATTTAATCATTCAGGGAGCGCCTTTTTAATCGTAGACGAAAATTTAAAGATACTGCTCTCCAATCCTCAGGCCGAAAGGCTTTTGGATTTACCCAGCGCCAAAATTGACAATATAGCTTATCTTACGGATTTTCTGCCCGACACTGAAGTAGGGCGGCTGAAAGAATATAACCGGAGAAGACTCCAAAGGGATCCGCAGATACCCCGTCAGTATGAAATGAAGTATAAAGACAGCCGGGGCAATCTAAAAGATGTCATCGTTTCCGCGGAGGTCATCCCCCAGACTACGCAAACGGTTCTTTCCATTATCGATATTACCGAATGGAAGAAAACCGAAGCCGAGCTGCAATTCTTAAACCTGCATGATCGGCTGACAGGGCTCTATAACCGTGTCTACTTTGAGCAGGAGCTGCGCAGGTATGAGACAGACCCCGGCCAGGAAGTTGGCTTAATTATGGCCGATGTCAACGGCCTGAAGCTGATCAACACAACCTTCGGCAGCGAAGCGGGAGACCAGGTCTTAGTGACGACGGCAAGGCTGCTCAACGAGTGCTTCGAGGAACATCTTGTCGCCCGCATCGGGGGGGATGAATTCGCGGTGCTCATCGAAAAAGATAAGAATGTGGATCTGGAACAGGCCTGCCAGCTATTCCGCAGGAATGTAGAAAAATATAATAAGGATCATGACGGATATCCTTTGGATATCTCCCTGGGGTATGCCTGCTCCGGAGCCGATGGCGTAAACATGAGCGAGCTGCTGAGAAAAGCCGATGATGCCATGGGCAGGGAAAAGCTGCACAGCAATAACAGCACGCGGAATTCCCAGGTTCAAATCCTTTCCAAAGCTTTGGAATGCCGGGACTTCATTACGGAAGGCCATGCGGAGCGGGTGCAGAACCTGATTATCAGCACGGGACAATTGGCCGGCTTATCCGAACAGAGACTCTCCGATTTGAAGCTTTTCGCTCAGTTCCACGATATCGGCAAAGTAGGAATTCCCGATCAGATCCTGTTTAAGAAGGGGCGCCTGACTGCGGATGAGTGGGAGATCATGAAACAACATTGTGAAATCGGTTATCGCATCGCCCAATCTACCCCGGATATTTATCCCATCGCCGATTGGATTCTCAATCATCATGAGAATTGGGACGGTTCAGGGTATCCTTTAGGATTAGCTGGAGAAGAGATTCCTATTGAGTGCCGGATTCTGGCCGTCGCCGATACCTTTGACGCCATGACCAATGATCGGCCCTATCGGAAAGCCCAATCCACTCAAGCCGCCATAGAAGAAATCCTGCGCTGTGCCGGGACCCAATTTGATCCCCATATTGTTGAGCTTTTTGTCAAGACAGTTTAGAGCTCAGGTTTATCGGTGGGTTAGCCAGCTGTTAAAACGGAATAAAAGCAGCCCATGGAAACAAATCTGAACTTTTAAGGGTTCGCATATCTCCTGTGTACGGCCAACATCCCATCGGCCAAGCAACGCCCTAACCTCACCATAAAAGTGGGACTAGGGCGTTTAGAATTCACTCAAGCGTTTTCCAGGGAAAAAATCCTCAGGGAAGAGTTGCAAAAAGACGGGAAATAATACTATAATTTATAACAATACATCGTAATTCATAATAATACATCAAAATCCATCAGGTGCTAAGTCACAGGAGTTTTCACGGTGTATAAGGCCGACCAACACGAAGCGGCGTTTTCGGGGGTTACTTCGGGGGTTACGATAAGAAAGGGGACTGGAACTATGGCTCAGATCAATGAGAATTACTTAAAGCTGCCGGGGAGTTATTTGTTTTCGGAAATAGCACGGAGAGTCAATGAATTTAAGGTTCAAAATCCTGATGCGGATATTATCCGCCTGGGAATCGGTGATGTGACGAGACCCCTTGCTCCCGTCGTTGTTGAAGCCATGAAGCAGGCTGTGGAGGAGATGGGCAAGGCAGAGACTTTCCGGGGATACGGCCCTGAGCAAGGGTATGATTTTCTGATTGAGAAGATCATTGCCAATGATTATGCCCCTCGGGGAGTTCAGCTGGGAATGGATGAAGTCTTTGTCAGTGACGGTGCCAAAAGCGATACAGCCAATTTCCAGGAGATCTTTGGCGTGGATAATATCATGGCTGTGACTGATCCGGTCTATCCCGTCTATGTCGACAGCAATGTCATGGCGGGAAGAACAGGGAACTATGATACAGAGAAAGGGCAGTATGGCAGAATTATCTATCTGCCCTGCACTGAAGAAGGGGACATGAAGCCTGAATTGCCCACGGCACCTGTGGATATGATCTACCTTTGCTTCCCCAACAATCCTACGGGAATGACCTTGACCAAAGAAGAACTGAAGGTATGGGTGGATTATGCGCGGGAAAATAAGGCCATCATACTTTTTGACTCCGCCTATGAAGCCTTCATCCGGGAAGAAGGAGTGCCCCGCAGCATTTACGAAGTAGAAGGAGCACGGGAAGTGGCTGTAGAATTCCGCAGCTTCTCCAAAACCGCAGGCTTTACCGGAACCCGCTGCGCTTATACCGTCGTTCCCAAGGATATTATGATCTATGACTCCACAGGCGAAGGACATAGCCTGAATAAGCTTTGGCTAAGAAGACAGACCACCAAGTTCAACGGAGTCTCCTACCCTGTCCAAGCGGGAGCCGCAGCCGTCTATACTGAGGAAGGAAAAAAACAGATCCAGGCCACTATCGATTATTATATGGAAAATGCCCGTATCATCCGGGAAGGCCTCCAGGAAGCCGGCTTTAAAGTTTTTGGCGGCGTAAACGCCCCCTATATCTGGATGAAAACCCCCGGCACTATGGGCTCCTGGGAGTTTTTTGATAAACTGATGACAGAAGCCCATGTGGTCGGCACCCCCGGTGCAGGCTTCGGAGCCAACGGCGAAGGATTCTTCCGCCTCACAGCCTTTGGAACCCGTGAGAATACCGAAAAAGCTATCGAGCGCATTAAAGCTCGGATGAAGTAAAGCGGCTCAGATCAAGTAACTTGCACTCTATCTCCCACAACGCCCCGCTCACTCAAGCCCGAAAAACAGCCCAAGGATTTTGCTTTACGGTAGGAAGCGAATTTAAGCGAGCGGAAACAAAACTTCGCGAAAAGCACGCAGCGGAGT
>VSSQ01000481.1_pt1 | contig 26124 bp, 21 predicted proteins | sample 4763081 | NCBI WGS metagenome assembly VSSQ01 (sample SAMN12137344, study PRJNA551015) | bioreactor metagenome | isolation source: SDC9 anaerobic chlorinated ethene degrading culture | place: USA: Knoxville, Tennesee | collected 2015-01-01
GGTTATCCGGGCGAAAAAGCCGGCGATTATCTGGAACTTGTCCAGTTTATCAAAGAATCAAAATTTGAACGTTTTGGGGTTTTTGCCTATTCACCTGAAGAAAACACATTTGCTTTTTCCGAAAAGGACAACATTCCGCATCGCACTAAAATGCAGCGCATGTCAGGACTGTTGCGGTATCATGAGAAAGCTTCCATTGAATTCAATAAAAAACTTGTTGGCACAACAATAAATGTAATTGTTGATGAATACAATGCGGAGGAAAAATGTTACTACGGCAGAACCGCTATCGATGCCCCTGAAATAGACAATCTTGTCAGACTTTTCACGGGAAAAGACAAAGAGCTGAAACCGGGAGATATTGTTGTGGCCAGCGTAGTGTCTTCGGGAATTTTTGATATAGATTGTGAGTATTGATTGTAGCTGGGAAAACAAAATTGGACAGAAATTCCGGGACCATTGAAATAAATGCTTGCACAATTGAATTTAGTTCGTATATTTGCTCTTCCAAATAACGGATGCAAGGCATCCCCCCATTATTTTAGCACCTCCCTTTTTACTTAACCACATTTTACATGCAGGAAAAGCCAGATCTTAACAAGATGCTGTTGCCCGATTTACGTGAGTATGCAGCCTCTCTGAATATTAAAGGTATATCCACATTACGCAAGCCCGATCTGTTGCGTTTGATCAATGAAAAACTTTCAGGCGGAGACTCATCCGGTAAAAAAATTCAATTATCTCCAGAACCGGAAGTAAAGGATAATTTTATTATTGAGGAAACGTCAGAAAAAGAGTCTCCTGATAACAACAATGACCGGAATTCACGGAGAAAAAAAATTGAACATCAGGAAAACGCAAGTGAAAATGATGTTCCTTCAGTAGATTTGAAAAAACATGAAACTCCGCCGGTGATCCCGGTCCCGCAGGAACAAAAATCTCCGGTGCAGCCAGCCCCTGAGGCCTCAAAACAACAGGGAGATAATTTTCCCGCACATAATAAGTTCCGCAAGGATTTCAAAAACGGAAGCGATTTTACCTTTAAAAAGAAAAAACCCTGGCAACGCGATAATTATGCTCCGGTAAATAAAAACAGGGATCAGCAACCAAACAATCAGCAGCAGAATAATCATCAGCAAAACAATCAGCAGAAAATGCAGCAGAACAAATATCCGAAAGATGAGATTCTGCTTCCGCTTGATCCAATTGATGATCTGCCTGAAGATACGATTGTAGCAGTTGAAAATAATCAGGAAATAAATACAGCACCGGTTGTCAGCAATGAGCCGGTTGTTCAGGAACGACCGTTTAATCCGAACCAGCAGCAACACCAGCAGCCGCGTCAGGAAAAACCTGCGCCTTTCTTCGAACTCGATGGAATTGTAACAGCCGAAGGTGTTCTTGAACTTGTTCCTGAAGGATTCGGTTTTTTGCGTTCTTCCGATTATAATTATCTGAACTCACCCGACGATGTTTATGTAAGTCAGAGTCAGGTGAAAATGTTCGGACTGAAAACCGGTGATACGGTTGAGTGCACAATTCGTCCTCCTAAAGATGGGGAAAAGTATTTCACCTCAGTTAAAATAGTCAATGTAAACGGTCTTGAAGCAGAAAAAATCCGTGACCGTATCCCCTTCGATTTTCTTACGCCGCTTTTCCCGATCAAAAAATTCAATCTCACCGGTCACCCTGAAGAGACACTGACAAGCCGTGTTATTGATCTGTTTTCACCCATCGGAAAAGGTCAGCGCGGGCTCATTGTAGCACAGCCCAAAACGGGTAAGACTGTTATTCTGAAAGAACTTGCCAATGCCATCGCCTATAATCACCCTGAAGTTTATCTTATTATTCTTCTTGTAGATGAACGTCCTGAAGAAGTGACCGACATGCAGCGGAGCGTGCGCGCAGAGGTGATTTCATCCACATTTGACGAACCGGCCGACAAGCATGTGAAGATTGCCAACATCGTACTTGAAAAAGCAAAGCGCATGGTTGAGTGTGGTCACGATGTTGTGATCCTGCTTGACTCGATCACCCGCCTGGCTCGTGCATACAACACGGTTGCACCTGCTTCGGGCAAAGTGCTTTCCGGTGGAGTTGAATCAAATGCGCTGCAGAAACCAAAACGTTTCTTTGGTGCAGCACGTCAGATCGAAAACGGCGGATCGCTCACGATCATTGCAACAGCGCTTATTGATACCGGCTCAAAAATGGACGAAGTTATTTTCGAGGAATTCAAAGGAACCGGAAATATGGAATTGCAGCTCGATCGCAAACTGTCCAACAAGCGTGTTTATCCTGCTATCGACATTGTTGCATCAAGTACGCGCCGCGACGATTTGCTGGTTGCCAAGGATGTTCTGCAGCGAGTCTGGATCATGCGTACACACCTGGCTGATATGAATCCGCTCGAAGCGATGGAGTTTCTGCAGGAACGCATGAGGTTTACCAAGACCAATGAAGAGTTCCTGATGACGATGAACTCGTAATTGAACACTGTTTGTAAATATTTTTTCTTTTTTTTTGTTTTGCAACAGCATTGTCGCTGAATAGTTGTTTATTGGAACATACTGACTTGATTTATTTATCTTTGTAATGAATAAAATAATCAGTTATGACTATTCAGGGACAAATCATCGACATCCGTCAGCGCCGCATATATGCTGGTGAAATCACTGTTGAAAACGGGAAAATATCTGCAATACATGAATTGGAAAACGCACCGGAGCAGTTTATCATGCCGGGGTTTATCGATTCACATGTGCATATTGAAAGTTCAATGATGGCGCCATCGCGTTTCGCTGAGCTGGCAGTAAAACAGGGAACTGTCGCAACGGTTTCCGATCCGCATGAAATTGCAAATGTGCTTGGAGTTGATGGCGTGAAATTCATGATTGAAAACGGGAAAACAGTTCCTTTTCATTTCTTTTTCGGAGCGCCTTCGTGTGTTCCGGCTACGCCATTCGAAACAGCGGGATTTTCAATTGATTCTGCGCAGACTGCTGAATTGATGCAGAATCCCGACATATGGTATCTTGGTGAAATGATGAATTTTCCCGGAGTGGTTTTCGATGATCCTGAAGTGCATGCAAAAATCAAAGCGGCTCTGGATGCCGGAAAACCGGTGGACGGGCACGCACCGATGCTTTCAGGTGAGCAATTGGTGAAATATGCGAAAGCCGGAATCAGTACGGACCATGAGTGCACCAATATTGAAGAAGCTGAAGAAAAAATCAGACTCGGCATGAAAATCCTGATCCGCGAAGGAAGTGCTGCGCGTGATTTCGATATGCTGTACACGTTGATTGATAAACATCCGGACGATGTAATGCTCTGCACCGACGATTGCCATCCCGATGAATTGCTGCGTGGACACATCAATGTAAAAGCAAAAAAAGCTATCGAACGCGGAATGGATTTGTTTAATGTTCTTCAGACTGCATGCATCAACCCGGTTGAGCATTACAGGATTCCTGTCGGAACGATGCGCGTCGGTGATAATGCTGATTTTATTATCGTCGGCGACTGGCGTGAGATGGATGTTCAGGAGGTTTATATTGGAGGCGAAAAAGTGTTTGAAGATGGGAATGTATTGTTTGCTTCGAAACCATTCACGTCCATAAATAATTTCGGACGCAATGAAGTTGCCCCGGACAGTTTTGCTGTTGAATCAAAAGGTCAAAATATTAAAGTGATTGTTGCCAGAGACGGCGAATTGCTCACGGAAAGCGAAATAGTAAAAGCAAAAACCGAAGACGGTTTTGTTGTTCCGGATGTTGAAAACGATGTATTGAAGATCACGGTTGTGAATCGCTATGACAACAGCAAACCGGCCGTTGGATTTATCAAAGGGATTGGGATCAAGCAGGGTGCGCTGGCCTGTTCGGTTGCTCACGACAGTCACAACCTGATTGCTGTGGGCACCTGTGATGAAGCAATTGCGTCAGCGTTGAACAAAGTAATTGAAAGTCGCGGCGGACTTTCGGCTATCGACTCTGTTTCATCGGAACATCTGGCATTGCCGCTGGCAGGGCTTATGTCGGATCGCAGCGGCGAAGAAGTGGCAGCCTTATATCACGCGCTTAATCAGAAGGCCGCGGAAATGGGGTCGACGCTTCGTGCCCCTTATATGACACTCGCATTCATGGCATTGCTGGTTATTCCCAAGCTCAAGCTCAGCGACAAAGGTCTCTTCGACGGGACAACGTTTGCGTTTACGGAGCTGTTTACATAAACTGTTGTGCGAAGTTTATAAACTTCGCACAACAGCATAAAAGCTATAATGCATAGGCTTCAAGTACAAAATATACGATCAGTCAAAATTGTATTTTCTGACAATGACTTTGGTCAATTGGGTGGAATTGTTCGGTGCTGAAAAATACAGGAATATTGTAATTGACGGATTGAAGTTTTGTCAGGAAAACAAGGGCTTGAGAATCTTTGTATGGGTGATAATGCCAAGTCATATTCATCTGGTAGCTGATAGCCTGAATGGTAATTTGAGTAAAACTATCGGTGAATTCAAGCGACATACAAGTAAAACTATTTATGATGAACTTAAGCGTGAGACTGAATTTGATTCTACTGAGTTTTTGACTTTATTCAGGGATTTTTCGACCTTGCATTCAAGAAATAACGATTATCAGGTCTGGATACAAGACAACCATCCGGTGGAATTATTTTCAAGTAAATTCATTGACCAGAAAATTGATTACATACATAATAACCCGGTGAAAGCCGGTTATGTTGAAAAGACCGAAGATTATTTATATTCAAGTGCGAGAAATTACGCTGATATGCCAGAGCTAATTGATGTCGAGTTAGCTTAGGGTTTTGTGCGAAGTTTTAACTCCGTTGTGCGAAGTATATACTTCGCACAACGGCTATATACTTCGCACAACGTTAATTTTGTGAAATCCGGATTTCATTGCATCCTATACCCATTAAAACCGCTAAACTATGAAAACTATACTCTTTAATTTGTTTTGTTTCCTTTTGTTGGGAAACATTTTTGGACAGACGCCCATGCTTAAGGGAAGGGTGCTTGATAAAGAAACCCGCGAGCCGATCCCTTTTGCAAATATTATCTGGTGCGATGGCAAAACAGGCGCCCTTACAGATATGGAAGGCGATTTTATCGTTGCTGATTCGGCCGGTTGCGATACATTAATAATAACATATGTTGGTTATAATATGCAACGTTTGTATGTCCCTTCCGGTATTTCCGATGTAACAATTGAAATGTCACCTTCAGCGGTTACTCTTGATGTGGTTGAGGTTGTGGACTATGCTGAACCTCTTGTATCATATGATTATGAGACCACCACTGTTTATAGTGAGGAAATCAGAAGTATTCCCGCGCACAAGTCAAAGTCGGTCCGCAGAGACAAGGATGAAGGTTTTGCAGATTACGCGCCAGCAGAATATTCAAAAGGAGATGCGGCCGGTGCTTCCAGCGATGTTCCGTCAACCGGAATTTCTGCCGGACAGCTTACCGCCGGTGAAGTCAATGATTTTACAAAATGGAAACTCTGGGAAGATATCAACACAACCGACCTTGCCAGCTATAACAATCAATGGAAACTATATCCTGAAAACCGTTTTGTTGTTCAGGTGACCAATGAGAAAAAACTTCCGGTTCATAATGCAACTGCGGTTTTAATGGATGAGTCCGGAAGTGTGGTCTGGTCGGCAAGAACAGATAACACCGGAAAGGCTGAACTCTGGGCGGGATTGTTTGACAACAAGGCTGAAAAAAAATATTCAATCAATGTGATTTACGACAACAAATCATATCCGATCAAAAAGGCTGAGTCTTTTCAGAACGGAATTAATTTTATCGAATTACCTGTAAAGTGCTCGGAAGAGAAAAATGTTGACATTGCTTTTATGATTGATGCCACGGGTTCCATGGGTGATGAAATTGCCTATCTGCAATCGGAACTCAGCGATGTGGTGGAGCGTGTAAAGGATTCTCTGCCCGGCAACAATATCCGCCTTGCCATTGTATTTTATCGTGATATGGGTGACGCATACGTTGTGATACATAAAGATTTTACAAGCAATATTCCGGAGGCTATCAAATATCTCAGATCCAATGGAGCAGGTGGTGGCGGCGATTATCCCGAAGCTGTTGATTCAGCTTTGTTTGTCAGTGTGAATGAACTTTCGTGGAGCGAAGATGCAGTGGCCCGTATTCTTTTCCCTGTTCTTGATGCACCGCCCCATGAAACACAGCAGGTGATCAACAATCTGCACAACACCATTCCACGTGCGGCATCAAAAGGGATCCGCATAACACCGCTGGCCTGCAGTGGTGTGAATAAAAGCACGGAATATCTGCTGCGGTCAATGGCATTGGCTACCAACGGAACCTACGTATTTCTGACAGATCACAGTGGCATCGGAAACCCGCATATAGCGCCGACAACCGATGATTACAAAGTGGAAAAACTCAACGATGCACTGGTGCGGATTATTGTTTCTTTCAGCGAAGCACCTGAATGCGACAAGCCTCTGGTTGACAACACCCTTCAGCCTGACACGGCTGTAATGACCATGCCGGCTCAGAGAGACACTGTTGTTCCGGTTGATTCAAACACTCTTGTAGGTGTCGATTCGTTGAAAATTGACACCGTCATTCCTGTTGAGCCACAGATCAGCTGGCGTTATTATCCCAATCCTACAGCCGGCCCGATGACGGTGGAAATCATTAATCTGCCCGAAGCAAAAGAGGGATTTCTTTATCTGACCGATCTGACCGGAAAACTGCTGGCACGCTACGAAGTAAAAGAAAGCAATATCATTCAGGTTGATATCAGCATGTATCCGACAGGCACATATTATCTCACTTTCTTCTATGGAGAGGAAAGCAAACTATGTGCTCCGGTTGTGCTGATGCACTGATAGTTTCATAGTTGGCGATTATTTTGTTGAAACCGTTGTGGTATGAATTATTGTGCTGCAGCGGTTTCATTTTTTTAAGAATGTGCAAGAAAATACACCCTATTCGCAGTTTCCGCAAATGTCTTTTCGTTTGCCCTTCAGAAAATCATTGCGAAACTTTATGAAGTCTACATTGTTCCATATCCTGGATGCCGGCTGGTCAATGGCATTTCCCAATTTGTATTTTGAAAATTTATCGAAACAGCAAACAACAACATCACCGTCCGAATTGATTACAATGGTGTTCCAGAGACGTTTGCAGAAGCTTCTGTATTTTGTTGTCAATTGAATTTTTCCGGAATTATTTTTTTTGTAGCGCTGATATTTTTTTTCTGAAGAAAGATTTGTTGCCGCATTTTCTGCATCGTAGAATTGCGGTGATTTGAATACAACTTTATCAGCCCCAAGATTCAGAGCCGTTTTTCGAAGTTTATCCTTTTGATTTTCATTGAAAGAAAATATGAGCATCTGTACTTCAATCAGCGGATGTTTGTGATTTATTTTTGCATCATGCAGAAAAGAAATTGCATCGAGCACTTTCTGAAAGTCGCCACCGGTGCGGTATTTCAGATATGTTTCTTCGTCGGCACCGTCGAGTGACAGTATTATTTTTGAAAGTCCTGCATTGCAAAGTTCTTCTGCTGTCTGTTTGTCAATGGCCATGGCATTGGTGCTGACCGACACAAACATTCCACGCATACTAGCCAGTTTGATCTTGGCGAAAATGTCTTTGTCAAGCAATGGTTCACCCTGAAAATAGAGATTGAGCCAGAATGTTTTTTTACTCAGTCCGTCGAGGATCTTTGAAAAATTTTCCGTCGAAAGAATGTTGTTTTTGCGACTGATTTCTTTCATTCCGACAGGGCACTCAGGACAGCTGAGCTGGCACACAGCCGATGGTTCGATGGTAGCTGCCCAGGGCTGGTTGAATAAAACAGCGCGTCGGAATATTCGCGACAAAACTGTGCTGAGACGATATTCAAAAAGATTAAAAACTCGTGAAAGTGAGAAAGAGGACAGCAATAGTCTGAACTCAGTCATCGTTTTTTTCTTTTTGTGGTTTGGTACGTTTCAGCTCCGTGTCGAGATCGCGTGTCAAACGTTGAATTAGTGACCAGTTGCCGAAAAATTCCAGAGCGATGATTCGCAGAAGAGTATAAACCGGTATTGCCAGGATCATTCCGAAAGGCCCGGCTATTGATCCGACCATGATTACAACAAGGAATATTTCTATTGGATGTGCTTTTACACTCTTCGAATAGATCAGCGGTTGCAGAACAAAATTGTCAATCAGATTTGCAACAACGAATACTGAAAGCATTTTCATAAGAAGAGGAACCGCATCGGCTGAAAAAGTATCAGGAGGCAATGTTGTAAGTCCGATAATACTTCCGATTACTGCACCGATGATGGGCCCGAGATAGGGGATAATATTGAATGCTCCGGCAATGACACCGACAAAAATGGCATTGGGGAGGCCAATGATATACATTCCGGTAGAAATCAGTGACATCATGATGACCTGTTCGAGAAACAGTCCGATAAAATAGCGCGACAACATTTTTTTTCCGTAGAAAAGCACTCTTGAGATTTCATCATGCGCTTCTACTGGTGTAAACACCGTGAGCCCTTTGTAAACGAGTTTGTCATCCCTCAGGAAGAAATAAGCGAGAAAAATAATTGAGAACAAGCTTATACTCAATTCACCCAACAATCCGAAAAGTGAACCTACAAACTCTCGGACATCCAGTTTGCCCAGAAACTGTGTCACATACTCTGTCATGATTCCTTCAATGGTATCGTCGGGGGCAAGCAGTTTATATTCCCGGAGCTGGGATTCGAGACCCTGAACGGGCTCTTTCATGGTGTCGAGGATGCTGTAAACATCAACAGAACTCAAATATTGAGCCTGTTCAATTATCACGGGAATCAGAAAATACAGTATCGACCCGATGGTTCCTACTACCAGCAACAGGGCAACAAGAGCATTGAATGAATGGGGTAGTTTCAGCTTCCATATCCTGACTTTATCGAGCAAGCGGACAATGGGATTGCCCATAAGCGATATTATGAGCGCTGAAAACAAATAAATAAGAACCACAGAAAAATAATACACAAAGACAAATGCCAGAAGAAGGAAAGGAATCCAGACGTACCATTTTTTCAACCAGACCATAAAATTTGTTTTTTACAAAGGTAGTAATATATGAATCAGCATTTTCCGGTGAATTGTACAATGATAAAAGATTTTATATAAAAGTCAGAAAATCAATAATGTAGAATATTCAAGACTCTGTGTTGGGCGAATAAAGAGTAAAATAAATTTGTTAAATTTTCAGATTTAGTGTATTTCTGAAAAAAAACATTTACATTTGTGATAGTTTTGTTGAAAGTCGGGTAAACAGTACCATGAATCAACAGAATGAGTTTTAACAATTTTCATTATGAACATTTACGTAGGAAACCTGAATTACAAAGTTAACGGCGATCGTCTGAAAACTGTCTTTTCAGAATTCGGAGAAGTAGAATCAGCTGTTGTGATTACTGACAAATTTACCGGAAAGAGTAAAGGTTTTGGTTTTGTTACCATGACCAATGATGACGATGCACAGCGTGCTATTGCTGAATTGAACGGCAAGGATGTTGACGGTCGTCAGATGGTGGTTAACCAGGCCAGACCGCGCGAAGAAAACCGCTAATCTACCGAAAAACTGTTTTGATTACTGCCGGTGAAATCCGGCAGTAATTTTCATTTTGCCTTATTATCGTGATGATAAGGTGGAATGTTATTGCTTTTACCTATTATTTATCCGAACCAGCATCAATGCTTCAGAAGCATTTGACTGATTAAGTCTTTCAGTTTTTTGTTCCGTTTTCGGACGGGCAAAATCCGGCAAGAGGAGAAACTTTTAAATAATAAATGGAAGGATCACATGCAGGCCGGGGGACTACGTTGCGCCTACCAGAAACGATTTTTTTACTTATGTTTCATTGCCCTTTCCCCGGATAAAATCGCTGAAAGCGTTAACTTTGCATCGTGAAGCTGAGTGAGACCATACAACCGCTGATTGCCCCCATTACGGAAACGGATAGTTTTAAACTTCTGGATGAAAAAATCAGAAGCGGCGAAAAACATATTATTGCACTTGAAGGTCTGGCCGGTTCAGCAGCATCGCTGCTGACTACACTGTTGGCGGTTTCGCACAAAAGAAATCAGGTGATCATTGCCGCCGGTCGCGATGAAGCAATGTCTGTTTATGATGATGTCGAAAATCTGCTGGGTGCAAAGGATTTGCCTCCTTCAGAAAAACCGGTTATTTTTTTTCCGACGCTGTATCGCAAGGATCACGCTCCCGGGGAGGCTGATTCCCGCCATCTTTTACTTCGGGCCGAAGCGTTGAGGGCCATCAATAAGGGACGTCCTTTCTGTTTTGTCACTTGGCCGGCAGCGCTCTGCACACGGGTCCCCAATGCCGGGTTTATGCAGAAGAATTCGCTTGTACTGAATACCGGCGAAAAAGTTGATCTTGATTTTATCGAAGAAGTGCTTACCGGTTATGGATTCACCCAGACCGATTTTGTGTGCGAGCCCGGTGAATTTGCATTGCGTGGAGGTATATGCGATGTGTATTCCTTTGCTGATGAAAATCCTTTCCGAATTACTTTTGCAGGAGACTACACCGAAAGCATTCGTTCTTTCGATCCGGCCACACAGCTTACCATTGCTAATCTCAGCACCATTCAGATTCTGCCCGACCTGAGCCAGATGAAAAATGATCATGACCTGATTTCGGTTTTTGATCTGTGGAACGATGAAACAACAGTCTGGATAAGTGATCCGTCGGCAGCTCAGCGTTTCCGCGAAGAATGCATGCGTCTTGAAAACACGACGGATGCTTCGCCGGATAAATTGCTGCCAGCCGGAAGCTGGGGTCAGAATCTTGAAAGATTTACAATTATATACTCCTGTCAACTGCCGGCAACTGCCGCAAACTCCGAAAAAGTTGTCTTCTCGTTTTCGCCACAGCCGCCGGTGAACAGAAAATTTGACTGGCTGGCCGAAGATATTTTTTCACGGCTCTCAACAGGTTGGAAAATTAATATTCTGGCAGAAAATGCCAAACAGATTGATCGTCTTTTTGCAATTCTGAAAGATATTGAAAGTCAGAAGCGAATCGGAATCACTGACAGGATAAGCATTTTGAAGTTTTCTCTGGGGGAAGGCTTTTCTGACAACATCAGCAAGGTGGCTCTCTATACCGATCATCAGCTTTTTAACAGATATCGCAGAAGTGGCCTGCATGACCGGTTCAGCCGCCCGGAGCGACTTTCAGTGAACGACCTGGTGAATCTGCAGCCTGGCGATTATGTCGTGCATATCAATCACGGAATCGGTCGTTATGCGGGACTGGAAAAGGTGGAGGTAAATTGTCAGATACAGGAAGCCATTCGTTTGTTATATAAAGACAGCGATGAACTGCTGGTGAGTATTCATGCACTTCACCGTATTTCCAAATACATTGGCAAAGACGGCACTCCGCCTTCGGTTGATCGTATAGGCGGCACCTCTTGGACAACTCGGAAAAACAAAGCAAAGAAAAAAGTCAAGGACATTGCTCGCGAACTCATCAGTCTCTATGCCAAACGCCGTGCGGCAAAAGGATTCGCTTTTTCGCCCGACTCCTATCTGCAGCACGAACTTGAGGCTTCATTCATGTATGAAGATACACCCGATCAGATGACGGCGACCGAAGCCATCAAAACCGATCTGGAAGCCGGATTTCCGATGGACCGCCTGATCTGCGGAGACGTCGGATTCGGCAAGACCGAGCTTGCCGTGCGTGCGGCTTTCAAAGCCGTGGCCGACAGCAAGCAAGTGGCGTTGCTGGTGCCGACAACCATTCTTGCATATCAGCATTACAGCACGTTTAAGGAACGACTGACCGAACTGCCGGCCAGAGTGGAATATATGAATCGTTTTCGTACCAATGCTGAGCAGAAAGAAGTGCTGCAAAAGCTGAAGGAAGGCCAGGTTGACATACTCATCGGCACCCACAGAATTCTCAGCAAAGATGTTGAATTTAAAAATCTCGGATTGCTCATTGTTGACGAAGAGCAGAAATTCGGCGTGGGAGCCAAGGAAAAGCTTCGCAACCTCCGCGAAAACATTGATACGCTTACGCTGACTGCGACACCGATCCCGCGCACCCTGCAATTTTCGCTCATGGGAGCCCGCGACATGAGTGTGTTGCGGACTCCGCCACCCAACCGCTACCCGGTGCAGACAGAAGTAATGACATTTGATCCGGAAGTTATCCGCGATGCAGTAAGATTTGAGATTCAGCGTGGTGGTCAGGTCTATTTTGTACATAACCGCATTCAGAACATTCAGGATATTGCAAATCTTGTTCGCAGTCTTGTGCCTGAAGCCCGCGTGGATATTGGTCACGGGCAAATGCCGGGTGACGAAATGGAAAAAGTGATGCTGCGTTTTGTGGCCGGCGAAATCGATGTTTTTGTGTCCACAACGATTGTTGAATCAGGTCTCGATGTGCCCAACGCAAATACCATGATCCTGAACGATGCGCAGAACTTCGGTCTGAGCGATATGCATCAGCTGCGGGGCCGTGTCGGACGATCGAACAAGAAAGCTTTCTGCTATCTTTTTACTCCACCCGAAGTTATTCTGAGCGACGAATCGCGCAAACGACTACGGGCCATTGCTGAATTTTCGGATCTCGGATCGGGCTTCCAGATTGCGATGCGTGATCTCGATATCCGTGGAGCAGGGAATATTCTAGGGGCCGAACAAAGCGGATTCATTGCAGAAATCGGTTTTGAGATGTATCAGAAAATTCTTGACGAAGCCATTTCTGAGCTGAAAGACGATGAGATGCCCGACGCTGCAGGCATGGATCAGAGAGCGCCACGGAAATATGTGCACGATGTTGTCATTGAAACCGACGCCAGTATTCTGATTCCGGATAAGTACGTACCGTCTGTTGCAGAGCGGCTTTTACTGTATAAGGAGCTCAACGAAATTGAAACCGAAGAACAGCTCGGTCAGTTTGTTTATATGCTCGAGGACAGATTTGGCGCTATTCCCCGCGAAGCGCTTGAATTAATTTCGGCTGTCCGTTTAAAATGGCTGGCAAAAAGTATGGCCATCGAAAAACTGATTCTGAAAAAAGGATTGCTCACTTTGTATTTCATTTCGCGCAAGGAATCACCGTTTTTTACTTCGCCGACTTTTCAGCACATCATCGATTTCACCGTTAAAAATCCGCGTCGCTGCCTGATGAAAGAACAGCACGAGCGCCTGGTGATGAAAGTGGACAACATTCATTCGGTGGGTGCGGCGATTGAGGTGATGGGGGAGATGAGCTTCTGAATCAGAATAAGAAATTCCATTATTGCTAATTTATAAAATGAACATTATGCACTCCGTACTATTAATAACGTATACGTCTATTGAGTAAGTTTATATTCTTGAAATTATGTAATCAGAATCGATATCAGGATATCCAATTCTATTATAATACCTAATAAAACTTGCGATCATTCCTTCTGCGAATGGATTATCAAGCTTTGCCAATCTTATATAATCTTTTAAATCAGAATATTCCACCATTACTTTATTTTGAAAATCGATTATTCTGTTTTCAATAAATGGGGTTTCAGGAAGAAAGAAATACCTATCCGATTTTCCAGAAGTGACTATTTTTTTTAATTTGTTTTTATCATCTTCCTTTTTAGATTTTTTGAAATCATTGAATTCACTTGTGTTTTTCAATAATTCTGTTTTTGTCAATAAAACTTTGCCGACTTTTCTTCCTGTACTAGATCCATTTTTATCAAAGCGTTCAATAAAATCACAACTGGGAGTAAGTATAACAAAAACAGCATCATCTTTTTGTAGTATTTCTCCGCTCTCATATTCAGATTTTGCATCTGTCGGATATATATAAAACTCCATTGGATGTACTTTGTTTTTTGTCAGATCTGAATCGCCTATTATTTCAGATATTTTTGCTTTTGAGAGAGAGTTCCCAAATTTACGAAGCATTAAATATCCTAATGAAAAATCATTTTTTTCAAAAGTGAATTTATTTCTTTCTTCATGAATAATGTTCCAAAAATAATCTTTGAATTCATTCTCCAAATATTTATGAATGTTTTCTTTTATAAATGGGAGATTGTTTTTTGCAAGTCTTTGTATTTCAAGTTTTAATCCTTCAATTCCTTCATCTCCTTTAGTAACTACTCCAACAACCTGAGATTTATATTCTGTAACGTTGCTTGTATTACCAGAATAGAAAATTACAGGAATAAAACATTTATTTTGAATTTCCTGCAAGACATTAAGACCCGCTTGTTCACCATTTTCTTCTGGTTTCCCTTTATAGATATCCAAAACGATAATGTGATAATCTTTAGAAATAACTTTTTCAATTCCATCTTCAAAGTTTTCAATGGCGTCAATTTGCAATGAGTAATCATCAATAGAATTACCAGATAGCACTGAAATAAGACCTTCTCTATTTTCTTTATCGTCTTCAATGTATAAAATGTTTATATCCTTCATCATATTCTGTATTTAAAAGTAATTTTAAAAGTTGCACCATCTAAAGGCCCGTTATTTATTAAAAAGAACTCTCCATTATATTCTGAAACCAATTCCCCAACAATAGCTAAACCAAGTCCTATACCATCAGGTTTTGTACTATAGTAGGGTTCAAAGATATTATCTTCAATGCCATTTTTAATACCTGGGCCACTGTCACTAAAAATAACAAAAAGTTCTTCGGAATTTGATCGACCAACATGCACTACAATTTTCCTTTCTGTTCCGACGTTTTCAAGCCAGTAGATTGAATTTTGAATAAGATTCATGAAAATAATTCCCACTTCAGCTTCATCCATTGTAACATTATTTCTTGTTTCTGATATTTCGAAACTTATACTTAACCTTTCAAAATCTGTGTGATATAGCAAGAATTGATTTTTAATAATTTCTTCAAGAATTATATTCTTAGGTCTTCCTCTTTTTCTTCCTCCGAATGGTTCTATTCTTCTAAAAAGCTGGGCAAAATCTTTTCTAATGTTTTGAATGTTATTTATATATTCAAATAGTTCATTTCTGTTGAGTTCGTTATTTTTGAAAGCTTTAATAATTAAATTAGCTTGGATATCAATTTTGTTTAGATAATTTCCACCATCATGCACAACTGCGTCTATTAATTGACCTAGTGTTGTTAATCTCCGGTATCGAGAAATAACTTCTTGAACTTTGGAAATACCATCTTTAATTTCAAGTTCTTTCTTTTCAAGAGCCTCAATGATGTTTTTATTCTCAGGAGCTTTTTCTTTTACTAATGTTGTTAATGAATGAAGTGAAAACTTTTCAAATAGGCTTTTTTGAGAAATTGTTTTTTCATTTTCACGTGGTCTCTCATTATACCGTCTTTGTTCAACTTCATTCATTATTAATTTAATGAATTCTTTGAGGTCTTCGAGAGCTTGTCCTTCAACAATTCCTTCACGATTGCTTTGATCCTTAAGTAATGGATTTGAATCTAAACCGATGGAAATGTATCCGACAATTTGATTATTACTTAACCTTAATGTAGGATTATTAACCCGACGAATATCTAGTCTAGCCCAATCATTATTCTTATTACCATATGGCAAAACCCTAACATTATCTCGGTAAATACTAATTCCAGATAAATCATCTAAATCTTTCCTGACATTTTTGACAGTAGAATTTACTTCTTTTGATAATTTATTTAAATCATCGCGATTCCAAATTCTAAATTCAAAACTAAATTTGCCAGCAAGAGATTCTCTAATTGGGTCTTTTAAAAGAAACTCTTTTTCAGAGAATTTTAAAACTTCTTCATTATTAACAACTTTGCTGAAAAAAGTAAAATTATTTGGCCGCCCGTTTTCATCAATCACCCCTTTAATGTAATAATCTGGTTTATTTAGAGTTTCTGGTCGTTCGATAGTACCATCTAAATTTTCATCTATTCCTTTTGGAACATTTAAGCTTATTAAGAAGTCTTCTATTGGAACAATTGGATTTAATAACCGTGAAAGTGTAACTCTTAGGTCTCTCAATTTGTCTTCATCCCAATCATTATTAAGATTTATCAACTTGAGAATTGTTCCACTGTTTTTTATTTCAATTGGTTTTCTGATTTCCCAATTAATATAAATGTTTTCGAGATATCTATCTTCGTCAGAGAAATCATCCCAGTTAAATTTCACGACAATTTCATCACTGTCTTTTTGTTTTGTAATTAACTCTAGTCGGGAAGCCAATTTTGCAGAGGCAAATCGACCAATACCTTTTTCGCCAGTAAACTTTCTATTTGAGTTTTTATTCTCAATTTTCTTTTTGAAATTTGTCGCGGGCTCCATCCAAGCTGTTTCAATTGTCGGAAAGTCCATTCCCTTTCCTTCATCAAATATAATTATTGATGCACTTTCTTTATCAATGTATCTCTTAAGTTTTTTTCCTTCACTTCTTTCTTTAATCAAACCATTAAATGAGATTTCAACAATTTGTGATTCAGCATCATAGCTGTTTTTAACAAGCTCAACAATAGCAACATTATCATTGCTTATTAATTCTTCACCTATTGTTTTTATTATTCGAGCTTTTGGTTTGAATATGAATTCTCCCATCTCAAGTTTATCAGTCATGTTAGAAGATATTTTATTCGAACAGCAATTATTTCAGCAATCAGTGGAGGTACGGCATTGCCAATTTGTTTATAAGTCGCTGTCCGACTTGGTTTGGTTGATTTACCTTCAAAAAAATAATCATCAGGAAAAGACTGTATTCGTGCAGCCTCCCGGGGAGTTAATGATCTGTTCTGAACAATATCGGGGTGAATATAATAATGACCATCCCGAGCAATGTGAGCAACAATTGTTTGGGTAGACGGCAAGTTTCCGGCAATTACTTTAAATCTGTCCTTGAAAGTCTTTCTGTTTTTATGGCTTTTTAATCTTTCAGGCAGATCATCATATTCTAACCTTAAACCCAATTCCCACTTTTGTACAGCTATTCTGTATATTTCCAGATCTTGTCTGGTGTTTGGCCTTGCAATATGTTGAGTTGTGAAATCAAGCCCGTTTCTGATATTACTATCAATCAGATATTTGCTTGCTTTTGATGAGTATTTTGTAGCGAAATAATTTCCTTCCCCTGCTTTTAATGGTTTCAGGTCAGAAAGAATGTCATTGACACTTGCTTTAGGAATCCATTTCTCAAATTCAGGATAGAAACCTTTTGTTTTACCTCTTTTGCCAATGAGAATAATTCTTTTTCTGCTTTGTAACACGCCGTATTCCTGCGTTTCAAGCACTTTGTATTCTGTTTCGTATCCGATTGAACGAAATAAATCTCTCATTGTATCAAAGTATCTGTTCCCGTCTTTGTCTTTTGCAGAAAGCAAACCGAGAACATTTTCGAAAACAAAGAATTTCGGCTTAAAATGTTCCAGATATTTTGCATACTGTATAAACAGAAAGTTCCGGTTATCTTCTTTCATCCTGTACTTGTCTCTTGAACGGCCGACAAGTGAATATGCCTGACATGGCGGACCTCCAACAATCAGATCAATTCTGGTTTTGCCCCTTAATTTGTCTATGCGTTTGAATATTTCATCATTTGTGTTATCGCCAATTGCAAGATTTATTACAGAATCTCTTTTTTCAGAGGGTAACAACGCATGTAATTCTTTTCGGGTTATTCCTTCATTGCGAATATATGAAATATATTTTTGAAAATCAGGTGTGCCTTTAAGATGGTGATATACCGTTCGTGTAAGTAGCGTGTTGCACGCAGCCTCATCCATTTCAACATGGGCAACCGGATTAAATCCTGCCCGGATGAACCCCTCGGATAATCCACCGGCACCAGCAAATAAATCTATATAGTTGAGCTTATCAGCCATTTCTAAAAGTGTCGTGATTGAAAAAATCAGCAAATGAAGAATTAAGACCCAATATCAGCTTTTCCAGAGTCTGGGCAGAAATGTTTCTTCTTCCATTTTCTACACTATTCACGTATGTACGGTCTACTTCAGCCTGAAAGGCAAGCGCTTCCTGAGACAATGCTTTTTGAATCCTTAATTCTTTTATCCGGATTCCTATTTTTTTCTGAATGTCCATAAAATGAAGAATTTTGCCTGTGGCAAATGTAGTCCACTGTGACTTCGTTCACAACGGACTATGAGTCACGTTTTTTTAGAATTTTTACAACTTTTGCAATTGGTTAATAAGCACTTTAAGCATTTTCTCTCTGTTCGCCGGTTTCAGATCGCATTCGAAAATCCTTATAACCCTCCAGCCGGCTTCAGATAACAGTTTTGCGTTTTTCAAGTCATTTTCTTTGTTCTTTCCGATTTTATCAAGCCACCATTGGGTGCGGGTTTTGGGAATAACGAAATACCGGCAGTTTTCATGACCATGCCAGAAACAGCCATTTACGAAAATCACAGTTTTGTGTTTTGGCAAAACAATATCGGGTTTGCCTGGCAGGCTTTTATCATTCAGTTTGTATCTGTATCCTTTTGAAAACAGAAATTTCCGCACTAGCAATTCGGGTTTTGTATCTTTACCCTTTATCATGCTCATGTTGTAGCTTCGTGTTTTCTTATCATGAACATCTGCCATTGCGATGAAATATTGATTGTCGGGTCATATTGCTATAACAAAAATACGGAATTCTTTATTCATATTATTTCAAGAGATTTTTCAACTCAATCTGATAATCAAACTGCAAATCTTCGTGTAAAGAATGGATGGTTTTTTTGATGGCTTCGATCTGGCGTAGGTATATATTTGTAAGTGCCGTGCTTTCGTTCATGAAACGGCTCAGTTTTTTCAATTCGTAACAAAAACACAGCAATAATTCCACCTCGGTTTCCTTCTTTTTTGAATATTGAATGTACTTCTTCACTGTGCGCAACACCTTACGTACACTCTTTTTGATGAAATAATTATTTCGGGTATTGACCAGCGTAAATAATTCTGCAATTTCTTTTTTTACACTTTCTACATAAGCCGGTTCATTGGATGCTTCGTACAAAAGGTAAGTCAATAATTCTTTATTTTCTTTTTTGAATTTCGAGACATGTAAACACAGTTCCACCAATTCACTTTGTGAGCGACTGCTTAATTCCAGTTTGAGTTCTTTTATTGAGGCTGCTTTCAATGATGGAAATTTTATGTTGGTTAAGAATTATTTGAAGGGTGTTGGTTATGGTTGAAAGCGCTTCGGTTGGGATATGAATGATGGAGATCAAATCAATCTCAAAAATACAAATTTAATTTTAGCAGAAGAAAACCCTTTTTTTGATCATACTTTATTATGTCCGCAATCATCTGCTCAATCCAACATTCCATCGTTCGGAAAGAATCAGAAAACAGGGAATGGTTGGGCAGTGCTTTTTGCAACATATTGCCGATGTAATATGTCCAATGCTTGCCTGGCATAACGCTTGTTCCCATAGATTAACTGCTCTTACATTACTGATAATTGTCACTATCTTTTGGCTTTAAATGATGTCGTTATTACCTTTGACAATCAGAGAAATCAACAATAGTAAAAATGAAAATCCGGCTCATTATATTGCTTATTATTTTGCTTACAATTGGATTATTTGCCTGTTCGCATGGACAGTGTTTTTCTGACAAACGGAATGAGAATACAAACGCAATTAAAAAGAATATGATCAATACAGATACCGCCACATTTGCAGCAGGTTGTTTTTGGTGTGTAGAAGAGCAGCTCAGGCAGTTGAAAGGAGTAGAAAAAGTGATTTCGGGTTATACTGGCGGACATCTTAAAAATCCGACTTACACCGAGGTTTGTTCAGGACTTACCGGCCATGCAGAAGCTTGCAATGTAATATATGATCCGGCTTTAATTACTTACGACGAGCTATTGGCGGCATTTTTTCAGACACATGATCCCACACAGCTGAACCGGCAAGGCAATGACGTGGGAACACAATACCGTTCTGCTATTTTTTATCACACCAAAGAACAAAAAGAATTGGCAGAATATTATATTCATAAATTAAACGAAGAGGCGGCATATTCTAATCGAATTGTTACAGAAGTCAGCCCTTATTCAGTGTTTTATGAAGCTGAAGAATATCATCAGGATTATTATGTAAATAATGCACAGCAACCGTATTGTCAAATTGTAATAAAGCCGAAGTTGGATAAATTCAGAAAGGTTTTTAATGAAAAATTGAAGGAGTAAGAGAAATGAAAGCTATACTATGGCTGGTACTGGGCGTCAGTTTTTCTGCATGCAACAGTCAATCACAACAAAATAAAAATGATATGCAATCAACCAATAATCCGTTCTATTCAAGAACCGATACCGCTCATCTGGAAGTGAGCAACGCGGAATGGAAAAAAATTCTGTCGCCCGATTTATACGCTGTTGCCAGAGAAGCAGCTACCGAACGTGCTTATACCGGAAAATATTATAAGTATGATACAAAAGGCACCTACTATTGTGCTGTTTGCGGCAATAAGCTTTTTCGTTCTGATGCCAAATTTGCCAGTTCATGTGGATGGCCGAGTTTTTTTGAGGCAGACAGACAAGGAAGCGTACTTTATAAGTCAGATTATTCATTTGGTATGAATCGAACCGAAGTGCTTTGCGGACGATGCAACTCGCATTTAGGCCACTTATTTGAGGATGGACCTCCGCCAACACATAAACGATTTTGCATGAATTCCATTTCGCTTGATTTTGAACCTGACAAGTAGGGTCTGCAGAAAGTGTTGAGTGTTTTTCAGTTTATCTTATGGCAGACCCTAAGTAGTAGAAATTATTTCCAATCGTTGAGCTGTGAAATCATCTGAAATAGTTTATTTCGATATCTTTGCCCTCAATAAAATTTTCCTGCCACGATGAAAAGTATTCACATGTTTGCAGCTTTAATATGCGTTAGTATTGTGTCGTGCTGTTGTTCTGCGGCGCAGGCCGACACGATTGACGTGTACCATGTATACTACAACAATGAGGTGATACGGCAATTCAACCAGAATGACATCGGCAGAAAAAAGGTGGTTGAGATTGAAAAAGCCGCCGTAAAGGAAACCGATACGCTGACCGTAAAATACTGGCACGATACGCCGTTTGACACCTGCCATTGCAGTCTGATTCTGTGGTCGCCGCAATACAACATTGGTTACAGTACACAGGGGAGTGGCAGAGGCAATACATTTAATATTGCGTTGGGCGAACTGCTTGCATACAGCCGCAAACAAGGCGTGTTTTTATTCGAGGTACAGTATGTTGAAGAAATGCGTGCTGCAGGAACGTTGTTTGTTATTCAGCTGTTGTAGACGGGGTGCGGGTTTGCAATTATTTCATCTGCTTCAGCAAAAGCAATCAATTACCAAAAAACCTCACCCAGCAATCGTGTTCAGTTTCAATCTGATCAATGATGAATCTGTCGGTATATCGGGCATTGTCATCAATCAGCAGCAGTTTCCCTTCGAATGTACGATCGTATGGACTGCTTGAAAATACCCAGGATGCCTGAAAGTAACGATAAAAGAAAACATCTTCAAGGGTCTGAATGTCGCGTGGCAGTTTGGATTGCTGCATTTTAACCTGTGCGATTGATTTATTGAATTGCGGCATGTAAATCCAGAAGAGCGCTTTATACTGACCGTTGTTGTCTTTAACCAATGGACATAAGCCAATGATGCGGCTTTCCGTCAGGAAGCGCTGATTGTCGAATATCTCATCTTGTTTAATCATAAATCCTGCAATGCGGGCGCTTTCGTTCAGCATCTTCAGCGCCTCTGTGTTTGTAAGGGGTATTCTGAATTCATCATCTTTGTTGGAATAGACTGTTGCGGAGTCCTTTTGCAGAGCAGTTTTTAAACATGACATCAAGGTGTCGGCACTGAAATACAGTTTGTTTTTTTCAGCATCAATAAATAGCCAGGATCGATTGGAAAGTGCAACATGTCTTCTCTCAAGATGGAAGTATTTATTTGATCCGTCTGAATTCTTCTGTACTTCATAAACAGGCTCTGAAAGCAGCTTTGCCGGACCTTTGTGATATGGTTTTGGGAAAACACGTTTATAGCTGAACAACGATTTATAATTGCGTACAACTTGTTTTTGTCCGGTGCTGTCGTACACAATCCATTTGCCTGTGCGGTTGTTGTCGGAAAAATTCCCCTCCGCACGTTTGTTGCCATTGGAATAAAAGGAAACATATTTTCCATTCAGCAATCCGTTGCGGACATGATATTGCACGGAATACTGAGAATCGCTGTATTGCTTTGATTGCTGTGCTGAAGCCGTTAACGATGCAGCACTGATTATAAATACTGCCAATAATAATCGCATGGTTTTCATTATTCAGATGTTTAATGTTTAACTCCGTACAATTGCATTATTTTGTCATTCTGCGCAACAGGCGATGGCTCGCGGCCGGGCATGTTTACATATTCCTTCACTAACCGGAACCCTACATCTCGGTAGCCCTGATCGGAATATCCATACATCTTATATTCATCGTTTGACAGAAATGATCTGCCATAAATGTGCATTCGTTTCAATACCTGCGGATCTTTATCTTTTGCAAAATAAACATATTCGAAAGTGTATGCGTTGTTGAGATTTCCTGCAAAATCGAAGGCTGATTCATCAAACGAAGCCATGATCCATTCAGCATAATGGCGGTTTATTTCAAAATCTTTCTTCGTGGAGTCGGCATACAGAGCCATTTGTTCCCACTCTGACTTATACGGAAGCCGGTAGATAAAAACAATACCGCTGTCGGGATTCTCCATTTTGGTTCTCCAGATGCAGTATTCAAGCGCGTTTTGCCATGATACGCCCAAAACCGGATACTTTTCATATTTTTTGCGGGACATGTATTTTTTATATGTTTCTGCACTGGCAATGCTGCGGTCCGGCATCAGCGAATCTTTGCAGGCGTCATTTGCAGCACGTGATTCGATAAACTCCTTGTATTGACCAAGTGTAATGAAAGGAGTGGCTTCGAACGAAGGGACCACCGCAAACGAATCTGTTGGGATAGTGTTATATCCGTGCAGAGCAGGATAGAAGCGGCTTTGAGGAATGGTGACAGTTGAAGTTTTCTGAGCTTCAACACTGCCGGCAAACAAGCCGGTTAAAAGCATGAACGTAAGTATCCATGCGTGTAAACGTATGCTATAAGTTATCATGACTGGTGCTATTGTATTTTGGTAAAAGTAACGAAAATATTTACAGGATATTGTGAAATTGAGAATTCCATCAGAAACTGGTAACAATGTCTCATGATGAATAATTCTTTTCAGTACAAAATTGCTTACAGCAGTGGTTCAAGATATTTCCCGGTGAGCGATCGTTCGCAATGAACCAGGTCTTCGGGTAGTCCCTGAAAAAGTAATTCTCCGCCGTTTTTACCGCCTTCGGGTCCCAGATCGATGATCCAGTCGGCAAAGCGGATAATGTCGGTATTATGCTCAATAATCACTACCGTGTTGTTGCGTTTCACGAGCGACTGCACAATTCCGTAAAAGCGCTCTATATCCGACATGTGGAGACCTGTGGTGGGTTCATCCATGATGTAGATGTTGCTGGTTTTGTTGAGTTCGGTGGCAATTTTCAGTCGTTGTGATTCGCCTCCCGACAAGGTGCTGAGCGATTGTCCGAGTTTCAGGTATCCGAGTCCGACTTCCTGCAGCAGGTGCAGATGTTTTTTTATTTTCGGATCCGTAAAAAATTCGCAGGCCTGATTCACGGTCATATTCAGCACTTCGGCAATATTTTTATCCTGATATTTCAGTTCCAGCACTTCGGCATGATAGCGCTTTCCTTCGCATTCGTCGCAGATGGTTTTTACCGAATCGAGAAAATGCAGTTCGAACGTTAGCACGCCCTGTCCGTTGCATTTGGGGCAGGCGCCTTTTGAATTGAAGCTGAATAACGAAGCTTCAGTTCCGGTGGCAGCAGCAAATTCCTTGCGGATGAGATCGAACACACCGATGAAAGTCGCTGCATTGGCGCGCGAAGACTTGCCTATGGGCGACTGATCAATCACAATTGCTTCGGGATGTTGTTTCGCAAAACACTCATGAATCAGGCTGCTCTTGCCACTTCCGGCCACACCGGTAACACAGGTGAGAACGCCTTTCGGAATTTTTACGGAAACGTTTTTCAGATTATGCGCCGTTGCATGGTGTATTTCGAAAAACGCATCAGCACTTTTGCGCGTGTACACAGGCTTTTCCTTTTTATATAAAAATTCTGCCGTAATGCTGTTTGTAGAAGCAAGTCCTTCGGGGATACCGTTGTAAACGATTGTTCCGCCTGCTTTTCCGGCGTGTGGTCCGATGTCGACAATCCACTCAGCCGCACGGATAATGTCGGGATCGTGTTCAACCACAAACACCGAATTTCCTTTTTCTTTCAGACGAAATAAAATATTCAGCAGGTTGCCTGTGTCGCGCGGATGAAGTCCAATTGAAGGCTCATCGAGGATGTAGAGCAGATCGACCAGATTGCAGTCCATTTGTTTCGACATTTTTACACGTTGCGACTCACCACCCGAAAGCGTGCTCACAGAGCGGTCGAGCGACAGATAGCCAACACCGATTTCGATGAGTTGTTGCAGCAGCATTTGTGCTTTGCGCAGAATGGGTGTCGAAATTTCGTCATGAATCTGTTCTACAAACGGCAGCACATCGCTGAGTTCCATGCTGCATATTTCAGCAATGGTTTTTCCGTTGATGCTGACACTGCGTGCACGCTCGTTCAGACGCGTTCCACCGCAGGCCGTGCATGTTTTATAATCGAAGTAACGGGTGTATGCATTTTTTTCTTCTTCGGCTGTTTCATCGTCGGCGCGTGTGGTAACGGCTTTTTCGAGCTTGCGTGCAATGCCTTCGAAATTGCGGTTGTACGCCAGTTTTTCTTTTGAATTTTCAATTTTAAATGGTTCGGAATACAGGAACAGATTCATTTCTTCGTCCGAAAAATCTTTCAAAGGTTTGTCTGCATCAATCACATCGACGCTCAGCAATTCTTTCCACATGAAGCTACCTGGCTTGTAGTGCGGATGTGTGATGCCTCCTTCGCGGATGCTTTTTTCGCGGTCGAGCAGCAGATCGGTGTTGACTTTGATTTGTTTTCCCAGTCCGTTGCAATGCGGGCACATGCCTTCGGGATGATTGAACGAAAAGAAAAAGGACGGGCCGATAAACGGCTTGCCGATGCGTGAATACAACAAACGCAGATAGGTGTTTATTTCGGTTGCGGTTCCCACAGTGCTGCGCAGGTTGTTGCCCATTTTTTTCTGATCGATGACAATAGCTGTTGACAGATTCAGAATATCATCAACATCGGGGCGTGAGAGTTTAGGCATACGAGTGCGTGCAAACGTCGAAAAGGTCTCCACGAGCTGTCTCTGAGCTTCGGTGTACATGGTATCGAACAGCAGCGAGGATTTTCCTGATCCCGACACACCTGTAAAAACCACCAGCTTGTGTTTCGGAATATCGATGTCGATGTTCTGAAGATTGTTGGTATGCGCGTTGCGGATGATGATGCGGTCTTTTTCCATGCTGAATGCTTTTTTGTCCGGAATCTGTTGATTACAAAATTAGCTGATACAGTAATATACTGCTATAGTTGTTTTTTCGGTGCAAAAGTAATGCGAGGGAAAAGCGAAAAATTGTAAAAAACAGACAAAAACAATCGTCAGCATGATTCGCCATTCATGCTGAAATCGGGATAGCGGGCTGCAAATTCGCCGGGTGTATAACCGCAGTATGATTTGAAATCTTTTATGAAATGTGCCTGATCAAAGTAACCGTTGTTGTAGGCGCGTTCAGTGAGACTGATGTTTTTATGTTCGCTGAAATCGCGTAAAATTTCCTGGAACCGCACCAACTTCATCACTTGTTTGGTGGTTTTGCCCAGGTAGCGCGAAAATTTGCGTTCGAGACTTTTTGGAGTTGTTGCAAGCCTTTCACTGAGCCAGAATGCGGAGGTCTGACCTTTAATGTTCCGGATCAGGCGAAGGCCGTTATTCAGTAAATGCCGGTCGTATGCATCAATGGGCGAAAAGTGATGCAGCAGAAATTGTTCAATGATCTGAACTCGCG
>VSSQ01000482.1_pt1 | contig 26093 bp, 21 predicted proteins | sample 4763081 | NCBI WGS metagenome assembly VSSQ01 (sample SAMN12137344, study PRJNA551015) | bioreactor metagenome | isolation source: SDC9 anaerobic chlorinated ethene degrading culture | place: USA: Knoxville, Tennesee | collected 2015-01-01
CATTCTTTCTAAAATTTTATCTATGAGTTGTTCAATTTGAGGTATTACTTTCTGTATGGCTAAATGAATTTTGGCATCTTCCTGATTGATGCCGGTTAATAGTTCATTAACGCTCATTTTGTCCAAATGGGCAAAACGGGAAGGGGATTCTGTTATATTTTCCATTATGTTATTATTTTAATACTTATTTTAAAGTTTTTATTCAATTTTTGATTTGAAAATTAATATTGTGGTTTTTTAACGTTGCAAAAATAGCAAAATTACGTCGAAAAAACAACTAAAACACTGAAAAAAAGGGCAAATATTGTAGTTGTTTAACTCATTTCAAGGTAGTATAACAAATTGTTGTTTTTTGATTTAATTTTTTACTTTTGTGAACTGAATAAAGCTTGTTTATTTGAGCTTACGTGGACTCATGTGTCTTATATGGTTAAATATTGATTCTTTATTGTTTTAATTGATCTGTTTTTTTTAAACATCATGAAAAAAACACCCTTTATCTCTTTATTCCTCATTAGCCTTGTTGTCGTTTTACAGGCTCAGGAATCTCCGGTTGTCGTTGGAGCTGCCAGAACCGATGCTTATTTGCCGCTTTTGCATGGTAAACGGGTTGCTCTTTTTTCTAATCATACAGGTATGGTTGGAGATAAACATACGCTTGATGTCTTAATCGAAAATAAAGTAAATGTCACAGCCGTATTCTCTCCCGAACATGGTTTCAGGGGGGATGCCGGTGCCGGTGATCATGTTGCCAGCTCGGTTGATGAAAAAACCGGAGTACCCATTCTTTCACTTTACGATGGGGATGCTGGTAAGCCATCTAAAGAGAGTATGCGTAAGTTTGATGTTCTTATTGTTGATATACAGGATGTTGGGTTGCGGTATTATACTTATTATATTTCGATGGTCAGGTTGATGGATGCCTGTGCTGAAAGTCGTAAACCAATGATTGTACTGGATCGCCCGAATCCGAACGGGCATTATGTGGATGGTCCCATTCTGGATATGAAGCATAAGTCAGGTGTGGGTTGGTTGCCCATCCCGGTGGTGCACGGTATGACGCTTGGGGAACTTGCCCAAATGGTCAATGGTGAGAAATGGCTACCTAAAAAACGTGTGTGCAAGCTGATTGTGATTCCCTGTCTGAATTATACGCATCAAACATTGTATCGGCTTCCTGTTCCTCCGTCGCCCAATCTGCCGAATATGACCGCTGTTTATTTGTATCCTTCCATTTGTTATTTTGAAGCAACACCGGTCAGTCTGGGGCGCGGAACGGATTTACCGTTTCAGATATACGGTCATCCGAACATGCTTGGTTATGATTTTACCTTTACGCCGCGTAGTATGAAATCAGCTGTCAATCCGCCACAAAAGGACAGGTTGTGCTATGGTGTGAATCTTTCCGGTCTTGTCGATGAAGAAATTTGGAAAAAAGGGATAGATTTGACTTATCTGATTGAAGCATACCGTAACCTGAATATGGATCAGTATTTTTTCAGACCGTTTTTTGAAAAACTAATCGGCGTTGATTATGTTCGCAAAATGATCCTGGAAGGTAAAGGTGCCGACGAAATCAAAGCGATGTGGAAAGGTGATGTGGAAAAGTTTAAGCAACAAAGAAAAAAATACCTGCTATACTCTGAGTAAATCGTTCAATGTAAATCGTAAATTGTAATTGCCCATGTCTCCAATATTTATTCTTTTCATCATTCTTCTCTATTTCGCTGTGCTTTTTGGTGTTTCTTATATCTCCGGCCGAAAGGCTGATAATGCCGGTTTTTTTACCGGAAACCGGAAATCTCCATGGTATGTGGTGGCCTTTGCAACCATTGGTGCTGCTATTTCAGGCGTCACCTTCGTCTCTGTTCCCGGAATGGTAGCGACCGGTGGGTTTTCTTATTTGCAAATGGTGCTGGGTTTTGCAGTCGGGCAACTTATCATCGCTTTTGTTCTCATCCCGTTGTTTTACCGCATGAATCTGGTTTCGATTTATGAATATCTGGAGAATAGGTTTGGCGTAACTACTTACAAGTTAGGAGCGTGGTTCTTTTTTGTTTCTAAAATGCTGGGTGCCTCCATACGTTTGTTTATTGTCTGCGTAGTGTTGCAATTGCTGGTTTTCGAGCCGCTTGGCTTGTCTTTCGTGCTGAATTTATTTTTTACAGTGGGAATTGTGTGGCTTTACACTTTCAGGGGTGGTGTTAAATCCTTAATATGGACAGACTCTCTAAAAACATTCAGTCTGATTGTTACGGTCGGATTGTGTATTTTTTACATTGCCCGAAACCTGGACGGAAGCATCTGGGATATCATGGCAAGTACTGAAATGTCAAAAATATTCTTTTTTGATGATGTGAATGATAAACGATTCTTCTTTAAGCAGTTTCTGGCCGGAGTGTTTACAGTCATTGCACTGACAGGATTGGATCAGGATTTAATGCAGAAGTCGCTTAGCTGTAAAAATACCCGCGATTCTCAAATGAATATGATTACGGGCGGTGTCCTGCAAGTTTTCGTGAACCTGCTGTTTCTGATGTTGGGTGTGTTATTGTATACCTATGCTGCCAATAATCAGATTGCTTTACCGGAAAAGGGAGATGAGGTGTTTCCTTTCCTTGCTACCCAGGGTTATTTCCCGGTTATCGTGAGTATTCTGTTTATAGTAGGATTGATCTCTGCCGCTTATGCAGCGGCCGGTTCTGCGCTTACTGCACTAACAACTTCTTTTATGGTAGATATTTTGGGTGCGACAAAAAAGAAGTCTGAGAAAGAAGTTTCTTCTGTCCGGATGAGAGTGCATATTGCTATGGCTGTCGTAATGGCAGTTGTTATTTTTGTCATCAATATACTGAATAATACATCAGTTATCGATACGGTTTATAAACTGGCAAGTTATACTTACGGACCGCTGCTGGGGATTTTTGTGTTTGGTATTTTTATCAAAAAACAAGTCAAAGATCGTTATGTGCCTTGGGTGGCAATTGCTTCTCCGGTGTTGACACTCATTTTTGACCTTAATTCAAAAGTGTGGTTCAATGGATATGAGTTCAGTCACGAACGGCTGATCCTGAATGCGATGTTTACTTTTTTGGGACTGTGTTTGCTTATCAGGAAACACAAAAGCGAGAATAGTTGATAGCTAATAACGAATAGCCTCATTGATCCAAGGTTGCCGTTGGGCTGAGATAGATTGGGCTTTCAGCCCAAAAATAAAGCGGTCTCCGTGTATTCAGTCGCCGCTTTCCGCTATTCGCTACCAACTATTTTCTTGATTCGCTCTAAATTCGCCCGCTTCACTGCCGATTTGCTGAAAATAGCATCAAACTCCTCCTGTGTCATTTTTTGCCAGTCTTCTTTTGTCAGACTGAAAATCTCCTCGGTGGGAGTCAGTTCCTCGTGGTCGTGCGGGTGACCGAAACGTTTGTTCCAGGGACAAACATCGTTGCAGATATCACACCCGGCTATGCATCCGGAAAGTTTGTCCTTCAGTTCGTCAGGGATTTCTGATTTGCTTTCGAGGGTAAGATAAGAGATGCATTTTCTTGGGTCCATGCCTTTGCCGTTCAGGGCGTTGGTCGGACAAGCATCGATACATTTCCGGCAATTACCACACCGAAAAGGAAATGGTGCTTCCGAGGCTGTTACATCCACATTCAGCAATAAAATGCCAATAAAAACATAAGAGCCTAACTTCGGATGAATGAGCAGAGAGTTCCGCCCGATCCAACCTAAACCGGCTTTTTCAGCCCATCGTTTTTCAAGAATAGGTGCTGAGTCCGAAAAACTATGCTGATGATCTTTCGATACACAATCTTCTCCATATTCAGCAATGATTCTTGATTCCAGTTGCCGGAGCTTTTGCTTCATAACCGTGTGGTAGTCTACTTTTGAATAGGCATATTTGGCAATTTTAGGCAAGTGTTCTGCTTGCCTTCTTTCCGGGAGATAATTCATCAATACTACCACCACCGATTTGCAACCCGGGACTAATACCTGCGGATCTATTCTTTTTTCGAAATTGCGGTCCAGATAATGCATATCGCCATGCATACCTTCATCCAGCCAGCTACGCATAAATACGGCATCCTCATCCAGAGCCTCTGCTTTTGCAATGCCACAAGCATCAAAACCGACCGATAATGCTGTATGTTGGATGAAATCATGCATCAGAGGCGTTTTTCAATTTCTTTTTCCAGTGTTTGTAAGTTCATGTCCCTGCCAACAATGTCACCTTGTCTGTCAATCAGAAAATAACTGGGAATGGATGTGACATTATAGGTTGTTGCATAAACAGTATTGGGACCGTTAGTAGCACGAACGCAAATCCAGGGAAGATTTTCAACCGCATTTTCCCAAAGCATTTTGCTACGGTCGAGCGAAACCTGATAAATTTCAAACCCCCTTGAAGCATATTTGTTGTATATTTCCCTTAGAGCAAAGGTGTATTGAACACTTTCACGCGATTCAAATGCAGAAAAGTCAAGCAGTATTACTTTACCTGTCAAATCTGACAGTTTCCGGTTGGTGTTTTTATTATCCGGAAGTTCTATGTCGATAAATCCGGTTGCCGCATTTTCTGCAATTTCTTTCCAATTCGCCTGCCGGCGTGCCTGTCGCTCGGTTTTAATGGCATCCATGACTAATGCATAGAGATTTTTAGACCTATCGTAATCAGGCATATAGGTGTTGTAGGAAGTTGCTACAGCAGCGCAATACGGGCGATCTTCTTTTACATAAGGTGAAAAAATATAGCTGTCGTTTATTTTCTGAAAAACAGCAAAATAGGCAGCTGTGGATCGCGGATTCTTCAGAATAATCGGTCTGGCCATTTCTTTGTGTTTTTCAATTAACGACAGCAGTTCCGAAACTAATTTCTCCCTTTCTGCATCATTCATCCCTCTGATGATTTGGTTTGCTTTGCGCTGAATTTCAGCAGCTGATTTCCGGAGCAACTGAATGTCGGTGTTGGACTCCGATCCGGTGATGGTATAGTCCGTTGAGAAATTATCATAAGAGGCTGTGATACCAATTGTTTCGGTTGAATCTACAGCGAAATGAATTTGTTTGCTTCCGACTTTCAAACGATAAAAATCGGGATAAACCGGACTTTTTGCCCTGAAACGGAATCTGCCATCGTCTTTTACACGGGTTGAATCCAGTAATGTGTTTTTAGCGAGTCCGTTATGTTCCAGATATATCATTTCCCCGGCACCTCCTTCAACGGTTCCTTCAACTTTAAAATGGCCGGTTTTGCTACAAGATGCAAAAATGCTGATAATAAGAAAGTATATTAATTTCTTCATGATAAATGTGAATTTAAACAGCGCAAATTTACATTATTTTTCACGTTTGCCAAAACCAACGGGCATTTCATTTCTCATTGATTATTACTATTTTTGGCACATCAATTGACTATGAAAGCCCCTTATTTAATGTGTTTTTGTAAGTTGTTGATAATAAGTGCGGTTTAATATGTGGTCGCTGTGTTTTGACCATGACATGTACTAATTTATGCCATATTGGCAGCAAAATATTCTATTTTAACAATGAATAATCAATTTGACAAGTTTTTTTCGGATGAAATGATGGGATCTTCGGAAGTTTTTCCGATTATCTCGCTGGATGAACGTTCGCAGGATATTCAACTGGATGAAGGCGCTGTTTTGCCTATTCTTCCTTTACGCAATATGGTGATATTCCCGGGTGTATTGCTGCCCGTTTCGGTTGCAAGACCAAAGTCCCTTAAATTAGTAAGGAAAGCGCACGAAAATGATGGATTGATAGGAGTATGTACCCAAATTGACCGTAAGTTGGAAGATCCAACGGCAGATCAGTTGTACACAATCGGAACAGTTGCACAAGTAGTACGAATTCTCGAAATGCCGGATGGTTCTACAACGGTTATTCTGGAAGGGAAGAAGCGTTTTCGTCTGGGTGAACTGGTTACAACAAAACCGTATATGAAAGCCCGGGTGCATTTGATGGAAGATGTTATTCCGGAAGAAAAGAAAAATGACGGGGTATTTCCGGCACTGGTGTCATCTATCAAGGACCTGGCTACCGACATCATAACCAATTCGGGAATGTTGCCTCCGGAAACTACTTTTGCTATCCGGAATATCGAAAATCCGGTTTTTCTGATTAACTATATTTGTGTAAACTTCGGTTTGCAGGTAAAAGATAAAATTCATTTGCTGGAACTCGATGATGTGCTGGAAAGAGGATATCATCTGTTGGAACTCCTGAATAAAGAGTCGCAACTGATTGAGATCAAAATGAATATCCAGAATAAGGCAAAAGCGGGTATCGATCAGCAGCAAAGGGAATATTTCCTGCAACAACAAATGAAAACCATCCAAAATGAACTGGGTGTGGTTTCTCCTGAACAGGATGTGGCTGATTTTAAAGAAAGGGCCAAAAAGAAAAAATGGACAGAGCCTGTTGCGAAGATATTTGACAAGGAACTGAAAAAACTGGAACGTACCAGCCAGCATTCACCCGATTATTCCATCCAACTGAATTATATAGAAACCATGCTCGATCTTCCGTGGAATGAGTATACGGAGGATAATTTCAACCTGAAAAATGCGATGAAAGTTCTGAATGCTGATCATTTTGGGATGGAAAAGGTGAAAGATCGCATCATCGAGCATCTGGCAGTACTGAAACTGAAAGGGGATATGAAATCACCCATCATTTGTTTGTACGGACCTCCGGGAGTGGGAAAAACATCTTTGGGTAAATCAATCGCCAAAGCGCTGAATCGTAAGTATGTCCGCGTTTCGCTGGGCGGTTTGCACGATGAAGCTGAAATCAGGGGGCATCGTCGGACTTATATAGGAGCCATGCCCGGCAGGATTATGCAGAATATCCTGAAGGCAGAGTCGGCTAATCCGGTTTTCGTGCTGGATGAAATTGACAAAGTGACAGCCGATTACAAAGGTGATCCTTCATCTGCTTTGTTAGAAGTACTTGATCCGGAACAGAATACGGCTTTCCACGATAATTATTTAGATGTTGATTTTGACCTGTCGAAAGTGATGTTTGTTGCTACAGCCAATAATCTGAATACCATTCCCCGCCCGCTGCTCGACCGCATGGAGCTAATCGAAGTGAGTGGGTACACGCAGGAGGAAAAGGTTGAAATTGCAAAAAGGCATTTGGTAACCAAAGAACTGGAGAATCACGGTTTGAAACCGGAGCATGTTTCCCTGAATAAAGAAGTGATTCAGCAGTTGATCGAATTGTATACCAGAGAATCGGGTGTACGTTCGCTTAACAGGGAAATTGCTTCATTGATGCGTAAAATTGCGAAATTAGTTGCAACGGATGCAACATACAATGTGGAAGTCTCTACAGATGAGCTGAAATCCTATTTAGGCGCACCCCGTTACAGCAAAGAGAGATATCAGGGGAATGATTATGCTGGTGTGGTAACAGGATTGGCCTGGACGCAGGTGGGGGGCGAAATTCTTTATATTGAATCCAGCCTGAGCAAGAGCAAAGCTCCCAAACTTACGCTGACAGGTAATTTGGGAGATGTGATGAAAGAGTCGGCCATGCTGGCGCTTGAGTATATTAAGTCGCATGCCGAGCAGTTGCAAATAGACCTACTGCTATTCGACGAATGGAATGTACACATTCACGTGCCGGAGGGAGCAATCCCCAAGGACGGCCCTTCTGCCGGTATTACTATGGTGACGGCTCTGGCATCTGCGTTTACCAAACGTAAGGTGCGTAAGAACTTAGCTATGACCGGAGAAATTACCCTGCGGGGTAAAGTGTTGCCGGTTGGAGGTATCAAGGAAAAAATCCTGGCAGCCAAGCGTGCCGGTATTACCGATATTATCCTGTGTCATGAAAATCAAAAAGACATAGATGAAATCAAACCTGTTTATCTCAAAGGCTTGAAATTTCATTATGTACAGGATATCATGGAAGTGCTGGAGTTTGCTTTGTTGAAAGAAAAGGTAAACTAATTTATTAATAACCACAAAAGGCACAAAAGAAAACTAAGAATATTCATGCGAATCAGTAGTTAGGTCTAAAGTCGAATGTCTGAGGTCTGAATGCTTATATGTAGCTTATATGACTTATATGGTTTAAAGATTCGCTCTAACGCTTTGTATTTTTAATTTTTTTGTGCCTTTTGTGGTTCAGAGTTAGAACGGCAATCCGCTTTCTTCCTCGTCTGCCGGAGGAGCAACAGGCTGTTCTTGCGCCTGAGCTGCAGGTTGTTGTGTCGCTACCGGTGTTTGTGACTCTCCGGTTTCAGCTTTCTTACCCAGTAACTGCATGTTTTCTACATATATTTCAGTTGTGTATCTTTTGATACCATCTTTTTCCCAGGAACGGGTTTGAATTTTTCCTTCGATGTACAACTGAGAGCCTTTTCTGATGTATTTTTCAGCAATTTCGGCTAAACCCCGCCAGGCTACAATATTGTGCCATTCGGTGCGGTCAGGAACCTGTGTTCCGTTTTGCATGGTGAAACCTCTTTCTGTTGTGGCTAAAGGGAAGTTTGCAACTGCCACATTCTTGTCGAGATAGCGTACTTCGGGGTCTTTGCCCACGTTTCCTACTAAAATTACCTTGTTTACAGACATAATTTTTTTGTTTTTTAGGTTGGTAATAAAATTAATTCGGTGTAAAAGTACCGCTATTTTAATTTTTAACCAACCTAATGAAATTAATATATTCTTAAATTCCCTTAAATGGATGATTCCAGATTTAGCTATTCGTTATTCACTATTCACTCTTAACGGCAACTGTTTCAATCTCTACCAAAGCTCCCATAGGAAGGTCTTTCACAGCAAAAGCAGCACGGGCAGGAAAATCAGATTTAAAATATTGCTTATATACCTCATTCATGGCAGCGAAATTGCTGATATCCGAAAGATATACCCGGTTCTTAACCACATCATCCATACTATATTCGGCAGCTTTCAGGATAGCGGTTATATTCTTAAATACCTGATCGGTCTGTCCGGCAATATCAGTAGCTTCGATCTTGGCTGTTACTGGATTAATGGGTAACTGGCCGGAAATATATAATGTGTCGTTTACTTCGACTGCCTGGCTGTAAGGACCGACAGCCGCTGGGGCATGGGGAGTGGAAATGATTCGTTTCATGACAATAATAAATGGTTTAATGTTTAAAAGTTCAAAGGTTTAATGAAAACAAAAATACTAAAACTTTTCTGCCTGCCAATTGTTTTATTTATTGAATATTCTTCAATAAAAAATAAACTTTATGTGTGTTGATAATAATACATTATCATTTGTCTAAAAAAGATCGAATTTCAAACGTTTGCACGGCTAAAATATCATTTTCCTGAAGATTTAACATCAACTGATTTTTAAATAATATAGTTTTGAAACCGTTATTAACAATTTAAAAATTATGCTTATGAAAAAGATTACTTTTATTTTAACATGTGTTTTGTTGGTAAGTTCTTTTACTTATGGTGCTACCGGTTGGTTTAATGACTATGTCTTAATTGATAAAAATTCTGGTGGAGAACAGTATTACTGGATTGGTGGAAATCCGAATTATGGAACAGAACTTAATAATAACGATTTTGGTGTAGTGGTATCTTTGGTAATCACGGGCTGTGATATGAAGTACTGGAGTGATACGCAAGATCGTACTGGAGGCGCATTTTACTATAAAATAATGAGTTCAGATAATTCAACACAAGTAGTTGCTCCTGTTGAAATTATTTGGAGTCATGCCTCTATTGGAGGTAATGATTATCAGGGAACTTTAAGTGCCCAGACTATCGATTTATTGGCCGGATTAACAAAAAATACGACGTATAAACTGCATGTTTGGGCAAAAAACTGGGGTACAGGTCAGGGCGATAGTTGGCTGTCAAACGGAGGTGCAAATTATGTTGCAACATTTACGACTGATAATACAACAGGTGTAAATCAAACATCAAATGCAATTAAAGTGTATTCGGAAAAAAATACGTTAAACGCCAGATTCTCCGGTCAAGCCCACATCGAACTTTATTCAATCACCGGCCAACAACTTAAATCGGTTGTTGTGAATGATGAATTCTCGGAAATTGTTCGTCCTGGTGTTTATCTTTTACGTATTAATGGCGAATCGCATAAAGTACTTGTAAAGTAATCGTTGCTTTTGACTGAATTGTATAGAAAGAAGGTCATTTGTAACGATTTGATCTGCCCCCCCAAAAAAAGCTGGACGGATTAACAATTAGAAATTAATTGGACTAAGTTCGGGACATAGCCGGGCTTAGTCCAATTTTTAAGGAAAATAATTTCATTCACAGAAACAGTTAGATCTGTAATATCTAATCAATTTATTAGCTTTAAACTAAATTTATCATGAGACTTTTTACATTATCTGCTACTGCATTAATTATTTGTTTTTTCTTTTCATCGGGTGGGTCTTTCGCTCAAGCTCCTGCTCAGAGCCATGATGTTATGTTACAGGGTTTTTACTGGAACTCTAATGCTACTACATCCTGGAATAAATTGTATCAGATTTCAGGCGATCTTTCCGGAAATTTTGATATTGTATGGTTACCACCTTCGGCTTTTTCGAGCGGTGGTACAGGTTATATGCCCAAACAGTGGAGCAACCAACATTCTGATTGGGGAACAAAAACCGAATTGCTACGACTCATTGGAGCTTTGAAAAGCAATAACTGTCGTTCTATGGCTGATATTGTTGTTAATCACCGCGATGGAAAAACCAGTTGGATGGACTTTTATAGCGATGATTTTGGTTCTTACGGAAATTTTACTTTTACCAGAGAACATATTTGTTCCAATGATGAAGCTCAATCTTCATCCTCTGTGCCGGCAAATCAAAAACCAACCGGAGCTGTTGATACCGGAGATAATTTTGATGGTGCCAGGGATCTTGACCATACTAAAACCTATGTACAAGATGCCGTGAAAGCTTATTTGAAATGGATGAAAAATGAAATGGGATTTGATGGCTGGCGTTATGATATGGTAAAGGGGTTTAGCGGTTCCTATATCAACACATATAATACCGCGGGAGAAGCTTACCTGTCGGTAGGTGAATATTGGGATGGACAATACGATGCTGTATGGAACTGGATACAGGCTACAGGAAAGACAAGTACAGCTTTTGATTTCCCCATGAAATACGCAGCGTTGAACAATGGACTTGCAACTGGAAACTATGCGGCTATGGCATGGTCGAATAATGGAGTCATGCGCCCTGCCGGGTTAATTCATAATTCGGAATCTCGTCGCTACGCTGTTACTTTTGTAGATAATCATGATACCTACCGGGATGGGAGTAAGTATACAGGAGATGTATTGAAAGCATACGCTTTTATCCTTTCCTCACCAGGTATTCCTTGCGTGTTTTATCCTCATTGGAGAGATAATAAAGCAGTGATTAACTCCATGATTAAAGCCCGTAAGTCGGTTGGTTTGAATAGTGAATCTAATGTGGAAGTACAGAATATCAGTGGATATTATAAAGCATATTCCATCGGAACATGTGGAGAAATGATTACCTATATAGGGTCAAACAATTCCTCCTGGGCAGATAATGTGCCATCAGGAAGCGGATGGACGAAAAGTATTGATGGTTCTGGTTGGGCAATATATACTAAGATAAATTCCACATCATGTGCCGACGAGCATCAATATGGAATTGATAACGGAAAAAATCCGGAAGCGCTTCCAACATTTACGTCCATTACTATCAAGGCTATCGTGCCTGCGACATGGACAACCCCTAAAATTCATGTTTGGAATAAAGGAGTTGATAACAAGCAGATTACCACGGCAGCATGGCCGGGAGATTTGATGACACGGATAGAAGGAAATAAATTTATGATTACGCTTTCCGGATTTAGCGCTACAAATGAAGTTGGTATCGTGTTTAATAATGGTGCAGCGACTGGCACTTTGCAAACCATCGATTTTAGTGCAACAAAGTCAACTAGTTGTTGGGTGTTGTCTGAAACGCCTACAGCTACAGGGAAATATGATGGAGTCGAATCTGTTAATTGCTTTGAAACTGCAACACAGACAATTGAACCTGATAATTTAATCCTTTATCCTAATCCTGTAACTGACAGACTATATATTAAATCATCTGAAACAATTCAAAATATGTTCATTTACTCTCTTACATCTGAAATTAATCAGCATATAGACATAGACGCTACAAAAGGTTTTATCAATGTTGGAAACTTACCGTCCGGAATCTATTTTGTGAAGCTATCAAATATATTTGGAGAGAGCGTAATCAGGAAATTTATAAAAGAATGAAAAAGGAATTCGATGTTTAATTAAATCAACTATTACGGGTTAACGGCAATTGCAAAAAATACCCGTAAGAAAAATTTATTTCTGATTTGGTTTACAAAAAAACTGTCTCAAAACACAAAATCTGAGGTTGTTTTCCAAGGTGTGTAAGAAGTGTTAAGATGCAACGAAGCAAATTGGCACTTCTTACACACCGTCTTTTGTATTTGTTATTTCTTTTACTTCTCCGCTATTTTATTTATCTTTGCACTCCAAAAATAACATTATATAAATGTAATATATAATATTACCATATAAGTCATATAAGTTACATATAAGTTTTTAGTGTTTTTGTGTAATTTAAACTACCTTTTTGAAAAAGCTTTTATGTAACTTATATGACTTATATGGTAAATTTATTCATTCAAGCACAAATGGAATTAGCAAGCAAATACAATCCTGCCGACATAGAGTCGAAATGGTATCAGTACTGGTTGGAAAAAGGTTTTTTTAAATCGAAACCGGATAATCGCGAACCTTATACGATCGTGATTCCACCACCTAACGTCACGGGTGTACTGCACATGGGGCACATGCTGAACAATACCATTCAGGATGTATTGGTGCGCCGTGCCCGCATGAAAGGTAAGAATGCCTGTTGGGTACCGGGAACCGACCATGCTTCTATTGCTACGGAAGCTAAAGTGGTTGGAAAACTGGCTGCTGAAGGAATCAAAAAAACAGACCTCACCCGGGAACAGTTTCTGGAGCATGCATGGGATTGGACACATAAGCACGGTGGAATTATTCTGGAGCAGTTGAAAAAACTGGGTGCTTCGTGTGACTGGGACAGGACGGCTTTTACGATGGATACCCCTCGCTCGGAGAGTGTGATTAAAGTGTTTATCGACTTGTACGAAAAGGGTTTGATTTACCGTGGGGTGAGGATGGTAAACTGGGACCCGAAAGCTTTGACAGCTTTGTCTGATGAAGAAGTTATTTACAAAGAGCTTAGTGGCAAATTGTATTACCTCCGTTATAAGATTGAAGGGGAAGATGGTTATGCTGTTGTAGCAACAACTCGCCCTGAAACCATCATGGGTGATACTGCGATGTGTATTAATCCCAATGATCCGAAAAATGCGCATCTGAAAGGGAAAAAAGTGCTGGTGCCATTGATCAATCGTGTTATTCCGGTGATTGAAGACGATTATGTGGATATTGAGTTCGGTACAGGCTGCCTGAAAGTGACACCGGCGCATGATGTGAACGACTATGTGCTGGGTGAAAAATACAATCTGCCTTCGATTGATATTTTCAATGCGGACGGTACCCTGAACGAACATGGGGAAATGTATGCAAACATGGATCGTTTTGAGGTACGTGCTAAGATTGAAAAAGACCTGGAAGCTGCCGGTTTGCTTGAAAAGATTGAACCATACACCAATAAAGTGGGTTTTTCGGAGAGAACAGATGTTGTTATCGAACCTAAATTGTCGATGCAATGGTTTCTGAAAATGGAAAAGCTGGCTCAACCGGCTTTGCAGGCAGTCATGAATGACGATATCAAACTGCATCCGGCTAAGTTTAAAAACACCTACCGCCACTGGATGGAAAATGTCAAGGACTGGTGTATTTCCCGTCAGCTTTGGTGGGGACACCGTATCCCAGCCTGGTTCCTCCCGCAGGGTGGTTTCGTAGTTGCAGCAACGCGTGAAGAAGCGTTGGAAAAAGCAAAGCAAATCGTCAATTATACGATTTGCGCCGATGACTTGCGTCAGGATGAGGATTGTCTGGATACCTGGTTTTCTTCATGGTTGTGGCCGATTTCGGTGTTTGATGGAATTAACAACCCGGATAATGAGGATATCCGTTATTACTACCCGACAGATGATTTGGTGACTGCACCTGAAATCTTGTTTTTCTGGGTAGCGCGTATGATCATTGCCGGTTATGAATATGAAGGTAAACTGCCCTTTAAAAATGTATATCTGACTGGTATCGTGCGGGATAAGCTGGGTAGAAAAATGTCGAAGTCACTTGGGAATTCCCCCGATCCGCTTAATCTTATCGCACATTATGGCGCTGATGCGGTCCGATTGGGAATGTTGTTTACTTCACCTGCCGGGAATGACTTACCTTATGATGATTCATTGTGTGAACAGGGCCGTAACTTCAATAATAAAATATGGAATGCTTTCCGCCTGGTAAAAGGCTGGGAAGTGAAAGAGATACCTCAGCCCGAATCTGCTGCGGTTGCTATCAAATGGTTCGACTCGCAACTGTCGAAAACAATGGCTGAGATTGATGATTTGTTCTCCAAATATCGCTTGTCGGAAGCCTTGATGGTAGTGTATAAGTTATTTTGGGACGACTTTTCTTCCTGGTATCTGGAAATGATTAAACCTGCATATCAGCAGCCGATTGATAAGGCAACCTACGATGCAACGCTCGGATTTTTTGACGTGTTGCTTAAAATTCTGCATCCTTTCATGCCTTTTATTACAGAAGAACTCTGGCAGGCTTTGCAGGACAGAAAAGAAGGCGAGAGCATCATGGTGACCTTGCAACCGGAGCCAGCCCCTGGAAATGAACAGCTTATCATGCAGTTTGAAAAGGTAAAGGAAATCATTGCCGGCGTTCGTACGATTCGTTTGCAAAAGAATGTTCCGAATAAAGAACAGCTCAGTCTGCAAATTACTGGAGATCATAATGCTGATTTTGATGCTGTTATAGTAAAACTGTGTAACCTGACCTCGATCGAGGTTGTTGCAGAAAAGTCTCCCGGTTCAATTTCCTTCTTAGTAGGAACCACAGAATATGCTGTGCCAATGGGTAGCCTTATCAACGCAGAAGAAGAAATTCAGAAAATGGAAGCTGAAATTACCTACCTCGAAGGTTTTTTGGTTTCTGTGATGAAAAAGCTAGGTAATGAAAAGTTCGTTGCCAATGCAAAACCTGAAGTTGTTGAGGCAGAACGTAAAAAGCAAGCAGATGCTGAAAGCAAGATTGCTTCGCTGAAAGAAGGGATTTCTGGACTTAAATAGCGAATAACGAATAGCGAATAGTGGAGTGAGTAAAATTAATAATTAAGATTTGTCGTTAGTCGTTTGACTGTAGACCTTAGACCTTAGACCTTAGACCTTAGACTGTAGACTGTAGACTAGCGACTGGTGTTTGTAGACTTCAAATATAAAAAATATGTACAAGAATATCTGCCTCAAAACCTGCGAAATTGCTAAAAAAGCAGGAGTATTCATTGCTGAACAACGTAAAAGTTTTAGCCAGTCGATGGTGGAACACAAAGGTCTTCACGATCTGGTAAGCTATGTTGATCGGGAAGCGGAGAAAATGATCATTGCCGAACTGAGTAAAGTGCTGCCTGAAGCTGGATTTATCGCGGAAGAAGGTACCAATAACACGCGTGGTGATAAATTCAACTGGATTATCGATCCTCTTGACGGAACGACGAATTTTATTCAGGGCATTCCGACTTATGCGGTTAGCATCGCGCTGATAGAAGACAGTGAACTGGTGGTGGGTGTGGTATTTGAAATCGGGCAACAGGAATGTTTTTATGCATGGAAAGATGGTGGCGCTTATCTGAATGGCGAAAAAATCAGGGTTTCGGATAAAAGCGACTTGAACCTTTCTTTACTGGCTACCGGTTTTCCGTATACCAATTTTGATATGCTGGATGACTATATGATTTTCCTGAAGTGGATGTTACGGAATTCGCGTGGGGTGCGTCGTATCGGATCTGCTGCTACCGATCTGGCTTATGTGGCCTGTGGCCGTTTCGATGCATTCTGGGAATACGGCCTGAAACCCTGGGATATGGCTGCCGGAGCATTGCTTATCAAAGAAGCCGGAGGTAAGGTTTCCGACTTTAAAGGAACCGACAATTATGTTTTTGGAAATGACATTGTTGCTACGAACGATTTGTTACAGGATATCATTCTTCATAAATTAAAGGAATTTATTGCCTGATAGTGTATGGAAAGGTTGTGGACTGCAAGTTTCCTGAGTGCATGCGCAGGAAACTTTCTTTTATTTTTTGCTTTTTATTTGTTGATACCGATATTTCCGCTGTATCTGATTGATACTTTTGAGGCGTCGAAATCACTGGTAGGGGTGGTGTTGTCGTCTTATACGCTGGCTGCATTGTTTATAAGACCTTTTTCTGGTTTCTTGCTGGATTTGTTTCGCAGAAAACCACAATACCTGATTGCTTTCCTGTTGTTTGTCCTCACATTTATCGGATATCCGTTGGTTACCACTGTCAATTTATTTTTGCTTGTCAGGGTGTTGCATGGCGCTTCTTTCGGATTTGTTACAACTGCCGGAAACAGTCTGGTAGTGGATATTCTTCCGGCATCAAGAAGGGGAGAGGGACTTGGCTTCTTTGGTGTGGCCAACAATCTGGCCATGGTGGTCGGACCAATGACCAGTTTGTTGATGCACGAGAAAGGTGTTGATTATCAGTATATATTTTATCTTTCTATCGCAACAGGGTTGTTTGGATTTATTTTCGCGATGCTGATTAAAGTGGATAAGCCTTTTGAACCCAATAAGGAAAGTATACGGGGCTTCGATCGTTTCTTCCTTTTCAAAGGTTTTAAAGCTGGTGTTACATTGTTGCTGACGGGAGTTCCCTATGGAATGTTCACGACTTATCTGGCAATTTATGGTAAAGAACTGGGCATTGATGCCGGACTGGGATTATTCTTCTCGCTGTTGGCTGTCGGGTTAATTACATCCCGTTTATTTTCCGGTAAAATGGTCGACAGAGGAAAATTGAATAAAGCGATTGAATACGGATTACTGGTTAGTTTTACAGGGTTGATCTTACTGGCCTCACTCCAGCGAATCAATATGTACAATCATCAGCTGGTCAACGTGTTGTTCTTTCTTATACCGGTGATCCTCGGTTTAGGTTACGGACTGCTGTTTCCTGCTTATAACACTTTATTCGTAAATCTGGCACCCAATAACAGGAGGGCGACGGCCAGCTCAACTTTCATGACCAGCTGGGATTTAGGAGTTGGTTCCGGATTAATTCTCGGAGGTAGGTTTGCAGACTCACAGGGAGGTTTACCCCTGGCATTTATGGTTGGAACGCTGATGGTGTTGTTCTCGTATATCTACTTTGTAAAATCTGCCGGACCTCACTTCCTGCGTAATAAACTCAGATAAGAGAATGTCGCATAATTAATTAAAAAACGGAATATATTACATACTGATAATGTCAGGATGTATCGGAACGCTATTCTCTATTCCTGAATTATGCCTGTTGTTATAAACTTCAACCGACTTAACAAAATCGACCATTTTATGTAAATCTGATTCAAAAGCATTGCCTACAACAATGATATCAGCACCGGCATCGTAAATCATTTCCATTTTTTCTGTCGATGTAATACCTCCCCCGACAATCAAAGGGGTGTCGATGGCCTCACGAATGTATGAAATCATTTCCTCCGGTACGGTTTGAGATGCCCCGCTTCCCGCTTCCAGGTAGGTGAGATGCATGCCCATTAATTCACCTGCTACTGCGGTCGAAAGTGCAATTTCTTTTTTGTCGCGGGGGATTGCTCTCGTATTGCTGATAAATTCAACGGAACTGACTTTACCTCCATCAATCAGCAAATAAGCGGTGGGAATAACTTCAACTTCTGATTCTTTAATTGCCACTGCTGATTTGATGTGCTGACCAATTAAGTATTCGGGGTTTCTGCCTGATAATAAGGATAAAAATAACAAAGCATCAGCATGCTCAGAAAACTGGGATGCATCGCCCGGAAATAAAACAACAGTTGTGTCGACTTCTTCTTTCAAAACTTCTATCATGTTGTCCAATGATTTAACAGCATGACTTCCACCTATGAATACAAAATCAGGAGGTGCTATTTTCAATGTTGCAATGATGGATGCAAACTGACGACCATTGCTCTTCTCAGGGTCAATCAGTACGGCAAACATTTTTCTGCCCATTTCTCTGTTCAACAGAATCTTCCGGTAAATATTGTTATGTCTCATAATCTGATTTTTTTGTCAACCCCATAAACAAGGGTGTAATGCTCATTTTGTTGATATTGTAATTCGTAAATTCGGGAACCGGTTTTATGTAAAACATGTAAAGTGCCTGAATCGTTTAACGCAAAAGGTAAAATTTCTAGTGTTGCAGCAAAATCACGCACCTCATTTCCAATGATTTTGTATAAAGTTTCTTTTGCCGACCAGGCAATTTCTGCTTTTGCTGTATTTGTTTCTTTGCTGAATAATATTTGTTCTGATTCGTTTAAAAAACGTTTTGATATTTCTTTTACCTTTTCATTCCTGTTTTCTAAATCAATTCCTACCGGAAATTCCGGATGAATGATTACAGCAACATAATTTTTACTGTGTGTGATGCTGATGTGTAAACTGTTGTTATTCAAATGTGGTTTACGGTTTGCATCATAAGTTACCCTCACCAGACAACCTGCCGCCTGATTGAGCAGTATTCTTGCCGACAAGAATTCTTTTTTCCTTTTTTCATTTCTTAATAGAGAAAACTCTTCCCGGTATACTTCAAAATTACTTAGTTGATGTGTCAATCCTTCTATGTCTTCTTCCATGACACCAATCAATATTGTACTGTTCCGGTATGTCAGTTTTTCTGTTTTCATTTCCAGCTGAAACTTTCCATCAGTCTGATTACATCATGTTTGATATAATCGGACATGGGCGCAATGGAGTCCTTATTGGGAACATGATTAAAGTAAACAGCTCCCCTGACAAAATGTTTGATACTGTCTGTCAGCACAAACTGTGCAACAGATGCCGCATTGCCCTTCAGGTCATAATAAATCCCGTACACTTTTCTTTCGGGATTGCTGAAAATCTGTTCAGTAATGTCATCGGCACGGACCAGATGTTTATAAACAGAACGATGAGCATCTTCCGACAACTCATAAAAATTATGATTTACTTCCTTATAGCTGCAATGTATCGCTGCGTTCAGTGTAGGATAAACAATGTCAATCCAGTATTGCTCCTGTTCTTCTTTTTTAAGTTCTATTTTTGCTATATCCGATATTTCAAAATGATAGGGCAGAATCGTATCTATTTTATTGTAACGGTGTTCCGGCAAATCTACTCTGAAGTAACCGTAAGGTTTTGGATAATAATTTTTTTTACATCCGGTAAGATTGAAAGTAAACACGCAAATCAACAAAAAAATCAGCTGCACATTACCCATTCTCTTCATCTTCATCGTCTTCCTTTTTTATGTGAAGTTTGACTTTCTTAATTCTCCGGTTGTCAACAGACAAGATTTCAAAAACGTATTTGTGATAATCGATGCGTTCATTCTTGGCTGGTATTTCTCCTTTAAGTTCAAGTATTAGTCCTGCCAGTGTTTCGACTTCTTCCGTTACTTTGGTAAAGTCTTCTTCGTTAATTTCCTCTATCTTGAAGAAATCATTCAGCTGAATTTTAGCTTCGAAAATAAAAGTATGATTGTCGATTTTAGTGAACAGGGCTTCTTCTTCATCATATTCGTCGCTGATATCACCCACAATTTCCTCAATAATGTCTTCCAGTGTTACCAGTCCGGAAGTACCTCCGTATTCATCAACAACAACTGCCAGGTGGACTTTATTCTGCTGAAACTCGCTCAACAGATCATCGATCATCTTGGTTTCGGGAACATAATAGGCCTGACGGATGAGCGTTTGCCAACGGAAAGAGTCCGGCTTGTCGAGATGCGGCAATAAGTCTTTACTGTATAAAATTCCTTTGATATTATCATGTGTGCCGGAGTAAACCGGTATGCGGGAATATCCTGAACTGATAATGATTTCAAGTAGTTTTTTATATGATGTTTTGATGTCTACATCAACGATATCCACACGAGAGGTCATGATATCCACCACCCGGATATTTCCGAATTTGATGATTCCCTCCAGAATTTCAGTATCTTCATCGTTGTTGCCGGATGTCAGTTCCAATGCCTGTGATAATTCATCGATAGAAATATTGGTTTTATTGTGCTTTGCCAACCGCAGGTTCATTGCTGAGGTAGATTTGACAAGCACCTGTACAACAGGTTTGAAGATTTTCAAAAGCACCACCAGAAACGGGGTGGTGAATGCTGCAACCTTTTTTCCTTCCTGCGACGCAAATACCTTGGGGATGATTTCCCCCAGTAAAAGTAGTAAGAAAGTAATGACAACCGTTTGGATGATAAAACCCAGGAACGGTGCGTCTTCAAAATTCATCAGTCTGTTAGTTACTAATGTCATTATCAGGATGATGGCTACGTTAACGAAATTGTTCCCGATCAGGATGGCAGCCAACAGCTTCTGAGGGTGTTGCAACAGACCCAGGATACTTTTATCCGACTTTTTGTCGCTTTGCTCCAATTCGTCAAGGGTTTGCGGACTGAAAGAAAAAAATGCAACTTCAGATGCTGAAATTAATCCGGAAATAAATAATAAAATCAAACTGATTATCAGTGCAATTAATTCGTTATAAGTAAACGGATTAAAACTGATGGATAATAATGTTATAATCGGACACACCATGGTAGATGTTAAAATTTGATTCAAAATTGTTGTATTGCAAAAATAGATATTTTTCGTGACTTCGAACCTATTCCAAACAATATATGTTATATTTGTAGCGTAAAACAACTATAAATCACCTTAAAAATGTTGTATTATGGAAGATAAACTGGTAACCCTCGCGATTCGTACCTACCAAAGGGCACAAATGATAAAGACCGTATTAGAAGAAGAAGGTATTGAAACAGCTATTCATAATCTGAATTTGGAGAATCCGGAAATGGCCGTAGGTGTTCGTGTCAGGATCAAGGAAAGCGACTTGCCCCGTGCCCTGAAGATTGTGGAAGAAATGGAAAAAGCCTGGGAAGATGAAAAACCGGTGCGTGACTCCAAAACGGTATTAATCCCGGTTGACTTTGCTGACCAGGTGCCTAAAACCATCGACTTCGGATTTAAAATGGCCGAAAACATAGGTGCTGAAATCGTTTTTCTCTACGTATATTTTACGCCTGCGTTTACCATCTCCATGAATAATGATGTGAGTACTTACAGCATCAGCGACAGCGAGTTGCTTCGCCGTATCATCAGTTCGGCGAATGCGGATGTTGAAAACATGGGTAATCTCATTAAAAAGCGTATTGCCAATGGTGAACTTCCTAATCTGAAATACAGATTTGAACTGAAAGAAGGTGTCCCGGAAGATCAGATTCTTGATTATTGCAAGAAATACAGCCCAGATTTGGTCGTGATGGGTTCACGCGGGAAGAAAATTTCCAATGAGTTGCTGGGAAGTGTTACTGCCGAGGTCATGGAATCGTGCGAAACACCTGTTTTTGCCATCCCGATTATGATCAGGCAGGAGAAATTTACTGATCTGAAAAAAATAGCTTTTATAACCAATTTTGATCAGAAAGATTTGATCGCTATCGATAAGGTGATTTCAACCTTCGACAATTCCGAACTGGAAATCTGCTTCATTCATGCTGCTGATAAAAAACACGTATGGGATGAAATCATGCTTTCGGGCATAAAGGCTTACTTCTCGAATCATTATCCCAAACTGAAAACAAATTATGCCGTTGTGGAATCTACTGACTCTCCTGAAAAAATAAATGAATTTGTCGAACAGATGCAGATCGACGTGCTGGCTTTCAATACCAGACGCAAGAAACTGTTCGCGCGCATCTTTAACCCCGGACTGGCATATAAAATGATTTATCATTCCGATATTCCGCTGTTCGTGACGCATGTTTGATGAATAAATTGGTATAAATAATTTGATAAATCCCGGGTGAAACTAAGAAAACGGACATCAGCAAATCTCTCAGGTACAAACCGATCCGATACCCGAGGGAATGGTTTACCGTACACACCAATGGAGGAAAAAGAGTTAATAATTAAATTAGTGGTTTGGCCCCTATAACACCACAAACATCCCATAATAATATAAACTAATTTCAAACACGTACTTACATCATAAGCTCTTCCCTCTCACAAACCTCGCCATGCGCATATTCTGTTTCAGGCCTTTCGATGGTGTGAATACGATGCGTTTTACAGATATGGACTCAGCCCGAACTTCATCGGGGTTGTTTACATCGCGACATTGGGCTGTGAGTGAAAACGTGCCGAAATCGTTCAAACAAACATGGTTGCCCTCCAGTAGCTCTGATTCGATGCAGGCAAGTAGGGTTTTGATATTGACTTCTGCTTCTATCGCGCCAATTTTTTTCCCTTTTGACATCTTTTCTGCCAGGTCTTTGATGCTTACTGTTCGCTTGCGAACTACCTGTGGATAAAAACCGGTTTTCTTTTTATCATTCGGGTTCAAATAGTCGCCCCGAAAGATCATCTTGTAATTGATGGCCATAAGTATTGTTGTATTAATGTATGAAACTTGTCAGTCTATTCTGCATATCAGGTTCAACTAATAAATACTTCAGCATAAACTATGCCTGACATATATATGCTACACTACTTAGGGTATATATGGTAAATATCTTAGCATATATACCCTAAGTACTCTACCATATATATGCTACGATTAATACTTCTTGTTTTGTTTGTTACTTCAACAGGATATTCGGCATAGTTTAAATAGAGGCATGTATTAGTTTGTCGGGATTTAATATGTGTAAAATCCTTATTTATAATTGGTGCACATAAACTGAAATAAAATATCTAATAATGCGAATCAGGAATTAATATTAGATCTTTCGCTTCGTTCCCTTAGCTCCCTCACTTCCGTTCAGGATGACAATTTTTTACTACTGATTCACATAATAATAAAACAGGAGAAAAACCTTTCGATTTTCCTCCTGTTCGATTTCTTTTAGACAGCGTCAATTATGCTGGACTGATTGCTTCTGAGGGACAAACATCGGCACAAGTTCCACAATCGGTGCAAACTTCAGGATCAATAACATAGATGTCACCTTCTGAAATCGCATCAACCGGACATTCACTAATGCAAGATCCACATGCAATACAATCTTCTGAAATTACGTAAGCCATTTTTCGAAATTTTTTTGTTAGTACTAATTAGCTCTGCAAAAGTAGAAAATTTTTAATAGGATACAAAATATATCCTTATTTTTGTGCCGATTTCAGCAATAATAAATTTGTATTGCCGTTTTATTGGATATTTACTTGAGAATATGGTGAAGAAGTGTTTTTCCTTGTTTTTATTTCTGTCTATCTTACCTGCTTTGTCTGCCCAGGGTAACCTGACGGATCTGGATTATAAAACGTTCAGACTGGGTTTCTCTCTCGGTACCAATTACATGGATCTGGATGTGGAACATACTGAGCTGGTGCAGGATGGAAAAATATATTATGCTGATGTGGCTAATATCGTTCCCGGATTTACTGTGGGATTGATTACCGATTTCAGGCTTCACCGTTATTTCAATTTCCGTTTTACACCGACCTTGCTGCTTGGTGAGCGTAATCTGAAGTTCAGAACTTACGATGTAGCCACCGGGGTCTTCGAAGATGATAAGGTCGTTAATATGTTCTCTTTACCGATAGATTTTCCGGTTTATCTGAGATATAGTGCTGAAAGATATGGAAATTTCAAGCCTTTTGTTCAGATCGGCGCCGGGACTTATTTTGATCTGGGGCGTGACGAACAAACGGATGTGACATTGAACCTTTCTGATTATTATTTCAGTGCGGGAATCGGTTGTGATTTATATTTTCGTTTTTTCAAATTATCTCCTGAATTGAAATTTAATTTCGGCCGGATGAATGTGTTGACCCCTAAGGAGGTTACGGAAGATACTTCAGCTAACCTCAAATATACCAATGCCATTTCAAGGTTGTTGTCCCGTGTGCTTGTGTTTTCATTGAATATTGAGTAATTTTACCGCATGAAAAATCAATTGAAAATATACTGGCTTTTCCTGCTGATGCCACTCTTTTTTATTCTCTTTGTTGGTTGTGAAGATGATCTCCGGATTGACAATCAGGGTCGTGTATTGCAGTTTTCGAAAGATACGCTCACTTTTGATACGGTTTTTACTAATATCGGGAGTGCAACAGCTAAGGTTCTTGTGTATAACAAACAAAATAAAGCAGTAAACATCAGTGAAATTAAATTAGCCGGAGGCGCTGCTTCTGCTTTCAGAATCAATGTGGATGGAGCCAAAAGCGCTAATCATCTTTTCAGGGACATTACCATCCGGGCCAAAGATTCGTTGTATATCTTCATTGAAGTAAAAGTCGATCCGACAGATGTGAATACGCCTGTGTTGGTGCAGGATTCTATTGTTTTCAATGTGGAAGATCGGCATCAGCGGATACTGCTAGAGGCTTACGGTCAGGATGTGGAGGTGCTCAGAGGGCAGGTTATTACAAGCAACACGACGCTGAATGCTGATAAACCTTATCTTATTTATGACTCTTTACGGGTAAATCCGGATGTCACGTTGACCTTGCCGGCAGGGGCGGTATTGTATTTTCATCATAACGCGAATCTACTTGTGTATGGTAATCTTCGTGCGGAAGGTACGTTTGAACGTCCGGTTATCATGCGGGGCGACCGTCTGGATAATATCATGTACGATAAACCGGTACCTTATAAATATGTTGCAGGACAGTGGGGTGGGGTTTACCTGCTTTCGAAAACGGGGAGTCATGTGTTAAACCATGTGCAAATGAGTAGTGGATATGTCGGCTTGTATTTTTATAATGAAGATAGAAATTACAAACCCTCGCTGGAAGTTAACAACAGCATCATCCATAATTTCTTACTGTATAATATTGTTGCAGTGAACGGTGATTTGCTGGTTACCAATTCCGAAATATCGAATTCCGGCAGTTATACCGTGTACCTGAACGGGGGGAAACATGCTTTCTATCATTGTACAATTGTCAATTTCTTCAGCCGGAGTTCCGGCCGTCCGACAAACAGGGATAACACGCCGGCAGTGATGCTTATGGATTTGAATAAAGCGTTGGCGATGGAAACTGTTTTTAAAAATTGTATCATCACCGGAACATCAACCAATGAATTTGCACTTGCGACAAAATTCAAGGAACAGTATAAGGGTGATTTTCAACACTCTTATATCAGAAAAGCCGAACCGTCCGAATTACCGGCTTATAAAAACATCTGCTGGTATGAAAAAAATGATACTGTTTTTGTAAGGGATGTGTACGATTATAAAAAGGAAGGTTATTTCGATTTTATGCTTGATTCTATATCTCCGGCCCGTGATACGGTGGCCGATCCTCAGATTTCGATTCAGTATCCGCTTGATTTGAAAGGACGGAATCGCCTTGCCGATGGTCAACCCGATGCCGGAGCTTACGAATGGTACCCAAAATCTGCTCAATAAGTAAATATTCAATCAAAAAGTATAAAGTTTTATCTTTTTGCTTTTTTGCGTGTTGTACCCGGTATATGTATGCCGGGTATTTTTTATCTTTGCAAACCTAACCGAAAATAATAACAATGAGGATTTGGATGTTTTGTCTGTTGTTTCTGATTGAAGCAGGAACTTTGATATGGGGTAAATCCGGAAAAAGTGTTTTCAGGGTGATGTGTTACAATGTTGAAAACTACTTTGACTGTGTCGATGATAGTCTCACCAGGGATGAAGAATACCTTCCCGGAGGCATTCGTGGTTGGAATTACAATCGTTATGTGCGAAAACAATACAATATTGCACGGGTGATTGCCGCCGTCGGAACATGGGAGCCTCCTGCCCTTGTGGGACTATGTGAAGTGGAAAGCCGGCGCGGATTGTTCGATCTGGTCAGGGGGCCGCT